>Ga0116229_10006104_pt1 | contig 19489 bp, 13 predicted proteins | sample S1TSphgellanicum_3_FD_87313 | JGI IMG/M metagenome (GOLD analysis project Ga0116229, IMG submission 87313) | Host-associated microbial communities from peat moss isolated from Minnesota, USA - S1T2_Fc - Sphagnum magellanicum MG | ecosystem: Host-associated > Plants > Peat moss > Unclassified... | reverse complement strand
TGACACGGATTCCGGCGGTGCCGGGCGCTGTGGTGCCAAGCGCGATTTTTGTGCCGTCCGGTGACCAGCGTGGCTCGTAGAACTGCGCCGAAGCCAAGGGCAGATCGACCAGTTTATGGGCCGCGGATGCGCCCTTCTGCAACAGCCACAGACCCATGGCGCCCTCACGCTCCGACACGATCGCGATCGTACCGTTAGGGCTGATCCCGAAGGCAAGATCCATCACGCGCCCGGGCGATAGCATTTGCGGCGCCTGATTATGGGCGATTGGGCGCTCGACCAACGTGGCATAGCGCTTTCCCAGCTCGACAGCGAGCAGGCCATTTGGTCCAGATGATAGACGCAGCATGCGTTCAGGACTGGAGAGAATGCGGACCGGAACCCCGGCTTCGACCGGATAGGCCCAGAGGGCAAAATCGCCTTGATCCGCCGAATCGACGAAAATAGTCTCGGAATCCTGTGCCCAGGCCGTATTCACGTCGGCATTATCCAGCAACACACGCTCTTCGCCGGTCCGCAAATCACGCAGCACCAAATGCCCATGGTCGCCTGTGTCGTCTCTGATGAAGCTTATCCAATGGCCGTCCGGCGACAGGGAAAACTCTCCTTCGTCAAAGTCACCGCCTACCGGAGTCAGATTTTCACGACGTCCAGTTCCAAGATCGAACCGCATAACGCGTTTGCGACTCTTGGAATCGAGTTGATCGAGGAAATACAACTCCTTGCCGGATCGCGCCCAAGCAAGCTCGGTTTCGTCGGTGAGTATACAGGAGCCCAACTGGTGCGCCGGACCGGCTGGAACGGCAGTCACCATCAGGCGACAGGGCTCGTTTGGTTTCCTGGCGACGTAGGCGATTTGACTGCCATCCGGCGACCAGGTCGGTGACGTATCGTCATCACCATCATCCGTGAGCCGCAGCATGTCGCCCCCAGCAATGGGTTTAAGATAGAGCTTCCGGCTTGTAATATCGGGACCCGCCGAATAGGCGATCATCTTGCCATCGGGGGAAATCGCCGGCCAGCGCTGGATCAGCGGCGTCGCAATCGGGACTTCGGCGCGTTCGACGCTCCATTGCGGCGGCGAGCGGGTCCACCACCGACCAACCAGGAAGATGCACGCCGCCAGGACAGTAAGCCCAGCCCCGATTATCAGAACACGCCGCCGACCAGCGGGGCGGTTCGGCGTCACTACAGCGATGGTCGGATCCACCCCGACCACGGGCGCCGCCTCAGCCACTTCCGCGATCCGCAATCGATAGCCGACGCGCGGGATCGTCTCGATCTTGAAGGCCAGTTCTGGGGTCAGAGTCGCAAGCCGCCGGACCTTGGCAACGGCACCGTTGATCGCGTCATCCCCAACGATTCGACCCGACCAGCAATCACGGATCAGATCGTCGCGCGAAATGACATGATCGGCGCCGCGGGTGAGCGCAACCAGCACCTGCATGACGCGTGGTTCAACCGTCTCTACCTTAGCGCCGATACTGACCTGACAGGATGACGGCGATATGCAGAGACAGCCAATCTCAAAATCCCGCTCGGCGGCAAGATCGATCGGCGATCTTGGCATCCCGGCCGAAATTTGCTCGTTCAACGGCACCCCATCGGCGATTCGTCAGCAAGCCGTCAGGCCCGCAGACCCCGCCACACCATATACAAGCAAATCACGGGGGAACCAACCGACCAATAGAAAGAGCGACGCTTAATGCGATGCGGCGCCCTCTGCACCGAGCCCGGTTTGTGAGCGGACATACTGGTCGTCGAACGCGTCTTTTTCGCGTACGGCCGCAGCCGAATTATCCGTCATCGACACAACCCAGGCGAGGAACACCGCGAGCGGCAGCGTCACGATGGTCGGGAAATCGAACGGGAAAAGCGGTGCGGCGTTGCCGAGCACCTTCACCCACACGGTCGGCCCGATAATGATCAGCAAGACCGAACCCAGCAGCCCGGCATAGCCGCCGGCGAGCGCACCGCGGGTCGTGAGGCCCTTCCAGAACATCGCCATGACCAGCACCGGGAAGTTGCTGGATGCCGCGATCGAGAAGGTCAGGCCGACAATATAGGCGACATTGAACTTCTCGAAGATAATCCCCAGTACAACTGCGATCACCCCGAGGCCCAGCGTCGCGATCTTCGACACTGCCACCTCGGTCTGTTCGCTGACCCGGCCCTTTGCCCAGACATTTGCATAGAAATCATGCGAGATGGCCGACGCGCCGGCGAGGGTCAGGCCGGATACCACGGCGAGGATGGTGGCGAACGCCACCGCCGCGATGAATCCGAGGAAGAGATCGCCGCCGACCGCCTGGGCCAGCCACACCGCCGGCATATTGCCACCGCCGCGCAACGCATGGGTCACCGGATCGATGAAATCGGGATTGCCGGTCACCATCACGATCGCGCCAAAGCCGATGATGAAGATCAATATGTAGAAATAGCCGATGAAACAGGTGCTGAACAGCACCGAGGTCCGCGCGGCCTTAGCATCCCCGACGGTAAAGAAACGCATCAGAATATGCGGCAAGCCGGCGGTGCCGAACATCAGCGTCAGGCCGAGCGAGATCGATTCCAGCGGGTTGGGCTTGCCGCCGATCGGCGTGAAGGAATGCATGATCGCGTCATGCTTCGGATGGATCTTCACCGCCTCGGCAAACAACGCCTCGAAACTAAAGCCGAATTTGGCCAGCACAGCGACCGCCATGATCGTGGCGCCACCGAGGAGCAGCCCGGCCTTGATGATCTGCACCCAGGTCGTGGCCTTCATGCCACCGAACGTGACATAGATGATCATCAGCACGCCGACGATGATCACCGCGGCCTTGTATTCGACCTGCGGCACCAGCGCATGCAGCAACTGCCCGGCGCCGACCATTTGGCCGATCAGGTAGAAGATGACCACGATCAGCGACGAGAGCGCCGCCATGATGCGGATCGGCCCGCCTTGCAGCCGAAACGCGGCGACATCGGCGAAGGTGTATTTTCCCAGATTGCGCAGCCGCTCGGCGATCAGGAACAGAATGATCGGCCAGCCGACCAGCCATCCGACCGAATAGACCAGCCCGTAGAACCCGTTGACATAGACCAGCGCCGCAATGCCGAGAAACGATGCGGCAGACATATAATCGCCGGCAATCGCCAACCCGTTCTGCAAGCCGGTGATACCGCGCCCGGCCGCATAGAAATCAGTCGCGGTCCGCGTCCGCTTGGCCGCCCAATAGGTGATGCCGAGCGTCAGCGCCACGAACAGCAGGAACATGACAATGGCTTCGATATTGACCGGCGGCGATGCGGGGGCATCCGCCGCCCAGGCGGGGGTCGATATCGCCCCGAGCAATCCCCAATGAGCGCGACGCATTACCGGCTCTCCCGCAGCAGCTTTTGCGTAAGATCGTCAAATCGCGTATTGGCGCGCCAGACATAGATCCCGGTCAGAATGATGGCACTCAGGATCACGCCGACACCGATCGGGAACCCGATGGTCGCAACCGAGCCGGTCCAGAGCGACTGCGCCAGGAAATCCTGCCCGAACGCGACCAGCAGCACCCAGCCGAAATAGATCACCAGCAGAATCGCCGACAGGATCCAGGCCAGCCTGTCGCGCTCGGCGCAGAGTTCCTTGAAGAGTGGATTGGACCGAACTCGCTGGAACTGTGCCGTACCCATCGCGCGTCGCCTTTCATTGTTACTCCCTCTCTAGCCCTTCAGGGCGGAGAGGGTTAGGGTGAGGGGGGTGTTGACGCTCAAGAACCGGCGCAGATCTCAGCGTCGGTATGGCCCCCCCTCACCCTAACCCTCTCCGCCCTAAAGGGCAGAGAGGGAACAGTTCTTACAGTTTATTGCAGGACGATCTCGGCCCGGCGATTTTGCGGCTCGCGCACGCCATCGGCGGTCGGCACCAGGAGGCCGGTCTTACCGACACCCACGGTGGTAATCTCGCCGCCGGCAAGCCCGTCAGACACCAGGGCTGACTTAACCGCCGACGCGCGGCGTTCGGACAAGGCCTGATTATACTTCGCCGACCCGACCGTATCGGTATGGCCGGTCACCGTGATCTGCACGATATTGCCTTCCTTAGCCGATTGGGCAGCGGCGAGGATCACCTTGGCGGCGGCATCGGTGATATCCGACTTATCGAAATCGAAGAACACCTGGAACTGACGCTGTGCCTCGACATGCGGCGCCGGTGGCGGTGGCGGCGGTGCCGCGATCGGCGCGGCCGGCGGGGCAACCGGCGGCGGAGCCGGCTCGGCGGCGAACAATGGCACGACCCAGCGCAGGAAGGCGCGCGTATCTTCACCGGTATAGCCGGTTTCGGTGAGGTCATGCGTCATATAGATCTGGAAATTGACCGGCCCGAAATTATAGCCGACCAGACCACCCAGCGCGAACTGGCTCTGCTGCGTATAGCCGCGATAGGTGCTCGTATCGGTTGAACCATACCCGACCGGCCCGAACGACCATTTGCCGAAGCTCTTGACGAAGGTCAGATCGTAATTGAGATAGTCCGGCGTGTCGTGAAGATGGGTGACCACATCCGTCCCGACGATGCCATAGATGACATGGGCGGTGATGTTCCAGTCATTCGCCGTATAGCTGATCGCGGCGCGCTCGTTGAACACCCAGTTATTGGTGGCGAGCCCGTTCGCCTTCATCGGCGCATAGCCGCCGACAAAATTGCTGAAGCTGACGCCGTTGCCGAAATCCCAGGCTTCACCGATCAGCAGTGCCGGGTTGTAGAAGCCCGAGCTGTAATGGCCACCGACATTGAGAATATCCTGCGGGAACGCCGCATAGGCCTCGACATGGCCCCCAAAGGCATCCCACGGCGTCGACCAGGCGATGACCGGGATATTGACCACGGCCTCGACATCCGGCTTGTTCGACCGGGAGATATAACTGGCCGTATCGACGAAATACCACCCTTCAGGCAGCGGCGCACCCAGCGCCAGACCGACGGTTTCCCCCGCTTCGGTCACGGAACCGGCATACGCCGACCCGCCTGCGGCACAGAGCAAGGCCGGAATCCCGACCGCTGCAAGCAGCGCCGAATTAACTCTCCCCATCGTCTTCTCCTCCAGATTTAGCCATCCTTGATGGACAGCACATATTTCTATTTGACCAGCGAATAGCATGATTCGGCAGCAAGTGAATGGGGATTCTTGAATGTTGCAGTGCGGTAGACCTAAAGTATGGGACGCTTAGGGTCGGGGGTGAGTGGGGGTGATTATCTGAATCCTGGGGGTTTTGGGGGTTTCTATCCTACCGGGGCGATCATAAGGTCTTGGTTGGTATTACGGCATGGCCAGGACGCGCCTCGCGGGAGCGGTTCGGCGCGAGACACCGCCCGTCATGATGGTGTGACATTATGATGTTTTGCTTTGGTGCAAGGTCAGGCGCGCACTGGCACCAGTTAACGATCAAATGTATAATATTACCGTGTTTTTTAAATTATTTTTACACAATGAGATCTTGACCAGCGATATTTTGAACCTTAGCGTGAAGGCTCCACTTATGGAGGCCAGGAATGTTGAAAAATTTGATTTGCGTTTTAGGGCTTTCGGTTGCCTGCCTGTCACCGAGTTTCGCGGACGAACCTATCGGGGGATCGTATTTTACGAATAGCGGCGTAAGTAGTGGTTATACTATAATCTCCAGCGCAACCAATGCAAACGGCTTGCACCTCAAAACAATTGTCGTCGCATGTAGTCAAAATGTTTGGTTTAACGCCGTTCCTCCGGGATCAGGCGTGGCATCAAGGCTGATACTCGCCTGTAATCCACAATCAAACGCTCAGGGTATCGCGTCGCTGCCATATCCACTCTATCTACCGCCCGGCTATGCGTTCACATTCAGCACTGGCTCATCGAGTTCAAACCAAGTCTACGTGACTTACGACTTGAATAATGGGCCATAGAACGTCGTAAGCTTGATCCGGCACGAATAACGCGCTTTTCCGTCCGGTGCCCTGAACCAGCTGAACCAGATTGTCGTTGGGCAAATGGCTGGTGCGGCTCAGGCATCGGACGGCATCAGCCAGCTAATTAAGCGCGTCTGCTCGTTATCGACAAGCTGCCATTGTAAGACACGTAGGGCGCCTCGACCAACAGACGACGCGAACCCGCGACGTCAGCAAATCCGCGAAAACCGGCTTTTCCAAGGTCCGCCCGCCCTATATCGTGCGGATTGATATCGCTGCCTGAATTTTTGACGATAAAGGTTGGGACGTTGGGTAAGCCGAGAACGCTCTTTTTGCTGCATGAGCAACGGCAATGGTACTGGGAAGAGCCAGCCTACCTTGAGGTCTATCTCCCGATGGTCGGGTCGGCCTGTCTTGGGGAAGTGCGGAGCCATCCCTATCAGCGCGAATTGCGCTGGCATCTTCAAGTCGGACGGGAGCGAGCCAAAAACCAGTTAATCGCTCGCGACGAGATCGGCATCGTCGCCCGATCCGATCTTGCCCAGGCGCTTGACGCGATTACGCTCGAATTTCAGCCAGACTTGGTCGTCTATACCCATACGTGGCCGCATGAGGCGGTACCAGCCGAAATATTGGCGCGCCTGAAGCAACGCCATGGATTTAAGCTATTCTCGGTCATTTTTGATTATGATGAAGACAATGCACCATCGATGAATTTTGATCGGGAGCTAATTTCTGCATCAGATTTGGTTTCCATTGCCGATAGTTCATGGCGTGCAACTCGGATTCGCAACCGTGAAGGACCCTACGCCGACTTCACAAATGTCGATGTTGTTCGATTTATGCCGCTGGTCGCGGACCCTGCGATCTTTAAGCCATCACCGGTCAAAACATCCGATGTCACGCTCGCGGGATCCAGCGAGGGTTATCGGCTCTCGGTATATACAGAGTTGCTGGCCGCAGGATTCGCGGTTAATCGTGTGGGCGGCCTGATGCCCAACGACAGTTATCTCTCACATCATGATTATGCCCGCGCACTTGCCGAGAGTCGTATTGTGGTCAATACTCAAACGAACGGTGAGAGAGTTCAGCTAAAGGGGCGCACCAGTCAGGTTTTATCGTGTGGGTCCTTATTGCTGGAGCAATGGAATCGGGAAACGGAGCGATTTCTCGAACCGCTTGGCCTGAAGAGCATCATGTGGAAAAGTATTGATGAACTTACCGATATGATCAGATATTGGTTAGATCGACTAGAGGAACGCGAATTGTTCGCCGCATCGGCGCGAGAGCGCTACATTGCCGCCCATAACCCACGATCATGGACAGAAACAATATTAGAGGAATTGGCACTGTTCCGATCATAGGCATAATCGGTGATTCGACGACCCATCCGATTTTCCGTGATAGAAGTAGGAAAAATATGTCGGTATGATAAATGGCATTGATGATTGGAGGAAAATTGTCGTCGGCTCCTCTTGAACTATCCCCGGATTGCGCAATAAAAGCGGCTCAAAATAGCGACTCTCATTATGCCATTTGGGCAATGCGGTTGCTGATCGCCGAAAACCCGTCTTATCGGGATCAGTTCCTGCAACACCCGTCTGCTGCCGTCCGGCTGACGGCATTCCGGGCATCGGCTGACGCCAAGTTACTGGCGCATCCATACCGGCCTTGCCCGTTGCTGGGTCCAGCCGGGGACACGCTGGATCCTGTGCATGAACGTATCATCGAAGGCATCTTGACCGCACATTGGGAACGATGGATTTCGGCCCCTATAATGCCCAAGCACGCTTCGCTGTTCACGGATAGCAAGAATTTTAGATGGAAAGGTCCCGAACCGTTTAAAGTCGCCATCGTGTTCTCAAAGCATATTCATTGTAATCCCGACTATATTGAGTCGGACTTCTATTATCATCTGTCGCGATCTTCCGTACAGCAAGGCTTCGACGTCCGCTGTTTCAATGCCGATGAGATACAATATGAAGTCACAGGAGTGCCGCAGCGTCCGGCCCGCAGGCGACCGTTACAAGAGTCGCTGAATGAGCTAACACAGTTTTTAGACGAGTTTAGGCCGGATTTGGTCGTCACAGACGGAAATTATTTATCAACGGGCGATTCTTTGACCCCTAAATATTGGGATGATTCGAAAGCTGCGTTCGGCTTTAAGCTCGTGATTTTGATCGGCGACGCGCATGATGACTACCCTGTTGCAGCGTTTTGGTACAATAGTGCCGACTTGATGGGCACATTCCATGGTGAATCTGTTGCACTCATCGGCAAGAGCAATGCTGTCGCCTTGCCAACATTTCCGATTGATCAAACAGTATTCGATGCTGACGTGCCGAAGGATATCGACGCACTTTTTATCGGTTCCGATAGTCGCCGTCGCCGCGAATGGATGGAGCCATTGATCGTGGCCGGCATCGAAACAACATTGCGGCTCCATGACAGAACCAAAGCGAAGGCCCCCGATTACGACGAGTATTATCGCCTGATCAAGCGTTCAAAGTTGATATTTAATAACGGCTATGCAAATTCTTATATAAACGTCACCACCGGGCGTTTTTTTGAAGGAATACTGGCCAAGACATTGGTGCTACAGCAAAATGGCGCGCCCTGCGATCAATACTTTGTACCATTTGTCCACTATATACCCGTCACAAATATCGATCAGTTGATCGCATTTTCGCGCTTTTTCTTAAAGAACGAGGCTTGGCGACAAAAGATCACCAATGCCGCCAGAGGGTTTTGGGACCAACATTACGCAACAAAGCTAAACTGGAACTTCATATGCGCGCGGCTTTTTCCAGACCATGCGCTACTTTGATGATCCCCCAAGGCTCTGCAATCGAGTTGAGTCGCCCCAAATCGGCTTCGTTCTTGTTTCGTCAGTCCAGCGATCATGGATCAGCAGATCGATGCGCGTCCCGACATACGAGAGTGTCGGACTGAGCAAGGGAAGCTCGTGTGATGGATCGAGCGGGACCAATGCGCCGGACGCTTGGACCAGCAAAGTGAACCCGGCATTCTTGGCGCGCCAAATCAGCTCATGGATGCCCCCGCGCGGTCCCTGACTCGCGACACTAAGGTCGAAGCCACCGAGCTCGATAAAGTCACGCCGGTGCATTGCGGCCGCTGTTACCCTTGGCGCGGTGGCATCGCGGCGATCCAAATCCACCGCAATGCTGTGATCCGGGAGCATGGTTGGTTCGGCGTCGTATGACAGGCACCATGCCGGTATCGTCCCGTCCAATCGCTCCGCAAAGCATAGGATGTCGCCACGCGCCTCGGCGAACGCGTTCATCAGCACCCTGCCCCGGTGCTCGATTATCGGCATTATGTCCATGGGGCGCATCACAAGGTCGGCCCACTCAAGCGCAGCCTCGTCAAGCCGCGCATAGATGTCGGTGTAAATGATTTCAGCCGAATTGCGATTCGGGTTCATCATACCATCCAGTGCAGCAGTCTCCGTACACCATCGCAAATGTTGATCGAGTATGATCAGGCTCACCGCGACCGGCTTGGGTGGACGGCGCCAGATCTCCATCTCCGTCTCGGCAAAGCGACGCCGCCGCCCTTGAGCAACAGCGGGGAAATCGGCGAAGTAATCATACGCCATGTCAATCAGACGATCGGAGAACACAGGCGATGGCGGTAATGCAGCAGGCGCTGCCGCCAGGGTAGCAGCCCGATCGCGGAGCGTCACCAGTTCGGCGGAGAGTAGATAGGTCGATGACAGCGTTTCAATAATCGGTAACGCCGCCGTTCCATCTCCGTCGGTAACCAGGGATCGAGCCAATTCAAATCGCGCATTAACGAAGCTTGGATCTAGACGCACCGACTGTCTCAGCAACTCCGTCTGTTCCAATCGCCAGGCCAGGTAGAAATATACCGACGCCAGAATGGTATCGACCAGCGCGTCCCGTTGGCTGCCGGGTGCCGCCGCCTCCAGGATCAGCAGGTCTACCAGCCGTCTCGTGTTGCAAAATGCCGGGAAAAAATCATAGGGCATCAGATCGTCGGCAAAATCGATCTCCCAGTCCGCCGGATTGGCCGCGATGATCGCGCGGCACTTGTCTTCCGCGTCAGTCTTGGCCCGTTCTGTCCCGAAGTGAAACGCGCATCGTATGAAGTTAAAATGCGGGACCAGCGCCTTGGGCGCCAGTTCGCAGGCGTGACGGAAGTGATGGATCGCGTCTTCGTTCAAATGGCCATTGGGTCGATGCCGCGCCTGATGGGCGTAAAGGAAGTAGTCGCACGCCAGAATGCGCCCCTGATCGTTCGCCCGCCGAAATGCCGGACCATCCGCCGACTCGATCAATGAAAGCGCCGACTCGCGCAATCGATCGATGGTCTCGGGCTTACCCGCATTGGGCACACAGGCGCCGCGCCACGCCTCACCCCGTTTGACATAATATGGTTGAGGCGTATCTAACCGCGCCATCCGCCCGGCCGTGACGAACGAAGCCATGATTGTCGCGAATCGAAAATATCGGCTGCCGATTCTCTCCTTGGAAAAATGGCGCCAGACATGGGCAGCGCCCCTTTGCGCCGCGATTTGGTAACGCTCGGGCTCGCGCTGAGTGACATCGACGACGTTGCGGATAATGTCGGCCGGATAGGCGAAATTGGTCTTGATCAAGCCATGATCCGGCGGGATGTATAAATGATTGAGGCTTTCCGACGGTACGAGACAGCAACAACCCGCCGCCAAAGCCTGGATCGCGCGGGTCGACATCATCGCCGGCCGCCGGACGAAATCCAAAGTCAGCTTGCTGCAACCGAGCAGCGCCGCATAGCGTCTCTTTTGGATCGGCCCGTTATGTAGAAAGTAATCCAGACCAGGAATACCCAGAACGTGCCGCAGAACCGCTTCCTTATCGCGATTTGAGTCATGCAGTACGGTGCTGGTCATAACGAAGTCGACGGGACGATTACACTGGCTTGGTGATGAGGGGACCGCCGCCGACCACACTGCCGGATAGGTCACAATGCGCCCGGCTCCAACCAGACGGTCCAGGCCTGATGGCGCAACCGGTTCGATTGTCATGATGACATCGAACTGCTTCAGCATCGGCAAGACGGATTGGATGGCGAAATCGAAGTCATTGCTATGGCCCAGGACTGGACATGCGGCATCCCGGAGATTCCGAGGCAAGGCCGGCCACTCGATCATTTCGACGACGATGAAATCGGGTCGGATCGGTCCGATGAGGTGATGTATATCGGCGTCCGGCGGATTCGGCAGACTGCCGCGCGCATAACCCACGTTGCGAAGGCGAAATTTCGGGTCGAACAGCGGCGTATCGACGAGACCGTAGGGCTCTTCACCATCTTCCGGCAAGAACCCCAGCACGTCGATCCGCGGACGCTGAATGAGTTCCAGCAACGCCCCGGCTTCCTTCAGATCGGGCAGAGCCTGAAGCAGCGTGATCGCCGTCCGCTCATCCCGGTTCATCCAGGCCAGGCACGCGCGATAGAACGCGGCATCCTCATCCGGCACCTCACCCAGCGCCTCGACAGCACTATCGTCCAGCCCCAGCAGCCCCCGCGCCGCGACTCGGCGCCAGCCCGCGGATTCATCTCCCGCAAGCGCCAGCAAATCGCCGCCGAGCCACGCGACATTCCTCATTGCGGCAGATGGCGTTGCACGAGGTTTCGTAAATAACGCGCATGATCCGACGAACATTCATGGCGGTCCGCGTCGGCCTGCACCCGTTTCGACATTGTGCTCCGCAAGGCGCGATCCGTTATCAATCGCCGGAGCGCATCGAAGAACGCCGCATAAAACACGGGGTCGGCGGGTTCGTTTGTGGCCGCGTACAGCGCCCGCCAATCCGTCCGAAACCGCCCGCCCTCTGGCGCGACATCGGCCATGTGCCGCCGTCCCGGCACGACCACACCATTGACCCCATCCCTCACAAATTCCTCGGCATAATAGCAGTCCGACACCACCGGCACGACCCCATGCGCCATCGCCTGCACCAGCCCATTGCGAAACACCGTGACCGACGGCATCACGAAAATATCGCTGCGCTGGTAGATAGCCTCATACTCGGCGGTGGGGACGAAGCCTGGATGCCACTCCACGGCGGGATGAGCCTCGATCGCCTGCACAAGGCGCGGTGCCAGATTGCCCGGCAAGGGGCCACACAGGATCAGGCGCAGCTGCGGGTGTGTCTCGGCGAGCGCCAGAAACGCGTTCAGCACATCGACGCCGCCGCGCATATAGAACCCGCTCTCGATCGCCCGAAAGCTCGCGGTGAAGAGCAGCGTGACCGATGTGCCGGGATCGACAGGCCGAGGCTCCTGGCGGATGTGGGCGACCGGCTCGATGGTCGACGGGATCGGCAGATGGTGGCATTTCGCCGGCAGCGTGGGCTCATCGAATAGCGCGGCCAGCATCGGGATCGCATCGGCATAATGCGGCAGAATCCCGAGGCACATGGGCGAGCACAGCTCATGCCGGATGATCCGGAACAGCTCGGGATCATCCTCCGGCATGCGCATATGCTCATCCGGCCGGAACGGGTAGAATAGCGTGTGAAACACGTCGAAGATGATGAAATAGGGACGCTCGCCCAGCGTCATGCCGATCAGCAGGAACTCGACCGAACAGCCGCCATCATCGACCAGCAGGACCGGCGCGCGCGAGCCGACATAGCGCGCGGCATGGCTGCGCCCGACGCCGAGATCCGCCGACAGGAGCCGATCAACCGCGGCCTTCGCGCGATCAAGCTCCTCCAGCACGGTCGCCAGCAGGCCGGTGCCATAGCCATCCGGCCGATAGCGCGGGATCGGCTCGATCATGTCGCAGATCCGGCGCTCGATCGGATGGTCGCCGATCAGCGACGCGAAATGCGGCAGATGGTTGGTCACCAGCACGCCGCAGCCCGTCCCTTCACGCCTTGGCCGGACGCTGGGATGGCGAGCGATGATCGGCGCCGCCTCACGCCGGAGCTCCGCCTCAAGACGGGGCTCGGCCAGCACCGCCTCGATCACCGGCACCAGCAGCCGCCAATCCTCCGGCGTGCGCCTGAGCGCCTCCATCCCGACGGCAAACCCCTCATCCGGCAGGTCGCAGCGCAGCAGGATTTGGGCCTGCCGGAAATAATCCTCCGTGGACGCACCAGATCGCGCCAAATGACACCGCCCGGCACGCGCCGCCGCACCAAACCGCCCCGCCCGCGCATGGGCGACCCGTTCCAGCGCGTAGCGCTCCGGATGATCGGCCGGCAGCGACAGCGCCAGCTCCAGCGCCACATCATAGTCGCGACGCTGAAGATGGGCCGCCACAAGCTCGCGCGGCGATGGCGGCATCAAGCAGGCGCCCTTGTCCTCCCTCCCCACAAGGGGGAGGGAAAGAGGGGAGTGGAGCAGATCGCCCTAATAAGCGAGGCTGATCGCACGATCGCAGCGCGGTTCGACCGGCTCCATACTCGGGTCGCGGACCACGATGGTAATGCCGGTAAAATCGATGCCGACCTTGACATCGACTAGACCGCGCAGGCTACGCAGCACGGCGGCCCGGCGGTTGGGCCTGGCGAAAAACACCATGAAGCCGCCGCCTCCGGCCCCCAGCAGCTTGCCGCCCGACGCCCCCGCCGCCATCGCCGCGTCGTAGATCGCATCGATCTCTGGATTGGTCACCGGCCCGGCCAGCTGCTTTTTCAGCATCCAGGATTCGTGCAGCAACTCGCCGAGGCGCCAGATCTCCTCATGCTCGTCCTGCAGCAGATGAGCTGCCTCATCGACCATCTGACGCATGCGCAGCAATTGCGGCCGGCGATCCAGCAATTTCTCGATCTTCTGCTGAGCAATCGCCGCCGCAATCCGCGAGAAGCCGGTAAAGACGAAAATCATCGAGCCGGTCAGCGCCTTCTGCCGCGCCTTGGACAGCTCAAGCGGTGTTACCTCAAAGCTGCCATGGCGCGCGAAATCGATCCGGTTCAGCCCGCCATGCGCCGCCCAGACCTGATCCTGACAGCCAACCGCCTCGCCGATGATCTTCTGTTCGACATGAATCGCATGCTGCGCCAGCTCATGCGGTGTCGCCTGCATGCCGCGCATCGCATAGAGCGCGTTCAGCAATCCCACCGTGAAGGACGAGCTGGAGCCCAGCCCGGACCGCGCCGGCAGATCGCCGCCATGCTGAACCTCAATCCCCGACTCGACGCCCATTTCGGCGAGACAGGCGCGCACCGACGGGTGCTCAATCTCCGCAATCGTCCGCACCGTCTCGATTTTCGAGTAGCAAATGCGGTGGCGATACTCAAAAAACGGCGGAAGCGAGCGGAGATTGATGAAGCAATATTTATTAATCGCCATGCCCAGCACGGCGCCACCATGTTCGGCGATCCAGGTCGGATAATCCGTACCGCCGCCGAACAGAGAGATACGAAACGGGGTGCGGCTGATGAACATCGCGGCCCCCTTACGCCATCGCCAGATCGGGCTGGGTCAGCAAGCGCCTTCTGAGGCGATGCTGCGCCATGTCCCGGACATGCTCCAGCGTTTCCCGCCCAAACCGCCGCTCAACCATGGCAAGATAGCGGTCGTCGCTGAAATAGGCGTGGAACGCATCGTCGCGGAATTGCAGCACGTCCGCCGCCGAAATATGCTCGGTCGGCAGCGGTTGGCAGTCATAGCTATGCTGCGAATAGCCGCTCCAGCTCTCGGGCAGCGCCCAGCCGCGCTCGACTGCCATGGCAAAGAGCGGCGAGCCCGGATAGGCCATCGCCGAATAGAAATTGCCGAACTCGCAATTGAGTTCGAGTGCCAGATCGAGCGTCGCCTGCATCGAGGCGTGATCATCGTCGGGTAGGCCGAAAATATAGTTGCCAATGACGTTGATATCGGCCTCTTGAATGGCCCGGACGATACCGACGATTTCGCTTTGGCTATAGGATTTGTCGGCACCGTCGCGGACATGCTCGCTACCCGATTCGATACCCAGCGCGAGCCAGCGAATCCCGGCCCGACGCAGCTTGTCCAGCAGATGCGGCTTCACGGTATCGACCCGCGCATAGGCCCAGATATTGACCTCGATGCCGGCGGCGATCAGCCCGTCGCAGATCGCGATGACATGCTTGTCGTTCAGCACGAACATCTCATCGATGATCTTGAAGGTCTTGACGCCATAGCGATCATGCAGCTGCACGATCTCTGCCACCACCTTGTCCGGCCGGCGCATCCGATAGCGATTGACCCCGAATGGCGCATTGATACAGCAGAAGCTGCACCGGAACGGGCAACCAAGCGAGGTATAGATCGAGGCATAAGGCTGTCTGGTCTCAAGTGCCCCAAAACACTGCCAATTATGCGCCCGATAGCGGGTCATATCGAGCAGGTCCCAGACATCGCCGTGGAGATCGGCGTCGAGATCCTTGATCAGCGCGGGCGCCGGATTGGAAACAACCTCGCCGTCGCGCCACCAGACCAGACCGGGTACCGAGGCCAGCGAGTTGTCCTTGTCCAACGCTTCGATCAAGCCAAAGACTGTGACCGGACCTTCGCTGTTGCAGGCGAAATCGACGCTTTCCTCGCGCAGCGTGCGCTCGCTGAGCGCCGCGACATGGCCACCGACGATAATGATCGGCGGCGCGTTACGGAGCGCCTTGATCGCACGACAGGTGCTGCCGGCGCCGACCATCTGCTGCGTAGAAGCCGAGGGCTGATGGCCGAACACGATCATCCCGACGAGATCCGGTGCCACCGCCGCAACGCGGGCAGCAACATCCTCGGGCGAAATACCCTCAGCCTCTGCATCAAGTATGGAAACTGAAACACCACGGTCACGCACGTAACCGGCGATTAGGCGACACCAGAGCGGCGGTTCTACCGCGGCAAGTGTATCACCAAGGCCCTGATAGACAGTTCGACTGGCACCAGGGTTGATAAGAAGCAGCTTTAAGCCGGCTTTCATCGCATAACCCGTTTCGACGATGGATAAGGCCCCATTTTAAGGGTCACTACAAGTTGACTCGAATCGGATCACAGTACAAGTCCTTTAGTCATTCATTTACGCTATCTCGCCCGACTCACCCTATAACCCGCGGATGAACCGATGCAGTTAAAGCCACCAATATTCTCCCTCGCCGGCCGACGGATCTTCATCGCCGGGCATCGCGGCATGGTCGGGCGCGCGCTCATTCGCCGTTTGAGCGACATCGACTGTACCCTGTTGACCGCGGATCGGGCGTCGCTCGACCTGACCGATCAGCACGCCGTCTTTCAGTATATGGAGGCCGTGCGGCCTGACGTGGTGCTGATGGCGGCCGCCAAGGTCGGTGGCATTCAAGAGAATGCCCGCAAACCCGCGGAGTTCATCTACACCAACCTCGCCATCGAGCTGAATCTGATCGAGGCCGCCCGCCGGGTGAATGTCGCGAAGCTGCTCTATCTCGGATCGTCCTGCATGTATCCGAAGGCGGCGGCGCAGCCCATGACCGAGGATATGCTGCTGACGGGCCTGATGGAGCCGACCAGTGAGGCCTATTCGCTGGCCAAGCTCGCGGGCCTGAAGATGGCTCAGGCCTATCGGCGGCAATATGGCAGCGACTTCATTTCGGTGATCCCGAACACGCTCTATGGGCCGCATGACAATCTCGACCCCGCCTCCAACCACGTCATCCCTGCCTTGATGACCAAGCTACATCAGGCCAAGGAAAATGCGGCCCCGTCCATCGGTATCTGGGGATCCGGGCGGGCGATGCGCGAGTTTCTGTTCGTCGATGATCTGGCGGATGCGCTGTGCTTCATCCTGGAGCATTATAGCGACGTGGAACCGATCAATCTCGGCAGCGGCCAGGAAATCAGCATCCTCGACCTCGCGACCTTGATCGCGGACTGCGTCGGCTGGAGCGGCACCATCATCCCCGATACGTCAAAACCGGATGGGGCACCGCGGAAATTGCTCGACTCGTCACGCCTGCATGCGCTGGGCTGGCAGCCCAAGGTGGGTCTGCGTGAGGGGCTGACAGCGACCTATCAGTGGTATCTCTCGATGAATGCAGCGGCGGCCTGATAGGTCTCTGGCAAGCCGATATCGATGAACGGGACTGCACTGACAAAGGCGCCAAGCGTGCCGCTCTTGACCAGTTCAGGCATAAAGTCCCGCTCGAGCGAGGCCGGCCCGGCAATACAGATATCGAACGCGGAGCGGGAAACGACATAGATCCCGGCATTGATCAGGCCCGCCCCCGGCTGTTTCTCGGCAAATCCGGTTACACGCTGACCATCGACGATGATCGAGCCGAAGCGTGCCGCATCATCGACCGGCACCGCCGCCAGCGTCATCCGGTTACCATGGTGGCGATGGTGGTTCAGGAGATCGGCAAGGCTGAGATCGACCAGCGTATCGCCATTGAGGATCAGCACCGTTTCCGTCTCGGCGGCGAGCAGCGCATTCCGCGCGGCCCCGCCTGTGCCGAGCGGCGATGGTTCGGTAACCGCCAAAATCGGCAGCGGCAGCTTATGCTGCGCCAGATGCGCCTCGATCCGGTGCGCCAGATGGCCCAGCGCCAGAATAATCCGATCGACCCGCCCGCTCGCCGCGACGAAGTCGATAAGATAGTCCAGGAACGCTCGCTCGCCGATCGGCGCCAGCGCCTTTGGGACGTCGGACAAGACTGAGGCCAGCCTTGTCCCTAAGCCGCCGGCCAGAATGATCGCGTCGACGCGGTCAGACATTCCCGTAGGACATCGGCCGCAGGAACTCAAAGCCCTTGATCAGTTCCTGAATGCCGAAATCCAGGCCGTATTGCGGCAGGAACCCGGTCGATTCGAGCCGTTCGTTCGATACGATATAATCCCGCTTATCGGGATCCTCGCCGATCGCCGCCTCAATGAAGGTGAATTTCGGCAGGAATTTCTGGATGCGCTCGCAGAGCTGAAATTTCGATAAATTAGCATCCGACAAGCCGACATTATAGGGCCGGCCGCGCATCGTTTCGAACTGTTCGATCCCATGCAGGAAGACCCGCGCGATATCGCGGACATGGATGAAATTCCGCCGAAAATGCGCCTCGAACAGGATCAGCGCCGAGTCGGTGAGCGCGCGATAGACGAAGCTATTGACCAGCAGATCAAGCCGCATGCGCGGCGACATGCCGAACGCCGTCGCCAGACGAAAACTGATCGCGTTCTCGCGTGAGAGCGCGATCGCCTCGGCCTCGACCTTGGTCGTGCCATAGAGGCTTATCGGGCGCAGCGGACTTTCCTCGGTACACATCGCGTCAGCCGCGCCGATGCCGTAGCCGCTATTGGTGATCGGCACCAGCATGGCCTGGCTGGGCGCCATCAGCTTGGTGAGGAGCGCCACCGCATCGCGATTGGTCGAGGTGGCGGCGATTGCATCGCGGTCACACATCGGCGCCCCGACCAGCGCCGCCAACGGAATCACGATATCGGCCTTGGCCACCAGCGGTGCCAGCACCCGCTCATCCCGCGCATCGCCGCGCTTCACGGCAAAATTGGCGTCCGCGCAGCAGGCTGCCAGCGAATCCTGCCGGAACATGAAATTATCCAGCACCGTGACGCGATAACCGGCGGACAACAGGGCCGGCACCATGACGGAGCCAAGATAGCCGGCACCGCCGGTGATCAAAATATGGTGGGTCATGTTTTATCCGTTATTTGCAGCATTGATCGAGGACGCTGCGCAGGCGAGTCAATTGGGGGGTCAGATCGAACGCGTGGTTGCCGACGAAGAACCCTTGATCATGCAGCAGATTCGCGTTCGGCAGATCGCCGACCGTTTCATAATCATAGAAGCGGATCGCGTCATGCCGCGGGAAGCATCCGCCCGTGATGATCCTAAACCCGATATCGGCCTCGCGGAGCGCCGTGAAAACCGAATTCCGGTTGAGTTGCGCCTTGGGGTTCAGAATGATCGTGAAGCAAAATGAGCTCGAGATTCCATTTTCCTGCTGAATGATGAAGCGCTCATCATCCTCGAACAGGGACCGGAACAGCGCGGCATTGCGGCGGCGCGCTGCGGTAAAGCCGGGTAATTTCTTCAATTGGGAGCGACCGGTCGCCCCGGAAAATTCGAGCGGACGCAGATTATAGCCGGGCAGAATGAAGCGATATTGCTCGAAATGGCTGTCGCCGCGCCGCTCGAACAAGGGTGAATCAGCGGGAAGATCCCGCGTCCAGCCATGCGCGCGGATCGCCCGCATCAGCTGGTACAGCTCCGGGTCGCGGGTCAGCACCATGCCGCCTTCCATCGTCGAGATATGGTGCGAAAAGAAAAAGCTGAATGTGTTGAGATCACCGAACGTGCCGGTCTTGCGGCCATTGAGCTCCGCATCCATCGATTCGCAATTATCCTCGAACAGATAGAGGCCGTGCTGCTCGGCGAATGTCGAGATGACATCAAGCGCCGCCGGATTGCCCAGGATGCTGACGACCATGATCATGCGGGTGCGCGGCGTCAGCGCGGCGGCCAATTGCGTCGCATCGATATTGAGCGTTGCAAGGTCGATATCCACAAACCGCAGCTTCAGCCCATATTGCTGCAACGGATGATAGGTCGTCGACCAGGACACGGCCGGCACGATCACCTCG
>Ga0116229_10006100_pt1 | contig 19496 bp, 12 predicted proteins | sample S1TSphgellanicum_3_FD_87313 | JGI IMG/M metagenome (GOLD analysis project Ga0116229, IMG submission 87313) | Host-associated microbial communities from peat moss isolated from Minnesota, USA - S1T2_Fc - Sphagnum magellanicum MG | ecosystem: Host-associated > Plants > Peat moss > Unclassified... | reverse complement strand
TCTCCCCTTCTCTTAAATTAACAAAAATGAAGAAACAAAATAAAAAATAAAAAATAAAAAATGAGCAGAAAAATCTAAGGCTACGTATTTGCTTCTTTTTTTATCTTTTTTTTTTTGGATGACGTCTGGCCAGCAGCTCTGGGGAGCATTCACAACAACCGTTGCAGGAGAAGTAAGTAACGGCGAGGGGGGGCCACGGGTGCATTATGCACCGGGTATACACTAGTTATTTATTAAGTTAACATTCTTCAAACCTTCCACACCTAATGGTGCGTTTAGAATTTATGGCAAATAGTTTTATCATAACACATGTCCTATTCACATTTGATGATTAAATTTCATGAGTGTCATGTTGTTGTAGCCTTGATCTCGTTGTTTTTTATCTTTATTGGATTTGTTCTTCACTTTTTCATTGTTTTTTTAAATCTCTTGGCATTCGTTTTTCACTTTTAGACTATTCCTTGTTTTTATGTGTTATGAATACCATGGATCACCAAAGAAACATTGAATTTTTCTTTTTATTTTGCTCACATTATGGAACAATGAATCCACACATAAAGTGTTCATACAAATCAAGTACATCATTTTAGATTTTTCATTTGATTCTTCTTTCGTGCAATTTCTTTCATGGACTCACGTGATTTGATAATCTCATATCATGCAAAATTTGAAAATATGGCAGTCTCCTTTCCATTTTGACATATAGTGACCCCTTGCAAGCTACATCTAGCTCACTTGGTCCTCCTTTGTCACCTAATGACTTGCATTTTTTTTGACATGATTATGATATCTATAATTCAAATATTAACAATTTTAATTGACATATCAACATGTCAATTCAAGAACAAACATATCCACATGAATGCATAAGGACTTGAATATAAATAGAATTTGATTACTTGGATCAACATCCTTTTGTGCTTCTACATCTTGATTTTCTTGATGATCATCTTTTTCCACATCTCCAAAATCATTCATTTTCATGTTGCCTTATCACATTTGAACCTTGTATCAAAAATTGAGAATGATTGTTTAAAGCACATGCAAGTTCAATTATCAAAAGAACACGTGAGAATGAAAATATAACAAAGGTAAAAAAAACAAGAAAGAGGAAGGAACACCAAGGTGCAAAAAACATGGATGTGCAATAGGACGTCACGTACCATTGAGTTGTTTACTCAAGTTTGTTGGACCATATAGAATGTCATTGTAACTTACATAAAAATTATTCATGCTAATAACTTCTTAATGTAGATAACATCAAAATTACCAACGAGCTAACATCATTACCATGTTGGATGTTAGGTTGAATTGAGTGTTACATACCATGATAGATGTGAACAATATAATGTTAGGACATGAGATACCACTTAGGTACCATTGACATACCACTAGGTGTGAATAGGCCTTTAGTCCTTCAATGGGTAATATTAAGCCCATAGGCATGTGAAAACATCAACAAGTTATAAAGATGTGACATTTCCAATAGGCTTGTAACAATTTGAAACGTTGAAGGTAAATTAGATGTCACATATCTAGTTCTAATACCAAAGCTTGAAACTTTTCCTTTGCAAAAAAGTCACAAAAGGCATGTGAAAAAAATATTGAACATGTTAAAAATAATTCAACCAAAGTCTTAAGGTGATCATGAGGACTTAAAATGGGATGTTAAAGACTATGATGAAGGGAACATCTAACAAAAAACAATCAAAGAGGCTAGATCATTGACACACTCCCAAGCTCTTTAATAGACTCAAATGTGAATATAAGGTGAAAAGAACGAAAGGATAAGGAGTTGGGGCACGCTTTCTGTCTCGCAACACTTTTGAGGTAAAGTGGCATGTTGGCGTTCCGAGATGGAAACTAAGAAAAGTGACAAGCAATTCAATTATCCACACATACCTGCACAAATTAAATAACAAGTTGGTTAGTGTGTAGTTGGAACACTTTTGGTGCACGGACAAATCACGAACAAACACAAACCCACAAGACTCACCACGACCCAGAATTAGGGAAGCCACCACCTTCCCCCTTATAATATTCTTTGTGCCTAGCCATGGGGCCAGCACCCAAATGTCATTTTGTTTCAGGACTCCCAAATTGGAGTCCCGAAATTCTTAAAATTAGGACTCTTGCAACTTTGGAGGCCAATAACTTTGTGTGAAGACCTTTAATTGAGGTGAAGTCTAAAAAAAATTGTAGCCTTCATCGAGAGCTTTCCAACGATATGTGACACGCCACTTGCATGCAAAGAAATCGGGGCGATTCTCGACATTTAGTGGTCAAGAGTCAAATTGACAATTTGACTCCCAACCTTTCTTTTGGCCATAACTTATGTTTTTAAGTGCCCAAATGGGTCATGTGAGCCCATTTTAGAGACATCTACGTTTTTAAAAAAATTCAACAATATAAGGAACTCTTCAATCCAATGAGTTTTGACCCCTACAATCGCCTTCTGAAAATTCAAAAGTCCATCAGGACTCTAACTCCCAAAGTGGGAATTCACTTGGGAGTGTGGGGGGTTTCATTCCCTCACACTTTCCTACACTCCCAAGAGTATGAAATGTGACTCCCGAGCTTCACTCTTGGCCCACACCTTTGTTAACCCTTACCTTGGTTGCAAACCCAAGGTTAAGGTTGCAACAATCATGATGACCAAGGCATGGATTCTCTTCTTGCAATTATTTTTTAAAACAAATCCAATTGCATTAAGGGATTCAAAACCACAAAAACTAAGGTTACAAATTTGAGTATTCAAACCAATTTCAAGTAAAATTGCACAAAGTAATTTTTATTTTATTTTTTGTTGATTTCTTTATTTTTTATATGTATTTGTATTTTAATGAAATATATTTTTTCCTTAATCGAGGTGTGTGACATTTTTTTTGTTCTTGTAGTGAGTGTCAATCATCTCCTCCCCAACAAGTTGTAATGTCCATCACAAGGAAAAGATCATGGAAGTTAAATTAATTTTAAATTAAAGTGTGAAAGGTCTTACACTAAGGATCTAGTATGTGAACTTCAATTATGGAAAACTTGAAAAGCTCAATCATCACATTACATAGTTTTATGTAGTAATTTTCAATACGTTCCATTGGATATGTACACATGTGTGGGCTGATTTTGTTGATAATAGTTTTACATAACTACGTTGTTCACATATATATTATATTGGCTACAAAAGGAAATTAGTTAGAACTTATCCAAGAAATAGGCCTTTTGTTTTTTTTAATGATAACATCTTGAGATCTAGCAATTTTGAACTATATGAAAGATATTTTAAAAGTAGAGGTTTCAAGTTTTCCTTATTTGTTTCATTTGATTTTAAATTGCAACAAATTGCAACAAATGATCTAATGAAATAATTTTGTCATATATTTGACACTTTGGAAGAAGGGACCCTTCATTGAAGTAGATGTACATGCACACATTTGGTCTCCTTTAGGTTTGATCAATTTTTCTTTGGAGCTCATGTTGAATTATGTGTATAGGTTCAATGGGGCACTTGATGGTCTTTTAACACAACTTTGTCATTTATTTAACATCTTGGAAAGGGGACCCTCCATTGAAATAGATCTTCCTTGCTTTAAGTTTGACTAATTCTAATTTAGAATTCATACTCAATTATGTGCACTTTTAATGGGGAATTTAAAGCTACTTGCAATGGTTGATCATTCAAAAGATCTACTAATGGGCGAAGGCACACTATAAGGGGGCCAACTTGGGCAATTTTGTGATATGTGCGTAAAATGCACACATGCAAAATGTGTTGCATTTAATTTTAAATTTCATTTTTGGTGTTTGGGCTTTATACTTTGATTTTCAAAAGTTAATGTTATGTAATATTATTTGAAAAAAAAAGGAATAATGGATATATTTATGGTATATGTATTATAATAAAACCTTTTTTTATTATTATTACACTAGGTTTTGGTTTGAATTGGTCAACTAAAAAATGTTTGAAATGAAAAATCAAAATATGGCCCACTTCACATATCTTGTCATCTTCCATTTAAAAGTGATTGTTTGTCAAATTTTTAATTTACCACATACTTATGGTCATCACCTTGAAAAATATCCATTGTGATATGATAATTATCAAACTTTTCAAATGGTTCCCAAATTTATTCCAATCATATGGATATGGAATCACAATGTTTAATAAATGTTACAAATTTCATATAGATGAAAAATAATTTCAATCATTTCTTGAGTAAATTTTCATTTTTAATAAATTATGACGTACATTTTTTTGGCACAAATATACCCTAACATCACATCATATGAAATGAAACATATGAGTGTAATCACAATCAAATCAGCCAACAATGATAAAGGACTTAATCACAAATGGGCCTTTTGTGAACATTTTGACTTTTTCATAAAAAGGATTTTTGGAAAGAGTTTTTTTGCAACATGTTTTTTTAAATATTTAATATTCCCACAATAAATTAAATTATTTATGTTAACTCTTTATGAATAAATATGAATTTTTAAAGTGTACAAATTCTACCAAATTCTAAGTTTTGTTTTGAAAAATGATCATAATTTCAAATCATGCTAAAATATAATAACTACTTTAAGCTTTAATTTTTTATATCATAAGCCACAATTTTGTTCATATGTCATACACATTATGACCCATTTACATCTAGCAAATGATTCTTAAAATTTGAACATTCTAGAATTATATTTTGAATTTCTAAAAATTTCAAGTACCATGAATTTTTAATTATGAATTTTTTTCATATGTGGATGGTAGGTTATCATCATTTTAGTTTTTTTCCCATCAAAATTTCTTTATTAAAAAAGTCCTTAGCCTAGTGTTTTATAAAATTGACTTTTGGGTGTTAAGTTCAAAAGTCATTTACTAAAACCAAAATTCAAGTTATTAAATTGAATGATTTTCTTTTAATTCTTCAACACTTATATAAATCATTTAGCACAAATTTCCTTGATCAACATGACATTAAAATGGCATTACATAAATATGTTTGATAAAATTGATAGTTTTTTTATCGTTCAACATGGTTTTTAGCTTGTTTGTTTGTGATTGCACCCATGTAGTTTCTTTGGCATCTGATTTCTTTGGGTTTTGACCTACCATAATATGCAAAAACATTGTGAAAATCTTGAACATAATAATAACATGGTTGAAATTCATTCATAGGACCCCTAAAAAACAATACAATGTGACAACAATTTTAGCCCCCCCTCGTAATGTGTTTTCACCTTAGTCCATCTAAAATATACAATGCTTATAAAAACTTTTGGGCATTTTATACTATTTAGATTATTTCCAAGTTTATTCAAATTTTACATTGATATATTAAATATATTGTTGTATAAATTTATCAAACATTCATGAAACTTGAAATTTAAAATGGTTTTCATCATGTAAACCTAAACAATGGTTGCATGTCCCTTGGTTCCAACTTTTAACTTAAATGCATCCACGAAAATGTATTAAAATGACACATGACCATCAATGATAAGATGAATAAAAGTTATTGGAATGTTTAGAAGGTTTTATTAGGTTTTTCACAATATTATTGAAAAAATATGTCTCTTGCCTTGATTTTAACCTTCACCAAAATTCTAATATCAACAACAAAACCATAAAATACTCAAAAAGGTTGATGTAAGTCCATTTTACCAAAAAAAATATGGATTTCAATAGTCGCAAATTAATAAAAGATGGTAGACCACCTTTTGAATATCATTATATGTCACGAACATGAAAATAACTAAACAACAAGATTTCCAAACCACATGAACAAATGCATACCTAATTTTAAATCCGGGTCATGGAATTAATAAAATCAAAAGTAAAAACACAATGTGTGCACGATGTCAATGCAAAAGGACTTTATCACAAAAACATGATAAAAATAGAACAAGATCATGACAAAGATACGTACTCAAAACTAGTGTTGAACAAATTGAAAACAATGTGGATTCTACCTTTATTTATATTCATTAGGCATTTAACTCAAGGAACCTTCTCAAAAAACTTTCAACTCACATGTGACCTATGTTCACCAGTGTGTGACCCATGTGCAACCATGTGCAGCCCATGTCCATCCATGTGGGAACAAATAGTGAACTATGAGCTAACTAAAAGTGAATTAAAATTTTGTTATGAATTAATTAAAAATAATTAAAAGTGAACTAAAACTTAATTGAAATTTAATTAAAAATGAACTAAAACTTAATTGAAACTTAATTAAAAGTGAACTAAAGGATCACTATAAGTGAATTAAAAGTTAATTGGAAGTTAACTAAAAGTTAATTAATTAAAGCAAATTAAAAGTTAATTAAAAATGAATTGAAATTAAATTAGGAGTTAAGTATAATTAATTATAAATCATGGATGAACACTCATATGAATGAACTCCATGGTGTTAGCATCCATGACATTATACATGTGATTAATTCAAAAATTAATGTGAAAATTTGAGTATTTCAATGTCAAATATTCAACAATAAAAAATAAAAAATAAATCATGACATTTTTATAAAAATAATTTTTTTGTATTGGGAAAGTTTCAATGCATTTTTTTATTAAATTTTTCATTTGATGGTGGTTTGATTTTTATTTTTATTCAACACTATTATTTACTTTTTGAGTTCACATTTTTCCTTTTATTTGTATGATAAATGTAATGTCATCATTTCAAAATTCCATTGTGAATCTTTTTTTTTAATCATTCATTTTAAAATATGAATTCCATTAAAATCTATTACAACTATAATTAAATAATCCAAATAATCCCTTTAACTTTGCTTTCACCCTATGGAAGACATGTCTTTGCACAAATCAATCAATTTTAATCATATTTATCATTACACAATTTTAATACATCAAAATCAGTGACCATAACCATATTATATGATTATAATATCTTGTAAGTGGTTATAATCATATTACATGACTACTATGACTATAACCATAACAAAAAATGCATGTGTGATATTGTTACCCAAATTTAATAACAAGTGATCTAACAAGTTATAGATTTAGGCAGGTTATTATACTTAACAAGTGATTTAATTAACGTGTTATTTAACCTAACTTGTGTTAAGAACACGAAAATAAATCTTTATTATGTTAACATACGCAAACATAAATATGAAAAGAACATGACAAGGTTATAGTGTAAGATCATGCCTAAAATTAGTGTTGAACAAATTGAAGGAAATGAAAGGTCCTACTTCTATTTATTCTCCTTTGGGGACCTAACTCAAGGAAGCTTCCAAAGAGGTTTCTATGTGTGCATCAAGTAAAAAAAATTATTGAGAACCTTTTTAATTAAAAGTCAACTATGAGTTAACTAAAATTTAATTGAAAATTAACTAGGAATTAATTAAAATGAATTAAAAGTCAATTAAAAGTGAACTATAAGTTAAGTGGAAGTTAACTAAGAATGAACTGAAATTAAACTAAAAGTTAAATACATGGATGAACATTCAAATGAATGAACTCCATGGCATTGGCATCCATGATAGCCTATTATTTAACCTAACCGTAAATATGTTGATAGGTTGTTAATCAACCAATAGTCTACAAAACAAATTGGTAAAATAAGTAGTGGAACAAATGGTTAAATAAGGTGTAATTTTTAAATTTTGGGACTATTAGTTTAGCATTGGCTAATGGCTAATTAAATGGTTTGTTATGATTGTTTAAATTTTGAATTAATTAATATAAAACTAAGAGGAAAAACTTGTTCAAGGAGGAGTTATTTTATTTTATTTTTGATTTTATGTTTCATTTTCACTTGAAACATGAAAACATTTTTTTTTAGAAATATTTTCTTGAAGCTATATGTAATTTTAGTAAATGTTAATATAAAAATTATAGATAAAATGAATTTTTTTAGTTTAAGTGTACATGTTTGCTATTTTAGGAACCTATTGTTAGAAATTTAAAAGTTGAAAACCTAAATGGGAATAGAAAAACCCATTAACATTTGACGACCACATAGTGGATCAAAATTTAGAAGCATCATCACACTTAGAATTTATGGTTAAACCCAAAGATTTTAATAGATCATGTTGAAAAGTAATCATGCTTGAAATTTTGATTTGTACATCATATTTTGTTTATTTTTGTGTAATTTTGAGGATTCAAGTTGTTGTTTATTGATTTTGTTTGAAAAATTTAAAGAATAGGGTGAAGTTAGTTTAAAGTTTTTGAAGTAAATTAAGCACCCAATTTGTAAGAGAAGTTTGTTACAAACTCTTAACTATTGGGAGGGGTGCTTCTGAAAGTTTTATGTTCAAAAATAATGCAAGGGCTTTCCAAGAACCTATTGATTTCAAAAGATGTCAAGAATAGTCACTAGAAGTTTTAGAATGCAACTATAACAGGTCACACATCAACATGTTCCAAAACTTACACAAGAGCAAATTGAATAGCAAGTGTAACCTATGGGAAATGAATTTGTGTGTGCACCAAACATATGCAACACAAAGGGGAGAAGCTAATGAACAACATCAAAATGTAACCGAACTAGTTGTGCAGAGAGACCCAATTACACTCTCAACCATTCATCAAGTAACACCACAAACGATAACCCAAACATGAGCAGTCAATGTTCATCATGATGACAATCATGAACTTGTTCAGTCATTTGATGAAGTTGTTTCTATAAAACAACCATGGCAATCTACAACCCCAAATTACTATTTACCCATAAGTGGTGCACCTACACAAATTATAATATGTGCTAGTTTTCAAAACCAACCATCAACTACCAATGTCAATTTGGTACCTACTAATTTGAAGGTCCAAAACAACTCCCAACTACTCAACAAGTTGGAATAGCTACATCACATTGACTAAAGACCCTCTAATCAATCAGTTTTTGTACCACATTAAAAACTTGTTAAACCCCAAGCAACACCCATAGAATTGTTTAACATGAACTTATATAGTAACAAGGTACTTGGCCAGTCATATTAGTACCCGGTCAAGGTGAAAAATCACAAGTTCCACACCATAGACCAATTTCAAGAAGAAATCCACATGCTAGAACTTTAACCTACTTTTATTATCAACATGTGGGACACATGTTCAATTGTTGCCCTTTTGTTGATGATATATTAAGGCAGTTATTAAAGGAGGAGGTGATGAATGTTCATCAACATGTATTTCCAACCATTACAACCAAAATACCCAATGAGTTTGTATTAGGAAATCAAGCCATGAATCTTAATACATGTCATACAACAGTACTTGTTAATTATTAGACAACCTAGTCACAACTTGTTACACCAATTACAATAGGAAAAACCAATGTTTTACCTATTTCTACATAGCCAATGTGGTATAATGTCACACCCCCTTTTGTGCCTCTAAACTCTAGTTTGTATCCATCGTATCCAATTGGAACAAAAGGACTTGATACTTTGATCTTTAGGAATATACATGTTATGTACCTAGGTATGTGTACCTAATACCTGAACAACCTATTATACCACCCCCATTTACACCACATATTGTTGGAAATCAGTTTCCTATAATGGTTCAACTGGTAACTAATATAAACAAAAGACTTATTCATCAACCTATTACTGCACCAGTACCAACCACTATACATGTTAACACCAATTTACTAACTTATGTACCCAGAGGTTCTATTAACCAACCATCGGATGGAGGACAACATGGAGATTCACCTAGAGGAAGTTCACCCAAAGGAGATCCATCTAGAGGACGACCATTCAATTCACCTATTGGATCATTCAGATGACCAACACCTAACCCATGCATGTTTATACCACCATGGTATCAACAACCTATTGTATAACTTGTACAAGAACCAGTAAACAAACTACCTTATAGGAAGTTATAATATCCAACCTATGTTAGAATCATTAATCTTAATGCTCACATCAAAGTGTTCAAAAAAGCCATTAAAGCTAATGGTGAAATAATGAAAGCTGACATCATCAACATGTTTGGTTTTTCTTTCAGAGATAGTATCTCTGAACGGGGTGAAAATTTTGTATAAGACCATCCAAATTGCACTTTTGAAGAGTTGGAATAAGGATTTTGCAAGCGATTCAAAACTATGAAGAACCATGAGGAGGTTTACATGCAATTGCAAAACATACAACAATAGACCACTAAATGTGTTGAGGTTTACTATGAACACCTATTGAAATTAATTCATTGTCTATAGGTTAGAACAACAAATGTTTTTTTCACCACTATTTTTAGAATATGTTTACTATGTAATCTGATATTAATAATAGCAAGTATGAAGAGAGATACCTTAATTGAGCATAAGGAAGTCGTTGTATGTGAAAAAAAGTACCTATCAGTTTGAATTATAATGTTCTACTAACCACACCAAAGGCTAATATAATAACTAAAACCAATAATACCTATTACTATAGTTAAATCATCATCAACTTGAACCAATTGTGGTAAAAAAAATCATACACTTGAGACCTATCATAATAGGAAAAGAGAGGTACCAATAGTACCAACCGCCATAGTCAAGTCTATAGAACCTATAACAAAAATTAAAACACAACCTATTAAATTGGTTAGAATACATCTTCGATATCCCTGTATAATTTGTTCTAGTGTAAAACATAAATTTGGAGAATGTCCTAAAAAGATTGAAGTACAAAACATGTTCAAAACTAAACCTATTACAACCAATGAGGAACCACTGTGAGTAATTGGGTTAGATTACTTAATAATACAACTATAGTTCAACGAGTTGAAAATAATCAAACCCATAATGTAAATCAGCAACTTGTGACCTTAAAACAAGTTACAATAGAGAAGACTTTAGAAGAAATTCTAAAGGATATCATCACACAAGACTCGGAGACCAAATATACTTTGAACTTGGGACAATTGTTGTGGATAATACCTCATATCAAACATTGCATACTTAACCTAATACCATCAAAACCTGCTATACCAAAACCGACAATTCACTAGAAGAAATCTTGTCCATTCCAACCATATGGTTACAACTATAGATGTGACTAATGTCCAAATCAACTATTTCTACAACTATAGTTGGGTTAGTGTTACATGTCATTTTAGTCGTAAATGTGTGTAGTCATATATGTGACTATAATGTTGACATAATCAAATAAAGTCACAAATGCGACTATAATTTGTGATTATTACATGTTTGGATGGAAAAGTAAAATGAAAATGCACATTTTTCATCCAATATTGTGAATGGATCCTTGGATGGATGAAAACTTAATTGTTTTTGCAACTAGTCATAATTGTTTTGGCAACTAAGGCCAATAATTTTTTTCCATTTACAATATTTTAATGATTAAAACATATGTGGCATCTTTGGAATTACAATATTTGTTTGATAATCAACTTGTGTCTAACTATTTATTGGTATTTTGTATTGTTTATTGACATTGACAATACAAATTATTATATTTTTATTAAATATATTTGAATTATGATTTATTTATAAATATTATATATGATGATCATTTAATTATATATTATACATGTAAATTAAATTGTATTGGCAAAACTATAACTTATTATAATCATAATCAAATATGATATTTTTTTTTAATCAAATAAAGGTTTAAAATGTCTAAGAAATATATTATTTATTTGATCATAAGACTTTTACCATAATTTTAGATAAATTTTATATATTATATTTGTAAAAATATGAAAATTAAAATTCCATCAAAATTCAATAATTATCTAACATTACTAAATGTGATTTTAAAAAAAATGTGATAGATATATTATCCATTTATAAAAATTATGTGTGAATTAATTAAAATTATGACATATTATAATCACATTGGATTTTTTTTTTAATGAAATGAAGGATTAGTATGTGGGAGATTAATTAATTAATTAATTCTTATTAAATATTTTTCATAATATATTTTTCATATAAATCATGTGTTTGAAAAAAAATTCCAACAAATCATCATCAAAATGTAATTCAATTTAACAAAAATATAAGAAATAAAAAATTCAAATCTATGTACATTTTTGGAAAATATATATATTTAATTTTTTCTTTCATTGAAAGTACTTTAAGAATCAACTTAAAAATTTTCCATTTGGAAAAATATTAATAAAACATGAAATATTGAAATTGATGTTTGTGCAATGTTTAAAGTCAAATATGGGTTAAATATAATGCATTCCACTATATTTGCACATCAAGTGGGGTGGTTTGATGGCAAAGGAAATGATATCCATCCTTGGGGTCTAAGGAACAAACCTCACAAGTTACATAATTGTGGTCAATGATGGTGTGTTGACCATATGCACCCTACATAGTTAGGTTACTTAACCTAGGTGCCTACCTAGTTACCTAAATTAGGTTTTTAGCCTAGCTTAAGTAGTGACATGTGTCAACAATTCATAATTTGAAAATTTATGAAATTAGCAATAATATGAATTATTATATTACATTAGTTTTATAAATATAAATAATATAATATTTAATATATGTGATTTTAAAAAATATTAAATCATTTAAATTTAATTATTTTTAAAATGATGTCTGATATTTTATGTAGTCATATCTATAATTGTATAGTCCTGCAACTAGTCAATGGATGGAAAATCCTTGTAATCACAAACAATATGCGACTATAGGGATGATTATACATGCCACGTGAAGTTTTTTGCAACTAGTTGTTTTTTGCCACTTGTCCAAGGTGACTATAGGGTTTGTAGTCACATGTGTCCATTATGACAAAAATTTTGTCTTTTGTAACTAAAATTGTAATCGTTTATTTCCAAATTTATTCTAGTGATTACTTCAATTGCCATTCATCATTAAATGGTAGTGATATAGGTTCAAGTAGGAAAGAACTTCATAAAAGATGTACTTTTAAATGGTGGTTCTAGACTTAATATCATTACCAAAAAATTGAAAGTGCAGTTAGGTCTATCAAAACCAAAATCAGCACCTTACAACTTACACATGGCTGATCAAACCATTTTAAAACCTTTAGGTTTAATCAAAGATCTTAAGATTCTTGTCCATGGAATTCTTTATGTAATAACTTTTACTGTGATACAAAATAGTGTTCCAAACTTTAGCTACTTTATTTTGTTAGGTCGTCCTTGGCTTAGAGATGCCAAAATGTTTCATGATTGGGGCAATAACACTATCACCATACAAGGAATGGGTACAATCAGAACTATATTTGTTACAAAGAAACTTAAAACACCAACTAAGCATCCAAAAATGTTAATTTGTTATGACTTCCATTCTAGAATATTCGATCAAGAAAAGGACTTAATGTTTGCTTCTGAACCAGGACTATTTTTAATAAAAACCATAGTTGTCCTTACATTAGTCAAGATAGATGAACTTATTAATTTGATTTCATAAACAAGTTTGAACTTAGTGGGACAAATATATGTTCCTATTGAACCAGTATTTATACTACCTATTCTATATGATAAACCTGTCAAACCAATATCTGTATTACCTATTTAGATAACTATACCCCTTAATACTTTCAAATAACATTTGCAAAAGACTTTTTTCCAACCTAAAGTAGGAAAAATGGAAATTAATGAGACAACTACTCAAATACAAGTTCAAAACCTTCGCATTGTTGGCTAGACTGTCACCAAAGAAGAGCAATTTACCAAGATCAACCTAGGTTCTGAAGAGAAAGTTGAACGTTGCCACCAAAAAAAATTTATACCCTTTACCTTTTACTAATGAGGTTATTAATAGTGTACTTGGACATGAGGTTTATACAATTTTAGATGGTTTTTCTAGATATAATTAGATTTCCATAGCATAAAAAGACCAACACAAGATCACTTTTGTTACTGATTAGGGGGCTTTTGTATGGGTTGTAATATCTTTTGGGGTGAAAAATGGACCACCAACCTATCAAAGGGCGGTTATCAAAGCTTTCCATGAATACATTGATGTATTAGTGAAGATCTTTTTAGATGATTTTATTGTTTTCAATAACATGTCCAACCATTTATAAAAAGTTAAAAAGTGATTTCTAAAATGCAAAGAGTATGGCATTAGTTTGAATCTAAAAAAATGTGCATTCATGGTCTATTTTGGAACTATCCTAGGATTTATAGTCTCCAAAGAGGGAACACACATGATCCTAAAAAAATAAAGGCCCTAATCAAGATGCCAATACCCAAAACACCTCAGTAGATCCAAGTGTTCAACGGAATGGCATAGTTCTACAAATGTTTCATCAGAAATTTTGCTTCTATTATGGCACTAATTACCAAGTTACTTAGGAAAATTGAAGTATTCGGATGAACTCCTGAATTTGTTAAACCGTTTGGGAAGACATAAAAAACCAATACTTTCAAGCTCCTATACTTATCAATCTTAATTGGGAACTAGAATTTCATGTTCATACTTATGCATCTCAGTTAGCAGTAGGGGCAATATTGGCCCAAAACCCAACATGTAAAATTGATCAACATGTTATGTATTCTTCAAGACTATTAGATTTTATTAAAAAGGATTATAGTATTACAAAAAGAGAGGCTTTAGCTATGTCTATGCCTTACACAAGTTTAGGCATTACTTGTTAGGCAACAAGTTCACGTTCTATGTAGACCATATGGCTTTAGTATATTTAGTTAACAAGCCACAATTTTTTGGCAGGTTAGCTAAATGGCTTTTACTATTTTTGGAATATAATTTTAAGATTCTATATAAACATAGTAGTTCTCATCTAGTGGTAAATGCATTAAGTAGGTTACCCAACCAATTTGAATATGTTGGAATGATCAAACTTGTGATGCTCACCTATTCACATTATAACTTGAGTGGTTACGGAGTGTTTTTGAATACATGTTAAAAGAAGTCATGCCAGAAAGGTTGTTAAGGGTTTTTTCTATTATTCTTAAATTTAATATTTCTTTTCTTCAAACTTCTTAATTCTAGTTTAGATTTTATCAACAGGTTACCTCATATCAAAAATTCATATATAATTATTTTCTCCCAAATGCAAAAGCAAAACTAAATTTTATCTAACATAACAAATTAAAAGAAATAAAGATATCCAAGTTCTAAATGAACCTCTTCATAGACCAAGAATACAAGCAATAAATGATCTTACAATTTAAAATAAAAAAGAAGTTCTAATAAATTCAAAAGTTTTCCAAGAAGTTCCAAAAAGATCTTCGTGTCAATTCTCACATCCTTTTATTTATACCAAACGTAGCGTTGTTTTAAATTAGACAAACATTAGTCGATAAAACTTAAATTTAAACTACAACAATTATTGGTCACATGTTTAAATTAACATGTTATTGTTAACAACTAATTACTATACAGGCTAATCACCAATTAACTTAACCCACTAATTACCCTAACATCTATTACATGTTACTAGTTATTTCAATAGATTAGTTTCATATATAGTCATGTTACTTAGTAATAATTATATTATGTTTCAACATTATATTGCTTCACCTAATTAGTAATAATCAATTAGTATATACAAACTTTTAAAATTGGGTTAACATTACCCCCCTTGAAAACCAGATTTCATCCTTGAAATTAGTAACCTAAAACTACTTGTTTAACTCTTGTAATCAAATCACCAACAAGTTGTTCACATGTGGTATTAACAGGTTCAGTTAAAATGACCGGTTGAAATGTTGGTTTCTTAGCAAGAAGTGTGTCCTTTAGTACTGTATTTGGAGTCTTGAAAACTTTAGAGGCATGTGTAACAATGTTAATCAAAATAACCTCTACACCTACCCCAATCTTTGGTATAACTAATGGTATGGATTTTGGAGTAATAGGTTCTTCAATCCTTATACCTGAATATTAACAACTACAACAGGTACTTCCACAAGTTCTATGGGCGAAGACAAAGTGCAAAAAAAAATGGCTAGTTTTGCTCCTCCTCGAATTAGCTCTAACTCCTTAGTGGTAGTGGCAATAGGTTCATTCCAAGAACTTGTAACTATAGTTGATACTTGCACAAGTGAATTTTTTTGGAAAGCAATAATAGGTACTTCAACCAATTTGCCAGTAAGTCAATCATATGTATAGCCTTAAAACTATAACCAATATGCAACTAGTTCATTCATGTAGGCTTTTTCATCTGCATGAGCTATCTCCAAACTATCTTAGATCTATTCCTCTGTAATCTTCTATATAGTTTGCCACCATTCCTTCCATTTTGGATTTTTATCTGCCAATGTTTGGTTCTATACCTTAAGCAAGGCATTGTCCAAAAGTAATTCCTCAAACTCCTTCAACCAATTATCCATGTATGTGGTTTGAAAAACTTTACCATGCGCTTGACAAAGTGTCTCCAATTCGCCTTTCAATTCTTGGATTTGTACTCAAAATTCGTGGGTACGATTCTCCATGTCAATGTTGATTTTCATCAACTATTCCTTCTACTACAAAAAAAAGTTTTCTAACCCCAACAAATTCTTATCCAATTATACACTAATGGCCTCCATCTTGCCATGGTCTTTTGTTAATTGGTCAAAATTAGTTTGTAGGGCCTTTAAGTCATTATGAGTTTTGAAATGAACATGGTTTAACTCATTATATTCAAACTACAAAGCTTCAGCCTTCTTGATTGCCCTTTCAACTTCAACATTTTTAACAACTAGATGTTTGTTCTTTGTTTGTAATTTGAGTTGGGTTTCATAGTAGCCATGTCCTTATCTATGTTCTATAAGGTTTTTTATGGCTAACCAATTCTACACAATGGGCCTATAATTGATTGTTGATGTCCTCTAACAGGTTTTCAATAATATTGTATTTGGTTTTCAAATAAGCTAAATTGTCTATTATTTAAGGCCAAGTTTGGGCAATTAGGGCTACTTGCTCAAAAAAAAGTGTAACTTGTTTTAGACTTTTGTGTTGAGCATAGGCTACCAACGTCTAAAGAAAAATATAAACAGGTATAGGTTGAACTAGTTTTGGACCTATTAATAACAAGTTGCTAGCTTGTTATGTAGGAGTAGAATTTCCTTAAATAGGTAAAGGCTCTTAATTTGGTACTTGTTCAAAGTTAGGTTCACTTCGATCCTCCATGAACTGGTCATTTTTTGTCCTTATTGATTCATCATCTTGTTGCATAATAACATCAACTTCCATGTCTTCATCACCTCCCTCCATAATCATGATTCATTGATGAGTGCAAGGTTTCTTCTTTGATGGTGAACTAGTTGGTTATGGATTCAATTGGTCCCTGGGTGTTGATGGCTTAGTTTGTATTTTCACCCATTGTGACTGTTGAACTAGTCATGGCAATATGTTAGTTGAGTGCATCAATCGATGCTCACTAATGAACTATTCCTTAGTCACAACCTTAGGAGAGGGTTATTTATATTACTCCACAACATGTTCTTCTTCTCTCTCTTGAATCGGTTATGGTTTTGGAAAGTCAATGGGCATATATTCCTTTGACAAGGGAAACCAATGTCGTAAACATACTTTTATAACTAGTCCAAATTAATAGGTTGTTGCCTTCTTGTCAAATGTTTCTAACCCCATTGCAATATGCTTTTGGTGCTCAGTCCATCAGGTTAATTTTATTGACATTTGTGTCAACATAATGGAACACTAGTTGATCTTTTTCCCCTTGTTTGCCAAATTTAGAGTAATGGCAATGTGATTACTGAAATAAATTAACCTTTCTCATTGGTAAATGATTTGCAAAATTGCTGCAAACCTGGCGTGGTATTCTTCTTTCATGTAGATGACATTCCACTATTATTTGTTGACAAATGCATCCAGTCCAGCTATGTTCTTGATAACAACTTGGGCCTCCTTGACTAATGCGTTCATTACATCAATTGTTCCCTTAGCATTGATGCCAAATTGTTGAGCAATTAATGCTTAGTCAATGGTGATCTCTTCACCACAAGCAATTGCCCTAATGTCTCCATCCTTTGTGGACTCCTAGGTGTGCAAAAACTCTTCCAATAGGTCTAGTTGTGGAATTGTCCAATGAACAACAAACAAGCCACCCAACTCGGCTCACTTTGCCATTATCATTCTTTGGATCCCATCTAGATCCATTGTAACATTTTTTGAGTTTCTTTCATTTCAGTAGTTGTTCACTTTCAGGTCACTTTGGCAACTGAATTGCCCTCCTCCACTTGTTCCATTCCTTTGCGCCTCATCATGTATTTAGATTGAACCTTGGTCGGTACATCAACAAGTATGTCAGGAAAATCAGCTTCTACATCAAAGAATCCTCCTTCAACCGGTACTAATGAAAATCTATCAATTGCTTAATTTCAATAGGTTACTTAGCTTCTTCTACCTTTGTAGTTTTCTTCTCCACCTATTCTTCTTCCTCAAAATCACTGATTATGACAAATGCAGGTGCAAGAGGTAAAAATAGTCTTCAAAGGGCAATGTTTCTTCAAATCCTTCTCCCACGGTAGCAACACGTTTTAATGCTTCAAAAATTTCTTATCCTATGTTTTTTTATCCTTAGAATTTTCATTATTTTTTTGAAATATAGGAGGTGACCTTGATGTAAGTGGTTCAATGTAAATTGCACCAATTGTTTTAAAAGCTTCCTCTTTAACTCTCTATAGTTCTCTTTCCTCTCCTTCTTTTTCTTCTCTTTGTCTTTTCAACTTTGCCTTCCTCTTGCTTGCTTTCTCTATCAACTGATTCAAGGCATTCATTGCCTCATATTTGGTGCAGCAAAAGATATAAAAGAGTCCAAAATGAAAAAAATGAAAAGACATTCTAAGGGGCATGCTAGTTCTTTGTATTACAGCTGTAGAGTGAAAAATGGTGGTGCTTGGAAAATGATGCAACTTTTAGGCATACTTTCCTTAAGAAGTTGACACTTGTAATTAAGTTTACTGATACATCATTACTTTGCATGGAATTAGGGCTAATTGGTAGGTTTCCAACCGATTATCTTTTCAACAAGTCATTGATATCTGTTTCACCTAGTTCTAGATTAGACAAATCACTATTTGTTCTTCTTTCAATCAGGTTGTTTGATGTCAAACCTATAATGTTAAGTTGAACCAATTCTTTGACAAACAGGTTACCCAAATGGTTTTGTAACACAAAATTAGGTCCCCACCCAAGTATGAACGCTGGCTGATTTTGAGGTTTCTGTTGTTTTATTAGCCGTCATCTTATTACGGCGCCCCATTACTGTTGCATGGAAGTGGGGGAAGAACGGAATGGAAAGGAGGCAGCTTGTGATAGAAGCTTAGTAGAGAAGCTTAATGGAGAAGCAACAACAAGTTTTTCAGGCAGGAAGATAAGAGGAGAAGAGGCAGGAGGTCTGCAGAAGGAGAGCTTCAAGTCTAGAGTAGTGTGGCTGATTTTGGTGAGAGATGTGTAGATCAGCACTGGAGATAACTAAGATAGACAGATAGACAGAGAAGAACGAGGAGCTTAGAAGATTGCTAGTTGCTGATTTCTTCCGCTGCGTTAGTAACTAGAGGATGGCTAGCTCCTGAATCTGGTGAGAGTCAGGTCGAAATTGAAGGTTGATGTTGTAGA
>Ga0116229_10006099_pt1 | contig 19497 bp, 13 predicted proteins | sample S1TSphgellanicum_3_FD_87313 | JGI IMG/M metagenome (GOLD analysis project Ga0116229, IMG submission 87313) | Host-associated microbial communities from peat moss isolated from Minnesota, USA - S1T2_Fc - Sphagnum magellanicum MG | ecosystem: Host-associated > Plants > Peat moss > Unclassified... | reverse complement strand
TTCCCCCCCCCTATTTTTTTTTTTTTGTATTTTTCCCCCCCCTTTTTCCCCCCCACCCCCATAAGCCGGGGGGGGGGGGGGGGGGCTTGGTGTGTGAAAAATCACCAATGGTTTTATGAAAGGGAATATTTCTGTTGCAAATTCTTTTTTAAAAAAAAACAAAATCGCCAAATTGTCATAGAAAACTTTTTTTTTGCGGGGAGGTGTCATGACATTCATGGTGACTACCTACATGTTTAAGAGTTCCGAGTTAAAATTGAAATTTAGAGATGAGTTCCCATATGTCCATGATATTGTTCTCAACAGCCTCAATTTTTGTTCTCGTATTTATTGGCCTTAGTCTTATTCTTCTTCTAACTTACATAGGTGGGCCAAATGGAAAAACGTGAAATTAAAATTAATTAATTTAATTTTTTAAAAAATATTTTTATTAAAAAAACCTCTTGTTGGAGGTCCACCTAATTGAATGAACCAGGAAGCGCCTGAGTTTGCAATTTTTGATTTCCTGGTCTTCTAAAGTGTGGATGGGTAGTGGGGATTTTTTTTTAAATTAATTTTGTAAAATTTGCATGAGTGGCAATAGAATATGCCTCTAAGTGGGTTCTTTTGTAATTTTGATGGAGGGTCACTTGCTGATTCCATTTTTGGCAAACATTCATGGATTTTTCAAATTTTGGCTCAAGGTTTTTTTTTTTGGCCTTGCCTACCAAAGGCAAGGATATTGTGTTTAGATTCATTATAGAGTATAGTAGCTAGCTTAAGTGATTTCGGCCCATAGATGATAATAGGTCTATTTCTATATGAGGATTTTTGAAAGATGGCATTCTTTTGGCTTGTGTTGAAACTTGAGATTAGTTTTAGAGTTATAATATGATCTTGAAGGATTTTGGTTTCTTTTGGAGGATTTTTTTTGAAGATTATATTTTTGCATGGTGAAATTTTTTGAATTTCCTTAATTATTCTTTTTGAATGGAAATGGCAAGGCCACAATGTGACACACCCTTGTGTATAAAGTTTTACATAAATAAAGGTAAGTTCAACAGACACCCAACAAAAAAAAAAAAAATCAGTGCAAAATGTGTGTTGAGATTGCTTCATGTGTAATTAGGTAATACTTAGGATCATGGGTTTTTTTTATGTTCACCTCACAATTTCTCAGAAGAGATTTACCCAAATAAGCAAAGGAAGGGTCCTTATTAATTAATCTCAACCCTTAATTAATCTCTCCAAACAATAGCTACGATCGTGTGTCAATGGTTGGGATGGATTTGGCAAATGAACTTAATTTTTTTCAGAAATTTTCCCTATTTGCAATTCACAATCCCTACAAATTGTTGTTGTCTTGCTCGATTTTTTGGCACGAAATACAAAGTGCTCAAGAATGGGGAATTAATTAGCTTGTTGGCCTTTCATTTGGGTTGCTAATAAATGTTTATGTTTTGTTGAATCCAAAGATCATATTTGGGAGCTACTAATTATAAAATGTGCATATTTGCTTGATTCAAAGATCAAATTGCCTTAATTTGGTGATGTTTGTGCATTGTAAGATTGTTAGGGTTGTTTTTATTAAATGGTTAGTTGCATGCCTTTAAATGTGACAAACAAACTCCTCTCTTAACCAAACAATTTTGGCCCTCACTTTTGTGGCTGAAATTTTCTTTAAACTAGTCCAAAGCACCCACCATAACCAACCTTTGCCTTGGCTTGTGTTATTGCAATCTTGAAAAAAGTGGGTGCTGCAAATCACCCCTAGACCAAACATTTCATTCCGTAATAGTGAATTTATTTTCCCTTAAATGGTTCCATATGGTGAATGAATCCTGAGAATTAGCCTTTTCTTTCGCTGGCGATATATAGCCAAAAAATTAAAATTGCTAAAATCAAGTGCCTTTTTAGATTTTTCAATAGCCAGAATGTGATCACAATTTAAGAAATTTTCTATACATGTTTCAAGTAAGTGGCCAAAAATATATAAGGATGTTCTTTTTTTAATACTTTCATATTTTAGGTTGTAACCAGGGTTTCTTTTAAGGATTTTCTGATGTAGCCAAAGTGGTGATCTTCCAGAAAATAATTTAGCCAAATGTGGCTACATACTAGATATGAAAGTAAGGAAAAAACGAAATCCTTCTGTATTCTTGGCTACCTTTTGGAACTTATCATTAAAATCTGGAAAATTTATTGTATTCTTGGCTGCCCTTTTAGTGATCTTTCGCCAAAAAAGGTCAAAAATGATTGGTCTTGTGGTGAAGGTGCAAAGTGCTATAGAATGTGATTACATAAAGTGAGAGAATGTTTAAAACTCTGGAACTTATCATAAAAATTTGGCAATTTGGAGACTTTTTTTCTCAAAGTCTGGAGAATTTGGGCCATTTTTTCAATGAGAAATCCTTCGTATAAGTCACAATCATATTTTTCAGGTTGAAATTTGGCAAAATATTGCCCCCAAAAAAAAACATCGATTACAAGGAATTGTGCATGTGTGCTTGTTAACCTGCCACCCTAGTGGAGTTAACTTTAAAGCAGTTTTGTTCATGTGAAAACATACTTTCATCTTATGTGAAAATTGTATTTCATCCAACCTATTGTGTACAAAGCCATTATATGGATGATAGTGAATTTATCCCATGTATCATGCCAAATGTTCCTTGTGAAATTGTTGATCTTATACATGATTTCATCGCATGTGTTCTCTCGCATGTGTTTCATTGAATTTGTCCCATGTGATTTGGCAAATGTTCTTTATGTTGTTGTTCCCCACAATTCCCATGTCTCCTTCACATGTGTTCTTTGAAATTTATCCCTTCGTGCTTTGTCAATTTCTCCTTATCAATGTTTCTTTTTCAGTTTTTTAAAATTTGTGTGATGTTGCAAGGTGACGAGATTTAGGGCCACTTCACTTGAGACAAGGGTCCAAGTACGAAAAGCCCAAGGACCAATTTGAAGCAAATTGAACCTTGAATTGGAGCCTTTTTCACATTAAAAAAACATTTTTTCACATTCTTAAGGTACAATATAGTGTGTCTAAAGGCTTGGGGTCCAATACAAAAAATGTGCGAGTGACATGTGAGAGGATTAGGTTAACCTTTAGTCTTTTCTTTTTTTTATGATTTTTAAATTTTTTATTTTTTAAAGAAAAACTCTTACTACACACAATGAATAGCGTAGGCACAATATATTGGTGCCTCTTGTTTTTATTTCTTGCATTCAGTAATTGCACTATGGTGTTTTAACTCTCCATTTTTTACCTCACCTTTCGATTCACCTCTATTTCATGCACTTGAAAGGGTTGAAAATGCACTCTTAACAACCACATTGTGAGAATGCACAAAACCGGCCATGTCAACTCTAGAATTGGTCAAAAATGGGGGAGTTGATGTGCTCTCAACAATGTCCTCAATCCATAGCATGTTTTCCATTCTTACAAAAATTGAACAAAAAACGTAAAAAACAACAATGAAAAAGAACCCCCCAAAAAAAATTGAGCAACCTTCAACCTTAGCTTACACTTTGGTTATCCAAACCATAAGCTCTTTCTTTTAAGTTTTTTTTTTTTTGGTTCAGACCAATTGGTTTTCCCTTTAAAATGATGCCATGTAAGCTAAATCACAATTTGATTTGTCTTAGTCTCGGACCCTCATCTAAAGGCCTTGTGACCAATTTAAAACTCTTGACCAATAGGAATGTTCAATTTCATTGGACCTTACTCCTTGGACCCTTGTTTAGAATCGCCCTTAGCTCGATGGCAATGACCTCACAAAATATTTAGTTTTAATGGCAAAAATATTAGAGGAAATTGTTAAAATTATTTTTAAAATTAAAAAAAAGATTGGTTTAAATTTGCAATTTTTGTTTTTGTGGTTGCATGCAACCTAGAGGCTCCATATCAGTCCTTTTAATGAAAATTTATTAAAAGGTGACATAATTTTCTGAAATGGTGACATTTTGTTGCCAATCTTTTTTTTTCCAAAAACCAAAATTGTCAAATTGTCACAAAAAAAATAAAATTGGGGAAAGAGCAATGTTTTTTCTCAATTTCTTCATGGTGCTTCGTGTGATGCATCCCTGGGAAGATTTTCACATAACTAACAACATTATTTCAAGGAACTCTCAAAACCATAGCCAAAAGACTTAAATGTGATGACATTTTCCATTAAAAAATAATTATCTATCATTTTTTTAATTCAAAAAAAATAAAATTACCACATAATATTATATTTCCAAAAAATACTTTTGCCTTTGGGCAATTTTTCATGGAAAACAAATTGGGAGGGAATCGCCACATTGAAATGTACTAACTACACAATTCAAAATGTAAGGTAACACCCCAAGGTGAAAACATTCCCAAAATAAATGGCCCCCACAACCATAGGTTGAAGGTTGATTATTTTGGGAATGCCCTCACCTAAAAGCTTTACTTAACATAAAAACTTCCTTATTAATTTTTAAAAAAATTGGTGTGATACATGGCAAGTACCAAACAATTACCTTCTAGGTATCCAATAAATAAAAAATTAATTAACTTGTGCATTTTGAAAATGAAATGCCCACCCCCAAAATGGAAAGTGCCTTTTATCAAAGGACTTATTATGCTAAGTAAAGTGCCCTTTAGTGTTTTTTTCTCATATTTGCAATGTGGCACATGTGGGTATTTGTAAGTAGTTTAAATATGTCAATTTGGCAACTATTTTTTTTTTTGGGTGATCAAATGGCTTTGTTTGTTCAAACAAGCTTAAGAACTAACTATGAATCAAATGTAGAATAGGAAAGTGAAAGGCAGCCTTATTTTATTTGAAGTTTACAAACCAACAATTAAATATAATCCAAGGCAAAAAAAATTTGGTAGTATGTGAAACTCCGTGTAGCTATATGCCCATTGAATGAAATTTCATGTAGGTAAGTTGGCTAACACTTACATTTCAATGGTGAAAGAAAGCAACAAGGTGCATAAATTAATTGACACTAGAATCTACTACTAAAATCTCTTAGGGGAATTGAACCCCAATTTTGAAGACCCTACCTATTATAATAAGAGATTGCTTGAAAAAAAATAAAAATTAAATGATATACTACTTCAATGGAGTTCAAATTGTGCACAAAATGGATATTGCATACACCTCAAGGCTCATACCAACCAAATCAACAAAATTAATTAAAATGAAACAAGTATTGCAACCATGATAACATAAACACATGAATAACATATTGCATAAAGGGTTAGGGTTTAGAGATTTTTGGTTGCTTATCCCTCTACACCATGGCAGGATTTTGCAATAGTCCAAGAACTCATTACTAGAAAAAATGGGAAAATGTTCAACGTAAAAACCTTCTAAACAAACATCTTAACAACTAGATAAAAATGGGTTGTTAGTTTATTCAGTAGCTTTCTTTTCATAAACCCCAAATTAAATAAGCATCTTTCATCCTTGGTGTTGCCCATAATCATTGCCATGGATAATTCAATGAATTTCAACCATTCAAATAGTTAATGAAAAAACAATTGATTATTGGCCAAGTTGGTTCATATTCTAATCTAGGGATTAGAGTCCAAAGGAGGACTCATGGCAACATGGCAATTGGCAAACATAGTAAGCTTGAAAAAAGATGACTCTTGCACCAATAATGTTCCATCAAGCAAAGGTGGAATGAACAATTGTTTTAAGCCAATATGCTTGCCAAAATAATAGTCTACTTTTAGAATGGAAAATTGAGCCATAAACATATGCTTAACTTCATGTTGCAGCCAAAACAAAGGATAAATCACACCAATGGCATTCATAATGTCTTGAGCTAAGAATTGTCACTCAAGTTCTCAAATGAAGCCACCAACTACAATATTGAACTATTGTTTCATAGCTTTAACTACACTCAACCAATCAAGTTTAGAAGCACAACTTAAACAACTAATTAGCACATCCCTTTTGTGAACCATGTAATTGCAAGAAAAAAATTGAAACCTTGCATACTCCACACCAAAATTAGGTTAAAAATCCAAACCATATGTAAGGGATCATATGAGTGATGCATAATTGCAAAGAATGTTGAAAATTTCCATCAACATGCCCATAACTTGTAACTAAATCAACATACAATGTACAAATCTCCTTCATAGGCCTTAATTATATCAACAAAATCACATTGAATGAATACATCCCAAGCTTGAGCAAACTTTGACAATGACCACATACATACAAACAAGGGTAGGATATAATTTAGACCCATAAGGTTTCCACATCATAGAAGAGGTTTAAGTTTCCTTTTGTTGTTGTGTTTGATGCTTGTTCATCAAACATGTGCATGATTAAGGATTTATATTCTACCAAGATGCATTTGGTAAAAGACAACAATGTGTTTTCAAGTTGTGCAACATTTTAACACCTTTTTCTTTTAACATTTAGCCAACTTATATAGTTTTTTCTAAAGATTGCTTAGGGTTTTGTGCATAATAGTTGTAAACAAATTGGAGCAATGCTTCAATTTTTATAACCAAGGATAATCCAAATAATGTTTATAGAACTAAATTGGTTCAATGCACAACATAATGCACACCTAATAGAAAGGCACATGCTTTTCCTTCAATTGCATTGTAACCCCAATCTTTGAACCCTAGAATATCATCACACCATCCATTCCAAAAACACAAATTTCAAAACCAAATTAGATTTTGGATATAAAAATAAAAATCTCCCAATTACTTTTGTCAAATTGTCAACATGGGAAGGTGAAAGCATGTTAAGGTGGCTAAGTTTTAGCAGATTAAAGTCTTTTTTTTAAATCCTTTTCTATTGTAGTTGAAAGTTGATTTAAAATATGAATATTTAGATTATATTGAAAATAACATTTTTTCCATTTCCAATTTCAATTCATGATGTTATAGGACATATTAAAAATATCATTAAAAAAAATTTCTAACAATAATTATTTTTTAATTTTCATAAAGGTTTTTTAAATAATTATAATTTTTGGGATTTTGAAAAGTCCATAACATAATAAATTAAAATCATATTCCATTCATTCAATGGATCTTTCATTTTTTAAACATAATTCATCCAATATCCTAAAGTTTCAAACACATAAGATAAACACATTGTAAAATAAAAGTCCATATCCATGAGTTTTGCAGGGCGTGACAAAATTTGTTGCCAAAATTCAAAAGTCCATTACTCATTAAATATGTAGGATTTTGAATTTTTTTTCCATTTTAAAAATGCCAACTCTATTAGCATTACATAAATGAATCCCTTTATTAATATTTCAATGAAAACATTAACATTTTATATTTTAGTGTCAAAGAGTACAAACTGCAAGTTTGACACATTAAAAAGGATTTCATAGTGTGTTTTCACCCTAGAACCTTCAACAACTTGTGATAGAGTTTTTTAAAAAAGGGAGTTGTTTCCACCCTTCCACAACATACACATGGATAAAAATCCACAATCGATTATCAATGGTGGTCACTTCATCAGAACACACAAAAATAAATTGGGCTTTTTACATTATTAATCAAATTGTTTAGAGAAAAAAATTCATGCATAGCTTTAACCACGCTTTAACTAGTTGTGTCAATCTAATTCTTCCAAGGGTTGTTTAGCACTTTCAAGAAATCAAACAGCTCCTTACAACCTTTTAAGTTTGTCATAGGCTGTTTCCACCTCAATGAATGAAAAATCATGGCAAATTGCACAATTTTTAAAAAAATGTTTTACATGTTTCCATTTACAATTTGTTTCACCCATGAAAAACAACATATATAATGCCACTTTTTTTTAACATGTTGGCTTGTGTTGCTTATTTAGTATTGACCAAAAACCACCCCTAAATGTGTAGTTGTTGCTTTCCAATGACTTACATTTTTGCAATCCATCAAACTTAGGAACTAACAATTTCTCTCTCTTTTCAACCTCACTACAAATTCTACATCTTACCTAGGTCATCTTCCCTTTAAGACCAATAATTTCTTTAGCCCATGGAAGCTTAACAGCCCAAACATCTTGGAACACCCAGTTGAATTCCCATTTTTTCCAAAAAAAATTGGTAGGAAGAATTTGAGTGATATCGATAATTAGAATAAAATTAATTGTAATAGTGTTGTAAGAGGAAGCTTTAGAAATTCTTTTTAAAAATGGGATGGACATTTATTTTTGCGTATAATATTAAACGTTTGCAAAAATTGCTCACCAAAATGCATGTTCACGAATTTTGTTGGAGGTGTAAGTGTAAACAAAGCATCACCTAAAGGATCATTGGAGGAATGAACATTGACATTTGAGGGACTACAAGAAGAAAATAACCTTTGGTACTTGAAATTTGGCAGGGGTTCAATGGTGGCATTGTCCAAAATGAACACAAACTAGTGCCAAATCAAAGTTTCTTGATGTAGCAACACATTTAAACCCACAACCAATTGTGATCACAAACACATCAAAGAGAATTATGCAAAAAATATGTTATAACACCTATAAGCAATGAAATTTATATGGAATTGAAAATAACTCAAAAGCACACAACATGCTGCAATAACATAATACTTACAATAAACATTATAACCAAAATGCAATGAAAATTATATGCAATTAAACACAAGTTCAAAACATTTATAGTAAACACCAAAAATAGAATGTAACACCAAAGTATTGTAGTAGAACTCAATATTTCACGTACACCAAAAACCTAAGATTGCATACACCAAAATGCAAAAATGTGTTTACAATGTTTCAAAGGCATGATCACAAATTTTACATACATGGTGCCATGATGGGATTTTAATGCCTTGAGGTTGTTGAATAGAAGGTTGATTGTAGTAAGCTTTAAGGTAACATCACAATTTGCAACAATGAGATTTGTAGCAAGCTTGAAGGCAACAATGGTGGCATTGGGATTTGCAACAAGAAGATTTGCAACAAACTTGAAGGCACCAACAACGCTACCAAGATTTGTGACAAGCTTGAAGGCACCAACATGAATTGGGATTTGCAACAAGCTTGAAAGCAACAACATGATTTGCAACAAGCTTGAAAGTAACAAACTTGAAGGCAGTGACAATTGTTTGTTGGAGTTTTTCTTCATTGGTGGTCATCTATTGGTGTTTCTCAAGCTAAACATTTGCCATTGAAGCAACCTCTTTGAAAGATGAAACTCTAGTGAAAATGAAGGTGGAAATGACAACAAATTAAAAAAAGAAATTGGTAACAACATAGATTCATAGTATGGCGAATAAAAGGTTTCAAATGCTACAAAACACAGATGTGATGAACAGAATTGGTAATGCAAATTGATACAAATTTATCAACGTCATGATCGAATTTTGGCATCCAATGGCCAAATGGTTTTGCAAAGGTGGCTAGAATGGATTGAACTTTCATCAACAAAATGACTCATGTCACATGTCACACGTCATCAATTATTGGCAATTTTAGCCTAATCTAATAGTCTAAAATAAACCTAGGTGATTGAATGGCCCTTTTTTGGCTCAAAAAATGCTAAATTTTGCCTAAATAAATAAACACTTGTGCCCTCCCAATACACTAGGAAATTCCTAGCATGCTTTTACATTATTTGGAAAAGAATTGTCAATTAAATGGAAATTTGCTTAGGTTTTTTTATTCTTTAGATTCGTATATGTATGTGTAAGTATGTATGTACATTATTCATTAGGTCATGATTATGACTGGAATGTGGATCCTGAACTTTGTAATGTACAACAACAACATAACCTGCACAAATCTCAAGCACTATAGATTATGGATGACATGATTTCAAGAATGCACGGCTAAGAGTGTGATTGAAGGTGTTGAAATGTCTGTAGAGTTTGTTGTTGTTGTATATATATAAAGTTTTCCAATTTCTTCTTCTGATTAGTTATATGCTTGCTAGTTATGCTGAAAGTTTTCATGAAGGATTGGACCCATTGTTTCTCCAAGTCATTCAGTGTTTTGCCTTAGCCATCCATTAATGTCATGTTCATCCTCCATGTTGTTGCTTGAAATTACAAATGTAATTTTGAATCCTTTACTTTTAAAAAAACATTTTTTGAAAACGTTCTTCAAGATTCGTTTGTGCTTCTTTTTATCAATAGTAGGCCATAACCTTGGTTGTAGGTAAATTACAACTCTTTATGCGTAATCCAGCACAATGATTAAATATTTTTGTTCAAACATTAACACAGAGAATGTTCAAGAACACACATAATGAATGTATTTTCAAGCTTAAAAAGGAGCAAACATAACAATAACTATAGACTTCAACCAATTTTATGAATTCCTTGAACAAAATGGTCAACCTTTCAATATTCGGAAAGTGCATTATCATTATAATTCAAAATGTTTCATAGCTTCTTTTCTTCAAGAAGTTTAGTGTAAAATTGGTGGCAAATGTTCCTTTGAAAAACAATTCACCTTTTTTTCTCTTTTGCAAGTTTCAAAACAACACTTTTCTCATTCAGAAATGGTGTTGGATTTTGGGTCTTTCCTTGATATTAAACTTTACTGGTGAGATTTTCCCCATGGTAATTTCAAAAAAAATTAGCATATATTTATGTTTGGTGACTTTGCCTTCAGTATTTGATGATTTTGGGGAGGTTTTTTGGTGGATTAAATTCACAAACCTTAAAATCTTAATTGATCCTAAATTTTTTAAACTTTAAGCATTAAACCTTAATAGACCTTACAAAACCCTGACAACCCTTGATAGACCCTAATCAAGGGTGAAAACACACTACACTCTCCATAAAATGTTGTCACAAGGCAATTTTTGCAAGTTTTTGGGAGTTGTAATTGGTCATGTGATTAAATATAATCAATGAAAAAGAAAAATGACTCAACATTACAATTTTATATATAATATAATCATATTTTATGAATTTCATGGGTAGTTTTTGAATAGTCATAACATAATGGATTTTTAAAGGAGTAACCAAAAACCTGCAACAATCCATAATTAATGAATATGAACTCCATGCACCTTCATATAATGTTTTTTAATAAGTAAAGGACTCAATGGTTATATGATGTGATAACATTGATACCAAGGATGACTTTTTGGAAGGGTTATAATTAGTGACCAAAATTTTCTATGTACCTTGAATTATGGCTTTTTTTTATTAAGTCCTTTACTTCATGAAAGTAATAGTTTAGAAGTTCATTTTTCAAATTTTAGTTATCCATAAGTTAAACTAGGGTTGCAATCTTTTTACTAATAAATTTCAAATGATAACTTGTAAAATGACTTGTGTGATTCAAGGTATCATGCCTTCACACTACCTTTGTAGTGCTAATTTATGCAATTATGGATTTCCATATGTGCTTAAAAGTGTTACACCTTAATGTGTTTTCACCTTAAAACCCTAAACCCTAAGCCATTAACCTTAAAACCCTAATTGACCCTAAATAAACCGCAAACCACAACAAACCATTGTGGTGGTGTTGCCGTCACCTTCTTATGTGGTGTTGTTGTAGCGACCTTGTTGTCATCACCTTCTTCTCTATGTTTGAAAAAAAGAAGAAGACGATAATAACTTTCCTCATCTTTTTCAATGGCTTTGTTGCAAAAAAAGGCGATGGCAACTACCGTAACCTTCTTCTATGGTGGTGGTGCTGTGAAGAAAGCGATGGCAACTTGCTACCATCACCTTTTTTTTTTTTCTAGTCCTTTTGGTCTAATTCATTAGAATTAAAAATTTACAATGAAATGGTGGTTTTTTTTAATGTTGAAAGTTGTAATGGCTAGAAGAAGGAGATTAAAGAAATGTGGTGATTTGGAAGTTTGAAAACAAAATGTTGCTTCATCAAAATAGAAAATTTGGAAGCAAAATGTTGATCCATTACAATTAGGACTTGGGAGTAAAATGCTGCTCCATTAGAATCAAAACCTGGGGATAAAAATGTTGCTCTAATCAGAATTGAAAATTGATGAATTAAGCAATTTATGTGGCTTAGAGTTGATAATGGTGACAATCTATAATTCAAATGATGAGATCACTCCCAATACAAATTGGGAATTTCGATTGAAAAATGGTGGGCTAAATTGTTTTAGAATTTACATACATTAGATTAAATGTAGATAAAAAATTATACAAGTTTTTTAAAGTTTAATTATATCATTTGATGGAAGCCGTGGGATTTTTTTTCTCAAAATGTTTTTATTACAATACTTGAAAATAGTTAGAGTTTACAAGAATTACATCTAATTGTGTGATTTTATGTTTTGCAATACCTGCATAATGTTTTCTGAACTTTTTATGTGTAAGGTTTAGGGTTAGGATTTTTTTATTACAAAGTAATGACTTACTTTTTTATATTTTTTGGTTTAGGTCCAAAACTTGAAACTGACCAAGCCTTTCAGCCATTAGCACCCCCTTGTCCACCTAATATGATTTGAAAGGACAAAAAATGGATGAAGGTTGGATCGAAATGGAAGTGTAAAGTTGGCACTTGCATTACTGCATATTGTGCCAAATGGTTGTTAACCAAACATTTGAAGGAGGTGCATGGCTTGGTGGTAAAAAAGGCCAAACCTAAGAGGCTTTCAACTTCTGAAGGAGGTCTTCGACATCAAGACCATGCTAAAATGAACGCTTGCATCTTGGGAAATGCCATGGTTGTGCAAAGGCAAAATGATCAAAAGGTTGCTAATTGCGTTTGTTCCAAAGCCCACCGCAAATGGGATAAGCTGGTAATTGTTGTAGAATTATGTCCACCATTACCAAAACCAATTTTGGGCAAATTAATTTCAAAGCAATTGTTGCAAATGTTGGGTCTTAATGCTTAGGGTGTGGGAAATGTGCCTTGATGATGCACCCGCAAACTCCTTGATAGATTCAACTGTGAATCCAAATGTGAAAAGAGCGGAAGGATAAAGAATCGAGGTACGTTCCTTGGCTTGCAACATTTTCGGGTAAAAGGGCATGTTGGAGCTCCAAGATGCGGACTAGGACGAATGACAAGGAGGTCAATTATTCACATAGAACTACAAAAACCAAACAAAAAGTTGGTTAGTCCATAATTGGAGCACTTTTGGTCCACATACGAGCCACAGGCAAACATAGACTCACAAGACTCACCACGGCCCGGACTTGGGGGAAGCCACCACCTTCCCCCTTATATTTTTCTTTCTGCATGGCCACAGGGCTTGCACCTAAATGTCATTTTATCCCGAGATTCCTAAGTTGGGAGTCTCGAAATTCTTAAAATTAGAACTGCGACAACTTGGAAGTCCATAACTTCTTTTGAAAACTTCTAATTGAGATGAAGTTTCAAGAAAAGTTGTAGCCCTCATTAAAAGCTTTCTAATGGTGTGTGGCACGCCACCTGAATGCACATAAATCAGGGCAATTCCTGATTTTTAATGGTTAGGTGTCAAATTGGCAATTTGAGTTTTGGCCTTTCTTTTGACCATAACTTATGTTTTAAGTACCCAAATGGGTCATGTGAGCCCATTTTAGACATTTACGTTCCAAGAGCTTTCCAATAATTTAATGGACTTTTCAATGCAATGAATTTTGACCCCTGTAATCGCCCTCTAAATATTCAGGAGTCCATCAAGACTCCAATTCCCAAAGTGGGAGCTCATTTGGGAATGTGTGGGTTCATTCCTTCACATTCTCCTACACTCCCAAGAACATGAAATGTGACTCCTGGGTTTCATTCTTGGCCCACTTTTTTGCAACCTCTTACCTTAGTTGTGAGCCCAAGGCTAGGTTTGTGACATTCAAAATGCAACATCACGAATGGAGAAGGATGAAGATTTACAAGAAATGATTCAATCCACTCGTTCTACATATGCACAACGATTGAAAATGACATGGGATGTCAAAAATTGGGATCAAGAATCCACTAAAACAAATCGAACAAAAAAGTTAATAAATGTATTGGATTTCCATGAATTTAAATTGATTCATGGAAGGTAAAAAACAATAATAATCAATGTTTATTGTTTTTTTATAATTTTATTTCATCCAAGGTGTGTTAAGGTTTAATTTGGTGGTTTTTAGGTGTTTATAAGATTAAGGACAAAACAAAACAAAAGTTTGTTGTAAATGTAGTTTAGGTTGAGATATAATGTTACCATTTATACATTTCTCATTTGTAGCAGTTGCTTACCGAACTGAACATGGGATTTTAGATAATGATCTGGTTTAAAGTTTCCACTTAATATAATTAGTTAGGTTTTTTCAACCCTTTCATTTTTTGGATTACCCAATTTTAGACTTTGGTCCTTTAATATATAACCTTTTTTTTCATTGGGCTCTTTAGCATTTTTTGATCCAACCATATTTGTGCATCTTTTATCAATATAATATTTTCTTCTAGTCACACTTGTTTGATGGGTATATGGTTAATTATGTCTTCTTTTTATTAATCTTCTTAGTACTTTAGATGTAAAAATCAAAACTTAAATAGGCCCATATGAATAGGTAACATTAATTTGTCTAAGGTTTACAAAGATCAAAATGAACATTGTGTAATTAATACCTACATCCTTTCTATTATAATTTCCATAAGGCCATTTCAAATATGCAATACTTACATATAGGTTTCATAATAGTTATTGGTTTTTTTACATCCATTGCAATACTCACATATAGGTCTCATAATAGTTGTTAGTTTTTTACATTTATTGTAATACTCACATATATGTTTTGTAATAGTTGTCAATTTTTAACATTTTTTGCAATACTTACATATAGGTTTCCATTTTAATATTTATGGGATTCATATGACATAATAATATGGTCTAAGTATTAACAAATAATGTCATAATTAAAGAATTACTATAAAATTATTTCAAATAATGTAAATGATGGATTATCATATTTACACAATCACTTATTTTTCATATTAATTAAGTGATTATTTGGTTGAACCTTAATTATTCAAATAATTAAAATTTAGATCTAAAACTCAAATATTTAATTTGATATTTAATTTATTATCTTAATTAGATTTTTAAAAATATAGAATGAAATTATATTACTTCACATATGTTTAAACCTTAAAATTTCCCCCCCCAAATTTAGCCTAATTTAGGTTAATTATTATAGATTTGTGAAAAAATTACTAACTAATTTATGTGTCACAACCTTAAACCTAAACCAGAATCCAATAGTACATACTTATAATAATTACATGAAATGTTCATTCCATAAATAAATTAGGTAAACAAAAATTAGGAAAATATGCATTAACTAAACCAAAATGGTTACAATTAGATCATTGTTTCCACAAAATTGTTTGTAATAACTACATATGGGGACTTATGTTCATCATCCATGAACTAGGGTGAACCTTAATAAATTGATAGGTATAATTGGGGGGCTAAGGGGGGCGGGAAAAGTGAGTAGGTAATTAATTAGATATTTGGCTATGTAAAAAGCATAGGTCGGTAGATGAACATAGTGGTAGGTAGGAAGGTGGCTGCATAGGTGGGTAAGTAAGTATATAGGTAGGTGGTTGGGTTAGTAGGCAAGTTAGTAAGTAGAAAGGAAATTTAAGGAACAAGGTAGATAGGTTACTAGAGTAGGTAGGCATGTAGGTAAGCAAGTTAGTAGGTAGGAAGAAAGTTACATCAGCAAGGTAGTTAAGTAGATAGGCAAGTTAGTAGTTAGGAAGTTACATTAGCGAGGTAGTTAAGTAGATAGGCAAGTTAATACGTAAGAAACAAGTTACCTTATCAAGGTGACTAAATTTGTAAAGTATTTATGTCAATAGGGTGGTTGTGTATATATGATTGGTAAATAGTAATATAACTAAGTGAGTAAGGTAGGTAGTTAGTACAATGGTTAGGTTAGTAGGGAAGTTAAGTTAGTAAGGTATGTAGTTAACAGGGTAGTTAGGTTAGTAGGGTAGGTAGTTAGTATAATAGTTAGGTCAATAGGATAACTAGTTATTAAGGTAGCTAAGGGATAATTAGTAAGGTACCAAGGTTGGTACAATACTTATGAGGGTTGGAAGGTGAACGAGGTAGTTATGTGTGAGGTCAGATTTAGGGATAAAACAACCAAGAACAAACCCAAAAAATAAAATACAATGGTCAACATCGACAAGAAATGGACTATGATGACCCCCATTTGACGTCGAATGAAAAAACACAACCCATCAAGTGGACAAAACAACCAACTGATGCATTGGTGGTTATTGGTTCACTCTGGCTTGATTGCCCCAAATACGTAATGAGTTTTAATTGGTCTTTTATTTTATGTAAAATTAATTAATTTGTATAGCATGGTGCACCTCAATGGCTTTTTATAAAGTGGTTTTTTATCGGGTAATGTCAAGTGATGAACCAAGAAAAAGTTGAAGAAATCAAGCTATCAAAAGTTTTCAATGTTCTTAGGAATAGCCCATGTGTTGTTGAGGAATATAAAACAAGTTATAAGCAAGTGCTTGCGAAGGAGATTCTACTACGTTGCTTTAAGTGAGGATATATTGTTTTATTGAATTTGGTTTTAAACTCTTTTCTAAAACTCAGATGATGAATAATCTAGTTTGTTTTACTAGTTGATAATTGTCAAAAAAAATTAATAGTATGTTGGATCATCTGATAGATGGGAAATGAAGGATTGTGAGTTGGATTTTGTTTTGTAGCTAAGTGGTGAATGTGTTGATAAAAAAGCTGAAATAGTTATATCATGTGTATTGTTTACTCATAAGCATGATGGTGTTGGTCACATGCATGTAGATGTTTTGACAGGAGGTTGAATGTGGTTTAGAAGGACAAAAATTCCACAAGATCATTTTCATATATAACATCATGCCTATAGTATCACATACACCTATATTGGCAATAGGAGTTTAATGTAGTTCGGAAGCACCAATATTCCACAAGATTTTCACACACAAGAACATGTCTAAAGATCATTTGGTAATTGTATAAAACTTCTTACAAGTCCTATAATTTGAAAAAGCTAGTTTTTGGACTTAAAAACCAGAATCAATTGGTTGATTTTATAATATAAAACTATCTTTTTTAATACTTGTTTAAAAATTGAATGGGTGTATTATTTCCTATCATTTTGTGTGTAGGTTTGTTCATTGTACAAGTTGATCTTCCCACATTGATAGTTTGCCAATGCCATGATCTACCTTAAACCATTTCTAATTTCTTGCAAGAGTTGCCTCAATAGGCATTGGGAATGGATGGAAAGATTTCAAAACAACCAATGAGTTGAAAGTAGGGGACCATGTTGTGTTCACTGTGATTGCTACTTCTTCATTCGTAATAGAAGTAGTTGAAAATGTCAAAAACTGCAAAATATGTCGGAAGCAAGCTTTGAAGGATAATGTTGATCATTTTTTTCCTTCAACAATTCCAAGCCTTGGAACTATCCACACATCAAAAAGGAAAAAAAAATGAATCACAAATGAAACTAAAATTGTTGCCATGATTGATGATGTCTTTGAAAAATTAGATTTATTTTTAATTCGACAAGTTTCACCACCACTACTACCAAGCCCCATGAGTCCTACAATGGTGTTGTTCCCACAAAATACTTTTCATGGAGGTCCCAATTAACAACAACTTCAATGAGTTCATTTCCAAGTACTTTAAGCCACAATTAATCATTGCATTTTTGTGGAATTCAAGGATTTTCTAACCCACCTAATTTCATAAACTAGTTTTGTGTACATTTTCAATGTAAATTGTAAGTGTAATTTAATAATAGCCAAAATTTGTGGTGGATTTTTTCATTTTGTTCAAAGGATAACTTTTTATAATTTTGAATTAAAGACCACGTGCATGAGAATGGCTAAACAAAAGTCAATGCCTTTTGAAACTTAGTTGCAAATCAAAAGTGTTTTTGACCAACATTTGTGAATTAAGGGGGACCCACCAAAATAGTGGGCATTCACACTACAATAATGACCTTACACATCAAAATATTTAGTCAAAAAATTAAATAACCATGCATGTTAAACTCCATTATATTTTTAAAAACATTGTAAGAAAGACATTGTTAGTGGGGATAAAGAAGGTTGATTGCCATCTTGTGTTAAATTTGGAATGTTGATCCTCTACTTGATTAACTTTAAAAATAGTTCAAAACTTAACATGAGAAGACAAAAGCAAGCCCAAAAACAAGTTGACTTAAAAAAATATTTAATTTATTATGTAACTAATGTCAAATCTCATGGATTTGTAAATAGTTAGCACTATAACAAATTTGAACTATGCTATTAGGGTTTCATAGAATTGGTGCATGGACCTAGCTGCACAAAATGGTAGGCATGCCCATTGCCATGTGCATGATGTGCTTTCATAGTAAACACATATGATCCCATCATGCACGTGTTAATTGTCATTTCATTGTTATGTAATTGACGCACCCCTAAGCTCATTAATGGACTCAAATGTGGGTCCAAATTGAAAACAACAGAAAAGCAAGGGATCAGGGCACGCTCCCTTGCTCACAACACTTTGAAGGGTAGAAGGGTGTGCTGGAGTTCTGGGATGGGACTAGGAAGAGTGATAAGCATCAACTACTCACACAGGCCTGCACAAAATTAACACAAGGTGATTAATGCATAATTGGAGCACTTTTGGTGCTAGGATGAGCCATGGGCAAACTCGGACTCACAAGACTCACCATGGCTTGGATTTGGGGGAAGCCACCACCTTCCCCCTTATAGTCTACTTTGTGCTTCTCCATGAGGCCCACATCCAAATGGCTTTTTGTCCCAGGACTCCCAAGTGGGAGTCCCGAAATTGCCAAAGTTGGGACTCCCGCAACTTTGGGGCCCCATAAATTTATGTGCAAACCTCCGATTGATATGAGGTTTGAAACAAAGTTGTAGCCCTCGTTGAAAGCTTTCCAACAATATGTTACACGCCACCTGCATGCAAGGAAATCGGGGTGATTCCCGACTTTTAGTGGTCAAGAGTCAAACTGCCAATTTGATTCTCAACCCTTCTTTTGGCCATAATTTGTGTTTCAGATGTCCAAATGCTTCATGCGAGCCCATTTTGGACATCTATGTTTCAATATATTTCCAATGGTATGAATAACTTCTCGAGCTATTGGGTTTTGGCCCTTGCAATCACTCTCTGAACATTCAAGAGTCCATTGGGACTCCAACTTCTAAAGTGGAAGCTCCTTTAGAAGTGTGAGGGTTCATTCCCTCACACTTTTTTTCACTCCCAGCTTCCCTTTTGGCTCGTAACCTTACAAGCCCTTGCTTTGGTTGTGAGCCCAAGACTAGGGTTGTGATAGTAATGGTATCATAGTGGACATTTTTTGATGGTCGAATTTTTATTAACAAGTGATATACCACAAAATAAAATAAAATAATAAAATAACCATGGAGTGGAAAGACTAAGGTGCACAAATCTTATTTTCACTAAATATAAGGTGAATGCACCTTAGACATTTAGAATGCATGCATGGTAACATGGGGTGCCGTGACACAAACATGATGCCTAAATGAAATAACAAAGAACTTGGTTGATTACACACTTGTAACAAACCCATTATGGACCATAATGAACCAATAACCACAAACACAC
>Ga0116229_10006098_pt1 | contig 19501 bp, 20 predicted proteins | sample S1TSphgellanicum_3_FD_87313 | JGI IMG/M metagenome (GOLD analysis project Ga0116229, IMG submission 87313) | Host-associated microbial communities from peat moss isolated from Minnesota, USA - S1T2_Fc - Sphagnum magellanicum MG | ecosystem: Host-associated > Plants > Peat moss > Unclassified... | reverse complement strand
GAGAACGTGTCCATGGCGCGTTTGTCGCCGGATCGACGCTCGTCTGCAATCCAAACCCCTTGCTATCTGTCGCGGGGTCCACTGTAGGGCAACTGAGCGGTAGGTCTGCTCTCCGCCTGGAAGCGAACGGGGAGAATCGACCCTTCGCTGACGTTGGGAATGTCTGCTAATGGGCCTACCCATGAGCGCAAAGGCCGACTGCGAAGAACTCATGAACGCCGTGCTTCCGTTTGCGGAGGAAATGCTCGGTAGGCACGGTGAATTCTTCCCGTTCGGCGGCGCTATGCGTCCAAGTGGCGAGATTATGTCGGTGGCCGGCTACGACGGTCGCGAACACCCGCCCTCACTAGACATCATTCGCTTGATCAAGGAGGCGTTTGTTCAAGGCGCGACCCAGCAAACTTACAAGGCGACCGCTTTGGTCTACGACGTGCGGATCGCCTTGCCGGGCGACGGGGTGAAGTCCGACGCGATTGCAGTTTCGTTGAACCACCGAGATAACTATTCGGTAATTGTGATGTTCCCCTACACGCTCAGGGGAACCGAGGTCCTGATCGGCGAAGCCATGGCTGAGGCTGGTGAGGGAGATGTGTTTGCGGCGTAGTGGAAGGGGCCCGCGAACGTCCGTTTCTTGGCACTGGTCCAATGGCCTAAAACCACCCATTGCGAACCCCTGGAGAGTCCACTTAGCGTCGCTACGGGAATGACCCGCCGGGGGCGGCATGCAAATTCGTAAGATCGAGCTTTGCCAGGGCCTTCGGGCGTCCTTGGAGGAACTTTGGACGACAACAAGCCTTTGAGCGCGTCCTCGGAAGACAGCCCAAGGTTCATCTGGCTGATGGGGTTCACCAACGCCGCCTATGGCTTTGGCTATGCCGCTGTTCTCGTGACAGCGCCCCAACTGCTCGCCGCCCACGGTGTGGCTCAGCCTGTGATCGCCGGCATGACGGCGCTGGCCACCGCGGCCAGCCTGGGGGCGTTCGCGCTGGCGCCGGTGCTCGACACCCTGATCAGCCGGCGAGCTTGGTCTCTCGGGCTCGCTCTTGTCTCGGTGGCGCTGACATCTCTCGTGCTGCTCCTCTCGGCGAAGAGCGCCTGGCTCGGGGCGACACTCGCGGCGGACGCCCTAGCCCTCTCGCTCTACAACATCGCGGTCGGCGGCTGGCTCAGCGCCGCCCTGCCCAAGAGCTGCGACGCGACGATCGGCACGTGGTTCACAATTGGCAATTCCAGCGGCTTTGGCATCGGCGCCCTGACTCAGTTCTGGCTGCTCGCCCATTTGCCGGCAGGTGTCGGCGCGCTGATCGTAGGGGTCGCGATCTTGGTTCCGCTGGTCTTCCTACCCTTGATCCCAGCGACCGACCTTGACCGCAAAGCGATACGCGAAAGCTTCAGCCACCTGGCGCGAGATCTCACGCAACTGGTGAGGCAGGGTCCGGTCCTGCGTATCCTGATCATGTTCGTCCTCCCCTGCGCGGCGTTTTCGCTGACGAACGCCTTTGGCGGCATGGGCCCTGATTTCCATGCTTCCGATAGCTTGGTCGGTGTCGCCAATGGCATTGGCTCGGTCTTGATCGGTCTCGGCGCATCGCTCCTGGCGCGGCTTATCCTGAAGCGGTTCGCGGCGCCGCTCGCCTATCTTTCAATCGGTGTCCTCGGCGCGGCCTTTACGCTGGCTCTGGTGGCTCTGCCGCATACGCCCTCGACCTATGTTCTTGCGGTGCTGGGTGAGAATGCGGCCCAAAGCATCGCCCAGGTGTCGCAAAATGCGATTATCTTCCGCTCCATCCCCAACGGCAGCCCGCTGGCCGCGAGCCAGTTCGGCCTCTTGGGTACGGCCTTTGGGGTCCCCTATTCCTACATGCTGGCCCTGGACGGGTACGGCTACAAACTGGCGAGCGGGGTCACCGGCTCCTTCGTGATGGACGCACTGCTCAGCCTCGCCGCCTGCCTCCTGATCGCGTGGCCCGTGATGCGGTGGCTTGCGGCCGGCAAGCTGGAAGTCGGCGCGGACAATAAAGGTGCGGTCCGGACGGCCGTATGATCGTCCGAGTCCGCCCGACGCCGTGGGCATTTCCGCGCATTTCGGTGACGTGAGATCAAGGGTCAAATAGAGGGCAGCGCGACATTTGTTAGCTGAGCAACGCTAAGGCCGAACAAACCTCGAACTTGGCAACGCTCCACGCTCTTCGATGTCTGGTTCTGGGCTTGCCACAGCCGACGGCAGACGACCCCTAGCGAACCCACCCTCCCGACCTCTCGCGCGCCAATCGAGGGGATAGGAGAATGCGCCGGAGAACGAGTCTGCGATGTCAGGCGCGTTGCCATTTTCCTTAAGAGCTGCAAAACGCATCTGCGTAAGCTTAGCTATAGCCTGCGCCGCTTCACAGCCGGGGTAAATTTGCTGAAGACGCCACCAGGCCCGGCCTTTTTGCCTGCGCAAGACCGCGGCGTCTATGTTGTATGGATCGCGCTGATCTGGGCGGGGATGCTCGGCGGGTTTGTACCCGATTTGAAGAACTTCTTGTCGGAATCGCCGCCTCCGCCGGTCGTGCTGCATGCCCACGCGGTAGTCTATACCCTCTGGCTGGTGGCGATCACGGCGCAGATCGCGCTGGTTGAAGTGCGCAACGTCGCGCTCCACCGTCGCCTAGGCTGGTGGATTGTCGGGCTGTCGGCGGCGCTTATTCCGCTGGGCCTGGTCGCCAGCCTAGTGGATATGGCGCGTGGCGCGAGGCAAACACCCTACACGCCGGAATTCCTCGGTCATGAATTCCAGCAGTTGGTGGTGTTCGCGATCCTGCTGGCCCTCGCCACATTGCTGCGCCGCGACCTTGCGGCGCACAAGCGCCTGATGATCCTGCTGCCCGTGTCGATCCTTGATCCGGGCACCGGGCGGCTCTTGACCCACGTTCTCTCATGGCGCCCGCACGATCCGTTTGGCAGGTGGTTACACGCATATTGGGGCAACATGGCTATGGTCGCCGCGATGATCGTGTGGGACCGATGGCGCCGCGGCCTTGTGCATCCGGCGCTCTGGTTTGGCGCGGCGCTGATCGCGGCAGGTGAAGTGGTGGCCATCTCGCTTGATTTCTGCCCGCCGTGGCATCACGCGGCGGCGCGACTCGTCGCTGCATGGGGCTGGACGGGCTGACCGATTCCTCCTGCGCTTTAGGTCTGCAGATTCTCATTGGCTACCAGAATTGGGGAAACGCGGAACAGCCGCCCCTTTGCGAGGTCCGCTCACCACCCTCAGCACGCATTCCGAAGGTCCGGTCCGTGGCAGGTGCGTGGCGCTTGTCGGATGCACGCGCCTCCAGCGCCAGAGATCCCAGGCGATCGTGGCGATCAGCACGACGCAATGCCCAAGAAGAAGCAGAGCGCCAGAAACCAAGGATGGGCGCCTCGGTGCGCCTGAGACAGGCTTAACCCTATCTGCCCGATCGCCCGACCTCAGACGGGCGTTCCTGATCAAGCCGGGTTTCGTCAGGCCACCGGACCCGCTAGGCTCTGGATCCTTCTTTCCCTGTCGCCGCTCATGAGGAAACCGCCATGGTCAAGGATATGAACCCCGTTTCCCTTTCCAACCGGATCGACGCGGTGGTCGCCGAACGCGCCATGCTGGCTCATCCCTTCTACAGAGCCTGGAGCGAGGGCCGGCTGACCAAGAGCATGCTTGGCGACTACGCCGCCCAGTACTTCCACCATGTGGACGCCTTCCCTCAGGCCGTTTCGGCGGTGCACTCCACCTGCCCGGCCCGCGACGGTCGCCGGATGTTGGCGGAAAACCTGGCGGAGGAAGAGGGTCTGGGCGACGGCAGGACCGATCACGCCAGCCTGTGGCTGAGCTTCGCAGCGGGCCTCGGTGTCGATGAGAAGACCGCGCGGGCCGTGGCCCTGAACCCAGAGACCCTTGGCTTGATCAGCGCCTTCAGGGCCCTATCGCACAAATCCTACGCCGCCGGCCTCGCCGCCCTTTACGCCTACGAGCGCCAGCTGCCAGATGTGGCGACGACCAAGATTGAGGGGCTGGAGCGCTTCTATGGCGTGCGCGACCCCGATACGGTCCGCTTCTTCACCGTACACCAGGCGGCCGACGTGGAGCACGCCGAGGTCTGCCGCCGCCTGCTCGACGCCCTGCCGGCCGGGGAATGGGACGAAGCCGAAGACGCGGCCAAGACCCTTGCCGACGCCTTATGCGATTTTTTGACCGGCATGCACCGTGAGTGCAGGCTCGCCGCTTGATCGGACGTGTCCGCGCTGGCGTCTGACCAAGCCCGGCGCCGGTCGACAACGCTTCGACGGTGACCGCAGGCGCGGGCCGGGATAACACATCCGCATGCGCATCGCCTTTATGGGAACACCGGTCTTCGCTGCGCGGCTGCTGACAGCTGTGCACGCCCATGGCCATGACATCGTCGCCGTCTACGCCCAGCCCCCCGCGCCGCGCGGCCGCGGCCAGACGCTGCAACCCAGTCCCGTTCAAGCTGAAGCCGAGCGGCTCGGCCTTCCAGTCCGCACGCCCGTCTCCATGCGCGATGAGGACGCCATCGCCGGCTTCCAGGCCTTGGACCTCGATGCTGCGGTGGTGGTCGCCTATGGTCAGATCCTCGTGAAACAGGTGTTGGACGCGCCGCGGCTCGGCGCCTTCAATGTGCACGCCTCGCTCCTGCCGCGCTGGCGAGGCGCAGCGCCGATCCAGAGGGCCATCATGGCCGGCGACCGCGAGACCGGCGTGCAGGTGATGCGCATGACAGAGGGCCTGGACGAGGGCCCGGTGCTGATGACCGCCCACGTCGCGATCGATCCTGAGGACACCGCCGGAAGTCTGCACGATAAGCTCATGCAGGCGGGCGCCGCCCTCCTGCCCCGCGCCCTCGCCGCCGTCCAAGCCGGAGAGGCGCAGGCCCTGCCGCAGCCCGAAGCGGGCGCCACCTACGCACGAAAGATCAAACCCAGTGAAGCGCGGATCGACTGGACCCGGACCTCGATCGAGATTGACCGGCAGATCCGCGGCCTGTCGCCCTTCCCGGGCGCCTGGTTTATGGCCGAAACCTCCAAGGGGCCAGTAAGGGTCAAGGCTCTGCTTTCCAGGCTCGGGCTTGGAGCCGGCGCGCCCGGCGAGCGGCTGGACGACCGGCTCCTGGTGGCGTGCGGCGAAGGCGCCGTGCGCCTGCTGCAGGTGCAGGCGGAGGGACGCACCGCGCAGGACGCGGAGGCGTTCCTGCGGGGCCGGATCCTTCTTCCCGATGCACGCCTGGGCTGATGCCGCGCTATCGTCTGACCCTGGAATACGACGGCGCCCCTTTCCGGGGCTTCCAGGCGCAGGCCGACCAGCCATCCGTGCAATCCGCCCTCGAGCAGGCCGTCAAGGCCTTCTCGGGCGAGGTGACCCGCGTGCATGTCGCCGGCCGCACGGATACAGGCGTTCACGCCCTTGGTCAGGTCGCCCATATCGACCTCGTCAAGACCTGGGCGGCGGACGTGGTGCGCGACGCCCTGAACGCCCACCTTGTTCCTCAGCCCGTGGCGGTCCTTGACGCGACCGAGATGGAGGGGGATTGGCACGCGCGTTTTTCGGCCAAGGGCCGCGCTTATCGCTACCGCATCCTTGATCGCCGGCCTCCGGCCGCGCTCGAGCGCGGGCGGGTCTGGTGGATCAAATCGCCCCTCGATGTGGATATCATGCAGGCTGCGGCGCAGCGCCTGATCGGAACCCACGACTTCACCACCTTCCGCGATATCCAGTGCCAGGCAAAATCGCCGATCCGCACTCTGGATCGCGCCAGGGTCCGGCGCGAAGGCGGCGAGGTATGGCTGGAGTTCGCGGCGCGGTCCTTCCTGCACCGACAGGTCCGCTCGATGACAGGCTCCTTGGCTGAGGTGGGGGCCGGCCGCTGGACGGGCGAGGACCTTAGCGCCGCGCTTGAAGCTGCCGACCGAAAGCGATGTGGTCAAGTCGCGCCGGCCCACGGGCTCTATCTTACCGGGGTCGAGTACTAAAGCGCGTTCGACACGCCCGAACCGATCCGCCCCAGCGTGGCGCAAGCGCTTAGCGCCCCCAGCCTAAGCATCGAGCGCGCCGATCGGGGGCTTTTCGGGGGCGAACAGGAGAGCGGTCAAATTTAGGCTTCAATGTCTGCTGTGAAATAGACGCTGCGCGGTCGGAGCGGCGAACCCGGACATGGAGCTTGCACGGGGGAAGAGACAGCGCTGGGCCTTCGGCCTTCTGATCTCCATTGGGGTCAACGCCCTTGTGGTTTGTCTCCTCGCCCTTCAGACGCCGAAGATCAGGCCGATCGCGGACCGCGACGAACGCCCGGCGATCAACCTCGTCCTGATCGCATTGCCGAAAAATCCGCCAAACGCTGGGCGGCCAAGCCGCCAGCCGCCTGGGCCGCCGGGCGCCACCCGCGATCGGACGCCGGCGGCCGAGCCGCGGTCCGCCGCCTCTGCGCCGCCGGCCCTCGCCAGACCGGCGCCCGCTCAGCCCCCGCCGTCCGCGGCGGCGGACGAAGACGCTGAGGTGCGCGCGAAGGTCGCACGGGCGCTCAGAGGCATGGCCGCCTGCGCCAAATTCGAGGTCGGACCACAGGACCGCCCACCGAGCGGGTGTGGGAAGGCCTGGAATGCGCCAGCCGTCGCCGTCGACCCTGTGCCCCAAGAGATGCGAGCGCAGCACCAGGCGGAGGCGGCGCGATCGGCGGATGCTGTCGCGGTCGGAAACCGGTTTAGAAACGACCTCCAGGACCACTCCAAGGAGGGCAACAACGCCCACTTCGGCTGCCTGATCGACACCGGCGGCAAGGTAAAGTGTAGCACATATTGATCAGCGTCGGCGATCAGCGGGGGCGGGGTTCAGCGCCGGCCAAAAGCCTCAAAATAACGATGGATGATCTCGCCGTAGGCCCGGCTCAGGGCCTCGATCTCAGCGACCGGGGCATGTTCGTCGACCTTGTGCATGGTGGCGCCGACAAGGCCGAACTCAACCACTGGGCAGAGGGTCCGGATGAAGCGGGCGTCCGAGGTTCCGCCTGACGTCGACAGTAAAGGGGTCTCGCCCGTGGCGGCTGCAACCGCCTCGGCCACCAGGGCGACGAAGGGGCCAGGCTCCGTGTAGAAGGCTTCTCCAGAGACTGCGACCTTCAGATGGATCCGCCCCGGAGGGAGGGCTCTCCCGGCCGCTTCGCATTCGCGCGCCAGCCAGGCCGTCAGGGTTTCGCCGGTATGGTGGGGGTTGAATCGGATATTGAGCCTGGCCTGCGCCTTGGCAGGGATCACGTTAGTGGCTGAATTGCCGACCGTAAGATCGACCACCTCAAGATTGGACGGCTGGAACTCAGGGTATCCCTCGTCGAGGATATGGCTGTCCAACCGGGCCAGAAGCGAGACCAACACCGGGATCGGATTGGCGGCGCGCTGGGGATAGGCGACATGACCTTGAACGCCCTCGACCGTTATCCAGGCGTTGAGGCTGCCGCGGCGCCCGACCTTGATCATGTCGCCGAGACGGACCGACGAAGACGGTTCGCCGACGATGCAATGGTCGACCCCCTCGCCCTCCGCCGTCAGAGCCTCGACCACCTTGACTGTGCCGTTCAACGCCACCCCTTCCTCATCGCCCGTGATCAGGAAAGAGAGCGACCCTTTGACCTCGCCTGCATCGATCGCGCGCGCCGCAGCGGCCGCGAATGCGGCGACCGATCCCTTCATATCGACCGCCCCCCGGCCGTAAAGCTGGCCGGCTTTGACCTCGCCGGCGAAGGGTTCGCAGGTCCAGGCCTGACGATCCCCCACGGGCACCACATCGGTGTGTCCCGCGAAACAAAGGTTGGGCGCGGCCTCGCCGTAGCGAGCGTAGAGGTTCTCGATGTCCCCGAACCGCATCCGCCGACAGCGAAAACCAAGCGGCGCCAATACCTGTTCGAGCACCCCTATGGCGCCGGCGTCCTCGGGGGTGACGGATGGGCGGCGGATCAGAGCCTGAGCGAGGTCGATGGGGTCGATCAACAAGACCAGGCTCCGGCTAAGAGAGGTTGCACCGCATCTACCCCTGAGGCCATGAAAACGCCAACACGGGCGCAAGGCCCATCCTGGCGGGCGCAAGATTTGCGGGGCGAAGCCTGTCCGGCGCCGCCCTGTGATATCTAGCGCGACGGGGCCTTGGGCGCGCTCGCGGCCTCAGCGGCTTGAACGCCGCTCCAAGACCTCGCCGCCGGAGCCAGCGACGCGCCCCCGGCGGGAGAGAGTGAGTGAAGGTAGGCGAGGTCGGCGTCGGCCGCCTGAGGCGGAAGATCCTGGCGGATCAGCGCCTCGGCCTCGCCGAACTTTCCCTCAAGCCCCAGCACCAGAGCAAGGTTCTGCCGCTCGGGCGCGCCTGACCCCGGCTGACTGACAGCCTTGCGCAGCATGGCTTCGGCCGCCTGAGGTTCTCCGTGGGTCGCCCGGAACAGCGCGTAGTTGGTGAGGACCTTGGGATTGTCGGGCGACAGGACCAGCGCGCGCTGATAGGCGGCCGTAGCAAGATCTGGCTGTTTGTTCTGCTCATAAGCGACGCCGAGCAGGGACCAGGGCTTCCAGTCCTTGGGGTCGAGGGCTGCGGCGGTCTTCATGGGCTCGATGGCGTAGAACCCTTGCCCGGCGCTGATCTGCGCGCGCGCGACTTCGAACAACGCCGGCGCATAGGTAGGGCGTATCGCGATCACCTTGCGCGCAGCGCCGACAGCCTCCTCGTATCGGCCGAGGGCGCGCAGGGCATTGGCCAGACACGTCCCTGCTTCGGCGTCCGTGGGGTCGTTTTTGAACTCGCGGGTCCAGAACGCCACGCGCGTGAGAGGATCCTGTTTTTCGGCGAGGGCGCGCTCGGCGGGGCTCGCCTTGCTCGTACCCGTCGGCGTCTGGGCCGGGTTGGTCGAGGCCGGATTGGTCGCCGCGGGCTTGCTCGGGGCCGAAGCTGGGGCGGTCTGGGCGGCCCCTCCAAATGGCCAGGCTGAAGCGGAGGCGGCGCCTGAAGCGCCGAGGGCCAGGGTCGCCAGAACCATCAGAACGGTTGCAGCGCGGATGGGGTTGGGACACATGTCTGGCGATGCTCCGTAGAGAGGCTTTACTCTCTACGGACGGCATCAACGAAGCGTTAAGCATGCGCCGGCGCCGCCGCGCCGGAGCTGGAGCGAGGAAGCCCTTTGTCGCACGCCGCCGCCGAGATCTTGATCGCGCCCCACCCTACCGGCGCTGAAGCCGCAGCGGCGATCCCGATCGCCCTGGTGGAGGAGGGCCGCTGGGAGACCCTGCTCCAGGCCCTGGACCCTGTCGCGCGCTCGGCATGTGAAATCGCAGGCTTTAAGGGCAAGCCCGGCCAGACCGTGACCCTGCCCGGCGAGACCCCGCGCGTGCTCTATGGCCTTGGCGAGGGCGCCATGGCCTTGAGGGCCCTGCCGGCCAAACTCGCACCGGGCGACTATCGGCTCGAGGCCGACGATCCGACCCTCGACCAGGCCCTGGCCTTCGCGATCGGTCTCTATCGCTTTGATCGCTATAAGCAGGAGCGGGGCAAGCCTCAGCCTCGGCTGGTGGTCGCCGACGCCAAGATCCGGTCCGAAGCCCTGGGGACAGCCCATGCCCTGGCTCTGGCGCGCGACATGATCAACACGCCCGCCAACGACATGGGACCGCGGCAGATCGAGACGATCGCCCGCGAAATCGCCGAGGCCCATCAAGCGCGCTGCTCTGTGGTGATCGGCGAAGACCTCCTCGCCCAGTCCTATCCGGCGGTCCACGCCGTCGGCCGCGCCGCTGTCGCAGACCGCGCTCCGCGGATGATAGAACTGGGTTGGACGGGTTCGGCCGCGGCTCCCGATGCGCCGCTTTTGGCCATCATCGGCAAGGGCGTGGTGTTCGACACCGGCGGGCTCGACATTAAGCCGTCGTCCGGCATGCGCCTCATGAAGAAGGACATGGGAGGGGCGGCGCACGCCCTCGCCCTCGGTCGCATGATCATGGCGGCCGATCTTCCCGTCCGCCTTGCGGTGCTGGTTCCAGCGGTGGAGAACGCCATCAGCGGCGACGCCATGCGGCCGGGCGATGTTCTGGCGAGCCGCTCTGGCCTGTCGATCGAGGTCGGCAATACCGACGCGGAAGGGCGGCTGATCCTGGCCGACGCCCTGGCCCGCGCGTGCGAGCTGAAGCCCGCGATCACCCTTGACTTCGCGACCCTGACCGGCGCGGCGCGGGTCGCCCTCGGCCCTGAGGTCATCCCCTTCTATACGGGCGATGACGGCCTCGCAAACGCCCTCAGCGCTGCGGGCGATCGTCTTGCGGATCCCCTTTGGCGCATGCCGCTTTGGGCGGGCTATGAGGAGGCGATCGACAGCGATATCGCGGACCTCAAGAACGATCCCGACGGCTGGGCCCAGGCCGGATCAATCACGGCGGCCCTGTTCCTGAAACGGTTCGCGCCCAAGGAGGGCGCCTGGGTCCACTTCGACATCTTCGCCTGGAATCCCAGATCGCGCCCCGGCCGCCCGACGGGCGGCGAAGCGCAGACCGTGCGTGCGGTCCTGTCGGTCCTCAAAGCCCGCTTCCCGCGACCATGACCCGGCCCGACCCTCGCGTCACCCTCGCCCGATCGGATCTGGCCTCGGCGGCGCTGGAAGGCATTGTGGCGGCGCAACAGTATGCGCAGGCTGAGCCGATGCAGGCGACCGCGCCGTCGACGCCGGTCCGCACCCGTCCGGACGGGAAGGCCGAACAGGTCGACCAGCTTCTGTTCGGCGAGACCTTTAATGTGCTCACGTCGGCCGACGGCTGGGGGTGGGGCCAGGCCGCCCGGGACGGGTATGTCGGATTTGTCGAGCTCGGCCGATTAACCGGCGAGGTGATCCGGCCTACCCATTGGGTCGGCGCCATCCGAACCTACGGGTTTGTCGAACCGTCGATCCGCGCGCCCGTAACCGGTCTTTATTCTCTGAACGCTCTAGTCACCGTAGAGACGGACGCTGACGAACGTTTCGCCAAGGTGGCGCGCCTCGGCTATGTGCCGCTCAATCATATCTCGCCGATCGGCGACCACCTGGCCGAAGATCCGGCCGGCGTGGCGGAGCGCTATCTCGGCGCACCCTACCTTTGGGGCGGCCGCGACAGCTTGGGCCTGGATTGTTCGGGTCTGATCCAGCAGGCGCTTTACGCCTGCGGCCGCGCCTGCCCGCGCGACAGCGACCTGCAGCAGGCGCTGGGGGCGCCGGTTGAGAGCGGCGAGGACCTCAAGGGCCTGCGCCGCAACGACCTTGTGTTCTGGAAGGGCCATGTCGGCATCATGCTGGACGCCGAACGGCTGCTGCACGCCAACGCCTTCCATATGGCGACTGCGATCGAGCCCCTGGCCTCAGCGGTGATCCGGATAGAGGCTGCAGGGTCGGGAAAGCCGACGGCCTATCGGCGGCTCTGAGCGTGGTCGTGTCCGGCGCCCCTCTGAGGGATAGGCGGGTCCGATCAGCCCAACCGGAACACGCCGCGCGCAGAGGCCATAGCCAGCCTCCTATCTTGAGGTGGATTTTCCGCCAGGGGGTCTGCGTCCAGGCGAGATCCCGTTCGCCTTGGCGGAGATTTCCTTGAGCTTTCGGGTCTGGAGGGCCGAAAGGGCGCTGCCTCGGCCGCCCTTCTCCGGGTCGGCGAAGGCGCGGCCGTAGTGCGCGACGCGCGCGCTGACCGAATCGATGAACTCACCCTCCCACTCTGAGAGCGTCACTCCCGCCTTTTCGGCGGCGGCTTTGGCGCGCTTCAACGCCCTAAGGGCCGCGCGCCTGATGCGCGCCTTGTCCTTGGCGCGCGCGTCAGCCTGGCTCGGCGGTCTGGATCGAGCGAAACTCAAAGACCCCCGATCGCGGAAAGATAGAGATCAAGGATAGCCTCCTCCTCCTGCCGTTTGGCCTTGTCCTGCTTTCTGAGGCGAACCACCTTGCGCATGATCTTGGTGTCGAAACCCTCGCCCTTGGCTTCGCCGAACACCTCCTTGAGGTCTGCGGCGATAGCGGCCTTGTCTTCTTCAAGACGCTCGATGCGCTCGATGAAGCTTTTCAGCCGGCCTTGGGCCGCGCCGTTCATCACATCGACAGAAAGAGAGGAAGCGTCGTCCGCCATGGGGCACCCGGAATCAAAAATACGCCGAGACCCTAGCTAGCCCCTGGCGCCCTCACAACAGGCCGAGCGACGCAAGCTGTGGGCGGAAGGCCGCAGGGTCGGTAAAATGATGGACGTGGAAGCCGAGCTCGGCCGCCGTTTTGATATTCGGCAGGCTGTCGTCGACAAACACCATGTCGCAAGGGTCAAGGCCGGTTCGTTCGCACAGGCGGATGAAAATGGCCGGATCGGGCTTGATCATCCGCTCCTCAGCCGAAACGACGACGACCCCCAGCCGATCGAAGGCCGGGCTCATGGCCTGGACCATGGGCCAGGCCTCTGTCGACATATTGGTCAGGCCGTGCATCGGGACGCCCCGCGCATGGAGCTCTTCGATCACCGCCTCGGTCTCGCGAATGGCGCCTGAAAACATCTCAGGCCAGCGGTCCCACCAGGCGCGGATCAAGTCGGCGTATTCGGGGTGCAGCGCAACGCGTTCCGCAATGTTTTCGGCGAAGGTCCGGCCGATGTCGGTCTCGGCATGCCAGCTCATCGGGCAGACCTCGCAGAGAAACCAGTCAAGCTCGGCCGGGTCGCAGATCAGCTTGGAATAAAGGGTGCGCGGCGCCCAGCGCACGATCACGTTGCCGACATCAAAAAGGACGGCGCTAGGCCGTCCCCGGGGTCGCTCGGCGCTGGCGGCCCGCGGCGAGGCGGGCGCGGACATCAGCCCTGACGGGCCTTGAAGCGCGGATCGGTCTTGTTGATCACGTAGACCCGGCCTTTGCGGCGCACCACCTTGCAGTCGCGGTGGCGACCCTTGAGGGACTTCAGCGAGCTTCTGACCTTCATGGCGCGTACCCGGCGGCGGTTTCGGCAAACACAAACGCCCCGAGCATCGGCGCGGGACGGGAGGCGGGTGGATAAGGGAAGGGCCCAGCTGAGTCAAGGACGTGTCAGGCAGGTGTAGGGAGCGCCACAGGTGTCCGGTGCATGTAGCCCATCATCTGTCCGGTAGCCGCGAGGCTCTGGAGGATCGTGGATGTGTCGGGCTGCGGTGCAGGAGGGGTTCAGGAGGCTGAAGCTCCGGGACGTGGTCGGACGGTGGGAGGCGGACGCGCTGAGCCAGCGGGAGGCGCCGGCGCGATAGCAGGACCCGGGCGGCAGGCGCGAGCTGGAGCAGGACGTCGAACTCGGCGAGGTTGGCCGTCAGGGCCGCGAAGCCAAGCTTCTGCGCCTTGCGGAAGGGGACGCAGTCTTGCAGCGCCTTCAACCGCGCATCCCGAGCCTAGCCTAGAAGCCGGGAGAGAATGTCCGCCAGAAGCGGCCCGCGGCCGAGGATCTCAGCGTCGGGCGTGAACAGTAGGGTTTCAGGCATAGCCCGGATCCGGCCCGCGACCGCGTCTGCAACGGCGGCCGTACCGGCGTCCTCTGGATCGAGGACGCCGAGAGACGCGCCCAAAGGCGAGCGGCCGCGACATCGAACCCCGCCGCCCCAGAAACCGAGCTTCAGGTCCGGATCCACCGGTCCGCGGAGAGCCTTGAAGGTTTCGGCGAAGGCGTCGTCCAACGCGATGTTGGCGAGCGCGAAGTCGAACAGATCCGCGTCGGCTTCAATCCCAGGTCGCGCCTTGGCCTGCTCGACCAAGGCCTGGTTCACCCGACCGCCGGTCCGGCCGCTCTTTTCGTCGCGCAACTCGGCGCGCTGAGCGGCCGCCATGACCGCTATCGCGGTTGTGATGGGAGGGCGATTCCTCCGCGCGGGCAGTTCGGCTAAGCTCAGCCCATGTATCGCCGCGCCTTTCTGCTCTCCACCGTCGGACTTGCCCTGGCGCCCCTGCCGGGAGGCTTACGGCTAGGCCTTCAGGATCCTTCCGACGCCAACGGGGGGGCGGCGCCGGTCGACCCGGCCTTTATGGCCTGGCGCGAGGCCTTCGTCGCCAAGGCCGTCGCCAAGGGCCTGCCCGAGGCGCGTGTACGGGCGGAGCTTGAGGGCCTGACGCCCGATCCGCACGTGATCACCCTCGATCACCGTCAACCTGAGCTGACCCGGCCGATTTCCGCCTACATCGGGACGGCGACCTCGGCCTCCAACATCGCCAAGGGCCAAGCGGCCATGCAGGCCCAGCAACCGGCCCTCAGTGCGATCGCCAGCCAATATGGGGTTGCGGCGGAAATCCTGGTGGCGATCTGGGGCATGGAGTCAGCCTATGGCGCGGCTCAAGGATCAGACGATGTGCTGCGCTCCTTGGCGACCTTGGCCTTCGACGGCCGAAGGGGCGCCTGGGCCGAGGGAGAGCTGATCGACGCCTTGCGGATCATCATCTCGGGAGAAGCGACGCGGTCTCAGCTGCAGGGCTCCTGGGCCGGAGCCATGGGCCAAACCCAGTTCATGCCGTCAGACTACCTGAACTTCGCCGTGGACGGCGACGGCGACGGTCGGCGCGACATCTGGGGTTCGGCCGCAGACGCCCTGGCGTCGAGCGCGAACTTCCTCTCCCGAAAAGCAGCCTGGCGTCCCGACGGTGCAGTGCAGGTGGAAGTGATCGTGCCGCGGCAGGGGTTTGATTATAGCCAGACCGAAGGGCCGATGCAGCCGCTCAGCGCCTGGCAGGCGATGGGATTGACGGCGCCGGCGGGATTTCCTGATCCAGAGGTGCACGGCGACGCCGCGGGCCTGATCATGCCGATGGGCTGGCAGGGACCGGGCTTTCTGATCTATCCCAATCACCTGGCGATCCGGGCCTACAACAATTCCACGGCCTATGCCCTCGGCGTCGGTCTTCTTGCGGGCCGCATCGCCGGGGGACCGCCCCTAACCCAGCCCTGGCCCGATGACCGGCCGCTGAGCCTGAACGATCGCATCGCGGCCCAGGAGGCCCTGACCAACCTCGGCTTTGATCCGGGCGGGCGGGACGGGGTGATCGGCACGGGCACGCGCAGGGCGGCGCGCGCCTGGCAGGCCGCGCGCGGCCTGCCGGCGGATGGCTATTTGTCCTTCGACCTGATCCAGCGGTTGAAAGCCGAGGCCGGGATTGCGGATCCGCCGCCCCCGCCCGCGAGCGGCGCATCGGCGTGACGCCAAAGACCAGGAGCAAGCGATGCGCCAGCCCCGTCGGCACTGCCCGCGCGCCCGCTCAAAGGATGTCGCCTATGGTCTGCGTCTCCGGGTAAGGTCCGAGGGCGGCGCTCGATGCGATCCGGGCCGCGCTGGCGTGCGGCCCGCCTCAGGGTTCAAAGCCCCGCCAAGAGCCGTTCGGCCTGTTTCAGATGGGGCCGGTCGATCATCCTGCCGTTAAGGGCGAGGGCGCCCGCCTGGGGGTTGGCCGCGAAGAGCTCGACCACCTGCCGCGCATGGGCGATTTCGGCGGCGGCGGGGCGGAACACCTCTTCTATGATCGCCACCTGCGCGGGATGGATGGCCATCATACCGGCGAAGCCTTCGCGCCGTCCGGCGGCGGCGTAGTCCCGCAGGCCGTCAAGGTCCCTGAACGCTGGGTAGACCGTCTCGATCGCAACCACATCCGCCGCGGCCGCGCCGGCGATGCAAAGCGCGCGCGCGATACGGCAGAGGTCAGTGAACTGGCCGTCTGGGTGGCGATTGATCTGAGCCCCGACCGCAGCCGGCAGGTCCTCGGCCCCCCAGGTTAGCCCGACCAGGCGCGGCCCGACCACGCCATATCCGCCGAGGGCGAAAATAGAGGCAGGGGTTTCGGTGGCGATCGGGAGGATGGCGACGGCGTTCTCCGCCAGTCCCGCCTCCGCCTCGAGCGCCGCGAGATGAGCAGCCAACTTGACCACATCCTGCGGACCGTCCGGCTTGGGCAATACGATTCCGTCTGGCCGCGCGGCGATGACCGCTGCAAGATCCGCCGTCGCATGGATGGTGGAGAGGGGATTGATCCGCACCCAGAGCCTCGGGCTCGCGGGGCTTCGCGCCTCGAGAAAGTCCCGCACAGCGGCGCGCGCGGCAGGCTTGGCGACCTCGGCGACGGAATCCTCGAGATCCAGAATCACCGCGCCAGCCCCGCTTGCCGCAGCCTTCGCCATCTTGTCCGGCTGATCGCCGGGCGCGAACAACCAGGACCGCGGCGCACGTCGCTCGCCGATGCTCTGGGTCATAGGGCGCTCTTTTTTTGCAACAACGCAGTTCGCTTGCACTGGCACACCAGCTCCCCGCGCTGGTTGATCGCCCGATGCTCGAACACCACAAGCCCCGCCTCTGGGCGTGACTTCGACTCGCGCTTCTCGAGGACGGTGGTCTCCACGCGCAGGGTGTCTCCGACGAACACCGGTTTCGGATGCACCACAGCGTCATAGCCGAGATTGGCGACCAGGACCCCGACCGTGGTGTCGCCCACCGAAACGCCCACCATCAGGCCGAAGGTGTAGACGCCGTTCACGACAATCTGGCCGAACGCGCTGGCTGCGGCATACTCGGCGTCAAGGTGGAGCGGCTGCGGATTATGGGTCAGCAGGCAGGTCATCAGATTGTCGGTCTCAGTGACCGTGCGGTGGAGGCTGTGATGCAGGGTCTCGCCCACCGTCCAGTCCTCCCAGGGCTTGCCAGCCATGTTCAGATCTTCCCTGTGACGGCGCGTGCGGCGAAGGGGCGAGCCGGATCAAACATCGGCTTGGATCCGGGCCAGGGTCACCCCTTCGCTGACCTGGTCGCCCATCTTCACATTAAGGTCCAAGAGCGTGCCGTCGAAAGGCGCAAAGAGGGTATGTTCCATTTTCATCGCTTCCAGGACGACCACGGGCTGGCCCTTCTTGACCCGGGCCCCCGTCTCGGCGGCGACGTTGACGATGCGGCCAGGCATCGGGGAGGTCAGCCGGCCGTCGCCAGCCGCAGCGCCGCCTAAGCGCTCGGCCTGCGGCCAGCGAAAGGCATGGACGTCCCCGCCGTCAAACACGACCACCCCATCCTCGACCAGAAGCACGTCGCCTTCGGTGAGTTCCGCGTCGATCAGGGGCGCCCGAAGGACCGATCCTGCCGACTCCAACCTCACGTCGGCGTGCGGATCGGCGTTTAGCCGAAATCCCATGGCTCGGCCGAGCGCCGCCCAGGGCGTTGGCGAAACATCGCGGTCGTCGCGCTCGACCAGCGCCAGGGCGGCGACCGCCAGGGCCCCCTCGGAGGGGCGTGGGTCGCCGACGAGCACGTCGAGCCGAGCCTCGATGAAGCCGGTATCGACGCGGCCGGCGATGAAGTCGGGGTGGGCGGCGCAGCGGGCCAGAAATCCGGCGTTGGTCTTTACCGGCCATACCTCGATCTCGGCGCAGGCGTCCGAGAGTTTGCGCGCCGCCGCCTCACGCGTCGCGGCATGCACGATGATCTTGGCGATCATAGGATCATAGTAGGGGGTGACCTCGCCGCCCTCCTCGACGCCGGCGTCGATCCGCACCCCGTCGCCAGAAAGCGGCAACCGGAAGTGCTTCAAAGCGCCGGTCGACGGCAGAAACGTCCGCGCCGGGTTCTCGGCGTAAAGGCGCGCCTCCATCGCATGGCCGGTTGCGGATATCGCGCCTTGCGCCAGAGGAAGCGGCTCGCCGCGGGCGATGCGGATCTGCCATTCGACCAGATCAAGGCCTGTGATCATCTCGGTGACCGGATGCTCGACCTGAAGCCGCGTATTCATTTCCATGAACCAGATGCGCTCGGCGTCGAGGGGGCCGGAGCCATCGGCGATGAACTCGATCGTGCCGGCGCCCTGATAGCCGACCGCGCGGGCGGCCTTGACCGCGGCGGACGTCACCGCCGCACGAACGGTCTCATCCATTCCAGGGGCCGGCGCCTCCTCGATCACCTTCTGGTGTCGGCGCTGGAGTGAGCAGTCGCGTTCAAAAAGGTGGACGGTGTCGCCGAAGGCGTCGGCGAAGACCTGAACCTCGATATGCCGCGGCCGCGTCACATAGGTCTCGAGCAGCACGCGCTCGTCCCCAAAGCTTGCAGCCGCCTCGCGCTGGCAGGAGGCCAGGGCCGAGGCGAACCCCTCAGCCGCGTCGACCTTGCGCATCCCCTTGCCGCCGCCGCCAGCCACCGCTTTGATCAAGACCGGATAGCCGATGCGATCCGCTTCGGTTTGCAAGCGTTGCAGAGACTGGTCCTCTCCGAGGTAGCCCGGCGTCGTCGGCACCCCAGCGTCGGCCATCAGCGCCTTGGCCGCGTCCTTAAGGCCCATGGCGCGGATCGCATCGGGCGGCGGCCCGACCCAGATCAGACCCCTGCCGATCACCGCCTCGGCGAAGGCGGCGTTCTCCGACAAGAAGCCGTACCCCGGGTGGACGGCGTCGGCGTTCGCATCGGCGGCGGCGGCGAGCACCTTGGCCGGGTCAAGATAGCTCTCCCGCGCCGGCGACGGGCCGAGATAGCGCGCCGTCGTGGCCTCGTGAACATGCGGCGCGTCCCGGTCAGCATCGGAATAGACCGCCGCCGTCTCGATGCCCATCCGGTGCGCCGTGCGGATAATGCGCCGGGCGATCTCACCGCGATTGGCGATCAAAAGCCGCCGCATTCAGGCCATCTCCGCCAAGGCGAGCATCATCAGTCCGGTCATCAGAACGCTGAACAGAAACAGGGTTGAACACCAGAGAAACAAGGTCTTAAGCGCCGCGGTTATGCGGCGCGAGCCATAGGCGCCGCGCAGGGTCTGGTAGAGATTGATGGGCACCCAGAGGGTCGCGATCAGAATCGCCCAGCCGCGAACAGGATCCGGAAGGATCCAGGCGATGGCTGAAACCAAAAACACGAACGACAGGAACTGCATCGAGACAATCAGGTGATCGTAGATGAAGAACTGGCGGCGGCGCACGTAAACCAGGGCCAGCAGGCCAGCCAGGATCGGCAGCAACAGGAAGGCGAGGCGGTGAGCCCAGGTGAACAGCACCATGAGGTAGTATTCTTTGTTTTCGATCGCCTTGCGCAGTCGCGGCTTTAGCCAGCCATTGACGCCGCTTCGGTGCTCCTCGCCCAGCGCCGCGGCGACGGCCTTTGCGCCCTCCTTGTCGTCCGCATCCTCCGACGCAACCTCCTTGCCGTCGACCTGAACGCTGAGCGGCGCTGTCCCCGACTTGGGAGGGTCGATATTGATATGGAGCCCCTCGGACTTGGCGCCCGTGTCAGGGGAAAGCGGCTCTGCCCTAGACCCCGGCGTCGGCGGTCCGGCAAGCTTAGCCTTGCCGGCGGGGGTGTCAGGTTGGCTCGCCACAGGCCTGCGATCCACGCCGCCCTCGCCCTTGTGCAGGCCTGCGTGAAACAGGCTCTCAAGGGCAGCCATGAAGATCAACAGACTGATCAGGAACAGACGAAACGGGGGTACGTGGCGCTGACGACGGCCTTCGAAATGATCCCTGGCCAGTTTCCCGGGGTTCAGAAACAGGGGCG
>Ga0116229_10006097_pt1 | contig 19505 bp, 18 predicted proteins | sample S1TSphgellanicum_3_FD_87313 | JGI IMG/M metagenome (GOLD analysis project Ga0116229, IMG submission 87313) | Host-associated microbial communities from peat moss isolated from Minnesota, USA - S1T2_Fc - Sphagnum magellanicum MG | ecosystem: Host-associated > Plants > Peat moss > Unclassified... | reverse complement strand
TTTCAGGTGTCCCCGAACCCCCGCCGCGGACTCCCGCGGCTCTCCACGGGCGAACTCTCTCGCGCGCAGCGGCCTGACCCAGGCCGTGCGCGCGTTCATAGCGATGGTTTGATGTTTTGGTTTCAGGTGTCCCCGAACCCCCGCCGCGGCAGGTCGCGCGGCTAGCGGCCTTCGTCTACGGTCATTACCCAGCGGACGGCGCGGGCGTATTGTTCGAGTTCGCGCGTCGTGCGCTGCAGCCAGCCGAACGTCTTGTCGTAGACGGAGCGTTTGCCGCGGGAGTCGTCGTGGTCGCGAATGAAGCGGCGTGCGGCTTCGAGTTGGCGTTCGACACGCTCCCACTCGGAGCGCAACGTTCCTTCGGAAGCATCCGACAGGCGGTCGATCAGCGGCGGCGCCGGCTCCTCGGGGTGACGCATGGCGTACTCAAGCCGCGCCAAGGTATAAGCGCTCGTCGTCGTGATGAACGACCCCAGGAGTTGCACCAGACGGACTTCCATACGTGGTCTTCTTTTCCATGAACCGCCGGTTCACACCCACCCAGGTTCCGTCAATCACGTGTGTCTTTCGACTCAATGTGCGCTCGCGCGTAATCCGGCTTGGGGTGATGGATCCCTGCGCCGGCTCGCCCGGCTCGCCCGGCTCGCCGGCCGCGCGGGCGTGCGCTGGAGGAGCTGTGGGGCGCGGGCGCAGATGGACGGCTCAATGAGGAGCGAGAACGAAGAGAGCCGCGGGGCGGTGGTGCGGCCTGCGCGAGCGGAGGACGAAGCATTCGTCGTCGGGTTGGCGCGGCGGTTTGCGGAAACGCGACCGGATTGGCGCACCGAAGATGAGATAACACACGGCACGGCCGCCGAACTGCGGCGCGCTTTCGCCGGGCTCGAGCCCGGCGCGGCGCTCATGATTGCCGAAGACGTGGCGGGCCGGCGAATCGGCTTCGCGTATGTGGTGGTTCACGTCGACTTTTTCACCCATGAGCCGCACGGGCACCTCAGCGAAATCGCGGTGACCCGCGATGGTTCGGGCGGGGGCCGCGCCTTGATGCGCGCCGTCGAGCAGCACGTGCGCGAGCGCGGTCTACGCTTCTTGACGCTCAACGTTCACGAGAGCAACGTTCGCGGCCATGCGTTTTACCGTACGCTCGGGTTCGAGCCCAATACCCGGCAGTATGTAAAAGTGATGGAACCAGCCGGCCCCGCGTAGACGAGGGGTTCGCGGCTCCCTGATTCGGCGTATGCAGGATTTTGGGCTGCAACTCCGGCAGCCGTCCGCGATAGGAGGAGTCGAGATGGAATGGCTACCGCAACCGTTTTCGCAACTCTCCGGCCCGGCCTTTCTGCTGGTGTACGCGGCCTTCGCGACCGCCGTGATCATCGTTTCGCGTCTGCAAGTCATGGCCGCCGATCGAAGTCTCGCGACGCCCTTGCCGCCGGTTTCGCCCGAACGGGACCCCTACGAGATCGCCTACCTTCGCGGTGGCGGAAACGAGCTGCTGCGTTTCACGATCTTCGATGGGATACGGCGGAACGTGCTGGAGTTGGTTCCCCCGGCCAAGGGCAAGAAGACGGAGCGAATCCAACGGAAGAATCTGTTGGACAAGGTCGACACCGGTTCGGAAATATTCGACAACGTCGCCAACTGGTGCACGCTGCCCCGGACGAACGACGAACTCTTCGCATCGCCGTTCCCTAAGGCCGTCGAAGCGTGGGGTGCGAAGGACTTCGGACCGGCTCTCGAGGCGGACGGCTTGCTGAGCGGTCCCGCGGTCCGGTCGGCCGCGACCCGGGTCCGGTTGTACGGCTCCGCGGCGCTCGTGATCTTCGCCGGCCTACGTTTGCTCGAAGCGTTTTCGCTGCACCACCGCAACATCGGCTTCTTGCTGCTCATGCTCTTCGTGTCGCTCGTGCTGCTGTTGGTGGTCACCAAGGTCCCGCGCCTGAGCCGGCGAGGACGCGCGTACTTGAAGCGCTTGCAGAGCGCACTGCGGCCGGCCGGAGCGGGGGCGCGCGTCGCCGGAGTGGCGGCGCCGGGCGCCACCGCGGGCGCGGTTGCGGCAGGGGGCGCGCTGCTGCCGATCTTCGTCGCGGCGACCGGTCTGCAGGCCTTGGCGGGAACGGAATTCGCGCCGCTCAACAAGCTCTTCCCGGCTCGCGACTCCGGCGACGGCGGCTCGGGCGGGTGCGGCTCGTCGGGCGGCGGGTCGAGCAGTTGCGGCGGCGGCGGTGGTTGCGGCGGCGGTGGTTGCGGCGGCTGAGCGGCGCGCGCTACCGGTGCTGGGCGCCGGGTATAGCTATCGCCGCGCGTACCGTCCCGAAACCTACGCGCATCGCGCGCGGATCGGCGTGCTCGAGATCGTCGCCGAGCACTTCATGTTCGGCGATGCCGAAAGCGATCGCGAACTCGATCTCCTAGCCGAACACTTCACGCTCGTTCCGCACGGTCTCGATCTCTCGCTCGGTAGCGCGGACGGCATCGACGAAGCGTACGTTGAACGATTCGCCGCGCTCGTCGAACGGGTCCGCGCGCCGTGGTGGAGCGAACACATCGCGTTCACGCGCGCGGGCGACGTACGGATCGGGCATTTGGCACCGTTACCGTTCACGGAAGAAGCACTGGACGTCGTCGCGCGCAATCTCGAAGCGGCGCGGCGCCGCATCGGCGACGTTCCCTGTGCGCTCGAAAACATCGCAGCTCCGTTCGTGCTGCCCGGCGCCACGATGAGCGAAGCGCAGTTCCTGACGCAGCTGGTCGAGCGCACGGGTTGCGGTTTGTTGCTCGACGTCGAGAACGTAAGCGCGAATGCGGTCAACTTCGGCGGCGACCCCGAGGCTTTCATGGATGCGTTACCGGCCAATTCCGTCGTGCAACTGCACGTCGCCGGCGGTGAGTGGATCGACGGCAGTTACGTCGATTCGCACGCGCGCGCGATTTCCGACTCCGTCTGGAAGCTCGTCGAGAGCGCCTGCCGCCGGTTCCCCGTCAAGGCGATCGTCGTCGAACGCGACGAACGTTTGCCCCCGTTCGCGGAGCTGTTAGCGGAAATCGAGTGCGCGCGGGCCATCGGCGAAGCGACGGGCCGTTGGCGTTAGCGGAAGTTCAGCGCGCGCTCGCGACCCTGGCCACGAACGAGGTCACGCGCGACCGGTTGCGCGACGAGCCAGAATCGTTCGCACGCGACTTCGGGCTCGCGCCCGGAGAACTCGCCCAGGTGCGGGCGATCGGCGAGCGGCGCATGCTGGCCTACGTCGACTCGCTGCAGCGTAAGCGTCTCGCTGAGGCGGTGCGGCTGTTGCCGCTGAGCGCGCGCGCGGACGGCCCGGCGTTCCGCGGCACCTTCTTGCGCCACGCGCGTCGCGTTCCGCTTGCCGCCGGCAAGGCCCGCTACGTCCGCGACGTCTTGGCTTTCGCCCGGAACGCAACTGTCACCCTGAGCCCGTCGCCCTTCGACAAGCTCAGGGCGACATCGCCAAGGTCAACGACCGTCACCCTGAGCCTGTCGAAGGGCGACCTCGACGTGGCGCCGGCGCTTCGCGAATTGCTCGATTACGAAGCGGCGTGGCTGCGCGCGGCGTTCGCGCCGGCGCTCGTCCGGGTGCGGGTGTACGCCTTTCCCGTTCAACGGGTGGCTCGCGCGGTGGCACGCGGCGAGCCGTGGGACGGTTTGGCGCGGCGCCGGACCGTCGTGATTTGGCTGGCGGCCGGCGGGCGCCGCGCGTCGCTGGCCCTGGGCTGAACCAACGGGCATGGGGAGCGCGGGGGCCGTCGTCTAAGGATAGGTGGTGCAGACGATAGACCGGACCGCGATCGTGCGGGACTTGCAACTCGCGGTAGGACCGGGAAACTGCATTTTCGAGCCCTCCGACTTGCGGACGTACGAGTGCGACGGCTTGGCGGGAACCCGCGTCCGTCCGGCCGCCGTCGTGTTGCCTTCGGACACGGCGCAAGTCGCGGCCGCCGTGCGTGTGGCGCGGCGTCACGGCATGCCCATCGTGCCGCGCGGCGCGGGCACCGGCCTCTCCGGCGGCGCGCTGCCCGTCGAGGGCTGCCTGCTGGTCGTGCTTTCCCGGATGAATCGCATCCTCGAGGTCGATTTCGAGAACCTGCGCATGCGCGTGCAGCCCGGCGTCATCAATCTCGACGTCACCCGGGCGATCGCGGCGGAGGGGTATTACTACGCGCCGGATCCGAGCTCGCAGAGCGTCTGTTCGATCGGCGGAAACATCGCGGAGAATTCGGGTGGAGCCCATTGTCTCAAGTACGGCTTCACCGTCAACCACGTCGTGGCCGTCACGGTCGTCCTGGCGGACGGCGAGATCTTCGAGCTCGGATCGCCGGCCTCTGATGCGCTCGGCTACGACCTGGTCGCCGCGGTCGTCGGAAGCGAGGGGCTCGTCGGGATCGTGACCGAGGCGGTCGTGCGCATCCTGCGCACGCCGGAATTGACCCGGACGTTCTTCGCGACTTTCCCGTCGACTGACGAAGCGGGTAACTGCGTCTCGGCGATCGTCGCGGCCGGCATCGTGCCGGCCGCGGTCGAGATGATGGATACGCTGGCGATCGAGGCGATCGTGAAGGCCACGGGCGTCGATTGGCCGCTGGACGTCGGCGCGGCCCTGCTTCTCGACGTCGACGGGACCGCCGCGGAAGTCGAACACACGGCCGCCGCCGCGGTCGAGATCGCCAAGAACGCGGGAGCGCTCGACGTGCGCATGCCCAAGGATGCGGCGGAGCGCGCGCTCATGTGGAAGGGCCGCAAGAGCGCGTTCGCGGCGATGGGCCGGATCAGCCCCAATTACTACGTGCAGGACGGCGTGATTCCGCGCTCCGAGATCAGCCGGGTGCTGCGCGAGATCGCGGAACTCTCAGCGCGTGAGGGGCTGCGCGTCGCCAACGTCTTCCATGCCGGCGACGGCAACCTGCACCCGCTCGTCCTCTACGACGCGCGCGTCGCGGGCGAAGAGCATCGCGCTGAGTTCGTCGGCGGGGAGATCCTGAAGATCTGCGTGCGCTACGGCGGTTCGATCACGGGCGAGCACGGCGTCGGGACCGACAAGGCGATCTACATGGGCGAAATCTTCAACGACGCGGACCTCGAATCGATGAATTACGTGCGCTGCGCCTTCGATCCCACGCGCGTCTTCAATCCGGGCAAGGTTTTTCCGACGCCGCGGCTCTGCGGCGATATTCCCGGGGCGTACGCGCCGCACGCGAGCGAACGGCACGGCCTCGCGGACCGCGGGTAGGCCGTGGCCACGATAGCCGGCACGGAGGTCGGGGCGACCGTCACTCCGGCCGACTTGCGCGAGGCCTCCGCGATCCTCACGACGGCCGCCGCAGAGGGCGGCACCGTTTCGTTTGCCGGCGGCGGCACGGAGCTCGGCTTCGGCTACCCGCCGGAGCGCGTCGATCTGCTGTTGCGCACCGAACATCTATCGCGCGTCGTCGAGTACACGCCGGCGGACATGGTCGTCGAGGTCGAGGCGGGCATCCCGCTCGCGGCCTTGCAGAAGGTGTTGGCTATGGAGGGTCAACGCCTCGCGCTCGACGCACCCCACGCGGAACTCGCCTCGATCGGCGGGCTGCTCGCCTGCAACTCGTTTGGGCCGCGGCGCGCGCGCTTCGGCACGTTGCGCGATCTGATCGTCGGCGTGTCGCTCATCCGGGCCGACGGCACGCGGGTTCGCGGCGGCGGGAAAGTCGTGAAGAACGTGGCCGGGTTCGATCTGCCTAAGCTCGCCGTCGGATCGCTCGGCACGCTCGGCATGATCGCCACGGCGACGTTCCGGCTCCATCCGATGCCCGAAACGGTCGCGCTCTTGCGCGTCGAGCACTGTTCGGGTTCGCACCTGCGCCGGTTCGTCGCCGGGATGCGCGAGCGCCGGCTGGAGCCCGCGGCGATGTTGGCCGTCGCGGTGGGACGCGGTTATGAGTTTCTGGTCCTCTTCGAAGGCTTCGCGGCCGGCGTTCTGGAGCAGGCCGAGCGGTTCGTGGAGTTGACGGCCGGCTTCGGCTTGGTGGCCGAGGACGCCGCGGACGACCGGACGATCGAAACCCTCGACGAAGAGGCGCGCACCTTCGGCGATCTGCGGTTACGTTTAGCCGCCCCTCCGGCCGCCCTCGAGCAGCTGGAAGTCGAGGCGCTCGAGCCGCTGATGCGCGCGTTTCCGGCGGCGAAGCTCGTCCTGTATCCGTCGCTCGGCGTCGCCTTCTGGTCGGCCTACGCCAACGACCTTGAAGCCGCCGTTGCCGGTTCGTTGCGCGCGCGCGCCGCCGCCGAGCGATTGGGCGGTAACGCGGTCGTCCTCGATGCCCGCGATCCGAGGATCCGCGAGGCGGTCGACGTGTACGGCACGCTGCCGCCCTCTTTTCCCCTCATGAAGCGTCTCAAGGAGCGTTTCGATCCCGACGGCCGCCTCAACCGCGGTCGCTTCGTAGGAGGACTGTAATGGTCGAAAACCGCTCGACGAGCGAGCTCATCTCCGATTGCGTGCACTGCGGCTTCTGTCTGCCGGCCTGTCCGACGTACCGCTCGTGGGGCGTCGAGATGGATTCGCCCCGCGGGCGCATCGATCTGATGAAGGGTCTCCACGAGGGGGCGATCGACCTCACGGAAACGGTCGTGGCGCACTTCGACCAGTGTTTGGGTTGCATGGGCTGCGTGACGGCCTGTCCCTCGGGCGTGCGGTACGACCTTTTGATCGAATCGACGCGGGCCAAGATCGAGGCGGCTTACCCGCGGCCGCCCGACGACGCCGCCTTGCGCGACGCCATCTTCGCGGTGTTTCCGTATCCGGATCGCCTGCGCGCCCTCGTCTGGCCGCTGTATTTCGCGACCAAGAGCGGACTCCAAGGTCTGGTACGCCGTAGCGGTCTGCTCAAGCTCTTGCCGGCGCGTTTGGCCCAGCTCGTCAAAATGGCGCCCGGCCTCTCGGTCGAGCAGTTGACCGAGTCGCTGCCGAAGTACACGCCGGCCCGCGGTCAAAAGCGCGGAACGGTTGCGCTCGTGGCGGGTTGCGTCCAGCGCGTGTTCTTCCCGGGCGTCAACGCGGCGACGATTCGCGTGCTCGCGGCCGAGGGATTCGACGTGATCGTCCCGGCGGATCAAGGCTGTTGCGGCGCCCTCTCGCTGCACGTCGGGCGGGACGACGAAGCCCGGGGGTTCGCGACGGCGCTGGTCGACCGCTTCGGCGACGTCGACGCGCTCGACGCCGTCATCATCAACGCGGCCGGCTGCGGCTCGACCCTCAAACAGTATGCCGAATTACTGACAACCGAGTCAGCGAATCCTCGGGCTGAAAAGTTCGCCGCGAAGGTTCAGGACATTAGCGAATTCCTCGCCGCCGTCGAGCCGCGGGCCGAACGGCGAGCCCTGCCGATGCGCGTCGCGTACCACGACGCCTGTCATCTCGGCCACGCGCAGCGCATCCGGGAGCAGCCCCGCGCCTTGCTCCGCTCGATTCCGGGCCTGGAGCTGGTCGAAGTTCCCGACGGCGACCAGTGCTGCGGAAGCGCCGGGGTCTACAACATTCTCGAGCCCGCGAGCGCCGCCGAAATCGGCGCCCGGAAGGTCCAAAACGTCCTCTCGACGGCTCCGGATGTGGTCGCGAGCGCGAATCCGGGCTGCACCCTGCAGATGGCGTCAATTCTTGCCGATTCTGGTAAGCAGGTGCTAGCTGCGCACCCGATTGAGATTCTCGACGCCGCACTCGCTTAGCGAGGGCGGCGTCACATACTGTAGTAATATAATAAGAGTCGGTAAAGCGATGGACGCGGAACCGCCGCCAACCGTCGAACTCAGAAACGACCCGCCGAAGGCTCTCATCAAAGGGGACGATGCTCCAACCTCGGGCTGCTGACGAAGACGAAAGCATCCTCGCGCTTATCGCGAGGACCATGCCGGCTTTACTGTGGACCGTCGATTCGGAGCTGACGTTCCGGTCCTCGACGGGGACGGCGCTGGAATTGGACGGTTGGAGCGACAACGGCCTCGAAGGCGTGTCGCTCCTCGATTATTTCGGGCGTGCCGATTCCGCCCACCCCGCGGTCGCCGCGCACCGCCGGGCGCTGGCGGGCGACTCCGTCGCGTTCGAGGTCGAGGTCGAAAACCGTCTCTTCCGGGCCTTCGTGGAGCCCCACCGCGACCGTCGCGGCCGCATCGACGGCGTCACGGGCTTCGCCATCGACGCGACCCGAGAGCACCGCGCCCTCAGTTCGTTGCGGCGCTCGGAGGAAGCGCTGGCGCTCGCGCAAGCCGCCGCGCATCTGGGCAGTTGGACCCACGATCTGGCCACCGAGACCGTCACCTGGTCCGACGAGTTGTACGCGCTGTGCGGTCTGCATCCCGGCGACCGCCAACCCAGCCCTTCGCTGCTGATGGAATTCGTCCACGCCGACGACCGGCTGGCCCTCGAAGCCGCCATCGAGTTCGCGCGTGAAGAGGCCCGGCCGTTCGTGATCGACACGCGTCTCTTGCGCGCGAACGGCGGCTTGCTGTGGGTGCAGCACCGCGGCCGCTATGCCTACGACGGCGCCGAGCCGTTGCACGTGGTCGGTACGGTTCTCGACATCACGCCGCGCAAGCGAGCCGAAGATCACCTCGCATATCAATCGAACTACGACGAACTGACCGGCCTGCCCAACCGCAAGCTGCTCGCCGATCGGCTCCGGCAAGCGATGTTGCAGGCCCAGCACGGCGGCACGCAACTTGCCGTGCTCTACGTCGATCTCGATCGCTTCAAAGCGATCAACGATACGCTGGGCCATGCGGCCGGCGATCGCTTCTTGCGGATGGTGGCGCCCCGCCTGATCGAAGCCGTGCGCGAAACCGATACGGTCGCGCGCTCCGGCGGCGACGAGTTCGTCATCGTCCTGCCCGAGCTCGCCTCCGTGCGCGACGCCGCGCGTAGCGCGGAGCGGATCATCGCCGCTTTCCGGCGCCCGGTGCCCTTCGAGGGCCGCGAACTGTATTCGTCGGCCAGCATCGGGATCAGCATTTTCCCCGACGACGGCGAATCACCCGAGGAATTGATCCGCAACGCGGACGCGGCGCTGAATCGGGCCAAGGCCACCGGCAACGGCACGTACCGCTTCTACGCCTCGGCGACCCACGCGCGCGCGGTCGACCGGCTCGACCTCGAGCACGGCTTGCGCCGCGCCTTCGACCGCGACGAGTTCGTCGTTTACTACCAGCCGATCGTCGACCGCTCGGAACGGCCGGTCGCCGTCGAAGCGCTCTTGCGCTGGGAGCATCCCGAACGCGGCGCGATCTTACCGGACCATTTCATCCCGATGTGCGAGGAAACCGATCTGATCGTGCCGATCGGGCGCCGCGTGATGCGGCGGGCCTTCGCGCAACTCGCCGCCTGGAACGCTTCGGGACTGACCGGACTTCGTATGGCGCTGAATATTTCGGGCCGCCAGATCCTGCATCCCGATCTGACGGCCGACGTCGAGGACGCGCTCGCCGAGAGCGGCGTCGCCCCCGATCAAATCGAGTTCGAGATTACCGAGAGCGGCGTCATGGCCGACGTCGCGGGCGCCCGGCGAGCGATCCTGAGCCTCAAGGCGCTGGGGCTACGCATCTCGCTCGACGACTTCGGGACCGGCTACAGTTCGCTCTCGTACCTCAAGCACTTTAGCGTCGACGCGCTGAAAATCGACCGCACGTTCGTGCGCGACTTGCCGATGGATCGCGGCGACTCGGCCATCGTTTCGGCGGTCGTGGCGCTCGGCCACGCGATGGGCCTCAGCGTCGTGGCCGAGGGCGTCGAGACGGCCGAGCAGGCCGACGACGTTCGCCGTCTCGGGTGCGACGAGATGCAGGGGTACTACTTCGCGCGTCCCGCCCGGCCCGAGATGCTGCAACAGCTTCTCGGCGCTTGGAGGCGTTGACCCCACCGGGCTATTCCGAACTGTCGGCCGCCTGGAAGGCGCTGCGCGGCCGGCACGGCATCAGCGTGCGCGAAGTCGCGTGCGCGGGCGCGCCGCGGACGCTGCTGTTAGCTGAAATTCCGGGTGAGCCGCGCGCGCCGGCCGTGGCGATCTCCGCGGGCGTGCACGGCGACGAACCCGCGGCGCCCTGGGCACTCCTCTCACTGGTTCGCGACGGGCTGCTGGACCGGCATTTTTCGTATCGCGTCTGGCCCTGCACCAATCCGACCGGCTACGCGCTGGGCACGCGCGCCAACGCTGAAGGCCACGACATCAACCGCAGCTTCAACCGCGGCGGCACGACGCCCGAGGCGCGCGCGATCATCACGGCCAACCGCGACCGGCGCTTCGAGCTGGTTTTCGATTTACACGAAGATTTCGAGGCCGCCGGGTTTTACTGCTACGAACCCAGCGCCGACGGGACGGCGCCGCTGGGGCCGGCCGTCATCGAGGCGCTCGATGAAGAAGGGCTGCCCGTGCAGACCCTCGACAGCTCGTTCGACATCGGCTACCCGCCCGAGGCGCATCACTTGCGGCGAATCGAGCGGGGCCACATCATCCCGGATCCCGCCGCGGAACGGGCATTTTTCGACGGCTTGGCATACAGCCTCTACATGCTGCGGCGTGCCGCGCGCCGGGCGCTGACCGTCGAGAGCCCCCGCACGCGACCCTGGCAAGAACGCCTCGCGATCCACCGCATCGCGGTCGTCACGGCACTTGCGGAGCTGCGGACAAGAAATTTCCACACATGTGCAGAACGTGCGTAGCGTTATGGCAGAACGCGATCAACTCGAAGTCGACGTCCTCATCGTGGGCGGCGGTCCGGCCGGCTTGGCGGCCGCGATCAAGCTCCGGCAGCTGGCCAAGGAGCGCGGACGGGAAGATCTCGGGGTCATGCTGATCGAGAAGAGCGGCGACGTCGGCAGTCACGGCATCTCGGGCGCCGTCGTCGACCCCAAGGGCTTCGACGAACTGCTGCCGGGCTGGCGCGACTCGGCGCCGATCGAAGCCCCGGTCGGGCCCGACGCGATGTGGTATCTCACGCCGACCGGCAAGATCGCCGTGCCGCCGCTGATGGTGCCGCCGCCGCTGAAAAATGCGGGCAAGTACGTCTCGAGTCTCCAGCGGCTGACGAAGTGGCTGGGCGGTGTGGCCGAAGAGCTCGGCGCGGACGTCTTTCCGGCCTTCCCGGGACAGGAGTTGCTGTGGGACGGCGACCGCGTTATCGGTGTGCGCGTCGGCGACAAGGGCGTCGACCACAACGGCAACCCGAAGCCGAACTACGAACCGGGGCCCGACTTGCTAGCGAAGGTCGTGATCATCGCTGAGGGCGTGCGCGGCACGCTCGCGAAGCAGGCGATCGCGAAACTCAAACTCGACGCGGACCGCGAGCCGCAAGTCTACGCCGCCGGCATCAAAGAACTGTGGCAGTGCAAGCCCGGTACCGTGGTGGCCGGCAGCGTCCTGCACACCTTCGGCTTTCCGCTGCCGAACGAAACCTTCGGCGGCGGCTTCATCTACGGGATGAAGGACGACGTGCTCGACATCGGCATGGTCACGGGTCTCGATTACAAAGACCCGACGACCGACCCGCACGACAACCTGCAGCGTTACAAGCAGCACCCCGCGATCGCCGCGATGATCGACGGCGCCAAATTGCTGCGCTATGGCGCCAAAGCGATTCCGGAGGGTGGCCTCTACGCGATGCCGCGGCCCTATGCCGACGGGCTGCTGCTCACCGGCGATTCCGGCGGGTTCCTCAACGGCATGCGGCTCAAGGGCATCCACTTGGCGGTAAAGTCCGGAATTCTGGCCGCCGAGACCGCTTTCGACGCCGTCGTCGCGGAGAACAGCGATGCCCAGACGCTCTCGGCGTTCGAGACGGCCTTTCGCAATTCGTGGGCGTACGACGAGCTGCACGCGGCGCGCAACTTCCACCAGGGGTTCAAGGGCGGCCTGTTCGCGGGCATGATGAACGCCGGCCTTTCCGTGTATACCGGAGGCCGCGGTTTCGGCGTGATCGACAAGCTGCCGGGCGAAGAAGGCTACGCCCAGATGATCAAGCTCTCCGAGCGCGCCCCGCGAGCCGTCGAGACGCGCGCGACGATCGATAACGTCTTGACCTTCGATAAGCTTACCGACGTCTTCAACAGCGGGACGATGCACGACGAGGATCAGGTGCCGCACTTGCACGTGGCCGACACCTCGATCTGCGCCGACCGCTGTACGGTCGAGTACGGCAACCCCTGCCAGTATTTCTGTCCGGCCAAAGTCTACGAGCCGCTCTTCAATCAGACGACGGAAAACGGGACGACCAAAGTCGACGGCCGGCTGCAGATCAACTTCTCGAACTGCGTCCACTGCAAGACCTGCGACATCATGGACCCGTACCAAATCATCACGTGGGTGCCGCCGCAGGGAGGCGAGGGCCCGGTCTACACGGGCATGTAGGTCGCCGGACAAGCCGGATCAGCGTATCGCGTGCCGCCTCATGCCGACTGCCTACTTTCGAGCGGCATGCGAACGCTGAGGATCGCGAGGATCGTGCCGGCGAACGCCACGATCGCTGCGGCGAAACCGACCGTGGCCAAAGGCGCCCCGCTCGCGACGACGGCTCCGCCTAGCGCGGCGCCGAGCGCGTTGCCGATATTGAAGGCGCTGATGTTGACCGACGACGCTAAGTTCTTGGCGTTGCCCGCAGCGCGAATCACCAAGAGTTGCAACGGCGTCACGGTTGCGAATCCGAAAAATCCGATCGCAACGGTGGCCAGGGTCGCGCCGAGGGGATTGCTCCAAGCGATCGTTGACAATGCGAGCGTAACGGTCAATCCCAAGAGCGTCGCGATGAGCGTCGCCGGAAGCGACCGGTCGGAGTAGCGACCTGCTAGAATATTGCCCACGGTCGTACCGATGCCAAAGAGCACGAGCACGCCCGAGACGGTGGCCGGCGAGAAGCCCGTTAGCATCTCGAGCAGCGGCGCGATGTAGGTAAACAACGTAAAGACGCCGGCAAATCCCAACATCGTCGTTGCCAGCGCCAAGGCGAGCCGCCCGGAGATGAGAGCGCGCAGCTCCACGCGCAGGTCGCTCGCTTCGTAGGCGACGGGCGGCACGAAAACCCAAATGCTGATCAGCGCAACGACACCGAGTAGCGCGATCAGTGCGAATGGAGCATGCCACCCGAAACGGTCGCCCATGAACGTGCCGAAGGGAACCCCCAGCACGGTCGCTAGCGTGAGGCCGGTGAACATTGTCGAAATAGCGGAGGCGCTCCGTTCTTTCGGCACCATGTTCGACGCAACGAGCGCACCAACGCCGAAGAACGTTCCGTGACAGAGGGCCGTCACGATGCGAGCGCCCAGGAGAATACCGTAATTCGGCGCGCAGGCGGCAAGCGAGTTGCCCGCGATGAAAAGCGCCATGAGCACTGCAAGAGTCGTCTTGCGAGGCATCGTGTTGAGAGCAACCGTCAACGACGGCGCACCGATCGCGACCGCGAGCGCGTAACCGGTGACCAGAAAGCCGGCCATCGGAATCGACACGTCGAGGCTCTGAGCGATCTGCGGCAGCAGCCCGACCGGAACGAATTCGGTCGTCCCGATGGCAAACGCGCCGAGCGTTAGCGCATACAGCCCAAGGTTCGATCGTTGCATGCCTTAGCTTACCAAGACCAAAGAGCGAAATCCATGGCAATCTTTCGCGGATCGAGCTTACGTGGAGGAGCGGCGATAGATTCTCTATCATGCTTGGCGGCGCGTTGCGTTAGTGTGGTGCCGTGCTTCACGTATTAGCGGCTGCACTCGCTTTGAACGACCCGCTCACATCAAGCCGTCGAGGTATTCCGCGAGATCGACCCTGATCGGCATCAAGTAGGCGTTCGAGTCGTTGAACTTCACGAATCGCAGCACGTCGCGCGCGAACTCCCGGTTCCACTCCATCGTAGGCCGAAAAGAACGCGGGAGGACGACTTTGTTGGTCGTCTCCCAGTACGCCCGCGCGCCTTCCGTGACGATCGGCGTCAAACCCCAGAAAACGACCTGCTTCTCGAGCTGCTCGGCATACATCTCGAGGAGCCGCAAATCGAAGAACGGCTGCGTAAAGAAGCCGTCCGCGCCGGCCTCGATCTTCCGTGCGACGTAATCGCACTCCGCGCGGATGCCCTGGCGGTACGGATCGAGGGCCGCGTAGACCAAGAGCTGCGGGCACTCGCGTTTGAAGCGCCGGATGACGTCGACGCTCGACTGCGGATACGCCACATGGCCGAAATCGTGCGGCGGATCGCCGCTGACGACGAGAATTTCCTTGAGTCCGGCCGAGAGAATCGTTTCTAGCATCGCAAGCGGCTTGTGCGGCGGAACATCGACCGCGCGCACGTGTGGCACCGAAGGGCCGTAGATGGACGCCGTAACCGAGCATGCGTCCCAGCTGCGGAGCGGAAAGCGGAGCAGGTCGGGGATGTTGAGCATCGTCACCCAGCCGAACCGCTCCCGAATGAAGTGCGCGTCGCGAACGATAGCAGCCTGACTACGAGGCACGAGCTCGACGGATATCCGCATATTCTACATACCGCGACATCACGCTCGATCGGCGGGTGGCGTGACCGGGTGTCGCGGCGGGATCTCAAACGAAACGGTCTCGCGATCGATCACCCGATGTGTAGGGTCGGCTAGCTCGATGAGAACCTGGTGCGTGCCCGGCGTCAGCCCTTGGATGATGACCGCCTCCCCGCTCGCGTCAACCCAGTGCCATGGGGAGTCGTCGACCGTGATGTGCACGTGTCCCACGCGCGGCACGACCGAGAGCGCCGCGGCACCGTAGACCGGGACGATGCGCAGGTTCTCCGTGCTATATGGGATCACCGCTAACCCACGCGCAAGAGGGCCGGCCAACGGCGCCGAGACGATTAGCCGCGCGGGCGGCTCGGTTTCGGGAGCCTCTATACTCGCCAACCTCACCGGACTGCAAACCGCCGAAGGTCGCCGCGGGCAAACGTCTCGCTGTTCATCGTAGCCGAATTGTAACGAACCACCGTCTCGAGTGCAATAGCTGATCTTGTGCCGTGTCGAGCATGCAATCCATTTTGCCACGATGAGCATGCAATCCATTTTGCCACGATGAGCATGCAATCCATTTTGTACCGCGTGCGGCGGTCTCAGGAAGATTAGCTACGTTCACATCGCCTGCGCGGGCGTAGCATGGCGTTGCGGTACTCTCGCCGCTCCAATCACAACGCAAAGGAACATACATGAAACGCTTTCGCGCATTGATCGGCCTCATCGCGGCCTCGGTCTCAACCCTCACCGGCCTGAGCGCCCGCTCGGCATCAGCTCAGCCCGGACCAGCAGCTCCGCTCGCCTTCGTCACGCACTATCACTACGCAAACGTTGGGGGCGTTCGCATTTTCTATCGTGAAGCGGGGCCGGCGGCCGCTCCAGTCGTGCTGCTGTTACAAGGCTTCCCGACGTCGTCGTACCAATTTCGGAATCTCATTCCCACGCTCTCCGATCGGTACCACGTAATCGCGCCGGACTATCCGGGCTTTGGCTTGAGCGACGCGCCGGATCACACCCGCTTCGCCTATACGTTCGCACACTACGCGACGCTCATGGATGAGCTAGTGACGCAGCTCGGCGCCAAACGCTACGCCCTCTACCTCTTCGACTACGGTGCGCCGGTCGGCTACCGGCTCGCTCTGATGCATCCCGAGCGCGTGAGCGCGCTCATCATCCAAAATGGCAACGCGTATGCCGAAGGCCTCCAAGACTTCTGGAATCCCATGAAAGTCTATTGGAAGTCGGATACGCCGGCGAACCGCGCCGCACTAAACTTCCTCGTTACGCTCAAGACGACGCAGTTTCAGTACCTGCACGGCGTCGCGGATCCGTCGCGCGTCGATCCGGATGACTGGATTCACGACATGCTCTACCTGGAGCGCCCTGGGAACCGTGACATTCAGCTCGATCTGTTCCACGACTATGGTTCGAACGTGCCGCTATACCCGCAGTTCCAGGCGTTTTTCCGCAAGTATAATCCGCCGGCACTGCTTATCTGGGGCAAGAACGATTACATTTTCCCGCCGGCCGGCGCGTATCCGTACAAACGCGACCTTGCCGACCTGGAGTTCCATCTGATCGATAGCGGGCATTTCTTGTTAGAGGATCGATCCGACTTGGCGTTCCCGCTTATCCGCAGCTTCCTCGATCGCAAAATCGCCACCCGATGAACGCGGCGATGTCCCGGCCGCTAACGCGCCGCGCTTTGCGGCGCGGAAGCGGCCGGGTGTCGTGCCGACGTGCCGGGCGAACTGCCGCGTGAAGTAGCACAGGTCGTTGAAGCCGACCGCTTCGCAGGTTTCCGCCACGTTCAGGCCGCCCTCGCCCAGGAGTTGCGCGGCCGCCATGATCCGGCGCTGGATGATCCAGGCCGTCACCGGGACCCCGGTCGCTTGACGAAAGGTCGTGGCCAGATGACAGGCTGAGTAGCCTACGGCGTCGGCCACGTGACTCAGGCTAATTGGGCTCGCAAAGTTCTCTTCGACGAATACCAGCACGCGCTCGACGAGCGGTACGCCGTACTGCTGGTCGTAATTCTTACGGACAGGCATCTGCATTTCCGTGATACCTCACCAGGCGTAGATGCGGAACGTGAGGTGATCGTACGAATCAGTGCTTCAGGGTACCAGGAAGCATCCGTACAGAAGATCGCACAGTTTGGTCCCAAAAATCCTCTCGTTAGTATCGCGGCGTCCCTGCCACTAGCTTATGGTATGGACACACAAGGGCTTGGCAGCCTGGTCTCGCCGGATTCGCGACCGGATGCCGGCTGCATCGGACTCGCCGTGGTGCGGCGCTCCGCACGCAGCGGTCGACTGCGCGATTCGCAGCGATAAATCGTCTCTGTGAGCGACCGACGGAGCCGTGTACGATCCGATTCCCATGGCTGTCGACTGGAACATGGTCACCGCGATCGGGTCGTTCGGGCAATTCGTCGTCGTATTCGTTGCGGCGTTTTTCGCGCTTTGGCAACTCAAGCACATGCGTCGCCAGAGCGAGTTAGAAGCGTCGCTGTCGCTTCTCGCGTGGGTGAGGACCGCGGAGTACCGAGACGCGTATCCTCACGTGATCGGCTCGGCAGCCGCCGACTCAGAAGTCCGCATCGCGCTCCAGAACGGCGACGAAACGGATCCGCGTGTCCTACAGGTGCTGAGCTTCGCGCATTTCCTCAACGAAATCGGAATACTGGTCGAGCAGGATTTGATCAAAGGCTCGACCGTCGTGCCCTATTATCGGGAAGCGATTGTCGTCACGTGGAGCTTGGTCGTGCCCGTCGTTGCGCGACGCAGGCGCGAGGCGCCCGGCTCTTCATTCTTCGCGCCGCTCGAGGCGCTGGTCTTGCGGGCGAACGCTATGTCCGCAGGCGACCGTTTCTCCAGGATCAGGCGTTCGCTTCCGCGTTCGCTTCGGCCGTCTTTCGATAGGAGCCGGACCCTCACGAGCGCCTATCAAGCGAACCAGCCGGCAAGCCTGCCCCAGGAGTAAGCGAGCGCGCCGAAGCGCCGAGCAGCCGGCACCCAAGAATCCTCTACTAAACGACCATCCCTGCCCTGCTAGTGTGGGTCTCGGGAAGCCGAGCGGGGTGCGACGTGCGACTGCGACGACGAGCCGGCAACTTCGGCGGTCCCTGCACGCAATGACGGCGCGAGTCGCGCGAACGCGAGAAATTTGCAAGCTGACTGTGTTCGGGAGGAGTTCGAATGAGCACGATAACCACACAAGACGGAACGCAGATCTATTACAAGGATTGGGGATCGGGTCAGCCGATCGTATTTAGCCACGGTTGGCCGTTGAGCTCGGACGCGTGGGAAGACGCGATGTTTTTCTTCGCATCGGCCGGCTACCGTTGCATCGGTGCGGATCGTCGCGGCCACGGACGGTCGAGCCAACCGTGGAACGGCAACGACATGGATACGTATTCAGACGACCTCGCGACGTTAGTCGACGCCTTGGATGTGCGGGACGCCATTTTCATCGGCCATTCGACCGGCGGCGGCGAGGTGGTGCGCTACCTGGGGCGACATGGCACGAAACGCGCCGCAGGTGCCGTTCTCGTCAGCGACATTTCACCCGTGATGATCAAGTCGCCGACCAATCCGGCCGGAACGCCGATGGAAGTGTTCGACGGCATACGCGCGGGCGTCGCCGCCGATCGGCCGCAGTATTTCAAAGACCTCAGCGGTCCTTTCTACGGCGCGAATCGGCCCGGGGCGAACGTTTCAGAGGGGTTGCGCGACTTCTTCGTCACGCAAGGCATGATGGCGGGATTTCCGGCAGCGTATTTCTGCGTCAAGGTGTTCTCCGAGACCGACCTCACGGAGGACTTGAAGCGGATAGATATTCCGACGCTGATCGTGCACGGCTCGGACGATCAGATCGTCCCGATCGAGGCTTCGGCACTGCTATCTTCTAAGATCGTCAAGCAGGCGGAGTTGAAGGTGTACGAAGGCGCGCCGCACGGTCTGCCGTCGACGCTGAAGGATCGCTTGAACGCAGACATGCTGAGCTTCGCCGCGTCAGTCAAGAGCAGGCATCCCGCGCATGCGTAACAACGTTGCGCTTCAAAGCTCGCGGCGGGCCTTTCTCGCCAGGAGTGCCGTGGCAGCGGCTGGGGCGGCGTCCATGTCGGTCCCCGCCGGCGCCGCATCGCAAACCATGGAACCTCCCTCCGGAGGCGGCAACGCTGTCGGTAACGGCCTGGTGACCGAAGACGGAACGCGGATCTACTACAAGGATTGGGGGTCCGGTCAACCGTTTGTTTTCAGTCACGGCTGGCCTCTCACCGCCGATGCCTGGGAAGATGCGATGTTTTTCCTGGCGTCGCACGGATACCGGTGCGTCGGGGCCGATCGTCGCGGACACGGCCGATCGAGCCAACCGTGGCGGGGCAACGACATGGACACGTACGCCGACGATCTCTCGGCTCTGCTCACCAAATTGGACCTGCGGGATGCCATCCTGGTTGGCCATTCGACGGGCGGCGGCGAGGTTGCGCGGTACATCGGCCGGCACGGGAGCGAGCGGGTGGCGGGCGCGGTCCTCGTAAGCGACATCACGCCCGTGATGCTGAAGTCGCCGTCAAATCCCCTGGGAACGCCGATAACGGTTTACGACGGGATCCGTGCCGGCGTGCTCGCGGATCGGGCGAAGTTCTTCGGGGAGCTCAGCATACCGTTTTATGGCGCGAACCGGCCCGGGGCCTCAGTGTCGCAAGGCTTGCGAGATTTCTTCGTGGCGCAGTCGATGATGGCGGGGATGCCCGCCTGCTATTTCGGAATCAAGGGGGATTCACCCGATAGCGATTTCACGGGTGACCTGAAGCGAATCGACGTACCCACGCTGATCGTGCACGGTTCGGATGACCAGCTCGTGCCGATCGCCGACTCAGCCTTACTCTCGTCCAAAATCGTAAAGCGGGCGACTCTGCGGATTTACGACGGTGCGCCGCACGGCTTGCCGTCAACCGAGAAGAATCGCCTCAACGCTGACCTCCTCGCGTTTGCAAAGTCGACCGGTCGTAAG
>Ga0116229_10006096_pt1 | contig 19507 bp, 15 predicted proteins | sample S1TSphgellanicum_3_FD_87313 | JGI IMG/M metagenome (GOLD analysis project Ga0116229, IMG submission 87313) | Host-associated microbial communities from peat moss isolated from Minnesota, USA - S1T2_Fc - Sphagnum magellanicum MG | ecosystem: Host-associated > Plants > Peat moss > Unclassified... | reverse complement strand
TGTAATGAGAAAAAAAATTAAGTTAAAAAAAAAATCTTTCAATGGTTTATGTTGTCTAACACTTCACTCCTTTGGTGTTACCACACTCTTAATTCATGTGATGTATAGAGGAATGAGTGATGTCAAGGCATTTCACCTAGGGAACTCAGGGTGGAGCTTGAGATTCCAAGGCATAATGTGCCTTGATAACAATGGCTTCCTCGATGTAACAACCGAAGAACTAACATGGCCATGGATTGGCTAAACCTAAACCGAAGAAATATCACCAACATAGCACCACAATCACAAGAATCACAAGACCTTACACAAAACTAGGCAATACCAACCCTAAACCAAAGGAATAAAACCAACCTAACACCACCACAATCACAAGACTTTAGACAAAACTGCCCTCCTATGTGAGGATCTTACATGAAACCGGCCTACCCTTTGAGAGTGGCAAAATTGCATCCGGTGAGGTCCCTCAAATTTTAAAAAAAAAGGCTAAATTCACGGAGGTTGTTACTTCTAGAGTGTAAGGCCCTAGTACAAGGGCATTAAAAGAAGAAGAAGGGCCACGATCCCACTTCTAGTAGTGTCATCATCCAAGGGCCTTTTACCCAAGGTAAAGATCCTGGAACAAATTTTAGACAAACCCAATGATCCACCACCACAAAGGAAGATTGCTCCAAAAATAAATGAGAAACAAAATTTTTGGCTGATATATATATATATCTATTTTAGAACTTGCCCTTCCCTAAAACTAGAATTTTTTTTTTTGGGGCAAGTATTTATTTAATTATTGGCCACATTATTGGCTAATTAGTCATTGGCTACATGTTCATAGTTAGATATGGTTGAGTGTTGCATGTGGCACATAATGTGTCAGAGGTACTACAAGCACCTTACTGAGGTGCTTTATCCCGCATAAAACCCCCATCATGTCAGACTGGGCAAATCTAACCTCCCTCACTACCTGCCAGGGGTTAGGTCAATAAAAGAGGCCTGCATGCCAGCGTTTTTTCAGGGATTTTTGTTTGTAGCCACCAAACTGGTTATCACACTTTTTTTTCCGCGAAATTTCGCCAAATTTATTTCGACCTCAAGATTATGATTTCGACCTTTACAAAGGACTTTGCATGGAAAAAAAATGGCCCAAACTCGCCAGATTTTGAAGGAATTTTTTTCCAAATCGCCATATTTTCTACAATAAGTTTCAATAAGTAGCCACAAATATAGAAGGATTCTGTTTTTTTGTTTTCCTACTTTCATATCTAGCTTGTAGCCAAAAGTGGCAAAAATCATCTTATGGATGATTGCCACTTCAGCTACATCAAAAATTTGGAAAAAAAAAACATGGGCTTTCATCCATAGGAAGGTGTAGAAAAATTGGAAATCATCCATAGGAATATTTAGCCAAATATGGCTATAAACCAAATATGAACTACAATTCTTTAATTATACTTTTATATTTTGGCTACACACTGAAAATCCCAAGTATAGAAATCAAGCAATTTTTACTATTTTATTCTTGCACTTCTGGCAATTGAAAACCTCCAAGTTCATTTTATTTTTGAATTTTGAATTTCGCCAATTAGAAACAAGGTTGCCACACAAATGCACAAGGAAAACATCCGCTTCACGTCTAATTTTTTTTTAAATTTACATTTATATTGTTGTCATGTATATATTTGTTTTAACACTTACACAAGGTCAATGTAAATATTTGTCAAATATATTTATACGAAATGTTTTGGGGGTGTGTAAATGTATATATTACATACCCTTAATGACCATACCTTCTTACAAATCCATATTAACTAGTGTGTCACAAAGTTTAAGGTTTTTTTTTTTTTTTTTTTTTGTAATGGGCCACTTTGATTGGCCTTTCACCAAAAAATCAAGATATTTTAATATTCCCCAAACATTATTATCTTCTACCAATATGGGACAATGATGGTGTTATTTCAAAGAATATCTTGAATGCACATTTTGCCTCACCTCATTGCTTGAGTACACCTTTTATGAAAAATACTAAGATTATTATTCTTATGAGTACTACTCATTGTAGCTTTTACAAGAGCTTAGGTACTTATTGTATTTATTGTGATTCATATTAATTAATTTAATAAAAGGACCACCAGTTCCGGCTATTCATAAAAATGAGAACCAAATAATCACCAATTCCAAGTTTTTTTTAAAAAAAAATCATAATCAATGAAGTGCTAGTTTTGGGTATTTGAAAAAATCAAAATCAAAATCTCACCAATTATGGGTATTTGAAAAAATCAAAATCAAAGAATCACTAGTTATGGGTATTTAATGAAAATATAAATTTAAAAACCATTGGTTCTGGTTATTTCAAAAACATCAAATCACCACTTTCATGAAAGAATCAACAAATAACCAACATTTTTTTATGGTTGGTTATTAGACGTTTTCAAAAGCAATTAATAACCATGGCAATTTAAAAAGAATCATGTAATTTGATTGTTTTGAAAATTGTACATGGTTATCAATCTTAAGGATTGCCATTATAACCACTAGGGTTTGGTGTAGTTTCTAATACTTGCCATATTTTATTTGTAAAAGGCCCATGCATGAGTCATTTTGGATGGGTCACTTTTGATCCAACCATTAAGGTTGTTCCATTAGGCAAACTTAAAGTCTGGCCACCCTTGGTGTTAAAAAAATTTAGAATATACACTAGTCCACACCTAAAATGTTAACTAACATGAATTCTTAAGTGACATATGACATGACATTCAAGATTAAGATGGTGTTAGTAACCATTGTTTAATTAACATCAAATTTTTAAAAAACATAGAATTCAAAGCCTAATATTGATTTTAATTAAAGTATCAATAAATGACAATTGAACTCAATGTTAAATATCATCCTTGTCTATGCTCACTACTTTTTTTTTATAAATTTCTTTGTCTTTTTCTTCTTTCTTTCCTTCAAGCTTTTCCATCCCTTTCTCTCCTTGCAAATTATCTACACATAGTTATTGTAAATGATAAAGGGATCATAAAATTTTCACAAAGTCCAATTTGAACACCCAATCATGTGTAGACCAATGTTGTGCGATTATTTGAATTCATAAATAATACCTAGTCCCTATTATTCCAAAAAAATTAAAAACTAGTGGTTTTCATGAAAGAAGTGGCAATGAACTTGCATTTTTATGGCTAGTTATTTTAATTTTAAAAAATATAATCAATTTATAAAAATTTAGATGTTTTTGTTTCCTCCTTGCTTGATGTTCCTAAGCTTGTGTTTCTGCATCATGTCTTATCAACAAATGCTTAGCTTTCAATCATGTCATGTCATTATACAAAGATGGAATTTATATAAGTAAAATAAGTGGGGAAGAAGAAGATACCAACAAAATTGGATGTATTTTAATGTTTTTGTTGTCCTCCTTGTTTAGTGCTTTTGGGATTTGATCACTATAATCTTAATTTAATTATTAGCCTTGGGATATAGTATTGAGCATTCCCAGGCTTGATAACTAAAAACTTGTAAAGAATAAACCTCGTGCATGCAAGTTTACAAGAGACAAAGAAATACAAAGAAATAGTCTTCAAGTCAATGTGATTGGATGCAAATAACAATAATGTGTCTTTTCCTTTTTTCCATGTTTTGCAACTATGTTGTCTAAAGTGAATAATTTGCAGATGAATGTTACTTATGTCTATTATACCTTTTCAATGAAAGCCTTTGCTTGTTTTGGATTAGGGAATGGTGTCACAAAGGAAAACTTTGTGCCATGTGTAAGGCACACTATTAATAATGCAAGAGATGACAAAGAACCCATTTCAATGAATTTTCACCACTTCAAAGTTCTAATCCTAGCAACCTAAATTGATGCACTCCCAACTCTTGGGAGGATTCAAATGTGAGTCCAAGTAGAACACAGCGGAAAAGGAAAAATCGGGGTACGCTCCCTAGCTCACAACACTTTAAGGGGTAGAGGGGCGTGTTGGAGCTTTGGGATGGGACTAGGAAGAGTTGACAAGCTTCACTCACTCACACGGGCCTACACACAACCCACACAAAGTAGCTAGTGCATAATTGGAGCACCTTTGGTGTTAGGACAAACCACGAGCAACATGGACACACTAAACTCACCATAGCCCGGACTTGGGGAAGCCACCACCTTCCCCCTTATAGTATACTTTATGACTGGCCATAGAGCCTACATCCAAATGGTTTTTCTCGCCCGGGACTCCTGAGTGGGAGTCCCAAAATCGCGCTAAATGAGACTCACGCGACTTTGGAACCCCATAACTTTGCTAACAGACCTCGGATCGAAATGCAATCTAAAGCAAAGTTGTAGCTCTCATTGAGAGCTTCCCAACGGTATGTCACACGCCCCCTGAAACTAAGTAAATCGGGTCAATTGCTAATTTTTTGTGGTCAAGAGTCAAATTGGCAATTTGACTCCCGACCTTTCTTTTGGCCATAACTTGTGTTTCAGATGTCCAAATGAGCAATGCGAGCCCATTTTAGACATCTACGTTTCAAGATCTTTCCAATTATGTAAAGAACGCCACAAGCCATTGAGTTTTGACCCCTACAATCGCTCTTTGAAGTTTCGGGAGTCCATCGGGAGTCCATCTCCCAAAGTGGGAGTTGTCTTGGGAGTGTGAGGGTTCACTCCCTCATACTCCTTCGCACTTCTTACACTCCCGGGAGTAAGTGATGTGACTCCTGGGCTTCCTCTTGGCCCGCAACCTTGCAACCCCTTTCGCCTTGGTCGTGAGCCCAAAGCTAGGGTTACGACAAAAATGGTAGGTACCTTGGACCTTGACACAATTACCAACATCTTTGATGAACACTTATGACATTATTATCTGCACCCTTGAAATAATTTGTAGTGTCAATATTGAAATTGTCAAATGGGTCACAACCATTGTTGGCACTAAGGTTAGAATGATCAACAAGAGTTATTGTTTACGCGCATGTTCTCTATATTATGAACTAAACATATACAGCCAATGTTGGTGTTCCACGACTCTCCATTGGTAGTAGCCAGTTGGAAAGTGCGTTCTGGCTCTTCCCAACAAGAATGTTTTTTTGTTGGTCGATTTTTTACCCTTCATTACTCTCTTTTCTCACCATTATAATGTTATATCTACATCACTCAAAATGAAATACTCTTCATAATATCTTGTAAAAAAGTTAAATGCCAACACTAGACAAGAACATCTTGTATGATTCATGAAATAGATGTGTAATTTAATAACAAATTTTCTTGCTTTCAATTACTTTAGTGACTATTGATGAAGTCACATTGGTATGTCACTCACAACAAGTATTTTAGGGTGTTAGGTGGTTTTCACTAGCTTGCCCATCTTGATATGTTGCACATTATTGATCAAATCTTTTGCAAAAGACAACCAAAAGCATAGGAACTACAATTCCAATGCAGTGTGAAAAAAAATGAAAAATCCAAGAAAAATATGACCAAACAAGTGAGAGGCCATGTAGGTGCACAACGATAACAAGAGCTTACAATAGAAACCAAATTTCTTAAAGTGCCAATAAATCTAAAAGAGATAAAAAATAAAATGTATTAATACCATTCAAACATTATAGAGTATGATAGTGACAATTCTTATCGTAGAGGAAAAACATGAGATATGTTAGATTAATATTCCTTCTAGACCAAATGAAACCACATAATGACCTATTAAAACTTCCATATAATGCAACAATTAAAGAGATTTTCAAATGAACTATTATCAAAAGGCATGTGGTGGACAAGTACAAAAAAACAATTGAGCAATATAAGCAAAAAACCAAACAATTGAATATGAAACCAATAACAAATTCCAAGAGGCTAAAAAATATCAAAAGATACAAAGGAGAAAAATGAATATAACATGTCTAGGAAAAACACATTATTAGTATTCTTAACCTTAAAAAATGCAACAATGACATAAACCTTTTGTTTTATTATTTCTGTTGTGGACAAAGGGGAAAGTGATGTATTAAACACCATAAATTATCAACAATTGTGAATGAGAAAATGGAAGCCCCTTGAATACAACCACTAATGAAGCTTTCACATTTCTTCTATGCTCAAAAAACCTTTTCAAGATTTGGGCAACTCATCACATCTTGGCTTCAAAACAAGCAAAATATTAAGCATATCCCACAAGCTATTCAAATGTTGAATGGTTCCAAGTGACATAATTTCTTTGTTTCAGTCATACAACAAGATGCCAAGAAGGCACATGCATTTGGCAAAAGAGATTATTAGTGAAAATAATACATTAGTGTAACATATATCCAAACTTCACGAGCAATTTTGTCAAGGAAAACAAAGATGTTGCAAGTGTTTTTGCTTGCTAACATGTAGACAACTACATAGCTCTAAGTTGTGAGGAAAGTTTAGAGTGCTAGCAAGCAAGTGAGGATATATATTTGCAAAGAAGATTTCAACCTCAAAATGTATATATATATATATACAAGAGCCAAAAAAAAACTCCATGAAACATTTTTAATGCCAAAATGGATAATTAATTTCATTGTGCCATATGGTTAATTTCCTTTTATTTCTTTCCCAACAAGGTCAACTGTAACAAATCAAAATTCATGGTAATATTCAACCAAAAGGGACCCCACACAAAATTTAAATTTTTTGGACCAAAAGTGACCCCACAAGAATTCTTACTTTTCTTAAAAAGAAAGGAACAAAAAAAACCATTTCTTTTGTTCCTTTTGAACTCCTTTCTTTCCCAAAATGGATAATTAATTAATCTAATTATCCCATATGGATTTTTTCTTTTTTTCTTTCCCAACAAAGTCAAGTGTAACAAATCAAAATTCATGGTATTCAACCACAAGGAACGTCCCCACACAAATTTAAATTTTTTTTGGACTAAAAATGACCCACAATAATTCTTACTTTTCTTGGAAATAAAGGAACATAGATAACCATTCTCTCTTGTTCCTTTCACTACTTTCTTTCCACCAAAATGGATAATTAATCTCATTGTCCCATATGGTTATTTTGGACAACTAGATTATGATGGATGAGCTGCATATGATTGGTAAAGAAAGGATGAAGGTATATATATATAAACAATAGATTGACTTTATACAAAATTTATTTGCCCAAAAAAAATGATGAGTCCATATATTCCACATGTTACCTTAGAAATCAAGGTTCATTTGAAATGGGGGTTTGTTCACATGCTTCACAACTCACATGACTTTGTACCAAACTCCTTCACAGAAGTTTGTTTTTTTTGCACACATATGTTATGCTACTTTGAAACCACTAGAGAATCTTCTTTCATTCCGTTTCCATGCTTAAATGTTTTTTTGTTTCAACAAAAAGAAGCATGTTCATCAAGGTGCATCATTTTGGGAAATGACCATGCAATAATCAACCTAAACAAATATTGATGTTGGTTTGTTTTTTGTTGGTACTTGTTGATGATATATGTTTTATGGGGATGAGCATATTGTTCTAGCAATCAAAAGCAATTGTTTGAAAACCCATATGAGGAATGAAGAAGTCAAAGGGTTATTAACAATAAAAAAATACTAAATAATATATTATAGAGTTTGCATACTTGTTTAAGATGGTTTGGTAAAACCCATTCCAAGAATGGCAATAATTCAAAATCAAGGTTTTTTGAGAAAAATATGCTTTGAACCAAGTTTGCTTGTGTTAAAAACTAATGATTTACAATTTGTGTCTAATAAGTTCTTTTGGGAATTGATGGATTACAGTTGCTCGATGATCATGATATTTAAATGTTTATGAAATCTGGGTTAGATGAAATAAGGTTTGTTACACAAATTACGAGAGCACATAGAATCAATAGTTACACCAAAGGGATTACAAAGTGTTACAACAACTATTAAAACCCCCATGTCGTAATAGCAAAATCACAAGTAGAGAAGTTCAAAATATGGGTGAATTTGAAGGGAGCCCAAAATGATTAAATCTAGATGGAGATGATCTTGGCCCAATGAGGCTTTGGACCTTGATGAGGATTCCTCCCCCCCCCCGGAGATGAAAGAATTAGCAACAATGCCAAAGACGAAGACCTCACAACTCCATCCAAGAGAAAAAGAAACCTTGGCAAGTCTTTGCTAAAAACTACAATATAGGTGGGGTGGAAAAATGGAAGCCTATGGCTCACCCTAAACCGATGATTGTGTAAAATTATATTTTGTTGCAATGTATGTTGCAAACTTTTGTAGGAATTTATGATAGCAACTTGATGGAACAAAATGGAGTTTGTTGAACCATGGACATTTCATGGTCCAATGAAATGGGCATGAGGGTATGTGGGGTTTAATTTCCATCAACACTAGTATATGCTTTAAGCTCCCAGCTAGGAAAAAATTTCATAAGCACCTTACAACCACCAAGAGGAGGTTTGCAACCAAACACCCATGGTCCATTTGGCCAATATTCAATATATAACTAATAACAACATGGGTATGTTGCATACCCACTTGGACCACATCCACCAATGTATCATGCATTACACCAAAAAGATGGATATATGACTACATTCATGATTGGGTTTGTAGTCATATATGCCACTAGTGATTACATGACTATAAAATTTTATTTATATATATTATATAATATATTGATTTTTTGTATATAATATAATATAATCTATTTACATAAATTATATTATATATTTATAATTTTATTAATATTTGAATATATTTGAATTTTTTTTTTCATATGGTCCATTCATGGTTAGGGTATTAGAAAAAGGAAAAAGAACTCTAGAACTTTTGTAGAACTATTTTCTACAAATAACATTTATAGAAAACAAATTTTAGTGAGAAAAATTGAATAGTCCAATATAAGATAATTCATGTGGTGATGGTGATTTTTCACATGTATATATAATTGTGCAAGAATATTTTGGTTTGCAAGCAGAAACATAAAATGAAACAATGGGCTTCTAAAATCAATTAAACACGTTTTGCACATTATTATTTCTTGCACATGTGATGTGCATCTAAAGCTACATGTTTTGAACCTAATGGATATATAAAAGTGGTCAAATTATTTAATAAAGGAGTCATTTCCCTTGTAGCCATTTGCTTCAAAATTTCAAAACTTTGAAATTTTCATTTGATTTTTTTTCATGAAATTGACATAATGAACATGTAGTTACAAAAAAGGAAGCATGGTTTTCTTATATAAAAAGTTTGAAATCAATTGCATCATTTTATGCATTCCTTTAACAAAAAACTGTAATATGGACACTTGACAATAAATTAGTCAAAGGATTCAAAAGAAATTTTACACAACATTCAATAATTGTTGGATTTTTTTTATAGATTTTTTTTCAATACTTTAATTATAAAAACACAAAAATACACCATAGATGTAATATTATAGACATTAAGAAAATCTAAAATTGCCATTTGAAGTCCTTTTATAGTTAGACACTCCTTTTTGGAACCCTAACCATGGATGAACCCATATTCATTTTATTAAATAATTGTTCATTTAATTTAATTCAGAATTATTTATATATCATATATGTATTATTTGTATACAAATAGTATAAAAACAAATGACACCATATTAATGCCATACATACATTATACAAACAATCAATCAACATACCCCAATGTTGACCATAATCAACATGGTCAAACTAGGTCAACATGCTAGAATCTAGTTTTGGTCCATAAACCTATTCAAACTAGTGCAATGCCTTTGTCATCCACATACCACATTAGATGTGAAACAATGTAACCACATATAGGATTTATCATCTTTCAATGTTTCAATGTAAAAAAAAAACACAAATTTTAAAATATAATTTATTTTTCAATATTTACTCAAATGAAAATTTGAATATGGATTATTAAACTTTAAAGCATAATCTACATATATGCAGCAACTAAAACTTCAAACAACAAATTTTGAACATAGAAAATCACTTATGAATTTCAAAACTTTTAACATATGAGTTATGTTTCAATACATGACAAACTTTTAATAAATATATGTATAACTTAAATATAAAACCTATAATATTTTTAATTTCTTTTAATTCTGACATATGATTATAATATAATATTATTAATATGAATACATTTATATATGTTATGTACCATACTATATACACATAACATAATTTTATAGATAATTTATTAATATACACATACATGTATGTGTATATTAATATGCATACAATACATAAGTATTAAAATATTATTATATACATATTATATAATATGTATATGTAATACATATATTATTATATATATAAATTTATTATATCATATTTATTATAATCCAACACTTAGTATAACATTATAATTGTACTTTTGTTTCATTCATTCAACTTTTTATAGTTTTATATTTAGGAAAATCTGCACATTTAATATATATATATATATACACACACATAACATAACAAGTATTTTGTAATAAAAGTATAGTTTAAAATTGTGTTAATTATATTTAATACAAATTTTAGAACGTCATTTTATAAATTTAATATGTTGTAAACTTATGAAGCCTAAACCCATAAATAAATTTGGCTAAAATAACATAAATTTGCTGAATCATGTTATTTTGGTTAAACAAAGTTCTTTTATTAAATTAAAATATTTTGATTAAACTTGACTTGACTAAGACTAAAGTTGGTTAATTTTGGTTAGTTTTGCTTAAAATAATGGGACTAAAATAGGTTATTTTTGTTAAATTAGGATTATTTTTTTAATATTTTGATAAACTTGGGTGAAATTTTTTAAAGCTTGGTTTAATTTTTTTTTTTAAAAGTAAATTATATGATTTTGTCTAAAGTTGGCTAAACCTATAAATGTTTTAATTAAATTTGATTAATTATTGCTGAAATTGAATAATTTGGCTAATCCTATTATTGTTTTAGTTAAAATTGGTTATCTATTTGGCTAAATTTGAATAAATTTGGCTAAACTTGGTGGGAACTAAAGGTTGTTAAAGTTGGTACATTTGGTTAAATCAAACTAAATTAAATTACATATGTTAAAATATGGCACATTAAGCTAACATAAGATTAATTAGGATAGATAAAGTTATTTAAAATAAACTAGGCTACTTGGGGTAAATTAGCTTTAAATAGGTTAAATTAAATTAAACTAGGATTGGGTTAAATTAAATTAAATTAAACTATGTTTAATTTAATTCTATTAGGATATATACCTAATCCTATCTAAAGGTTACTTTTTAGGAAGAATTTAAATCCATCTAAGCTTATATTTAGGGGTTGGTTGGGACTTAATATGTCTATTTAGGCCTATTCAAGGTCTACCTATATATTTTAAACCTTTTTACTTAACCTATTTACTCAAGCTAGCAACGTTTTATGATTATGTGTCATGTAATTGTAATATCATAGTCATATGAGGCTAAAAGTCCTATAATCATGATTAAAATCACATATGATTGGGTTATATCACTCCATGACTAGGTTTGAACATTAGTCACAATATGTCTTAATCATGGATGTTATGTTTTGGTGTAATGGTTGTGTACAATAACGACCAACAACACCACATTCATTAGCATATCATAGTGTATAATAATGGCTAACTTCAAACTTAAATGGGCAAATGCATTGTGGCAAAAAACATCAGCAACCTTTTTTTTAAAAAAGTGAAAATGAATTGTATTTTGAGGAGTTTTATGATGCAAGATCCAATAGTTACATTCCTTGGGCACCGGTTGTAACAAGTTGAAAGCACAAATTTGGTACAAAACTTGGCCACGGTTTGAGCAATGTATCTAATGTACCAACAATTGAAATGAAATGCCTTGTAGTTAATGCAGTGTGTGGGTAAAACCAAACTTTTGCCAAACAAATGAAAATAAATATGGTTGTAAGGATTAGGGAAAATCCCAAAATGTATTGATTTCAATGAATTCTATTGGGATTCCATTGGTCCCAAGTCATAATCAATGGTTGGTTGCACTAAAATGCAACATTAAAAAATTGATGGATTTGATTAAACCCATTATTGTCAACCTGTGGAATTATTGCAATAGTTGAAAGAAGACTTAGAAGAGCAATTTGAGTATACTACACCTAGATTGAGTTTTGAAGACAACATCAAAACCCCTCATAATTATTATGCATTCAATATTTTTACTATAATGATCAAAGACAAATATTTTTTCAAGACTATGCATTAATTTTCAAGTAGGATTTTCTAAAAGCAATTCGCTTTTGAAATATATTTGTTGCAATGCAACATTTATTTCAAGTATGTGTCAAATATGTTTAACATGGAAAAAATACAATTTTTTTTCAATTCATTGTTTAAATATGCAATGATATTCATATTTTAATTTTGTACAATGTGTTTATTTATTTATTTTTCTAATGATAAAATCATTTTGAACACCATATTGACTAGTTCATTTCAAAAGTAATTATTTTTTACATTTATTATTCCAAATCTTTTCACAATTTTTATTCAACTTATAATAAATTCAATGGAACAAAAAATGGTTTCATAATGAAACTTGAATATATTTTGGATCTACTTTCTTTACATAAGTTTAAAATTGTCTCATTTAAAAACTCACATTTAATTTATCAACTTTTTTAGTATACTTTACCAAGATTACATCCAAGTGACAAGTGAAAAAACACATAAAAACATTGAACACTCCATCCACCTTGGCTTGAGAAAGGTCAATGGAGAGAGTGGCATAAATTTTCCCAAAAAGTTTGGATTTAGTTTCCTTTTCTTGTACCAAGGGTTTTGTTATTAAAATATTTTACATAAAACATTAATATGCCCTTAATTCATATTAATAGTCATTTTGTGTACATTTACACCGTTGATTTCATATAAGTTGTTTATAACACCTTATTGAACAACAATATCATACCATTTTTTATTAATTAAAAAAATCTTGTTATTTTGTAGAATGATTAAAAAAATAATTAGCCCATTTACAATCCCAAAAAAAAAATCACAACTTGAAAAAAATTATCATCAGCATATTAACATAACACAATAACTATTGAATATTAAAATATCATATAATCTGAATTCTATGACTAAAAATATGTAAATAGTTCTTAATTATTTTGAAATTATTTTAAATATGTGACAATTCTTTACAACTTAAAAACAAATTTCTATTGATGACTAAATAATTCATATGTGTAATCATTTCAAAACATATTGATAGATTAAGATGTGAACCATCTTTAATTGTAGATTTCTTTCATTAATATATTTTTCAAATTCCTACCAAGCCACATAAAATATCCATGACTTTTTAAACTTTTTGATAATTTTGAGTCTATGTGTTGTCCCATGCATTTACCCTCTTTGTTGACCTCTAATCACAAACCCAAGGCTAGAATCATGATAGAGGATAAATGGACATGATTCAAGTCCTTAAAGGACTAATATAAACAATAATGATTTGCAATGGGACTTAAATTATATAATGTTGAACCATGAAATATTATGAATATAATGCCTACATAATTTAAAGACCAATGATATGTAACACATGGCACATCAATCATTGTTCAAGGTCTTACAAATTTGAAAAACAAAAACCTGTTAATAAAGATATCATTGTACAATTAAAGCTCAATGCAACATATATTGAAAATGGTCTCATGATGTGTAAAGTTAGACCCATCACCATATTTTGTATTACAAATTGTGATAAATGCAACAAATTCACTCTTATGAAGGCTTGAACAAATTTTGATTTTATTACATCACATGTTTTAAATAATTTTTTGATGTATAACATAGTTGACATTGGTGAGGAAATCCATAATTGTTGAAATCTTCAATGGTCAAAATCTTTCTTTAGAACCTATGACCATGCACATGAAACAATGCATTTAAAAAACCAATGAAATATTTGTAAAGTTATCTGGAATGCCATTTTAAATCCTTAACCAACTCTATCACCATTGGGTTATTATGATTTATTTAACTTATGGATTGGCACATGAAAAATATTCTTTTTGAAACATTAAAAAATGCTTGATGAAGTAGGCATTTGAAGATGTGTTTGATTAAGAACAAACTTTGAAACCCAAAGCATAAAAAAAATAAAATTGAACTACATAATGTTTAATAAGTTGATTGCAAAAATGTTATGTTTAGGAGAAAACAAAATCCAAATGAACCACTTCACTTGTTCATTATTGGAGGTGTTGGTAAAGGTAAAAAATTAATGTTAATGCTTTTGATTCAAGGTTTGGTACATTTTTACAACAAACATCTCGAATTAGATCCGTTTAAAAAGAAAGCAATACTCATGACATACATTGAAAAAATAGCATTTAACATTGACGAAACCATAATTCATTCAAGTCTTTCTATTCCTCTTAATTATACATATTTGCCATCTTTGAGTTTATTATTAATATATGCTTTGATAAAGAAATATGATCAATTATAGTTGATGGTGTTCAATGAATGTTTTATATTGACGACGTTATGTTTAGGAAAAAAATCCAAATGAACCACTTCACTTGTTCATTACTAGTGGTGTTGGTACAAGTAAAACTTTCATGTTAATGCTTTTGATTCAAGGTCTATTACATTTTTATAATAAACATTCTCAATTAGATCCATCTAAAAAAAAAACATTATTCGTGGCATACATTGAAGAAGTAGCATTTAACATTCATGGAACCACAATTCATTCAAGTCAAATTCCTCTTAGTTGTAAAGATTTGCAATCTTTAGGTTCAAAATGCTTATATACTTTGATAAAAAAATGTGACCAATTATAGTTGATGGTGTTGAATGAAATATCTTTGATAAGCAAGAGGATATTAAAATTCATTGACCTTTGATAACGGTCGATTAAACATATGCACAAATTGTTTTTAGAAATCTTGATGTCATTATTATAGGTGATTTTTTATCAAGTTCAACATGTTCATGACATAAAAAATTTCAAAACCAATATGAATAATATTGATAGTTTAGCACCAAATTTTTGGATGGAAAATACTAAATGTTATGAATTAAAACAAGTCATGTACCATAGTGATGAACAATTCATCAACATATTAAACCGATTTCGAATTTCCACACAATCATAATTTGACATATGTACAATAAATAGTTAATTTTTTCATACACACTTGAAGATCCGAATTTTCCATATTTATTTTATATAGATGAGACAATGTTTAAACACAATCTATCAACCTTTTTACAAAGTGGTGGAGATGTGTACATATTTCATGCAAAAGATAAACATCATGATACATGTTTTAAATCATTTTAACATTTGTGTTGGTAATTATTCAACACATGATGGCTTGGTAAATGGTGTAAATGGGATTTTCCAAATTTCAAGTAAATTAGCTTACTCACAAAAAGTCATATGGATTTTGTTTAATAACCTTAAAAGTGATCAATTGACAAGAACAAAAAATGCACACTTCTATGAACACAAAATACATTCCACATGGACATCTATAGAATCCATATTTAAATATATCCAAATTGGTTCAAATTCAACTCATACTATAACAAGGATGCAATTTCCTATTCAATTAGTTGCAACATGCACCATACATCGAGCACAAGGATTAAGATTCAATCACTTGGCTTTTGATCCCAATGGAGTATATAAACATGGTTTCACATATATAACATTTTTTTGTATTAAGAACAAAGAAAATCTTTACCTCCTTAAACCTTTACAAATGAAAAATTTCCAAATCGACCCAAGTGTTGCTATAAAAATGCATCGATTACAAACGATTGCATGATGGTATGTCCTAATTCCTACACCACATACATTTGGTCAATCACATGTTCTTATTTGTTCTCTTAACACTAGATTACTATCATTACACAAAAATGATGTCTTCCTTGATTACAATATGAAAACATTTCATATATTATGTTTCAATGAAACACATTTCAATCCACAAACATCAAAATTATTTCTTTCATTGATCCAAGAAAATATTCAAGCATAAACGTATATGCATGAAATGACACAATGATAATATATGACAAATTCACAACATTATCATCACATGAAACATTTAGTAATTTGAAAATTGAATTCATTACAATAACATTCAATACAAATACACAAAAAACTATACATGTAATAGCCATACATAAACCTTCAAAATGTTATTTTCAACATTCATAAATCAACTTCAAAAGCTTTTAAACCTAATGTTGGCATATTATCCAGCCATAATAATGGATGATTTCAAATCGACATGGTTGACCAAAACTCAACACAACCAAATGAATTAAAATTTTTTATGAATCATTATTTAGTGGAACTTCAGTTTAAAGAAATCACAACAATTTATGATACCCATATTGATCACATGTGGACAATTACATCGATCCCACAATGTATGTCAGGAGTTGTTGAAGCATATTGGATCAATCACAAGCCAATATACATTGCATTCAAATTGTTAGATTATGTTCAACAATATAATCACATAAGTTAAATAATATCCATGCATTCTAGGGCAAAGGCATTATAGAATTAGCTACTTGTTGTTAGCACCTCTTTGGTCACTTGTCAAAGCATCAAAATTTTAAAACTTTTCCAAAGTAGGTTGTCGTTGCAATAGATCACAAGCATCCTACATTTGAGAAAATTTCTTGCATAGCAAGCCATGGTAAGAGAGAATTAATGTTATGATGGCTTGTGGTGAAGGCCAAGCTAGGAAACAAATGGTGAATTGGCTAAAGCAAGCTATGTAAGGAGCATGTTGGATGGTCGATTTCATTATTTTGAAGATTGTTTAATGGTGAAAATGACCAGGGCAAAGTAAAATGGGAGCCCAAGACATGGCCATCATCAAAGTAAGAGCTTGGCCCCATGTTGGTAAAGCCTTTGTTGAGGGCCTTACCCTATGTAAAGTGTAAGGTAATGGCCTAGTCCGAGGAAGGGCCTTACCTAAGGTACAGATTTGGCACAAATTTCAGACAGACCAAGCAATCTACCAAAAAATGAAGATTGTTCTCAAAACAAAAGATCCCTCAAAAAATGGAACACTGGCCCTCACCCAAAGCTTCTCAGGGTTAATTGCTTTTTCAAATGCTTATAACTGGCACATGGAGAGGTCCAGCCTTTTATTTACCGGCGATAATTTAGCTAAAAGAGAAATTAAAAAAATAATAAATGGATTGATTTTGTAGGTTTTCAATAGCCAAAAGTGAGAAAAAAAAGTAAAAATTGCCAAATTTTTGTATTTGGTTTTCAATGTGTAGCCAAAAACATAGAAGGATGATAATCAAGGGGAAGGCACATCTTGTAGATGTGTCACCTTTTGATTCGTCCTTTAGATGAGCGCTATTTTCTCATCACTTATAACCTTCATGAATGTGGATGAAATAATAGAGGGACCTAGAAAGTGACAATAGCCTAGGGTTAGCTTCCACATTGACAAGAGAAATAAATAAATAAATAATTATTAAAAAAATTATGATCAACTATGATATTGTTATATGAGGAATGAAATTATTCAGATTATAGCCTGCAATAATTATGATGGTTTTCCACACCTTAGCATCATATTTTCATGAAAATTAATTTCACTATTTTAAGGATTACTTAATAACAAAACTGACACTAGGGTAAAGTAATCAATTACTTAATGAGGAAGCTGACCCTAGGGTAAAGTAAGCTAATTAGCAAAGTGTAACTATTTGGGGAAGGGGGTAGAAAGGGGGGAGGAGGGTAGTACAATAGTATTTGTACCCATTGCCCAAGCTTTCTTTGTTGGGCTGTACAAGGTGGGAGGAGAAGGGAGGGAGGGAGGCAAAGGAGGGTATTTATTAGCACTAGAATTGTGCAAGCGTAACCGCCTAACCTACAAACAGTGCATTTCCTAACTGCCCAAACCCAGCTTTGCTGTTGGAAAAATAAAATAAAATAAAAAATAAATAAATATATCCCACCCACCAAACAAGAAAAGAAAAGAAAAAACCCTAAAAACAATAATAGGAACTCACACTTGTGTGTAAGTAAGTATCTTTTTTGGATTCCCACTACTAGGTACCTAATAACCACCTACTACTAGATATTATCCTAGAGAGAAGAAATCAACTTTTACTCTCCCCCCACCCCCCAAAACAATAGGTGGTACCTACTACTCTTAACTACCTACTACTAGGTAGTATCCTAAAGAGAAGAAAATCAACCTTCACTCACCTCCCCCTTCCCCTTCCCACCCCCTAAAACAATAGGTAGTGCTTGCTACTCTTAACTACCTACTACTAGGTATTATCCTAGAGAGAAGAAATCAACCTTCACTCACCCCCCTCCCCCCCCCCCTTCCCTCCCACCCCCCAAAACAATAGGTAGTACCTACTTACTACTCTTAACTACCTATTATTAGGTATTATTCTAGAGAGAGAAGGAATCAACTTGCACTCACTCACCCACCTACTTCCCACCCCCTACAACAATAGGTGATACCTACTACTCTTAACTACCTACTACTAGGTATTCTCCTAGAGAGAAGAAATCAACCTTCACTCACCCACCCGCCTACCCACTCACTCACTCACTCACTCACTAACCTTCCCACCCCCTAAACCAATAGGTAGTAAGTACCTACCTACTACTCTTATTAGATAATAATACATAATAATAGTTAACACACATACAACATAATTGTCCAAATTTATTCATTAGTCTCTTTTTTTGGGGGATGCTGCACTACTACTGCATGGAAGCTCTCTCACACATGCAAACTGTCACTTCCCTTCCTTCCCTTGTTGTTGTTGTTGTTTGTTGATGAGATTCATGTTCCTTCCTTTCTCTCCCCTCTCCTCCTCCACCCCGCCCCTTAGCCCCATAGCCTACTAGGCTACCCCCTCAACAAGTTCCAATCCATTGAATGTTGAATTTGCTTTCCACCCAATTTGACCTTTTCTTTTTCTTACCAAGTTTTTGGTCCTCATTCTTATTAATTTTCTTATGTACTTGGTAGGGGTGTAGTTTTTTTGTTTTTTTGTTTTTTTGGGGCTTGGGTATGTTGTTGTTATTGTTTTTATGGCATCAATGGGGGGTAGGGAGGAGGGTTGGTTATGGTTTTTGGTGCCTACCATCTTTGCTCATTTATTGGTTTTGGGTAACATGTTTATATACCTAGCTTCTAGTATTTTTTTTTTCCTTTAGGGGTAAAGAATTTTGTACCATATAGTTTTTGTAATACTTTAGGGGGAACTTTGATTTTGGTCTTGGGTTGTTATGAAATTGGGGTAATTGTCACAAAGGGTTGAAAGTTGTTTTTTGATCTTGCTTTGAAGAAGAAGAAGAAGAAGAAGGGGGGTGATGAGGACGAGGAGGAAGAGGGAGGAAGGAGGGGGAAGAAGAAGAAGAAGATGAAGAGGAGAAGGAGGAAGCAATGTGATGGGATTTGATGAAATTTTTGTTTTGATTCATAGATAAATTGGTTTCAAGTGTGAGGGAGAAAGGGGTTTAAATCCTTTTGAGAATGAGAATTTTTGTTGGTGTTGTTGGGTGTTTTTCTTGAGGGCA
>Ga0116229_10006094_pt1 | contig 19512 bp, 16 predicted proteins | sample S1TSphgellanicum_3_FD_87313 | JGI IMG/M metagenome (GOLD analysis project Ga0116229, IMG submission 87313) | Host-associated microbial communities from peat moss isolated from Minnesota, USA - S1T2_Fc - Sphagnum magellanicum MG | ecosystem: Host-associated > Plants > Peat moss > Unclassified... | reverse complement strand
TGATGCTGGAACTCGATCACCGCGTCAAGAACACGATCGCGAATATTCAGGCTCTGGTCTTGCGCACCAGTCGCAGCGCCGAATCCCTGACCGGATTCGTGCAGGGCCTCGACGGACGCATCCGATCGATGGCGAAATCGCATAGCCTGCTGTCGCAAAGTCGTTGGGAGGGCATATCCATCGATCGCTTGTTGCGCGAGGAACTCGATGCCTACACGGTCGAGCACATGAAAGTCGACCTCTCCGGCGTCAACGTGATGCTGACGCCCAAATCCGCCCTGTCTCTGTCGCTCGCCATCCACGAGCTCGCCACCAACGCCGCCAAGTTCGGCGCGTTCAGCCGACCGACCGGGCGGGTCGCCGTGCAGTGGAGTGTCACCGCCGATGGCGGCATTGATTTGTCCTGGAGCGAGATTGGCGGACCACCGGTGACTCCACCGACGCATGTCGGTTTTGGCACGACCTTGATCGAGCGTGCGCTCGCCATGGAAACCGGCGGCCGCGCAACACTCCATTACGACCCGACGGGCGTCGTTTGCAATGTGTTTCTGCCGCCGTCCTCGGTACTGCAGCGGGCCAGTCTGGAGAGCAGCGCGCCCGCGGCGGAACCGATGCAAATCGACTTCCATCCCGCAGCCGACGGCAAGCCGTACCGTATCCTCGTGGTCGAGGATGCGTTTCTACTGGTGACTTTGTTGCAGGACCTGTTCGATGAGTCGGGCTGGGAAATGGTCGGCCCGGCGACGCGCATTGTCGATGCGTTGCAACTTGCGCGGGATGAGGTCTTCGACGCCGCCCTGCTCGACGTGAATTTGGACGGGACGATGTCCTGGGAAGTTGCCATCGTGCTCAAGGAGCGCGGGATTCCGTTCGTGTTCGGCACCGGCTATAACATCGCTGCGGTTTTGCCCGACGACCTGTCCGGGAGCACCGTGATCGGCAAACCTTATCAACTGAGCGAACTGCAGCAGGTGATTCAGCGGGCGATCTTCGCGAACTCATCGAGATCGGCATCCGATGCATCAAGCTCAGGCGAGGCGGCGGCCGCGATCTAACGCGTGCGGGCGCGCGATTCAGGCCTTGGTCGGCACGAACTCCGCGGGTTTCTCCGAACCACCGGCGAAAAAGAATTTTTCCATTTCCTTGACGAGGAAGGCGCGCGCCTTCGGCTCAATGGGCGTCAGACGGTTCTCGTTGATCAGCATGGTCTGGTGCGCGACCCACTGCGCCCAAGCCTCTTTCGAGACGTTGTCGTAGATGCGCTTCCCGAGTTCGCCGGGATAGGGCAAATAATCGAGGCCTTCGGCCTCGCGCTTCAACAATACGCAAACAACCTGTCGTGCCATCGCGCTATGGTACGCGAACTCGAGCGTCCGCGGCCAGGCGTGCAAAGAGCTGCAGAATCGGCTGCGGCAAGCCCACCCGGGGGGGGGCCTGCAACGCGTACCAGAGCCGCCCCGCATCCCCCACTCCGGTGAACGCCGTGCAGCGCACACGCAATGGTTGCAGCCGCAAATCGAAATGCGTGAAGGCGTGATGAATGGGCGGCAGCGCCGGCTCGATGAGCGCCGCATCCTGAAGTTCCCGTGCGATCCAGGCCTCTGCCTCGCTCTGACTCTCGAACTGCGGTGGCGACCAAAGGCCGCCCCAGATGCCCGCGGGTGGGCGACGTTCGACCAGCACGGCACGGCCGCCGTCCAGCAGACTCTCCGCAATCAAGAGCACGGCCTCGCGCGACTTGCGCACGCGCTTTTGCTTGCGTCCGGGCAGCTCCCGCTGCAGGCCCACGCGCGCGGCGATGCAGTCCGAGCTCATGGGACAGGTCGTGCAGGCCGGCCGCGAGCGGGTGCATACCGTGGCGCCGAGATCCATGATGGCTTGCGTGTACGCCGCGACCCGCGCCTGCGGGGTCAGCGCTTCGGCCTGTCGCCAGAGCTGCGCGAGTACCGGCGCGCTGCCTGGGTCACCGGCGATAGCGAAGACGCGCGCGAGCACGCGCTTCACGTTGCCATCCAGAATGGCGTGCCGTTCGCCGCGCGCAAGGCTCAAGATGGCGCCGGCCGTCGAGCGGCCGATCCCCGGCAGGGCCATGACCGCCGCGAGCGTGGCGGGAAACTCGCCGCCGTGCTCGGCCGTGAGGATCTTGGCCGTTGCCTGCAAATTGCGCGCACGCGCGTAATAGCCGAGTCCGGTCCACAGATGGAGGACCTCGTCGGAGGGCGCGTCTGCCAAGGCGCGCACAGTCGGGAAGCGCCGCATGAAGCGCTCGAAGTACGGGATGACCGCGGCGACTTGCGTCTGCTGCAGCATGACCTCGGAAACCCAGACGCGATAGGCGCTGGGATCCTGTTGCCAGGGCAAATGTTTGCGACCATGCAAATCGAACCAGGCAAGCAGGCGCGGCGCGAACCACGGCGCCTCGGCCGGAGGAGTCCTCAGCGCCGCCGCGTCGCCGGCCACCGCTACGCCGAGGCTCTTCTTCTGCCGATTTCCGTCGCTCACGCCGTCGCCTTGCCGTCTTTCGGACCGCGATCATAGCTCAAGCCTGCGGCGGTCCGGCCGATACCGTCTCTGGGGCCACGGGCCCCGTCAACGCCCGAGACCTTGCCGATGCCCACGCTGACAACCCACATTTGCAGCGCCTTCGAAAGCGCGCTGCGTGCCCTGTCCGGGTGGACCCGCCCGAAGCGCGCGCCGGGTTCTCTCGGTTCGGCGGCGTTCCTCGAGTTTGCGCAAGCCGCCGGCGGATTCGGTGTCTTCGACCTGGACTTGCGCGAGCAGCGATTGACCGGCACGCCGCTCTTCTTTGAACTCATCGGCCTGGAACACCTGCCGATCGACCAACCACCGCTCGCGATCACGCAAGCCCAATGGCTTGCGACCTTGCATCCCGAGGACTTCGAACAGTTCGTGGAGCAGTTCAGTCACGCCGTCGAGCAAAACGGGGAGTACCGAGCGGAGTATCGGAGCCTGCTCCCGGACGGCCGGATCCGCTGGCTCGCGGGCCGGGGCCGCGTCTTGCCGACCGGTACCGGCCGGCCGCAGCACTTGGTCGGCACGATCACCGATATCACCCAGCGCAAATGCCTGGAAGCGCAGCTGCGCGATACCAGTAGTTCGCTGAGCATCGCCCAAACCGCCGCCGGGGTCGCAACCTTCGACCTCAATTACCGCGAGGACCGCTTCTTCGCGAGCGACTACTATTTCGAACTCCTGGGGCTCGCACCGACGACCTCCCTGCGGGAACGCGACCAGCTCCTGGTGCAGGTCGACGCCGGCGATCTGGATCGCATTCGCCGCGCGCCGGCGACGACCTCCGCGGATCATCCGACTTATCGCTGCGAGTTCCGCGTGCAACTGCCCGACGGCACGACGCGCTGGGTCGGCGAGAAGGCCACCGTCACGCACGGCGCACACGGTGAACCGCAGCGCATCGTCGGCGCGGTCGTCGACATCACGGATCTCAAACGAACGGAGGCCGTGCTCGATTTTACGCAACGGCGCCTCGAGCGCGCCGTGCGCAGTACGCAAGACGGCCTCTGGGATCTGGATTTGATCAACAACACGGTCTGGTACGGACCGCGTTACGAGGCGATGCTGGGTTATGAACTCGGCGAGCTCGAGGTATCGCGCGAAGCCATCGCCAGGATGGTGCACCCGGACGATCAGGCCAATCGCGATCGCAACATCGAGCAACACCTGTTGCACAACAGCGTCTACGACGTCGAGTTTCGCATGCGACACAAGGCCGGGCATTACGTCTGGGTGCGTTCGCGCGGTCAGGCGGAACGGGACGCAGACGGCAAACCGCTCTGGGTCGCAGGCTCCATGCAACTGATCACGGACCGCAAGCTCGCCGAGCAACAGCTCGTGGATGCCAAGCTTGCGGCCGAGGCCGCGAGCCGCGCCAAGAGCAGCTTTCTCGCCAACATCAGCCATGAGATCCGCACGCCGCTGAATGGCGTGATCGGCATGTCCGATCTGCTCGTCGCGACCGCGCTCGATCCGCTGCAGCAGGAGTACGTAGGGATCATTCGCAGCAGCGCCTCCGCCCTGCTCGGACTGATCAACGATGTGCTGGATCTGTCCAAGATCGAAGCGGACCGCCTGGAACTCGAACATGTCCCGTTCGCCGTGCGCGACACGCTCTATCAGACGGTGGCGGCGACCGCGTTCCAAGCGGCGAACAAGGGACTCGAACTGATCGTCGACTGCGACGGCGCGGTGCCGCTCGTGATTGGCGGCGATCCGGGGCGCCTCAGCCAGATCGTGATGAACCTGGTCGGCAATGCGATCAAGTTCACGCACGAGGGCTACGTGCTACTGCGCGTCTCGCATGCGGCGGCGGCCAACGCGGGCGGCGTCTTGCGCATCGACGTCGAGGATAGCGGGATCGGCATTCCCGCGGATCGACTCGACCGCCTGTTTCAGTCGTTCTCGCAAGTCGACTCCTCGACCACGCGCCACTACGGCGGCACGGGCTTGGGGCTGTCGATCGTCAAACGGCTCGCCGAACTCATGGGGGGCACCGTCGAGGTGCATACGCAAATCGGCGCCGGCTCCTGCTTTACCGTGACGCTGCAGACCACCGCGGTATCCGCGCAGCCCGAGTTCCAGCGTGTCGGCTTGGGGCGCCGTGTCTTGCTGGTCGATGATCTCGCGCCGAGCCGGGCGAGCATTGCCGGCAAGCTTCGTCTGTGCGGTTACGAGGTCATCACGGCCGGGAGCGTCGCGGACGCCTGGCAACGAATCAGCGCAGACCCGGATGTCGATGTCGTGCTCGCCGACGAGATCATGCCAGAGCGCGGCGGCCTCGATCTGCTCGCGGCCCTGCGCGCCGACCCGCGCCTCGCCCGGATCCCCTTCATTCTCCTGACCTTGTTCACGGCCGATGACCCGGCGCACATCGGCCGGCATCGGCCTGATGGTGTCTGCCGTAAACCAATGCGCGGCTTGGCGCTTGCGAGCTTCGTCCAGCAAATCATCGCGAGCGGCGTGCACAGTGATGCCGCGAACCGATCGGAGCCGCCGCCGATCATGCCGGGCGGCTCGTTCGGGACCCCCGCCCCAAGCTCGACCGGGACCGTCGGAGCCCGCTATGCGGGCGCGAAACTCTTGGTGGTGGAGGATAATCCCGTCAATCAACGCGTCGCGCAACGCTTCTTGGAGAAATTCGGCGTCGAGGTCACGCTTGCGCGCCATGGCGCGGAGGCGCTCGAGCACTTCGCCAAAGAAGAGTACGCCGCGATCTTGATGGACTGCCAAATGCCGGTCATGGACGGCTTCACGGCGACGCGCCGGATCCGGGATTTGGAACGCGAGCGCGGTTTGGGCAAACGCGTGCCGATCATTGCGCTCACGGCGAACGTCATGAGCGAGGACCGCGATCTGTGTCTCGCGGCGGGTATGGATGCGCACGTCGGCAAGCCGATCGACACCGTCCAGCTCGCCAACTGTCTCGAGCGTTTCCTGGATCGCGGCGCGCTTGCGCCGCCGGTCGATCTGGACGCCTTGCACGCCTTGATCGACGGCGACCTCGATTTCGCGCGCGAACTGATCGCGACCTTCATTCGCAGCGGCGATCAGAATCTCGCCGACATCGTGGCGGCGCTGGCGCAGGGTGATTTCGAGACGATCGCGCGGCGCGCGCACGCGCTCAAGAGCGCGAGCGCCAATCTCTTTGCCCGGGAACTCGCGGCAACGGCGGCGCGCTTGGAGAAGGCGATTCGCGACAATGCCGCGCTCGACGTCGCGCCGCTCGTTGGTCGCCTGCGCGACCACCTGGAGCGCGTCAACGCGCAGTTGCGCCTCACGGCCTGAGGGCGGCGCCGAGCTCCTCGGTCGTGACGCGATCCCGCCCCGCCCGCTTGCTGCGATACAGGCCAATATCGGCCGCCGCAATCAAGGCCTCGAAGTCTGTGCCGGGGTCCGGGCCGCAACCCGAGGTCGCTGCGACACCAAAGCTCGCGGTGACACCGACGGGGCCCACGTCGGTCTGAAACACCGTGCCGCTGATCAGCGCGCGAATCTTTTCGGCCGTGACGACACCCCCGGCAAGATCGGTTTCCGGCAGCACGAGCGTGAATTCCTCGCCGCCGCAACGGGCGACCCAATCGCTGCCGCCACGGATGCTCGCCTGGATACGGGCGACGAATTGCCGCAGGATCTCATCGCCTATTGCGTGACCATGGCGGTCGTTGACGTTCTTGAAATAGTCGATATCGCAGACGATGACTGCGAGCGGCACGGCATAGCGGCGGCAGCGCTCCAGTTCGCGCGGCAGCTGCGCCATGAGCTGGCGCCGGTTGTAGGCGCCTGTGAGCGGGTCCGTGATCGCAAGCAACCGGTTGCGTTCGTTGGCGGCGCGCAACGAGTGTTCGAGATTGAGAATCCGGCGTCCGGTGTTCAAGCGCGCGAATAGCTCAGGCTCGTGCACGGGTTTGATCAGGTAATCATCGGCACCGGCTTCGAGTCCGGCGACCATCTGCTCCTTGGCGTCGCGTGCCGTGAGCAAGAGCATGTAGACGTAGCCGGCCAGGGGCAGGCGGCGCACTGCCCGGCACAGGGCCACGCCGTCCATGCCGGGCATTTCCCAATCGGTGATCAGGATCGGATAGTACTGCTGCTTCATGCGCTCGAGGGCCGCGAGACCATCGCCAACCGCCTCGACCAGATAGCCGGCTTTCTTCAGCGAGCGCGCGAGCAGCATGCGCGTGACCGGATCGTCCTCGGCGAGCAGGATCGGCGGCGCCGCGGCGGTCAAGACGAAGGTACCAGATTCAAGATCGAGCACGTGACAGGTCCCGCCCATGGCCATCAATGATCTGCAGATATCGGCGCTGCCGGCGCCAACTTGACACGGGAAGGGAGAGCATGGACGGTGAACCAGATCACGATCGGATTTCGCGTGCTCAAATTGTGTACTGCGCACTCGGCTTTTGCCCTAGAACAGGCAGTATCGCGCTTCAGGGTTGGTGTTCAGGACCGATACACGGAGGGTCATTCGTCAGTCATGGAATTCGACCGAACAGCATGGGCAATTCACTCGCGAGTCTACGTCCGCCCGGATTGCGTGCGCTGGAGTCGAGTGGCGACGGCTACTGGGAGTTGAATCTCTTGGACGGCTCTGCCTGGTTCAGCGAATGGTTCGGCCTGCAGCTCGATTGGAACGCCGAATCGCGTCAGACCTCGTGGTCGGCCTTAAGGGATTACCTGATGCCGACGGACTGGGCGCGGCTCCTGCAGAGCATGCGCAACCACCTGGAGGAACGCAGCCCGGTCGATCTCGAAGTGACCCTGCGTGCGATCGCGGACTCGCCCGCCGACGACGGCGCGGCTGCGCCACGGTGCTGGCGGATTCGGGGCGCCGCAGAGCGCAACAGCTGGGGACAGCCACATTACTTCTCAGGTGTCGTCCAGGACATCACCACGGAACAGGCCGAGCGCGCGGCGCTGCTCGAAGAGCTCATCGAATGGCGCGAGAGCTTCGAGGCGTTGCCGACGGCGGTCGCCGTGATCAACGAAACCGGTGTGATTCGGCGCGGCAATCGCCGCTGGCAGGCCGCCGCGGCGGCGCTTGCCCTGGATGGTGGGCCGCTCGACGTCGGCCGCGACTATTGGCACGGCTTGCAACGCCTGGCGCCGCTCCCCGACGCCGGGGTCATCGAACGGCTGCGGGCGCTGCTCGACGGCGCCGAGATCGAATTGACCGACGTCGTCACGATTGCCGCGACACCGGAACCGCGACGTATCGGAGTGGCAGCGCGCCGCTTCGACGTCGACGGCAAGCCGCAGCTCGCGGTCATTCACGATTACCAGACTTGAGTCACCGACCATGAATCCGCAAACGCCGCCCAACAAGCTCAACCGACTCCTGGTCGCCGATGGCAACTTCGAGGCCCGTCGCTGGGTCGCCGACATCGGTCGCGAGCTCGGCTTCACAGTGGTCGAGGCCGAGACCGCGGCGCAACTGCATGACGAGTTCGCGCGCTTCTCGCCCACGGTCGTGGTGCTCGATCCGCACGGACTCGGCACGGACGAAATCGACTTCCTGAGCGGCCTTGAACGCCGGCATGGAAAAGCCGCGATCATCATCACGAGTTACGCGCAGGAAGATCTGCTTGCCTCGGCCGAGGAGCTCGCGCTGAGCTTCGGTCTGCCGGTATCGGTCGCCTTGCGCAAGCCGCTCACGCGCGACTCCCTCGAAGCCGCGCTGACACCGCAGATCCTGTTCGCCTATCGATTCAGCGAGCAGGACCTGCGCCGCGCGATCGATCGCGCACAGCTCGTGACGCATTACCAGCCACGGGTCAGCGCCACGCCGATGGGCTGGAAGGTGACGGGCGTCGAAGCGCTGTTACGCTGGGATCATCCCGACTACGGGCTGGTGGCTCCACAGGAATTCATCGGGCTCGCGGAGCAGTACGATTTGATCGGCGCACTGACCGACTACGTCTTGCAGTCCGGCATCGACCTGATCGCCGCCTGGAACAAGCTCGGTTGCCGGCTTGGGCTCGCCGTCAACCTGAGTGCGAAACTGCTCACCGACCTGGATATTCCCGAACGCATTGCCGACTGTCTCGCCGCGCGCGGCGTTGCGCCCGAGCAGCTCACGCTGGAAATCATGGAGACCGCGGGCCTCGACAAGCTTGATCACATGGCCGAATTGTTGTCGCGCCTGCGGCTCAAGCACATCGGTCTCGCCCTGGACGATTTTGGCGTCGGCTACTCCTCGCTCACGGAGCTCTACAAACTGCCCTTCAGCGAGATCAAGATCGATCGCTCGATCGGCATGGAATTGCCGCATACGGGCGCCATTCGCACGATCGTGCGTGCAATGATCGATCTCGCGCACAACCTGGGTCTGAAGATCTCCTGTGAGGGCGTCGAAAACGAGGCGGCGCTCGAGTTCCTGCACCAGTCGGGCTGCGACCATGCCCAGGGGTATCAGATCGCGCGGCCGATGCCCGCCGAGCAACTCGCCCGATGGCTGCGCGACGCGGGCCTGTTCAGCGAAGGCGCGCTGCCGCTCGCTTCCTAAGAATCGGTGGCCTCGGCGTCGCCGGGGAGCCGCTTGCGCGTACTGAACCAATTGATCGCGTATTGCACGAGCTGGGTGCCCGTGCTCAGGTTCAATTTGCGCTTGATGCGCTGCCGATGCGACTCGACCGTCTTGATGCTGAGATTGAGGGAATGCGCCGATTCGCGTGTGCTCATACCCTTGCCGATCATGTGCAGAATCTGCAACTCGCGATTGCTGAGCCGATCGATGGGGTTCGCCGAAATATACGAACCACCCGCCGCGAACTTCTGGATCATATGGTTGCCGACGGTCTCGGACACATAGATCCCACCGTCGAGCACGCGCCGAAGCGCGATCAGGAACTGCTCGCTCGCCGCCTGCTTCATGATGTAGCCATTCGCGCCCGCCGCGAGCATGCGCTCGGCATAAATCGTCTCGTCGTGCATCGAGAGCACGAGAATCGGCAGCTGCGGATGATGTGCGCGGACATCGCGCACGAGTTCAATGCCGTCGCCCTGCTTGAGACTGATGTCGGCGATCATCACATCGGGGTTCAATTCGCGGATCGCCGTGCGCGCATCACGCACCGATTCGGCCTCACCGCAAACGGTGAGATCGTCCTCGTTGTCCATGACGCGTCGCAAGCCCTGCCGAATGATCGGATGATCGTCAACGATCAAGACCGTGCGCGGCCGTCGCTTGGCGCCGGCGATTCCACCGGGCCCCGCCGCGGGACGCGTCCATGTCGCACTACTCGTGGGCATCATGCTGTACTCCTTACGTTCGTCCAAGCTTTGCCGTCGGGCCGCTGCAGCGTGCCGATGACGCGCACCCGCGTCCCGCGAGGGGAATTGTCCATGAAGTCGAGGTGTGCGCCAAGCTGCACTGCACGTTCGCGCAGGATACCGAGGCCGAGTCCCGACGCGTCCGATGCCGCCGCGGACAGACCAATGCCGTCGTCGGCGATCTCGAGCAGGTAGCCCCCTGCCGCGACGCGCAACAGAATCTCCACACGGCCTGCCTGCGCGTGGCGGATCGCATTGGTCAGCGCCTCTTGGGCGATGCGGTATAGGTGATTCGCCGTGTTTTCATCGAGCCAAAGCGGCGGCGTGATCTCGCTACGGCATTGCACGTCGAGGCCATGGAGCGCGCGGGCCCGATCCGCGAGACCGCGCAGCGCCGCGAGCAGGCCGCCGGGTTCGTTGGCCACTGACAGCAGACCGCGCGCCAGAGACCGCGTCCCCTCGATGGCGCGATTGACGAGCGCGATGATCTCGTTGGTCGGCCCCTGCAGCTGTGGGGCGTGCGTCTCCAACTGCCGCGCGAGGCCGCGCAACAGCAACGCGACCCCCGTGAGCTCTTGTCCGAGTCCGTCGTGCAAATCGCGCCCGAGGCGCCGCCGCTCGCGGCGCGCTATTGCGAGCTGCTCTTGCTCGCGCCAGGCCATCAAATCGCCATCGGCGGCGATCACTCCGCGCGGCTGGTCGTCGCGTGGAGTGGCGATCACGAGGAGCCCAATCACCCCGCCGGCCCCCTGCACGGGCTGAAGGCGCAGGTCGAAGACGCGCCCCGGAGAGTCGGGATCGCGCCACTCCGCCGATCCGATGAATCCGGCTGCGCCGCCGAGCGCACGCCGATAGACGTCGAGCGGCAGTGCCGCGGTCGGCCGAACGGACAGTGCGGAGGCACCGACGAGCTCGGCGCTATCGGCGCCGTTGAGCCGCCGTGCGGCCGGGTTTGCATAGCTGATCTTCAGGTGCCGATCGAGCAGCAGCAGCGCCATCGGCAGACAATCGAGCGCGAAGCGCAGCTCCGGGGGTGCAGGGTCATGCGTGAAACGCAGCAAGACCAACTGTTGCCCGGAAGCGCCGCCGAGCCGCTGCCAGGTGGTATCGAATGAACGCTCCCCGGTGGTCGTGCGCCAGGCGATCAGGCGGCGCAGCGGCCGAGCCCTTTGCGCAAGTTCGGTGAGCAACGCCTCGAGTGCCGCACTCGAGCTCGGCCCGAGAAAGCCGTATAAAGAGTGTTCGCGAAGCGAGTTCCCGAGGATACGTCGCGCGGCGGCGTTGGCGAGAACGACCGGTAGGTCGAGCGGGCCGATATCCACGACAACAATCGCCTCAGAGACGGACTCCAAGGCCTGGTCCGCCAGACTGCCACTCTGGCGCGTGGGCGGCTCGATGCATGCTAATGCAGTAGCCATTCGTTCGACCTCCATTCGAACCGAAGAAGACCATCCCTGATTTCATTCTGCGACGAACCCTGCGGGGGCACCATCAGGGATCCCCGCAATGTGGCAAAGCATCAACAGCCGGAAGTCACCGGCGTGGACACGGTGGCCGGCGTGCCGGCCACGGACGAGATCGTATAGGTCACGGAACAGTTGGCCGGGTTGGTGGCGCCGTTTTGCGTAAAGATCACGTTATTACCCGAGGTCGAGTTGCCGTAGCCCGAGGTGTTCTGCAGGGCCAGCAGGATGCCGGCCTGGTCGGGGTAACCGTTCGACAGCGAAACGGTCGAGCCTTCCATGGGCACGCTCGTGGGCGACGTGCCGCTCGCGAGGTATTGGGCATGGGCGAGCGCCGCGGCGCTCTGCAGACTGCCGCCCAGGGCGCCGATCGAGGCGATGCGCGCGGAGGTGCCGAGCGCCGTAAAGCGCGGGATGGCGAAGGCCGAGAGGATGCCGAGGATCGTGATCACCACGACCAACTCGATCAGAGTGAAACCGGCTTGGGCTTTACGCATTAACGCTGCTCCGCATAGGGGGTTGGATGAACATTCGACATATTGGGAGATTCGGCGCGGCGGCCGGGATCTTGAGAAGGAGTGCCTGACATTGTGAAGCGCATCGCAAACCGGGGCGACGGGCCCCCGCTCAGGGGATTTGCCGCCGCCGCGCTCACCCCTGGGCTCCGACCTTGGCGAACATGTCCCACATGGGCAAGAACACGCCGAGCGCCAGCACCAGCACGATGCCGCCCACGGCGACGATCAAGACGGGCTCGATCACGGCGCTCAAGTTGCGCAACTGATAGTCGACGTCGCGGCGATAATGCTCCGCGACCTCGGCGAGCAGACTCGTGAGTTCTCCCGTCTCCTCGCCGACCGCGATCATTTGCACGACGAGCGGCGGGAACAGGCCCGCGGTCGCGGCCGCACGGCTGATCGAGTCGCCGCGCTCGACCGTGTCGCGCAGGCGCAAGATGCCTTCGCTGAGATAGTCGTTGCCCGTGGTGCGCGCGATCGTGCCCAGTGCCTGCAGCGCCGGGATGCCGGCGGCGAGGCAAATCGCGAGTGAGCGCGTGACGCGCGCCAAGATCGCCTCGTGCAGGAGTTTCCCCACCAAGGGGAGCTTCAGCTGCGCACGGTGCCAGCGATAGCGACCGCGGTCGGTCTTGAGATAGGCGCGAATCAGCGCGTAAGCGACCGTCGCCGCGCCCGCCATGAGCCACCAGTACTGCCGGGTCAGCGAGGAGACCCCGATGATCAGACGCGTCGGCAGCGGAATGTCGTTACCGAGCATCCGAAACACCGGCGCGAACGCGGGAATGACTTTGATGGAAATGATGGCGACCGCCAGGATCACCGCGGCGACCACGAACAAGGGGTAGCGCAGCGCACTTTGTACACGGTCGTGTACATCCTGCTCGGTGTTGAGGTACTCACAGAGCCGCGCGAACGCGGTATCGAGCGTGCCCGTGCTCTCGCCGACCCGCACCATGTTGACGTACAGCGGCGGGAAAATCGCGGGGTGACGCGCGAAACTCGCACCGAGATCGCGGCCGGATTCGAGACTCGTGACGATGTCCGCCACGGCATCGCGCAGCACGTCGTTGTGCATGGAGGCCTGCAGACCCCGCAGCCCGCGCAGCAGCGGGACACCGGCTTTCGTGATCGTGTGCATTTGCCGCGAGAACATCATGAGATCGGCGGTCGAGGGCTTGCCCAGTCCGAGCGTGCGGCTGAGGCGTTGGCGCAGGGATTCTTGCTCACTCGCCGGACCGATGTCGATCGGCGTAATGCCCGCACCCAGGAGTCGGGTCGCGATCTGATCGCTGTTCTCGGCATCGAGGCGCCCCTCGATGACCTCACCGCGATGCGAGCGGCCGCGATAGACGAAGACCGTCATGGGTGGCGCGCTCAGGCCAACAAGGACAGAACGCGTTCAGGCTCGAGTTCGCTCTCGTCGCCGGCCGCCGGAATGGCCGCGGCCATCTCGTCGCCGAGGCCGCTCATGGAACTGATCACCTCGGCGAGCGTCGTGAGGCCGCGCGCGGCGAGCTCGATCGCGGCTTGGGTCAAGGGCTTGTAGCTGCCCTGCGCGTGCGCGAGGGACGCGAACTGGGTCAGATCGCCGCGCCGGATCGCATCCGCCTGGCCCCGATCGATCTCCAAGAGCTCGTAGACGGCGACCCGGCCCCGGTAGCCGGTCATATTGCAATAGCTGCAGCCGACGCCATGCTGCAAGGCCATCGCCGCGGCGGCGGTCTCGCCCACTTGCGCGGCAAGCCACGCAAGTTCGTGGTCATCGGGCGCGGCGGGTTCCGCACAATCGACGCAGATCCGGCGCACGAGACGCTGTGCGAGCACCGCGTGCACGGCGGCGGCGACCATATAGCCCGGCGCTCCCATATCGATCAGGCGATCGATCGTCGCGACCGCGCTCATGGTATGCAGCGTCGAGAAGACGAGATGGCCCGTGATCGCGGCGCGCAGGCCGATATCGACGGTCTCGCGATCGCGCATCTCGCCGATGAACACGATATCCGGGTCGTGGCGCAGCACCGAGCGCAGCACGCGGCTGAAATCGAGCCCGATCTTGGTCTTGGTCTGCACCTGGGTGATGCGGTCAAGCCGGTATTCGACCGGGTCCTCGACCGTGATGATCTTGGTGTCGGGCTTGTTGAGCAGGTTCAGCGCCGAGTACAGGGTCGTGGTCTTGCCGCTGCCCGTCGGCCCCGTGACGAGCACCATGCCGGCGTTGCGCGAGATCAGGGCGCGAAACCGCGCCTCGATGTCTTTGGGCATCCCTAAGCGATCGAGCGGCTGCAGCCCCAAGGCCTGGTTCAGAAGACGCAGCACGACGGCCTCGCCATGTTGTGTGGGCATGGTCGCGACGCGCACGTCAAGCTGCGCCTCGCCGACCTTGATCGAGAAGCGGCCGTCCTGCGGCAAGCGCTTCTCGGAAATATCGAGACCGGACATGAGTTTCAGGCGGGTCACGAGCGCGCCGGCCACGCGGTTGCCGTCCAGCAGTTGCTCCTGAAGGACGCCGTCGATGCGCTGGCGGATGCGCAGACGCGCCTCCCCCGGCTCGATGTGAATGTCCGAGGCGCCGACCTGCACCGCGTCGGTGAACATGGACTGCAGCAGGCGCAATACGGGCGCATCAGCGCCCGCCTCGTCGGCCGTCAATTGACTGAGATCGATATCGGTCTCGCGCAGGTCGTCGCGCACCTCTTGCACGAGGGATGCGATTTCGTCGGTACGCCGGTAGACGACGTCGAGCATGCGCAGCAGCTCGCCCTCGCTGACCACGGCGACGCGCAGCTGCTGCTTGAGCACGCGCGACAGTTCGTCAAAGGCGAGCAAATCGGAGGGATCCGCCATGCCCACCAAGAGGCCACGTTTATCGGCCTGCAGCACGAGCGCGCGAAAGCGGCGGGCCTGCGTCTCGGGCAGCTGGCGCACCACGACCGGATCGAGCGACATCTGACGCAAGTCGACGAACGGCAATTGCAGATGGCGCGCGAGCGCCTGGTGCAAATCGTCCTCGCTCACGATGCCGAGATCCGTGAGTACGCGACCCAGCTTACGGCCGGTGCGCTTTTGTTCCTTCAGCGCTTGTTCCAACTGGGCCTCGGAAATCGCCTGCTGCTCGAGCAGCAACTCACCCAGCTTGACGCGTTTCTTGGGACGGATGTCCATTGTTTATGGGCCCGTCGACATCACGGCATTGACGGCCGGATCGAGCTTCTTGGCATTGTCGATGCTGGACTTGACCAAGGGGGTCCATTCGGCACCGTCATCGCCCACGACGATGGGCTTCAGCAGGATCACGAGCTCCGTCTTGGTGTTCGTGGTCTGCTTGCTCTTGAAGAGATTCCCGAGGCCCGGGATCGAGCCCAGGAAGGGCACTTGGTAGTCGGTATTGGACTTCAAGGTCGTCATGAGTCCGCCGATCACGATGACCTGACCGCTGCGTGCGCGCACGACGCTGTCGGACTCGCGGATCTGGCTCAAGGCGAGCGGCAGCGTGTCCGTCTGACCTTGCACCGTGACGACCAGGTTTTGCGAGGTCACGGCGCTCACCGTGGGGTGAATGTGCAAGATCACGGAACCGTCGTCGTCGACTTGCGGCGTGACGTCGAGCGCGACGCCGGAGAAGAACGGCGTCAGTTCGATCGCGTTATTGGTCGAGGTCGCCGTCGAGGCGACCGTGTTGCTGGTCACATTGGTCACGAAGAACTGGTCGGAGCCCGACTTGATCACGGCTTTTTGATTGTTCAGGGTCGAGACCCGCGGGCTCGAGAGCACGCGCGTATTGCCCTGCACCTGCAGCAGGTTCACATAGGCGCTGAAATCCTTGGTATCGAGCGCAAAGGTGAACGCGCCGCCGAGCGTGTTGCTGACGAGGCCCGTGACCGGATTGCCGGGCGAGACGTTGACCGTGGGACCGGAGGGCGCCAGCAGATTGCCGCTGAACGTCGACGGCGAGGAGACGCCCGTGAAATAGGTTTGGCCGCCGTTATTGAGCACCGAAGACCAGTTGATGCCGGCCTGGTAATCATTGTTGAGGTCGACCTCGATGATCTTGGCCTCGAGAATCACCTGGCGCGAGACCGTGGTCTGAATCTTCGCGAGGAACTTCGCGACGTCGTTGAGTTCGCTCGGCATGCCGCGCACGGCGATGACCCCGGCCTCGGCATTGACGACGACGCTGTGCTGCGGATCCTGGGGCAGCATCGCGCGCAACGAGCTCTCGAGGTCCGACCAGAAGTTCACCTTGTACTTGGTGTCGATGGTCGTGCCGGTCTGCGAGGGGTTACCGGAACGGTTATTGGCGTTACCGTTGTTCTGCTGGTATTGATTGCCGGAGGGATCGACCAAGCCATTCGTATAACTCGACGAATTGCCTGAGGGCGTCAATTGCCCGGAACTGACGCGCGTGCGCGAACTGCCGCTGCGCTCGAGATCCGGGTAGTTCACGTAGTACATGCGGGTCTGCAGCGAGGCAGGCAGCACGATCCAGCCGGCGGCGAGCTGCTGGTAGTCATAGCCGTACAGCTCGCGCGTCATTTCCAGCACTTCAGGCACCGTGACGTGCTTGAGATCGAGCGAGATCGTGCCGGCGACGTCCGGGTGCACGACGATGTTATAGGGCGTGTCGCGAACCAACCCCAGGAAAAAGGATTTCGCAGGTGCGTTCACGACGGCGATGTTGAAGCGCGGCGCGTCGACGGGGACCTGGCCCGGGGCTTGCGCCGCGGCGCAGTCAGCGAACAAACAGACGCCGACGAGATAAATCAGGGCAGAGAGTCGCATCAGCTTCCAGTTCCTCATGGTGACGGGGTCGCCTCGGTTGGGTTATCGAGCGGCGCGAACGCGACCAGGCCGGCATGGCGGTAGCGCACGCCGGTCGCCGTAATCGCCTCGATCAGATAGCCGCCGACAACATCGCCCTCGCGTACCGGTTGATCATCGAAAATAGCCACGCGCCGCGCGCTCGAGACAAAGATCGCGCTGACGCGCGGGAGTAGAACGTGCGCCGTGGAATGTTTGACGGGCACCACGGGGGCCGGCGGCCGGGTGGGATCCCGCAGGTCGGTCGCCGAGACGCCCGCCGCGAGGCTCATGGCAAACAGAACGCCGAATACGCGAGTGCAAGCCCTCATACGCCCAACCAGTTCGCGTCCATCGACAGAGTCGTGAACTCGATGTGATATTCCGGACCCTGTTCCGTTGCGGCGAGCTCGAAGCGCCGCCATTGAAATCCGCCCTGCTGGGATTCGAGGGCCTGCAGATACGCCAGCACACTGAGGTAGTCGCCGCGCACGACGATTTCGACCGGATGCAAATAGGGGCCCGCGCTCGCGCTGTTTGCGGTGATCGCGCCGGGATCGGCGGCGGCAGGTGCGGCCCCTGCTGCGGCCATCAAGGACTGTACGGGCAGATTACGCAGCAGCACCAAGCTGAGGCCAGTCTGGTGCGCGAGCACCTCGGTGAGCACCTTGACCATTTGTTTCGGCTCGATCATGCCGCGTTGCGCGTCGCTCAATTGGGTGTCGGTATCGGCGATCGCCTCGGTGAGCGCGATCTCGCGGCTACGCAGCGCCGCGTAGGCATCGGCGACGCCGCCGGCTCCTGGAGTCGTGCTCTTATGCAAGGCATCGAGTGAAGCGGCGATCGTGGCGCGCCGCGCCTCGATCGGAGCGATCAAGAGTTGCTGCCACAGCGCGGCAAGCACGACGACCGCGCAACCGAACACGAGGGCCCGCTCCCGCAAGCTCGCGCGATTGATGCGGGCGAGCAGTGTGTGCCAGTGTTTCATGGGCTGCCCGCCATGGCGAGGCGCTTCTGCGGCGCGGCGGCGTCGGTCGAGGAGGAGACGCGGAAATCGATATGTCCCTGCTCGGGTGATTTTGGTTGCCGGATCTCGAGAGAGTCGAGCTTGGCGCCGCTCAGCGCCGGCTCGTTCGCAAGGCGCGCCAGATAGCGCGGCACGAGGTCCGCGCTCACGGCGCTGCCGGCCAGTGTCAGACGCCCGGATTCGGCCGTGAAGCTTGCGCCCGTGAGCCACAAGCCGTCGAGTTGCTGGCGCGCCAGGGCTTCGAGACGCGCCGCGAAGCCGCGATTCAACGCCGCTTCGCCACTCGTGAGGTACCGCAGCGCCTGCTGGCGTCGGTCGAGGTCGACCGCCAGCGCTTGGACGCGACCCTCGAGCGCTTTTTCGTCGCCGCCCTGACCGAAGAGGCGCTCAGACGCCGAGTCGAGGCTGCTACGCAAGCGACCCTGGCTCTGCAGGGACGCGAGTTCGCGCTCGAGCTTGTACACCTGCCAGCCCGAGTACACTGCCAAACTCAGCAGGCCGGCCGCAACGGTCGCGACGCTCGCGCAAATCGTCGTAGCCGAGAAGAGCTTCTGCTCCTCGCGAAAGATCGGCTGATACAGGTTGATTTGCTGGAACATAGGATTTTCAGAGCGCCGGCTTGTCATCGCGCATCGCCGCGCCGATGGCGAGCAAGCTTGCGCGACCCGATACTTCGAGCCCCGGCGGTACTTTCAGCACGCGCGCGAGCTCCAGTGTCTGGATGCGCATCGCCGTCTGGGCGGCCAATGCGGCGGCGAGGGCACTGGACGCGTCGCTGTGCGGCGCGATCAACAAATGCCCGATCGGCGCTTGTTCGTAATGGCTCTCGAAAAAATCCATCGAACGCTGTAGTTCGAGCGCAATCGCGTCGACGTCGTCGGCGTCCAGGCTGGCGGAGTCATGCCGACGGTCGGCAAACTGCACGCGCCGCGTGACATAGAGCGTCGCGTCCTTGATCACGAGCAGCTGCGCCGAGTCCGGGTTCATCCACAGCAGAATGAGGCCCTCGGCAGCTTCCGGAAGCCGCGCGACGAGGTTACGCAGCGCCAATTCCGGGATATCGATGATCTCGAATTGCGGCGCGACGCTCTTGAGGAAAGACACCTGAGCATCGATCGCCTGGCGCTTCGCCGCCACCGCGTACATCATTTTCGCGCCCGTGCGCCGCGCCTGCTCCGGAATGCCAAAGACATCGACCACGGCGTCGTCCACCGGGAAGTCGATCAAATCCTTGAGCCGCCAGCGCACCGCCGCTTTGAGCTCGGCAGGCAAGACGTCAGGGGATTCGACCAGCAGCAATTGATAGTCGGCGGCATCCAGAACACTGCCGACGAGACCGAAGTCCTGGCGCTCGGCGAACCAGGCGGCGATGATCGCCTGTTGCTTGGCCACCGGCGCCTCGGTCGAGAGGCAGCTCAGCAGTTCGTAGCGTCCGTCCGCGCCGCGCACCGTCGTCGCAAGCGCGCAACCGTCCGGGGTTGTCACCAGCGCCGTGCGGCGCGCGGATGAGGATTTTTTTCGCCAGGCATTCAGCAAGGGACGCACTCCGTGCGAACGGTCGACAAGAGAACACGCCCTGCTTAGCGGACCGAATTATGGAAACTTTAGGGGTGGGCCTTCCGGCTGTAGGGGCGACTCAATAAGCGTGATGCAGGTCCGCGATCGCGGCACTTCTTATAGACTTCGGTCCCATGCACGCCCGCGCCATCCAACACTTGCGCACGCGCGATCCGAGACTCGCCGAATGGATCGAGCGACTAGGACCCGTGAAGCTCGCCGCACGGCGGTCCCCCGATCCCTTCCTCGCGCTGCTGGAGACGGTCGCACATCAGCAACTCGCGGGCGCGGCCGCGAAGGCGATCTGGACGCGGGTCTTGGGCTTGTTTCCCGCGGGGGGAAT
>Ga0116229_10006093_pt1 | contig 19517 bp, 16 predicted proteins | sample S1TSphgellanicum_3_FD_87313 | JGI IMG/M metagenome (GOLD analysis project Ga0116229, IMG submission 87313) | Host-associated microbial communities from peat moss isolated from Minnesota, USA - S1T2_Fc - Sphagnum magellanicum MG | ecosystem: Host-associated > Plants > Peat moss > Unclassified... | reverse complement strand
TCTCGGCGGAGCGCAACCGTGATCGATTTTGGCGGCCAGGCGGGACTCGCCGGCATCGAAGCGCGCCGGCGCGACGTCGCGCACGCCGATGTCGCGGGCTTCGCCCCCGAGGCCGGCGACGTTACCGGTCCGACGCGGGTCGTCGCCTGGCGCGATCCGCTGGCCGTGGTCGCGCCGGAGGGAACGTATTTCCTAACCGGCGACGGCAGCGGCGCGATTGCCTACGGACGCGATGGAGGTTTCGCCGTCAAGGACGGCTGGCTGTGCGCGGCCGGCGGCACGCGCGTGCTGGGATTTCCCGATGGCGGGCGGGCCCTCGCGCCGTTGCGCATCGATCCGCACGACGCGGCCTTGGGCGGCGTGGGGCGCCCGCGCATCGATCCCGACGGCGCGTTCGTCTACGACCGCCTCGCCATCGATCCGCGCAGCGGCGACCGGCGCGCCGAGCGGGTGACGGTGGGGCGCGTCGCGCTCGCCCGTTTCCCGGCCGGAACGCAGCCGGTGCGCCTCGACGCGACTCGCGTCAAGGCTCCCCCCGGCGTCGCGCCGCGCATCGGAAGTCCCGGCACGAGCGGGTTTCCGGTGCTGCTGACGCAGGCGCGCGACTTGGGCCGGCTCGATCTGTTGGCCGGCCTCGAGCGCCTCGACGACGCCTACATCGCATACGGCGCCATGCGCACCGCGTTCCGCGGACGCATGGGCGCCGAGAAGGCCGTGATGGATCTGGTCAAATGATTCAGTTATTAACGTTCGGCCCGGTTGCGGGCGAGAGCGGACGACCGTGGCGCAAGCCGGTCTTCGTGCCCCGCTCGACTTTGCCGCTCTCGGCCGCCTGTGTCGTGGCGAACGGCGTGCGGGAGCACCTCGCCCGCGCGCTCGCGAGCGACCTCGACGTGGCGCTCAGCGAGCCCGCCGTCCCCGGACCCAAGGAGCGCGCGGTGCTGCTGCAGGGCGCGACGATCTTGCGGGTGCGGGGCCGCCTGTGCGACGGCTTCGTGTGCGTGCGGCCCGGCGACGCGCGGCGTCTCGTGGCGCTGGCCTTCGGCGAGAACGAGCGGCGCGAGGGCACGCCGCTTTCGGCCATCGAGCGGGCGACGCTCGAGCGCGTCATGCTCGGCATCGTGCCGCTCTGCAATTCGCTGTGCGGCGCGCTCGGCGCCGTCACGCGCGAAACGCCTGAGCGCGCCGCAATCGAACTCGTAACGTACCTCGAAGTGCGCGCGGCGGCTCGCGAACCGTTCGCCATCGGCTTCGGGCTCACGCGCGATCCGGCCGCGGACGTCGCGGACTGCATCGAACTCGAAGCGTTGGCCAACGTCGAGTTACACGGCCGGGTGCGAGTCGGAACCGGCCGCATCGCGACCGGCGATTTCGCGCGGCTCGCGCCCGCCGCCACGTTGACCCTGGATGCCCCGCTCGACGACGGTGGCGTGTTGTTTTTCGGCGACGTGGCGTTCGCGCGCGGCGCCTGCGGTGTCGCCGGCGGCCGCGGTGCGCTGCGCATCGGCGGCGGCGCGGCCGCGAGCGCCTCGTGAGCGACGAGTCGCAGAATCTCGATCTGCTGATGAACGTGTCGCTCGGCGTCAGCGCCGAGCTCGGACGCTGCACGATGCGCGTCAGCGACGTGCTCAAACTCGGTAAAGGTTCGATCGTGGAACTCGATCGCGCCGCGGGCGCGCCGATCGACGTGCTGGTCAACGACCGGCTGGTCGCCCGCGGCGAGGTCGTTGCGGTCGAGGACCGGTACGGCGTGCGGCTGACCGAGATCCTCGCGCGCCGCCACCGGCGCGCGTGACCGGCGTGCACGAAATCGTTCCACCCGGCCTGCCGCTCGAGATCCTGGCGGCGCTCACGTTGCTCGGCGTCGCGCCGTTCGCGGTCGTCATGACGACGTCGTTCGTGCGCATCGTCGTCGTGCTCTCGCTCGTGCGCTCGGCCATCGGCGCGTCGTCGCTGCCGCCCAACGCCGTGCTCACGGGTCTGGCTTTGGTGCTGACCTTCGCGATCATGACGCCGACCTTCGAGCGCATCTCGCACGATGCGCTCGAGCCCTACGCCGCCGGCCACATCACGCAGCGCGCGATGCTCGAGCGCGCCTTCGACCCGCTGCGCGCGTTCATGCTCCGACAAACGCACGCGAAGGATCTGGCGCTGTTCGCGCGGCTGGCGCGCGAACCCGAAACGATCCCGGCCCAAGCCCCGCCGGCCGTTCTCGTGCCCGCGTTCGTCGTGGGCGAGTTGCGCAGCGCCTTCGCGATCGGCTTCGCGCTGTATCTGCCCTTCGTCGCGATCGATCTCGCGGTGGCCTCGATCCTGATGGGCCTCGGGATGTTCATGCTCAGCCCCCCGATTGTCTCGCTGCCTTGTAAGTTACTGCTCTTCGTGATGGTTGACGGCTGGGCGCTCGTCTGCGGCGGCATCGTCCAAAGCTTCCGCTGAAGATTCCGGTGAAGATGTATTGTCTAAGATAATTGACAATTTCTCAACGTGGACGTACGATGAGAAGCTTCGAACGACATTCCGCGCCAGGGAGAACGCCAATGCCGGCTCCATCTCGCGTCGAGCGCGACGTTCTGAGTCTCAACGTCCTGTTTTGGCGCGCCAAGTCGCGTTTGTCGCAAACCGTCCTGGCCAAGAGAGCCGGCGTTTCACGCGCCCTCTTGTCCTCGATCGAACAGGGGACCGCGAACGTTACGCTGGACGTGCTGTCTCGGTTGGCCGCCGCGCTCGGAACGAGCGTCGCAAAACTGTTCGAGCCGGTTCGCGGCGGCGCGTCGGATGCCGCTGTAGCGCGCCGGCTCGAAGACGGCCCCGAGGCGTTCGTCGACGCCGATGATTTGCTCGCCGCGCTCGACGAACGTAACGCCGCCGTCGAGCCGTGTGGCGCCAACGCAACAGATGGACCTTAACCGCATCACAGCCCATATCTCGGCAGCGTTCGCAGTGATGAAACGCTTCGTTGAAGCCAAGCGGAAGATGACCTCGATCAAAACGGCGGTCAACGAGACCTGGGAGTACATCGACGCGATTCGCGGTGATCTCCACAAGGAACTTGGAAACCTGCGCACCGCGATCACAGAAGAACTCGAAGGCGGTGGCGAAGCCAGCGGCGCGAGCGCCGAAAAGGCAGCTTAAGCCCGGGAAGAGCTAGACCGAAACCGGTGTCCACACGGATGCCGGTTTCTTCGTTTTCGCCCCAGGCGGCAAGGTTTGAATCGGACCGGCGCTAGCGACAAGGCGGTTCTCTGCATGCGGCGGCTGACAGCCGGAGAATTCGACTTTGGTCCGGCAATCGTGTGTCCCCGTGTGGTTAGAAAGGTTGAGCGGATCCGACGCTTCCGACAATAATCGTGGGGGGCAGGCGTGCATCGAGCGCCAATATAGGCTTGACGATGAAGATTCACGAGTTGTTGCAGCGGCGGCGACCCTGCATCTCGTTCGAGTTCTTTCCGCCCAAGACGGATGAGGGCGTCGAGAACCTGCTGCGGACCGTGCGTTCGCTGCGCATCCTCAACCCGGGCTTTGTCTCGGTGACGTACGGTGCGGGCGGGTCGAGCCGCGCCCGGACCCTCGAGGTCGTCAAGCGGATCAAGGGCGAGCTCGAAATCGAGCCGATGGCCCACGTCACGTGCGTTGGTCATACGCGTGGGGAGCTGACTGCGCTGTTCACGGAGCTCGCGGAGTCGGGCATCGAGAACATCATGGCTTTGCGGGGCGACCCGCCCAAGGGTCAGGAACGCTTCACGGCTACCGATGGCGGGTTTCGCTATGCCGCCGACCTGATCGGCATGCTGGCCGCTGAATTCGATTTCGGCATCGGCGCGGCCGGCTATCCGGAGAAACATCAAGAGGCCGCAAGTTTCGAGAGCGACGTCGCCAACGCCGCGCGCAAGGTCGAGGCCGGCGCGAAGTTCCTGGTAACGCAATTGTTCTTCGATAACGACGCGTACTTCGCGTACGTCGAGCGCTTGCGGGCCGCCGGTGTCGACGTCCCCGTGCTCCCGGGTATCATGCCGATCACCAACTACGACGCGATCGCGGGCATGACCAAGATGAGCGGCGCTCGCTTGCCGCAGCGTCTTCTGGCCGAACTCGAAGCGCGCCACGACGAACCCGAGGCCGTCGCCAATCTCGGCATCGCGTACACGGCGCTGCAGTGCCAGGATCTGCTCGCCCGCGGCGCACCGGGCTTGCATTTCTACACGCTCAATAAATCGCCGGCGACGCGCGCGGTCGTCTCGGCGCTGATCGCGACGCGGACTTACCGCGAACTCGTCACCAGTTAGCGAATTTTCGCTGCGCTAACGAATCGGTAACGCGGCGGCAATGACGCCGCGCTAGACTCGCGGTATGGAAACCTTGAGCGAGGTCGTCCGCGAAGCGCTGATCCTTTCGGCCGTGTTGTGCCTGCCGGTGCTCGCGGTCGCGACGGCGATCGGGACGGCCGTGGCCGTACTCCAGGCGGCGACCCAAATTCAGGAACAGACGCTGTCCCTGTTGCCGAAGTTGCTCGCGGTCGGCCTGATGGTCGCGCTTTTCGGCGGCTTTGCGCTTGGCCGCTGCGGCTCGCTGTTGGAACGCACCGTTCGGCTCTTGCCGCAGATCGTGCGCACCGCGTGAGGGCGCCGTGAGCGACGGGGAATTGCTGGTGTTCGCGCGCTGCGCCGGGTTCGTGTTCCGGGCGCCCGGCTTCTCGCATCCGTCGGTTCCGCCGCCGCTGCGCGCGGGTTTCGCGTATGCATTGTCGCTAGCGTTCGCGCGCGCCTATGCTCCGCGCGCCTCCGGATTCGGCGCGGGCTTCGCGCTCGCCGTTGCCGCCGAAGCGCTTCTCGGCGCCGCGGTCGGAACCGCCGCGTCGCTGCTCTACGACGGCGCGTACGCGGGCGGCCGCGCGCTCGACGATTACGTGGGCATTCGCGCCAGCGTGCCGAGCGCCGACGTCGCGGCGGCCGCGGGCTTCGGACGCCTTTGGTCGCTCGCGTTCGCCGCCGCCTTCTTCACGCTCGGCGGCTACCGCGTGGCGCTCGACGCCTTCGGCGATGCGTTCCGCACGGTGCCGCCCGGCGCGCTCGTGCGGGCGCCGAATCTGGAGTTATTCGCGGTCGCCTTGCCGGGCACGCTGGTGCGCGCCGCGATCTTCACGGCGGGGCCGGCGATGGCGCTCGTGCTGGTCGCCCAGTGCGGTCTGGCCGTGGCCGGACGGCTGGTGCCGCGCTTCGGCACCTTCACGCTTGCGTTTCCTATCGTGTTCGCGCTCGCGCTCCTCGCGACGGTCGCCGCCGTGCCGTTCGCCCTTCGGGCGGCGGCCACGCCGTGGATGGACCTGACGCCGCTCGGCGGGCGCTGAACCATGTCCGAGGAGAAGCGTTTCGACGCGACGCCTTCGCGGCTCGCTCGCGCGCGTCGCGAAGGGGATCGGCCTCGCTCTCAGGACGCGGGCGCGGTGGCGTCGCTCGGGGCCGGCGCGGTGGCGCTCTGCGCCACGCTTGGAACCCTGTCGGCGGCGTGCCGCCGCGCGCTGGTCGACGCGGCCGCGCCAGCGGATCCGCAGCCCGGCCCCTATCTGCTCGTGGCGGGCTGCGCGCTGGGCATCGCCGCCGGGGCGCTCGCCGGTTCGTTGCTGGCCGCGATCGCGACCGGGGGCGGCTTGGCGTTCGTGATGCCGTCGCTCAAGCCGGCGAAGCTCGATCCCGTCGCCGGGCTCAAGCGGATCTTCTCGCGCGACGCGGCGCTGGCCGGCGCGAAGGCGCTGATCGTCGCCGCGGCCGTGGGCCTGGCGATCGCGGCGCCCGTGCGCGAGACGTTCGCGCGGGCGCAGCTCGGCACGTCGGCGGCGCAGAGCGCGGCGCTTGCCGGCCACGCGCTCGCCGGCGTGGCGGCGAGCGCGCTCGCGGTGGCCGCGGTGTTCGCCTGCGGCGACGTCGCGCTCGAACGCGCGAAGTGGCGGCGCCGGCTTCGGATGAGTCTCGAAGAACTCAAGCGCGACCGCCGCCAGAACGACGGCGACCCGCTGTTGCGCGGCCGGCGTCGCCAAGCCCACCGCAACCTCGTGCGCGGTGCGATCGCGCGGGTCGCCGAGGCGGCGTTCGTCGTGGCGAACCCGACGCACGTGGCGATCGCGCTCGAGTACCGGCCGCCCGCGGTCGCCGTGCCGCGCGTGCTCGTGCGGGCGCGCGACGCCGGCGCGGTTGAAGTAAAGCGCCGTGCGAGGGCGCTGGGCATTCCCGTCGTCGAGAACGTGGAACTGGCGCGGTCCCTATTCGCGAGTTGTGGCGCCGGGGAGTACATCCCGCCCGCGGCGTACGCGGCCGTGGCCGCGATCGTCGCCGTGCTGCTGCGCGCGGGGTTGTTAAACGCGAACCGGGTGAACCAGTGAACCGGGTGAACCAGTGAACCGGGTGAACCAGTGAACCGGCGTTTCGTCACCTACGCGTTCGCGGCGGTCGTGCTCTCGATCGTCGGGATTCTGGTCGTGCCGCTGCCGCCGGCAGTGCTCGACGCCCTGCTTGCGATCAACATCCTGGGCTCGGGCCTCGTGCTGCTCTTAGCGATCACGATCGGCGAGCCCCTCGAGTTTGCGGCGTTCGCGCCGGCGCTGTTGCTCGCGACGCTCTTTCGCCTCGCGCTCGACGTGTCGGCGACGCGTTTGATTCTCACGCAAGGCCACGTCCCGGGCGGCGTGGGCGACATCATCCCCGCTTTCGGGGCGCTGGTCGTTCACGGCAACTTGGTCGTGGGCTTGATCGTCTTCGCGATCCTCGTGACGATCCAGTTCATCGTGATCGCGTCGGGTTCGCAACGGGTGGCCGAGGTTGCCGCGCGGTTCACGCTCGATGCGATGCCGGGCAAACAGATGGCGATCGACGCGGAGGTTCACGCCGGCGCGATCGACGCCGAGACTGCGCGCCGAAAACGGGCGCTCGTGCAGCGCGAGGCGGATTTTTACGGCGCGATGGACGGCGCCGGCAAGTTCGTCAAAGGCGACGCGATCGCCGCGCTGGTCATCGTCGCGCTCAACCTGATCGGCGGCGTCGTCGTGGGCATCGCCTATCGCGGCATGGGTCCGCTCGATGCGCTCGACACCTTCGCGCTCCTCTCGATCGGCAACGCGCTCGCGACGACGTTACCGGCATTTCTGCTCTCGGTCGCGATGGGCTTGATGGTGACGCGGGTCGCGGGCGACGGGTCGCTCGGCGTCGACATCGCGTCGCAACTGCTCGAGCGGCCCGACGTGTTGCGCGCGGCGGGCGCGTTCGCGTTCGCGTTGGCCATCGTGCCGGCGCTGCCGCACGCGCTTTTCGCGGCGCTCGGCGCTACCCTATTCGGAGCGGGACAGTTCGCCCAGCAGCGTCACGTCGCGCGCGGCGAATCCGCGCGCGCCGCGCAAGAGGCCGCGCGCCGCGCCGCGATCCGGCGTCCCGAGATGGCGCTCGGCCTCGTCGGCGTCGACGCGCTGGCGATCGATGTAGGTGCCGATTTGGGCGCGCTGCTGCTCGCGCCGCTCGCGGATCGGTTGCTCGACCGCATCGGCGAAGTGCGTCGCGCCCTCGCGGGCGACATCGGCCTCGTGCTGCCGGGCGTGCGGCTGCGCGACGACTTCTCGCGCGACGCGGCCACCTACGCGATCCGCGTGCGCGACGTCGTGGCCGGTGAGGGCCGGCTGCGCTTGGACGCGCTGCTCGCGGTGGCGGACGAAGCGATTCTCGCGCGCGTCGGCGGCGAACGCGTGCGCGAACCCGTCTACGGCATGTCCGCGGCGTGGATCGGGTTCGGCGAGCGCGACGCCGCGACCGGCGCCGGAGCGCTGGTCTTCGATCCGGTCTCGATCGTCGGCTCGCACCTAGCGGAGATCGCGCGGCAGAATGCGAGCGAACTGCTCGGGCGACAGGAACTCCACACCTTGCTCGAACACCTCCGGGCCTCGGTTCCTTCACTGGTCAAGGAACTGGGCGCGGACGGACTGCCCTACGCGACGGTCCACCGCGTCTTCGAGCTTCTGCTGCGCGAACGCGTTTGGCCGCGCGACGCGATCGCGACGCTCGAAGCGCTGGTCGATGCCGCGCATTCGACGCGCGACGTGCGAGAACTCTACGAGGCCGTGCGTCGCAAGCTCGTGCCGGGGCACTTGCGGCGCCGCCCGTCCGCCGCGCTCGAACCGCTGATCCTCGAACCCGGTTTCGAGGCCGAGTTGCAAGCGTGGCTCGTCGACGGTTCGCTCGCGCCGCAGCCGGAAACCGCCGTGCACGTGCGCGACGCGGTCACGCGTTACGCGGCGCTGGTCCCGCGCGAGCGGGCCGCGCTGGTCTGCACGGCGCCCTTGCGCGCGCCGTTAGCGGATTTTCTCATCCGCTCCGGCATCAGGCTCGACGTCTACGCGTACGGTGAGCTTCCGCCGGAGCTGGACCTGCGCCCGGCGTCGTTGCTCGAGCGGCCGCCGCTCGCGGTTGCGTGAGCGATTGATTATTTGAGGCCTTAGCGTTTCGAGCAGTCCGCGCAGAGACCGACGATCGTTAGCGCGTGGTCGTAATCGGTGTAGCCCTCGCGCTCGGCGATCTCGCGCGCGATCTGCGCCAGCCCGTTGGCTGCGACGTTCTTGAGCGAACGGCAGCCGCTGCATAGCAGGTGATGGTGTTTGTCCAGGGCCGCTTCGTACCGGGCCGCGCTACCGCCAAACGAGAAAACCTGCACCAAGCCGATGCCGCGCAGGATGTCGAGGGTGCGATAGATCGTTCCCAGGCTCACGCCGGGCAACTCGGCCCGCACGCGTTCGAGAATCGTTTCCGCTGAGAGGTGCGTGCCGTCGGCAAGAGCGCGCAATACGGCTGAACGCTGCTTGGTCAAGCGGTAGCGCGACTGTAAGAGTCCGGCGTCTACGGTCTTGAGTTCCATAGCGAGGCCTCCCTCTTGAACGGGGCGACGCCCCCGATTCTCCACAGGCGCTCAATTTTTCACACCCGGTGGACCGCGCAACGGTTTGACGGGCTTGGACGACCCTGCTACAATACGCAGGTTCTCCCCTTCTGTTGGGTCATTTTATCTCTATATGTGGCTAAGACTTAAACCCTGGTTGACGGGAGTTTTTCTAGCCGGAATCGTGGCGTACAGCCTGTTTCTGGTGCTCCCGATTCAGAACAAGATCAAGCTCGGACTCGACCTCCAGGGCGGCGTCAGCGTGCTTTTGCAGTTGGACCCGTCGCCCGAGGTTCCGCAGATCACGAAGCAAATCCAAAGCCAAGTGGACCAGGTCATCGATGCCCGCATCAACGGCATGGGCGTCGCGGAGCCGCAGATCACGCCGGTCGGGTCGGACCGTATCCTCGTCGAGTTGCCCAACGTCAAGAACCCCGACGAGGCCGTGCGCGCGCTCAAGGAAGTCGCCAAACTCGATTTCAAGATCATTCCGCCGGCCGTCAACGACCGGGCGGAGCGTGACAAGAAGTACGCGAGCGACCCGAACGGGTCGTACAAGGACAGCGGGCCGATCGTTTACTCGGGCGCCCAACTCAAGTCGGCCGCGTCGGCGCCGGACCAGAGCGGCGGCTGGCGAATCGATTTTCAGACGAAGGATCCAGCCGCGTTCGGCAAGATGACGCAGGCGAACCTCGGCAAGCTACTGGGCTTCTTCCTCGACAAGAAGTTCGTCTCGGCCGCCACGATCCAAGGCGTGATCACCGACGACGGCCAGATCAGCGGGAGCTTCACCGAAGAGGACACGATCCGGATCGCCAACGACCTCAACGCGGGCGCCCTGCCCGTTCCGGTGCGCGTGATCGAGAACGACACGGTCGGCCCGATACTAGGCAAGATCGATCTCGAGAAGTCGCTCTACGCGTCGATCGCCGGCCTCGGTCTGGTGCTGATTTTCATGCTGGTCGTCTACCGCTTGCCCGGCTTCTTGGCCGACGTAGCGCTTTGCGTCTACGTCCTGATGCTGCTTGCTCTCTTCGCCTCCATTCACGCAGTGCTTACGTTGCCGGGCATCGCCGGCTTCGTGCTTTCGGTCGGCATGGCCGTCGATGCGAACGTGCTGATCTTCGAGCGCCTCAAAGAAGAGATCTGGGCCGGCAAGAGCTTGCGCGCCGCCGTTCAAATCGGTTTCCGCCGCGCGTTCTCAGCGGTCTTCGACAGCCACTTCACGACGATCGTCGGCGCGGGCGTGCTCTACATGCTCGGAACCGGCACCGTGAAAGGCTTCGCCTTGACGCTCTTCTGGGGCACCGCGTTCTCGCTCTTCACCGCCACCTTCGTGACGCGCTTCCTGATGGATCTCGTGGTCGATAACGGCCTGGTCGAGAACCCGAAAGTCTACGGGGCCTGACCGCCGATGTTCTTTCGCCGCTTGAATTGGAACGTCGTCGGCTGGTTCCGCACCGTCTCGCTGATCTCGTACGCGGTCATCGCGGCGGGCTTCGTCGCCCTCCTCTGGCACGCGTCCACGGCGCCGGGCGGCGGATTCCAGCCCTCGCACGCGCTGCGGCTGGGTCTCTCGTTCACCGGCGGCACCGACGTCAGCGTCAAGTTCGGTGAGCCGACGAGCGTCGCCGACATACAAGGGGCGCTCGCCAAACTCGGCGTGACCGACGCGCGGGTCAATACCTCGGCCAAAACCGGCGACCTCGCGCCGAACGAACGCTTCACGATCGAAACGCAGACCGACTTCGGCGACGACACGGCCAAAGTTTGGACGGCGCTCGGAACGTTGGCGCCGGTCGACCGCACCCAGTCGCAGATCCAAGCGGTCGGTCCCTCGCTCGGTAAAGAATACCTGATCAAAGCGGGCGAAGCGCTCGTCATCGCGATCTCGATCCAGTTCCTCTACATCGCGTTCCGGTTCGGTTGGAATTATATCTTCGGCCTAGTCGTCGTCATCGCGTTGCTGCGCGATGCGGCGATGATGATCGGCATCTACGCGATCGCCAATAAGCGCGCCGACGATGCGTTCTTGGCCGCCGTCTTGACCGTTATCGGTTATTCCGTGATGGACACGATCGTGATCCTGGACCGGATTCGCGAGAACGTCAAAGTCATGGCGGGCGAGCCCTACGACCGGATCGTCAACACCTCGATCCTGCAGACGATGACCCGCTCGTTCAACACGTTGGCCACCGTCGTGATCACGCTGGTGGCGCTGCTCGCGTTCGGCGGCGCGAGCCTGCAGAATTTCGCCTTCGCGCTGCTCGTGGGCATCTGCTCGGGCGGGTATCATTCGATCTTCTTCTCGGCGCCGCTGGTCAACGTGCTGCGCGAGCGTCAGATGAAGTCGGCGTCGTTCCGCCGCTCGCAAGCGCGCCAAGCGGCGCTCGAGCGGCCGCGAACGGTTGCCGAGGCAAAGGCACAAGCGGCGACCTCCAACCTCTCGCGCGAAGAGATTTTGCGAGCTCGCAAGGAGCGGCGTCGCAAGGCGACCGCAGGCCGGCCGGCAGGGCCGGCGCGGTACAAGCGCAAGCGCGTTCCCCCGGCCCCCGGCGCCCCGCAGAGCGCGGTCGAGGAAGCGGACGCGCTCGACGACGAAGCCTTCGGCGACGGGACGTACGAGGCTGAGTCCTTCGAGCACGAGCCGTACGAGTATGAGGTCGATCCGTTGGACGCGCAGAACGCGGGCCTGCACGATCGAGACTTGGCGCTCGGCCACGAAGAAATCCATCTAAATCTCGACGATGAAACCGAGCCGCACGCCGCCGAACCGCCGGCTCCCGCCCGGCACGAGTAAGCCCGGCGCGTCCCGGGCGGGACTGCCGCCGCCCACACCGTCCGAAGCCGCTTTCGAGCGGCTTCTCGCGCATTTCGATGATCCCGTGGGTGTTGACGACGCCGCCTTCGCTAGCGGCAGCGTCGCGTTGATAGCGGATGCGAACGCGGAGCTTTCGGGTTCCACGCGTTTTTTATCCGAACTCTTCGCGCGCAAGGCCGAATTTTTGGTTCGCGACCGCTTCGCGACGATCGGCGATGCGGACGAATTCTTCACCAAGATCGTGGGCGTCAGCTTCGAGGGCCGGCAAGACCTCGTCGCGGGCTTGCGCGCCGGCGATGCGTTGGCGCTCGTGCGCGAGCCGGGGAACGCCTACGACGCGAATGCGATCGCGGTCCGCTACGGTACGTTGCATCTGGGCTTTTTGCGGCGCGAAATCGCGAGCAAAGTAGCGCCCAAGTTCGACTCCGGCGATTCATACAGCGCGGTCGTGGGCAGCGTCACGGGCGGCGGCGCGCGACACATCGGCGTCAACATCCACGTGCGCCGCCGGCGCGCGGCCGGCGTGGGACGCGCGCGGCGGGAAGAAGCGGCACGCGAAGCCCAGGCGACCGATTCGGTGCGGGTCGCACTGATCGGCGAACGGCCCCTGCGCGACGCGCAACACGCGGTGCTGGCCCGCGTCGCGGCCGGCCGCAATACCTTGGCGGTGCTCGGTACCGGACGCGGCAAGTCGCTGTGCTTTCAGTTGCCGGCAGCCGAACGCGCGCTCGCGCACGGCGCGAAGACGCTGGTGTTCTATCCGCTGCGCGCGCTGGCCAACGATCAATTCGAAGCGTTGACCCGCCGCCTCGCGTCCTTCGGCCTGCGGATCTTGCGCGCGAACGGCGCGATCGACGGCGACGAGCGCGGCGCGCTCGACGACGCGCTCGAAACGGGCGCGTGGGATGTCATCCTCTCGACGCCCGAGTTCGCGACCTTTCATCGCGCGGCGTTCTTACGCGCGTGCAACCGGCCTGAGCTGGTCGTGATCGACGAAGCCCATCATGTTTTCGAATCGCGCCACCGCCCGGCGTACGGAACGCTGGGCGCGCTCGTGCGCGAGTTGGGCACACCCCAAGTTCTGGCGCTGACCGCGACCGCCAACGACGAAGCTTTTCGCGAGATTCGCCATGCACTCGACATCGACGCCTGGGTGATCGATCCCACGGTACGTGAGAACCTGCACGTCGTCGACGCGCGCGGCGCGACGGACAAGAGCGCCTACCTGGCCCGCGAGCTCACCGGCGACGGGAAGGCGATCGTTTATTGCAACTCGCGCGCCGAGGTCACGAAGCTGGCCGACCGGTTGCGGGCTCGGCTCGGCGACACCGTCGCATTCTACCATGCCGGCGTGCCGACGCCGGAGCGCGCGGAGGTCGAGAACCTGTTTCGCAGCGGCGTGGTGCGGACGATCGTCGCGACGTCGGCATTCGGCGAAGGCATCGACCTGCCCGACGTCCGCGACGTGGTCCTCTACCACTTGAATTTCGATCTAACCGAATTCAACCAGATGTCGGGCCGCGCCGGCCGCGACGGACTCGACGCGCGCATCCACCTGCTCTACGGTGAGAAGGACCGCCACATTAACGACTACATCCTCGGCTGCAACGCGCCTTCGATCGAGACGTTGCGCGAACTCTACCGCGGCATGCGCGGCCTCGCTTCAGAGGACGTGTTGCGCACGAACTATGAGGACGTGGCGCGCATCCTCGATTTTGAACGGGTCAAGGGGTCGACCGTAAGCGCAGCCGTCCGGATTTTCGAAGAGGCCGGTCTGGTCAGCTCCGGCCTCGACGACGACGGGCGTTTCGTGCGCTTCCAGGCCGTGACGGGTAAAGTCGACCTGACCAAGACGACGCGGTTCGCCGAAGGTCAAGCCGAGCGCGACGCGTTCGACCGCTTCTGCACGTTGGCGCTCGAAGCCGATGCGGCCACGTTGGAACGGATCATCAACCGGCCGATCTACCCCGACCGCATTCCACTCGAAAATTAATGGATGCCGCGACTCTTGAGAATCAGTGGGTGCCACGACGCTCTAAATTACGAGGAGTTGCCGGCAATATTCTAATCGTGCGTTAACCGAACGATCGAGGATTATCTATGACGTTCAACCGAATTGGACGCATGGGTGCATCTCGCATACGCCGTGAATGTATCTACTCGCCGCCAAGGGAACCGCAAAGGTTCGATTGCGCGAAAGAAAATAGGAGGTCCGGCGTGAGCGCCGGTTCGCGGAGGTCTCGAATCATGCGACTCGTTCACCGGCTTCGTTTTTCGTTTTATTTGGGGCTCGCCGGCCTCATCTTGCCGGCGACGGCGCATTCCGCCGAGGCGACGCCGATTACCCACATCGTGGTCATCGTTCAAGAGAATCGCAGTTTCGATAATCTGTTCAACGGTTACCCGGGAGCCAATTCGCGACGTTACGGCTTCGATTCGAAGGGCGATAAGGTCGTGCTACATGTGGCCGATCTTGCCACCAAATACGATCTCGACCATTCGCATAACGGTTTCGAGACGGAGTGGGCGGATGGAAAACTCGATGGTTTCGACCTTGAGAGGAGCTCGGGGATGTCGTTTGCCGATGACGCTTACGGGTACGCGCCGTATGCCGAAGTCAAGCCGTACTGGGATTTGGCCGGTGAATTCGCGCTCAACGACGAGTTCTTCCAGACCAATGAAGGGCCGAGCTTCCCCGCTCATCAGTTCCTGATTGCCGGTCAGTCCGGGCATTTTTCGAAGACGGATCCCCAGCCGCTCGATGGGCGCGACCTGGGGCCGCTCGCGATGTCGGAAAATATCGGCGGCAAGGTCGTCTCGAGCCAGGCCGGTTGCGACTCGGCCGCGGCGGGCGCGAAAGTCCAGACGATCGACCAATCGCTCATCGAGGATCCGCAGCCGAGCACCGAGACGGGCTCGCCGCTCGTTGCACCGTGCGTCAACTATGCGACGATCCTCGACGAGCTCGACGCGAAGGGTTTGACCTGGAATTATTACGTACCGACGTACGGCGTGCTGTGGGACGCGCCCGATGCGATCTCGCACATCCGCTATAAGCCGGCGCTGTGGAAGAACGTCGTCGTGCCCGAGACGACGGTTTTCGCCGATATCGCCCTCGGCAAGCTGGCCGCGGTCAGTTACGTGATTCCGCGCGCGTCGTTGTCCGATCACGCGAACATCACGACCAACGGCGGCCCGGATTGGGTTGCGACCGTGGTCAATGCCATCGGCGAAAGCGCGTACTGGAAGAACACGATCGTCGTCGTGACCTGGGACGACTGGGGCGGCTGGTACGATCACGTCGCGCCGCATATCCGCAGCGCGTACAGCGATGGTTTCCGCGTGCCGGCCCTGGTGATCTCACCGTATGCGAAGAAGTCCTACGTGTCGCACACAGAGCGCGATTTCGGCGCGATCCTGCACTTGATCGAGACGAACTTCGGCCTGCCCTCGCTGGGAGAAACCGACCGTTACAACGATAGCTTCGCGGATTGCTTTGATTTCGAAAAAGCGCCGCGCGCCTACGTGCCGATCGCCACGAACGGTATGACGCCCGCCTTGCTGCTGCGTCTGCCTCCCGAAACGACCCCGATCGACTCCGACTGACGGTCTGACTCGCGGGCGGCATCTGTCCAGATGGATAGCGGGACTCGCCGGCGTCCGTCGCACGTGCCTGTTCATGGCCGCAAACATCGAGCAGGTGAAGCTCGCCGGCGTCCTCGTGGATATCGACGCGCTGGCCGCCGACGGCTTCGCGTCGATCTCGGACGACGACCGTTACCGGTTGAAAACGCAAGGCGTGTGCGCGCAGCGCCAAGCCGGTGTGTTCATGCTACGCATTCGGGTGCCGGGCGGCCGGGCTCATGCCGCCCAAGTGCGCGCGGTGGCGGAACTCGCCGGGCGCTTCGGCCATTCGTCGTTGCACGTCACCAGCCGCGCGGGTCTTGAGATCCATCACGTCGCGATCGAGAACGTCACCACGGTCTTCGAGGCGCTCGCGGCGGCTGGGTTGACGACGAAGGGTACCTGCGGCGACACGGTCCGCAACGTGATCTCGTGCGCGCACGGCGACGCGCGCGACCGCGGCCCGGTCGCCCTCGAACCGTTCGAGCGGCTCCTTCACGCGCGGATCGTGGCGCGCAGCGATGCGACCAACATCTCGCGCAAGATGAATCCCGCGCTCGCGTGTTCGTCCGCCTGCGACGCGCACGTCGCGACGAGCGACGTCGGTTTCGTCGTGATGCCGCATCCGGATTCCGGCGAACCGGGCTTCACGCTCTGGGGTGCGGGCGGCCTCGGGGCGACGCCGCGGCTCGCGATCCGCCTCATCGATTGGTTGCCGCTCTCGCACGTGCTGGCTGCCTTCGAAGCGGTGGTCGCGCTCGGCGAGAAGTACGCTGACCGCACGGGCCGAGCCAAGGCCAAAATCAAGATGCTGGTCGAGCGCTGGGGTCCCGACCGCGTGCGCGAACTCGTGGCCGAGGAATTTGCAACCGCCCGGGCCCGGATCGCGGCCGGCGATGCGGACGCGATCGACGTCGATGCCGCAGCCATCGCGCCCGTCGCACGGCAACCGGCAAGCGGTCCGGCGACGGTCGCGGCGCTGATTCCGATGGGCGAACTTCCGATAACGACCGCTGTGGTGCTGGCGGACGCGGCGGAGCGCTACGGCGATGGGCTCGTCTATCTGACGACCGATCAGAACGCGGAGCTGCACGGCGTCGCCGCGAGCGACGTTCCGGCCGTTCGCGCGACCATCGAAGCGGCGGGCTTGCGGATCGAGGGTCGTGGCGGCATCACGGACGTCCTGTCGTGCGTGGGGCTCGAGTATTGCCCGCTCGCGGTCGCCGGCTCGATGACGATGGGCGAGGAGATCGCGCAAGCGATGCTGTCGCGGCTCGACGATCCGCGTTACGCGGATTTCCGCGTGCACGTTTCGGGCTGCCCGCATTCGTGCGCGAAGCATCAGGTCGCGGACATTGGTTTGGCGGGTGCGATCGTCGAATACCAGGGGAAGCGCGTCGAGGCGTTCGTCGCGTACGTGGGCGGAAACGCTCACGAACGCCGGCTCGGCACGCCGTTCGCGAAAAAGATTCCGCGACCGCTCGTGATCGGGGCGGTCGGGGCGTTGCTGGAAGTCTACGAGCGCGAGCGCGCGGGCGACGAGCGGTTCTCGCGGACCGTCGCGCGTTTGGGCGTCGAGCGGTTCTTCGCGGCGCTCGAGGACTCGCTCGCGCTCGGAGGCCGGCCGGCGGGCGTTGCGTGGCGGGCCGGTGCGTCGCTCGCGTAAATGCGACCTCGTCCGGTGACAGCTCGCGAGCGGTGTGCTATAGTGCCGGTCATGACGAACGATCGCACTTGCTGTCGGGTCGGTTTTTCGCGTGGCTGTCGCCTCTGCGCGTCGGCCGGGTGTTCGTCGTAGCCTGATGCGTGCGCCGTTCGACGGCGTGGCGCCGAAGACCGATCGATGAACCCCGCGCACGTCGCACGGGGTTTTACTTTTTCCGAAGCCCGGCTCAGGAGTATGATGCACCGCTTAGTACGCTTTGAACCGTTTCTCTTTGCCCTCGCGCTGGTGACGGGCGCCGTCGCCATCCCGCACGTGGCCGGCGCGCAAGACGCGGGTTCCACCGGTACCGTGAGCGGCACCGTCACTGACGCCAGCCGGAAGCCGCTCGGCGACACGGCCATCGACATCAGCGGTCACGGCGCGACGGTCAGCACCGTCAGCGCCGCGGACGGCAGCTACAGCGCCAAGCTCGCACCGGGCGTCTATAGCCTGTCCGCGCGCAAGGGCGGCTATCAGACGGTCGAGGGTGCGGTTCGCGTCGTCGCGGGTGAGGCGGCCGTTTTGAACGTTACGTTGGTCGAGGCTTCGACCTCGAACTTGCGCGTGATCGGCGCGACCTCGACGTCGAGTTCGCGCACGGCCAGCACGGCGGTATCGTCGGTCTCGAGCCTGCCGTCGTACGTGCTGCTCGAACAGCAGCCGATCACGTTGCAAAACGTCCTGACCCAGATCCCCGGCGTCACGTTCGATCGCGGGCAGTCGAGCGACCCGTACGAATATTTCGCCGTGCGCGGCGGCACCGTCGAGACGCGCGTCGAGATCGACGGCCATCCGATCAGCCTCGGCACCGATGGTAAATGGAACGTCGACCAAGTCGACCCCGACGTTTTCGACGGGATCGACGTGTTCAAGGGCGCGGGCGTCTTCGGCGCCAACGCGGGCGAGTCGGTGTTCGGCACGATCAACTTGCGCACGCGCGATTTCACGCCCGGTAACGCCTATGACGTGCGCTTCGGCATCGACCAGTACGGCGCGCAGACGTCGACGTTCGCGGCGAGCGGCAACCTGGGACATTTGGGGTACGTCCTCAACTACAACGTGGCGGGTGACGTCGGCCCGCAGAACGGCATCATCGGCAACGAAGTCGAGCTCGATCCCAACAATCCCGCGAAGGCGATCGTCGCGTTCCAGGCGCCCCTCAACGACAGCGTCCGCGAGGCGAGCGAACTCGCGAAGGTGCGCTACAACTTCAGCAGCGCCACGTCGCTCTCGGCCGGCTTTCTGGGCTTCCAGGGGACGCAAAATCCGCAGGGCGTGGCGTATGGAACCTCGGTCGGCACGGTGCAGATCGAGGAAGGCATCCCGGGCAGCGGCGGGTCGCCGACGCAATACAACGCGCCCTACGCGCAGAACTTGATCGGGCACACGATCACGGGGTACCAGTGGTATCCGGGCACCACGACGACTGAGAATCAGCCGTTCTTCGAGGCCGAGTTCCGCACCGCGCTCAACAACGATACGATCCTGCTGCGACCCTACACCGGCGTGATCACGCGCGTGGTCGACGGGACCAACGAAGCGAATTTCCCCGACGGCCAGTTCGATCTGGCTTGGACAAAGTACGTCTCGAACCCCAATTCGCCGCTGTACGAACCGTGCTCGGTCGCGACGCCGTGCTACTTGCCCGGCAGTTCCACGCCATCGTTCACGACGGGAAACAACCCGTGCGCCACGGTGACCTGCTATCAGCCGCAATACGGCTCGGCCTATTACGAGACCGAGGTCAACCGTCTGCACGGCACAACGTTCAACTACATCCACCCGTTCGGGCAGAACGACCTAAACTTCACCTACGATTATCATAGCGACGAAACCCAGGACTTTTACAGCGCCGGGACGCCGCCGTTTAGCGGCGGTACCGTCGGCGACGAGTTCGATATCGCCGTCGCGCCGACGACCGCGAAGACGACCGACCTCGGGTTGACTTCGACCTTCCGGCTGACGCCCGCGCTCAAGCTCGCCGCTGGTTTATATCAAACGAATTGGAAGCTCGAGTACCTCACCGAAGACCCGGCGATCATTGCGGCCAATCCGAATACGGACATTCTCGATCTCCCGCTGTCGCTCGTCGGCGAGACCCGCACGGTGTCGCACTTCGATCCGCATTTCGGATTGAACTATCGGCCGACGCCGAGCCTCGCGCTGCGCTTCTCGGCGGGCTCGGGCATCACGGTTCCGTATGCGAGCCAGGTTTCCGGCATTCCGTCGGTCACCAATCCCAGCGGCACGTTCAATCAAGAGGCCGTGCTGGAGGACGTCAACCCGAACCTGAACCCCGAGGTGACGGTCGCCTACGACCTCGGAGCCGATCTCGCGCCGCGCGGCGGGCCGCTCGTCAAAGCGGATCTCTTCAACAACACGATTCACAACGCGTTCGTGCTCGAGACCTACCCCGTGACCGCCAATCCGAAGGCACCGCGCCCGTATCAGCTCGAG
>Ga0116229_10006086_pt1 | contig 19528 bp, 16 predicted proteins | sample S1TSphgellanicum_3_FD_87313 | JGI IMG/M metagenome (GOLD analysis project Ga0116229, IMG submission 87313) | Host-associated microbial communities from peat moss isolated from Minnesota, USA - S1T2_Fc - Sphagnum magellanicum MG | ecosystem: Host-associated > Plants > Peat moss > Unclassified... | reverse complement strand
TTCCAACTGGTTATGATGCACCTCACCTTATCATCTTTGCTTTGTTCTGAGTTGTCTTTTGTATGCAACCAAGCTGCAGAAGTGGACTATAGGCTTGTGACAGAGGATTTTGGCAGCATGGAGACAGGTAAACTCAGAGCTAAAGAGCAAGTGGATCATGGTCTACTTGAAGCAGTGCAGATATTGTGTGGTGAACATGGTTCAAAGATCAGGAGCATTAGATGTTGTAGAGCTGGGATACACTTCTGTACTTCTAGGGGTTGCAATTAGTTCAAGGCATCTGTCTGTTTTTGTAAGCTTTCTATTTCTTCTTGTCCAATGAGGATCTACTAGGCAATCAAGATATGTTGGAGAGGGCTCGTATCTCTTAGAATCCAGGATGGTTGGGTCCGAAGTGGTGAGAAACTTGACACAGAATACATGATTTCAATTGACAATTCTCTATACTCTCCAGCTTTAGTACTGGAGTTGAAGAAAAATATTTAATTCTCGTAAAGATTGTGTTCTCAAGTCTTCTTTGTGATGCAGAGGAACACACCATTTGTTGGTGCAACAAGTCTGAATTAGAGAGTCTAATTCTCTTGAGCACTGCAATTGATCAGAGGTTGTTCAGGTCTTTCCATTGACTCTATTTTTGTCAGTTCTCTTCAAAGCAAAGAAGGATGCATGTATGCAATTTTGTCTCAATCTATCTTTCTAAACTTGCTTGACTCTTAATCCATTTGGTCAAACCTTGACATTTGATTATTCCCAGGTTTTAGGCCTACCACCATCAGCATGGAGATGGTTGACTTACCTCTATAGGTTTCATAGCACAAATTAACCAATTCAATTTGTTTTGATACCAACACATAGGTTCGCTTGATAACTGATGCAACAAACCAATACCAAAAGTGCTTAATATCATACAGATATGACTCAAAAGACTCCATCATTCAGGTCTGCAAATCAAGGGATATAATTTGCATGGAATTCCACAAGTAATTAGACAAGTTAGGTTTAAAAGTAGATAGCAACATGGTTGCCTATAGCATCATGATGTGCCCACCTGTACATGCAATATACCTCTTGTTATGGACCATGAATTGTGTTCATGGCCACAAGATGTAATCCTGCTTTCAGAAATGGGTGACCAATATCAGAAGAGCAAATATCAAGAGAGTATCTTGTATTCAGTCATGACTTTGGAATATGCTAATTGGAGACTGAAGTCAATTTCCACAGAGAGAAGCTGTCTGATGCCTTGACAGAGTTACCAAAAGGGACTATCTAACAATAGTTGGAAGTTGAAACATTGTTCTTGAGATCTAGAGCAGATAAGTCTTTACAGGGTCTATAACACACTACTGAATGAAAACAATACACATTTTTTGCCTCAATTTGTGGATTTATGATATTGAAGAACTCCTTGTCACCCTCAAATTCAAAGCTTCAATGAGGCAATCATGCTACAGGAATAAACCCAAAGATACTGTAGAAAATTTACCTCAGAAGTATATCTTCTATTCCATCTGATCTCAAAAAAAGTTCTTACGCAGCCATTCCAGATCTTTCTGGAAAGGATTCAGACGTGCTGGTAGTTTCTCTTCTTTGCAAGTAATGCCACTGTCCTGCTTTGTAGATGCTGACAATGATCCATTCCCATGCACCTAACAAATAAAAGAGAAACTTTGTCATTACAAGAAGAAAGTTTGTCAGATTTAGAACAGATGACATGCTACCAGCACGAACTTCCATAGACTTTTTTGACACGTGCATCAGTTCCTATCCACCACATGATTTTGACATTCAAACACAACATTCCTTCAGGTAGTCATCATTTCAAATCTACCTAGAAAAACAGGGGCAGATTTACCTTTCATCAACAACCCAGCTACATAGGGGTGATGCCAGGTAAATTGGTCAAATTGGTCAAATTGTTGGTGCTTGCCTGACTTTATGAAATGTTTAACATTTTAAGAAGCTACAGGCTCCTGCCCAAAAAGGAATTGCACCATTTATTACCATTTTCAAATACTCTACTGTTAAATAATGTCCAACTCCCAGCAGGATGGCAACAACAGTACACAACTGAAGGCCAATCACTAACAAGTATGGTCTTTTGGGTCTGCTTGTCCAACAGACATTGTAAGAGAAAGTACAACAATTAGAAGGTTGCACCCTCAAGACATTGTCATCACTTGGAAACCCAAGAATTTGGCAGATATCAAAACTAAGGACTTCAGTAGAAAGAGGTGAAAAATGCAGTAAATCAGCCAAGAAAAGACTGCATGACATTGTGCTACTCCCAAAATACATCCTAGTCAGCCACGATGACCAAAAGTTACTCCACAGGAACCCACTCAGAAACCAACTCTGCATGAAATGCTAAAAGCTGATGGTTAATAGCGAAGAGGCTACTAGCAGCAATCGAAACAAAATACAAAAGTGAGGACTAGAAATTGTGCAGTCCTGGGAAATAGTGAGCACTCCATGAGGTATGTAACTTTCTCATACCTCCTAAGAGTGACCCAACAAACTTGTACTCAATCAACTCCTTCACCAAAATGAAATGAGCAACAACTCACATGCACTTAATGAGCAATAGCCTCTGTAATATTCTTAGAATATGTAAGTTGGACACATTACAATCTTAGTTTAGAAAACAAGGAAGAGAGGAGTGATGGCACATCCTACATAGCAAAAAATGAAACAGAAAATCATCCTCCAAGAAAATTGCAACAAATTCAAGAAGATTGACTTTGAAATGGACAATAACCAAGTCCATCTGGCCATCTACAAGACATCACAGCGAAGTGGTAGGCTTCTAGCAAAAAATGCCACAAGGCTCTACTATTCAATTGTGATTGGTGTGGAGTTGGTGTATACAGAGGATATTTACACAATAAGACATGATCACCTCTATAGTTTAGCAGGGGCCGAATCTTCCGTTTCTTTGTTATCTCCTCTCACCTCCTCAGCAGCTGCACTGAGAGTGGCACTGATCACAGGAATCTCATGTGCTGTTGGGGCCTCGTCTATACTTCTGGTGTTGTCTTGAGCAACTGTGTTGTTCCCATGCTCCTCCTCTCCATTGTGCTCATCCAGTGGTAGGATGGCTCCTATCCTCTCATCCAGAGCAGTTGCAGTTTTTAGCCCTGCATTCAATGCACTGAGTGTGCCCGAGACTATCACATCAGGAAAGGCATCACCAGGAGAGCTCACTTCTTCTTTCTCTTCCTTTTGTCCTGTAGTAGTCGAGGCTTCATCTTCTTCAACTTCATCAGGGGTCCTGTCTTCTGTTAAAGATGAGTCCCATGGTTGTGTTATGGACAATGTTGTTGATTCCATGTCAGTCTCGAGCACAAGGTTTGCACCTGGTTGCCACTTAACTTCTCCCTCCTTCCCCTTGAGGATGTACTTGAACTCAATTGTTTTTCCACAAGGAACATCCTATGCACAGACGTAAACAGAACCACATGAATTCAATTGAGATATTGACCAGTAAAAGAAATGCACCATGTATGAAAAAGATTGGCGTTTCTTCCAATCTCAGTAAGAATATCACAAGTGTGCAACCAAGTAAGCCATTCTAGCTGTGCAACTTATCTCCTGAGGATCTTCAACTCTGCTATGGCAGATCTAACCTGGAAAGCTGCATTGACATAGGTAGAGAAAGCTACTAAATCGCAGCAATGGATTTGATAGATTCACCATTTCAACAGTCCAGACATGATCTTTCGACCAGGCTAGGGGAATTGCTGCATCTGGATCCCAGTCACCAAATTGTGGATCTCCACCCACGACGTTGTATTGTTCTCCAAAGTGACATTCCCTATGCAGCTGAAATTTCACCTTTGTTGTAGGACCTGACACCAAAGCAAACATGCAAGTGCTTCAAAGGGCTATGCATACTGGAAACAGATCATTTGAAGAATCAGAGGTTCTGGAATCATAGGTTCAAAAGCTTGATGCTTCAAACCTCTTGTAGTAGCTTTGACCCCTTCGAATTTCTGTCTACTCATCCGATCCATATTTTTGTAATGTCTTCCATATTCTCAGTAACTAAGAAGATTAGTGAGCTGTGCATATATCGAATCCATGCTGATAATCGAGTTACCTGTATCGGGAGATTCCTCGGCAACGGCTTCTGCAGCTGTGGCATCTTCATCGGGAATATTGGCAGCTTCACTGGAGACTAAAAGCTCCTGCACAACTTCACCTTCCTACATCCAGCGCCAAAAAACGCATAGTTGCGTTCTGTAGCAATCAAACGGGGGCAAGGAAGGAAATCCCATCCTAACTCCACCATGCTTACTTTCCTCATGAACGAGAATTTGTACCGTGCAACCAAGTTGTAGCTGAATTGAAAGTTTCGACCGTGATGCGCACCTGAGAGGAAGCTTGTCTCCGGAAACGGAGAGATGGAGAGTTTGCACTCAGTCCGTGCCAACTACGCCCACTAGTGCTCCTTATGCAGACATCTACTCTGCCGTCCTCGGCGCCGCTGCGGTCGCCTCCGCCTTCTCTCCAGTAACGAGCTTCCAATGACTGTACCTTATTAAGGCAGACTCTGCTCTTCTGGTGTTCCACTCCAGAGGCTCGAGGACTACAAAAGAATCCTCGCAGCCCTGCAGCTGCAACAAAAGCCTGCATTTCCCCTCTGCAAAAGCACTAAATCCTCTAAATCTTTTCTTCTTCTGAACCCAACTACTGTTCTGGCGACAACCCAGAATGCAGAGCCCCTCGGCAATTGCTTCCTGCTTCTACTCTTTTAAATTAAAACTCGTATCCGGGCAATAACCCCGCTTCTGGACAACACACAACAACACCCTGCTGCCTGATAATTCTTCTACAAATTCTTGCAACATCTGCAATTCCACAATCTCATTATTCTGCGGATAATTTCACTGTTTCAATATCCAAATGCAAACTTAGCTAATGGTGATCCTTCTGTTTCTGTGGTCAATGCCCTTTGGAAATTCTGTTGAACGGGAGTGATCTAATGGGTTCAGGAATCATCGAACACGCGGTGGTCACGTGTCAGGCCAGAGGATGGAATATTCGTGAGGAATAGACATCACTCTTTTACACCTCATTTTCTTATTGGTTCCGCAACACAGCACTTCCACTGTAGTGGTAAAAATCTTGATAAGCTACTGCTCTGTTTTCTTTTTCCTTCTGACAAGTGTTGCCTCTTCAAAAATATTTTTAGTCTTGGAATCTTGAAATCATAGTGCTCCTCCTCAGTCCTAATACTCAGCTTTTACATAGCTTCAAATATATTTCTGAACACATTTTGGGTCTCGGTGCTGAAAGTCCTATCCTATGTTGTATGTGTATATGGTTTTTGATATACACATTAGGTACCTGTATGAGTACATATAAAAAATATATACACTGCAAGTTTAAGTGTATAACGTTGGGTGTGCACATCTGTTTCGTCATGTGTAAAATAAGATAAGTGTAAATATAAAATCACAAAAAAATACACCTATACGATTTTACACATGATGTAAAATTGTCTAACATAATGTATAAAAAGAAACACAAAAACATATGTAATATTGCATTTCTTTTTCTCTTGATAACAACTATGAAATTGGAGTTTGTTCAACCAAAAAAAAAGTAAAAGAAATAGAAAGAGGTTTGAATGGTAGGCACAAGAAAAGAAAAGGAAGGATGTAGGTAAGAGAAAAGATAGTGTTAAGTATGCACAAATTAAGTATTACAAAAAAAAATTCATTGTGGTCTTGTGATTTCTTCATTGTTGTTCTTTTTTGTATAAATATTGTTTATAAGTGTAGTTGATGGTGGTGTTGTCATCTTATAACATTTTACATTGTTGAAAGTTTTAGCAACTTGTTTCAAATGAGTTTTCTATTCCTTAGTCTTTACCTTTTTGTTATGTTGCATTTTCCTTTTCTTTTCTTTTTTGAATTCATTTCATTTTAGTCTTGCAAAACTTGGTTTAAGATGAGTTCCCTTATGTTCTTTTTAATTTAGAATTTTTACACATTGAAATGGTGACATTGTGATTATTTTGTAACTCCTAGTATTGTTGCAAGCTTCATCAACAACTTATTTCAAATGAATAACCCCTTTTAAAAAAATTGATGTGGTTGTGCTTTGTTTTAAAAAATCATAGCCATCAATGGAACATGTGAAGTGCAAATACCTTCATTTTTCTACAAACCATAATTTCCAAGGATAATAAATATGCCATATCTTCATGAATTATGATTTACATTTACATTATGAAATTATTTTCCACAACATCATGGAAGTGTTAATTTAAAAGCTTTGGCTTGTAAGTGTAAATGATTTACACATTCTCACTTTGTAAATTCATCCTTTCAAAATATGGAATTTTCAATTGATCCTTGTCCAAGTAAATCAAAATATATTTAAATGCATAAGTTTGAAAAAAGAAATCCCTTAATCTCATTTGAAGCCACCAAGTTCCCTACTAAATACAATGAGAAATGAGGGTGGGCAAAAGGAAATGAAACACAAGATCAAGTAAAAAAATTTATAAAGTTCCATGTGAACCATGGGTCAAAAAGCGGGGTCCTAAATGATGTGCATAAATGGTTGCAAACTAGGGTGACTCATTTTCAATGGATACAACATTTTAAATAGTCAATATTTTAACATTAAAATGGAAGAACCCCAATGTTAATTGGGAATTATGTGATGATTAATGAATTTAAAATTTTCATATGAAGAAAAACCCAACTAAACATTTTTTTAATACATGTTAAGAGAAAATTAATTGAAATTCACCCAAAATGATTATGATAAGATTTTTTAAAATATGGTCATTTTAGACATTCAGAAGTCCATAATTTTTTTTATAATTTTTTTGTTTTGCATCCAACACATGTTTGTCAAATAATTAATTCAAATTCAAATTTTGATGTTGAAAAATAAAATATTCCAATAGGTTCTCTATTTTCCTTCCCAATTTTTTTTTTTGGAAAACAATTTAACATGAAAAATGCCCATGGATGACTTGGAGCTACAAATAAAAGATTAATGGGACAAAACATGTGAAATACCAAGGAAAGAGTTGCGTTGACAAAATGCAAGAAAAATTCAATGAACTATTTAATAACTTTTTGTGATATCCATTAATTATGTGAAGAGTAAATAATTATTTGCTTAAATACACACCATTTGAATCTAACTATAACCTTGGTATAGTAGTTAAGGCACAAAGAAACTTTTGAAGTTTTTTTAAAAGTATCCCTCCTAACATATTGGAAAATCATAATTATGGTGCATTTGTTGCTTGTAAGCTTTGTTTGCATAATATGTAGATTTCAAGATCTACCTTTCGTTTAAAGTATGTCCATTGTTGAAAAGGAAGTCTTGGATAGTTATCTTAAAACATTTTGAAGGATTGGTGGATCATGAAGCTATGATTAGGCTTTGCTACACGGTGATACAACATTTGTGATTTCAATTTTTAATTTTTTTGAGTTTTCACAAGAGAGCCTTTACATGTTGAAAGTTTAATTTGATGTCTATGTAACCATAAAATACTTGAATGCGTCAATTCATTCTTGTATGGTTTGAAAACCTAGAATTGAAGAGCTTATAAGCTTATTTTTGTTGGAGTCATGCAATTGAAGCTAAGTAATAAGAATTAGGTTTTCTAGGGTGAAGGTGGGTTATTCATTCCTAGAAAACCTCATAGACTAAGATGTCAATATATAATGTTTCACCATTTGTAAGGAAACCTAGTTGTGTAGGATAACCAAAGCAATTAGTTGTTAATGTCTCCTTATAGTTGTTACATGTCAAGAATGAGATTAATGGTAAGACTAATTCTCTTTGGTTCTTGTAGAGACCTTAATCTAAAAAGATGTAACTACTAGCCATTGACCTTTTCATTTTGAAACTGTTTTGTTAAGTGTAGTTGGTGGGTGTAAATATTTTATTTGTTAAAAAGTTTTCATGTGTCTTAGAAACATTTTACTTTGATCTATATGGAGTCTTTTGATGTCAAAAGATGTGCATGTATTAAATTTCCTTAGTGTAGGTGACACCATCTAGAATATGCAACTTTTTTGACTAAAAAAATTGATTATATAATATCCCAATTGTCACCATGTTCAATTTGACCAAAGTGCATTTTTGGACAAATGAATATGGACATGACCATTTTGATTACGTCTTTTTGGTTGGTTTTTTTTATTAGATTTATTTTTTGCCAATGAACAATATTTTGACAACGACTATATATATGTTTTGAAATATTTTAATAGCATTAGTTATAATTTTTAATAATAACATAATAATAACTTAATATATTTATTTACCTACCCCATATTTAGCTTAGGCCCCCTTTTGAAATGTCAAGTCCTTAGCATTGTACTACCACTTCAAAAGATGAAATATTTTGTCAACATATTGTAATGAATTTCATTGATCTTTTTGTTTTGATGTACATATTGTAATATTAACCAATGAGCTTCAAATTTTTTACATTACTTATTTAAGGAATAGGTGATGCCATGTACCTAGGTACCTACTAGTAGGTACCATGTATGTACTTAGATAGCATGTAGGTACCTAGACCTAATAGGCTACCTATATGCTACTAGTTTAATTTCAAAAAAATTAAATGATTAATAATCAACAATCATTGATTATATAATATTAATTACTGATATTGGATAATTTAATATTGATGAATATTTATTTAATATTTATTATTCACTATTCTTTAGTAATTATTAAATATTGGTTAATTAATGTATTAAATTTAGGTACCTACACATGGCTAAAAATAACATGTAGGTAGCCTATTAAACCTTATGCATACCTATTAAGTGTAATATGCTTAACCTAGCTTAACTATGAACTTAAGTTAGGCATATATTTTAAGTTAAACAAATTTATAGGTTAAGTAACCAAATTAGTATGGTTGATTTGATTAAATGTCAAATCAATTTGACTAAACCTTAGCCATTGAGTATGATCGATTTGACTAGGCCTTGGTCATCTTAACAAACCTTTGTTCTTCTTTACTAGATGTTTAGTTTGTTACTTGGATAAAAAGGTCTTTCTAGTCAATTGTTTCAGTAAAAAATAACTCATGTTTTTCATGCCCTGAGCATTTAGTCAAAATGGTCATCCCCTTACTTAATGTGAACATTTTAATCAAGTTGGACCTTCTAAAATATCCACGTTTTTTTATAGTGTGAATTGTAGTTACAAAACCTTATCATGTTTCTAACATAGAGTTGAAAAAAGCTTAAAGGAAAATTAAAATTACATGATGGGTACAAACACAATGTAATGAGCCAATCACATCAAGGTTGAAGTCCATGGAAAAATTCAAGGTTTATCATAATCAATACATGGTTTGTGAATATTGGATCTACTTCAAAAAATGGGATTCAAATTTTCTCCTTCATGCACATAAACTCTAATCAATTTTGACGCACTCCCAAGTTTTTAGTTAGACCCAAGATGGGTCTAAGTTACTCAAACAACGGAATTGTGAAAAACTTGGGGCTCGCTCCTAGCTTTCAGCATTAGAAGGGGTAGAGGGGCGTGCTGAAGCTCCGGTATGGGACTAGAAAGAGTGACAAGCTTTAGTTACTTACTTGAACCTACATCAACCCAACCAACAAGTTGGTTAATTCACTTTCTGGAGCACCTTTAGTGCTAGGACAAGCCACGGGCAACTCTGGATTCAGAAGACTCACCATGGCCCGGACTCGGGGGAAGCCACCACCTTCCCCCATATAGTATTCTTTGCATCTTTCCATGGCACCTACATCCGAATGGCTTTTTGTCTCGGGACTCCCAAGGAGGAGTCCCGAAATTGTCTCGGTTTGGACTCCTGAGACTTCGTGAGGTCATAATTCTTTGCTCAGACCTCTGATTGGGATGAGGTCTAAAGCAAACTTGTAGCTCTATTTGAGAGCTTTCCAATGGTGTATTGCATTCAACTTGCACACACCAGGGTCAGGTCGATTCTTGACTTTTAGTGGTCGAAAGTCAAACTACTAGTTTGATTCCCAACCCTTCTTTTTGCCATAACGTGTGCTGCAAATGTTCAAATGGCCCATGTGAGCCCATTTTCAACATCTACACTTTGATAGCTTTCCAATGATATTAAAAACATGTCAATGCAACGTGTTTTGACTTTTGCAATCAAACTATGAAGTTTTGGGAGTCTCGGAGGACTCCCAAGTCCCCATTTCGAGAGTGTGAGTTTCATCCTCACTCACATTCTCTCAAAGTAGGGTTGCAACAAATTTATTTTGAACAACAAGATATTTTGTTGCGTGTGCAACCTATATCCTATACAGATTTAAGTTGTCATAGGTTTTGTCAAATCTTCCTTAGATCATAGGCTCCCCAACTATGTCACTTGGTGTTTATCACTCAAATAGCTTGTTTTTTGCATTCATTGTGTTCGGCAAGTCATTTCTCATTCAAGTAGCTTATGTTTTGCATTCATTTCGTCCTACAAGTTGTTTAACATTCTTTGAGTCTTATAAGTTAATTTATTTTATCTTTTTTTCATGAATTGAAATTTTAGCAATGTTCCATCAAAGAAGCTTGTAACATTTTTTTCAAAAACCTTTAGCTCATACCAAGTCAACCCAAAGCCATTACATTGCGCTAAACACTTCAAGGTATGCTTATTTTCTTCCTTTGTTTACTCATTTTGCACCTTTCTTTTGCAATAAAAATTAGGATTTGATATGAATTTTAACTCTAGAGTTATTGTTACATGTTATGTTTAAGAAATGTTAGGTCTACAATGGATATTATGCAACTTTTTTTTCTAAAACCTTGAGCTTGTAGCACTAACATAAATCATTATATAGATTTTATTTCATGAGCATGTGAGTGTGAGGAGGAGAAATATTTTGTAAAATATTCTTCCAACTAACACATGATGTGGATGGGCTTCTTTGACATGTCCCAAGATGTTGTCATGTTAAACGAATATTCAAATACACTTTTATAAGGATGAAAATTCTAACATGACAACCACATCATAGTGTACATGCAAGTGTTCAAATTATTTGCATAATCTAAGAAAATTTATTTCTTTTAGAGTGTGTTTGAATGAAGAAGGAACAACACAAACAAAAACCTTTGAAAACTTCAAATGTTTATGCTTCAAGGAAGTTGTAATTAACACATACTTCAATGTGTAATTTAAAAATAAATATTTATGACATATAATGGTCATTTCAAAGATGGAGACATATCATCACATGCAAGATCTTGTTTTAAAAAGAATGTGACATGAATAAAGTTAGAAAATCTAGTAGTTAAAAATTGTTAAATGATAAAATATGTTACAACCCCAAATTCCCAAAAAATCATGTCATTCATATTACATTGTTGCAAGATTATTTACACTAACAACAAGATTTTTTGATTTAGTGGGTTTCCAAAAAATCATCTCATGCATATTACATTGTTGCAAGATTATTTACACTAACAACAAGATTTTGTGATTTAGTGGGTTTAAGGGACCTTATAGTGGAGGTAACTTATGACAACTAAAATACCATTAAAAAAATAGGTGTCATATTTATTGTAGGAGATCTCATAAACAAATCAAAACATTATGTGAACTACTTCAAACTGATATTGTCCAAACATTGGTCGTCCATAACAAATGCATCAAGTTTTCACATATAATAAAATCTACCATAATGTTTTAGCAAAAAATAATGAGATATATATTATTTCAACACATTGACTTTCCAAGAACCAAATTTTTTAATTGATAAATGTCTTGGAGCAATGATAGAGGAACTATTTTAGTTAATCTAACTTCATTAATTGCGAAATGCTTCAAAGAGGTGCAAGTGTGCAAGAAAATAATGCTATTTCTTCTTGATGAACATCTTGCAGTTGTAATGAAAAAAGATCTTCTAATTGATTTGACTCCAATAATTTTCAAATGGTTATGGGAAGCAAAAATGTTTAAAGGAGTGCTCTTTTTGTAATAATTTATCATCTTTTTCCTCTTTTTACTATGAGCATCTAGAGAGGAAAGCAAAGCCACTTGCTTCATTTTATTTACAAACATGTCTAGATGGAATCTAACACATTTCTCTTGAACTCCCCTAGACTTGGAGTTGTACCTGACTATTGATCAAAAAGAATTGGCAAGGGTTGATGCATAGTTCAAACTAGAGGTGGGTTAGTAGGCATCAAGAATTGGCTTGTAAGAGTTTAAGATTTATGTGACAATAATTCACATGTTCATACCAAAGTTCTTGAAAAGCTTGTGACAACTTCCTAAAGACGATCCATGGCCACTGCAACTAATTAATCAAAATTATAGAACACATTTTCAAAAGCAATGTGACTACCTTTTGGGTATCCAATATAGTAGAACATATAGTCTCTTTGAAAAAAAATTCCTATAAAAAAAATGGCCAAGAAAAAAAATCGATTCAAAACATGATGCTTACGAATCACCTCCACTAGTGTATAGTAGAAACTTGGACAAACTAATTATGGGTGTGACAACAAGGGAGATGGAAAATTAAACCAAACATCAACTATGTTAGGATCTTGTAGGGAATGCAACAATGACCAAGATATGATGTCGCCAACTACACTAAAGAATTTTAAAGACTTGAAGGACGATTTGTCAATCTCAGAGGTTGGTGGTTTGCATGAATAAGTCCAAAAAAAAATCACCCAAGTCAACATCATTGACATGGTGGGTGGATTTGCTAGATAAAAAAGATTTGGGTGATATTTTCATATTAAAACCTTGTCATGATATGATAGTAAACAAAGTGATAAAGTAGACAAAATAGTTATTGTTTATGTTGTGTCATTTATTTCTTTTATAAGACCATTAGAATTATTGAATATTATTTAGATGTGTTTATGAACATGCAAAAGAACCTACTATAGAGTGCTTAGATGGTTTGAGGAGTAAGAAAAAGTAAACAAGAACAAGGTTGTGTAAATTTTAAAACACATAGATGTAGAGTTCTTAGTTGGATCACTATGTACAAGAAGGGCTAAAGGGATATCAAACATAATTCCATGTGGTAAAAATGAAAGTACATATTCAATTTCATAAAGCTAAAACAACATTTGGTCCTTCAGGCATTCTATAAGTAATTGTTTAAACTATTGACTACCAAAGAAAAAAAGTAAAGTTGAAAAGTTGAACTTTATTGTTTTTATTTGCAACTACATCTCTAATTTCATGCACCACATTTATTAGTGGGAATGAAAAATGAGGAATTAGATTGGAATTATATAGAGAAAACATAGGTAGAAACCTTGTAAAATTCATCATCTTTAGAAAACATAGATTGAAAGAACAATAGTGTAGATTCTAAAAAGTTTTTTACGTCGCCATAAACACCCAAAAGACCTAGTGTGAATAGAGGCAAAAGAAACCATGTTTTCACACATTGGGAAGAGGAGGGCTTCATAGATGAAAGGATGATGAAAGAACTTTGTGAAAATCTTCAAGAAAAATTATGCATTTCGAAACCAACATTAGAGCAAAGAATAAGAAGGAAGCACTAAATGAAGCAAAACTAGAACAAAAGCACGCTAATCGATTTTCCAACTTTTGTTGATGTGTCAACTTTCTCAATGAGGGACAAACCATTAGAGTTAAAAACATTGTATGATGTTTAATAGAAGTGAGATTTAATCCCTATAGAATTATTTCACACTACTATAACAACAAATTTGCACTACAATATGCACACATTCAGGATTTTTGCATTGATTCTAATGGTTGAGTTGTTGTGCTCTTGTATTACATTTTTGTGGTATTTTTGTGGGTAAATAACCTATGCAATTCAAGTGGGCTTTGCCCTCCATGATTGCCAATTTTCAACCAATAATTCAGTGTCGGGTAGAAGTTGCAATGCTTAGTTTGAATTTGTCCACACATGTTTTAGCCAATAAAGTACATAGTATGTAGTATAAGCATGTTATATATTAGTGCTTAAAGTTTACCGAATGATAACAATTAGCAAAGTCATGGCATGGGGAATGAAGACTATGTGCACTATCAAATAGCTTTGAAGATACTAAAAGTATGCAAATGGAGATTTCAAGTGACCTAATTTATCATCAAATCCTTTTTTTGTCAGACAATTTATAACTTTTTGCATATTGACAAGTAAGCTAAGCCCACCATATCAATGGATTTTCTATATTATTAAATTGTTGCCATATTGTTGATAAAGATTGTAGGTCTATTTTGAACTGTGATTAGTAAAATATTCAATAAAATTGATCTTCCTCCTTTTGGTTTAGGTTATTAAGTAAGGTTTTACTTAAGTTAAGCCTAGACTTAAGCGACATTTTAATAAATCATGTAAGCAAGTTATGTATTATTTCTGCCAAAGCTTGTAGACCAATTGCTTTAATAGATTAATCATATATAAAATGCATGTAGTTTATTCATCAAAAATTGATGTCTTATGGGTGGCCGAGACCAAGGTTTTGTATTGTCTCAAGCTTGGCTTTATGTGTCACTATGTGGTCAAGGGAAGTTGAATAAAAAATCAATTTTTTGTTGTGCACTTCTAGTTTTTTTCACCCTAAAATGGAATTTGAAGTTGTCCTTTAGTATTTGTAGTATTTTGATCAAGGTGTTACACATAGTTTGCTCATAACCACTATTCTTCAAACCTAGATGAGGTGAAAGCTTTTTATAGGCAATAGTTCACAAATTAATGTCTTTTATGAGCAAAAAAAGGCCTTTTGCCTAAAATTGCTCTCTCTAACAATGTTTCCAAAGGGCACAAAGGCAATCAAAATATGTGAAGGGGGGAAAAATATATATTTATTTATTTACTAGACCAACCCATCGTAATGATCCCATAAACACCAGGGGAAGATATAACAAATAAGTAAAGTATACCTACATTTAAATCCGACAATACCATACCATAATCAAAAGTAGGGGTCAATAATTGATTTCTTCATTCTCCAAACCATACATGATAGTTTCCCATCATATAGCTCTCTGCCACTAATTTATTGACGTTCTTCACCAAGTTTTTATTAAATGAAGTCACAACAACATTTGAGTGTCTACTATTATTAACTAGTCCCTTTGGAAAAGTTCAAGCATAACCGACTTTGCCACATTTGTTATGAGGAAAGGGCCACACTCTCTACCATCAAATCATGAATGTCACCCTTTAGTATTTAACTTGGTTGGTCTCCTTTCTCACTTACTATAGTGATTCTATTGATTTTCTCCCTATAGAATGGACCGATCTTGTGATTATGTCTTCAACTCTTCTTTTCACTTGTGCGTTGAGGTAAGATGTCTGCATCGTCTTATTTTTCTTATTGAAAATGCTCTTAAAAAAAGAAATATATACATTTTTCCACCTTTGACCTCTATTATACCTACCAAAAGAACCAATTATGAGACCAAGTTGTTACTTGTTGGTTTAATAAATGTTGTCATTCAATGGCTATGTAGTTCAAATGTTTTAACCTTATTAACCCCAACAATATCTTTTGAACCATCTTTAGAGATATCAGTCTCTTGTGACTTGGTTTCCTAGATGTTTTTCTATGTGCATTGCAACAACGCTACTTCTGGGTGATTTATTTCATTGATGTAGATTAGAAATTAGACACCAAGATATGTCGCGTAGCAATGAAAGCACCTTACATGGTGCACGGGATAACAACCCAAGCGGTCAAATTTAACATAAATGTAATTACTAGAGCCATTATAAAAATAAATAAATTAGCACTACTTGGTAAAATGGGTATTATTATTTTAAGTATTCTTGCTAAAATATCAATGATATACAATCTCATTTTGTTGGTTTAAAAAAAAATCTTGTTTGATGTTAAAACTACAATATATATATATATGCTAGCTTTAGAAAAACATGGGTTGTGGATCACAAATTAACAAGGTGAAGCTACCTTATGGGTGATTAGAAGGTAAACCCTTGGAGGTAGCTTAAATAAGTAATGGCCTTCCTCAAAGAAAGTTATAAAATGTTATAAGAATTTTGAACGTGGCACGTTATTGGTTATAGTCAGAAAACAAAAACCCACTTGCAATAGATATTATATATATATATATATATATATATATATATATATATGTTTTGGCCACAGGTTTACAACGAAAAAAAACATTGCCTTTGAATTAAGCATTGATAAAATGCTTATGCAAGAGGAATGATTTTTTTTTTTTCAATTAGTGCAAGTAGAAAATGGGCTAATAAGCTTTTTAAAAGTTTAATTTAAATTGAGACTAATTTGAGAATGTAAAAGAAATCAAGCCATGTGGTGCATCATCTTTTTTTGTTAATTTATGAAAGAAAAAAAGATGGAAAACATATAGCATTTTTTGGGTGTAGAAAATCAAACGCAAAATGCTTTCTTGGTTTAAAAAGAAAAACATTTTTTTTGCTACACACACACATACACACACACACACATATAATACGTTATTGTAACATAGCAAAGAAAGATTGAAGGTTGAAGCAGGCAAAATAAATTATGCGCCTTTTACTTATATATTGGCTAATGATCAATTGGAAGTTAGTAAGACAATGGTAAATTACAATTGGTTTAAACCTTTAACCTCATCCAACCACCATCAATCTTCCCATTATTTGATAGCCCATAAAGACCTTCAGTTCCAAGACCACTTTGTTTATGCAATAGATGAAAGCCAAGGATCCCCTAAGGTGGAAAAGCCCATACAAAGTACCCATGTTGCTCCTTGGCTATAAGGAAACTATGTTTTAGGTGGAAATCAAAACATACTTGATTCATATTATTAAATGGCAGGAAATTGCATACCATTAACTAATATACCTATAGGTACATGGGTACATAATATTGAATGGAATCTATGTCAAGGCACAAAGTTGATTTGAATTGTAAGAACTTTTGTTCAAATAATTAAGAAATTTGAAAATACACCACAATGTATTGTGCGGTTACCTTCAAGTATTAACAAACTCATAGATTCCCAATGTTGAACTACCATCGGTATAATGTTTAATCTTTGTCATGGTAAACATAAACTTCACAAAACAGGGTAAAATTGATAGTTAGGTAGATGTCCTATTATTCAAGGTGTTGCTATGAATCCAATTGATCATCTTCATGGAGGAAATGAAGGAAGCACAAAAGGAAGTAGAGTTTCGATATCACCTTGGGGGAAGCCTAGCAAAGGCGGATTTAAAATAATAGTAAGAAAACGCAAAAAATAGTTTATGACACAATTATATGGAAAGGCTCTTTTGTAGATGTTTATTTCTTCAAGCAGAAAAAAGATCAAGTGGAAAATATGCTCATGTTAATCTTGTATTTTGGTTCAATTTGTTGGTTGTTACGCACAAATTTATAATGGAAAAGGTTTTGTTGGTTTAAAGATTACTGAAGAAATGGTTGGTCATAAATTTGGAGAGTTTGCTTTTACATGAAAACACTCTTCCTTTGGGAAGAGAACTTTGCCCTCGAAGACCAAAGTCAAACCGAAAGCAAAGGTGTGATAGTAAGTTATGGAGCAAAAAGTAAATCTAATTTTAGTTAGACTCAAACTAAATCATAGTTCAAATTCAAGTTGGTTTAGTGATTATTATTATGGAAAATTCTTGTATTAAAATGTAAATTTTATAGATTATTTTAGTTCAATATTTTTTCCTACAAGAAACACATTTGGCTTTCGTCTTGGTAGCTTTATTACTCACCATTTTCCTAAAAGGACATTAATTCATGTATTTTTTTTAGATCAACTTAGCTAATTAAAACGAATAGGCCTTAGGGCAATATAATTTGTCAACTTGATTGAGTGTATTGATGACAATATAGAAATACAACAAAAGGAAGTCAAGATTTGGCTTAAAAAACACTATGGATATCATGATTGATTACCATCAATACACAAAATTGATCAATCACTTCAAGTCAACAGTTGGATGGCTTCCAAACATTCTACTTTTTCAAACTTGTTGGAAAGGCATTTTGGAGGATAATGATAGAAGAACATTAGAAAAAAGCTATGCATTTGATTATTTTGGGCCTTTTTGTAAAATTAACAAGATATTTCCACAAACCATTTTTGTAGTTATGCATCATTATTAGAAATTTTGGGTTTTGCAACTGTCGCATGCAACTAAAATTCAGTTACATGTGACACATGCAAGTGTAAATTTTTGTAATTGCATAAGACAAGTTGCATGGGACAGTATGTATGCAACATGTATATATAGTGTTAGTATACATGTTCATACATACATACCAATCCAATGTAGTTGCACCTTATGTGTAACTTTCCTTGCAACTACATACAACTAATCAAAATATGACACATGTTTAAAAATTAGACAACTAACTTGTGGACATGTGTCATTATTTAATTTTTTTGTGTTTTCAAAATCAAAAATTCATTGGATTATTCTTAATCATTAAAGTTTTTGCCATTAGGATGATGACACGTGGTGCTTAGGTAGGTAGATAATAATTAAACCCTATTAAGTAAATAGGTTTATTTAAGTATGTAAGTAGATTGAAAAATAGCTAGGTTTAGGTTATATAAGTAGGTTCAAAATAATCCGATTTTATTTTTAAGTTTGACCATTTCATAAAAGTTAAGTTTTTTTCATTTACTCATGCCCAATGGCACTTAGTATTTGTTTTCAACATGACTATTGCTCCTACTTATATACTGAGCCAAATAGAATTGGAAGCCAAAGGATATGGGTTAAAACATTCCATTGCAAACCTCATGGACCAACCTAATTGCACATTAGATACAACTATTGTATTAAAGTATAACAACCAGGGGAGGGCTCTGTTGCTTTTGGTGTCTAAACAAAACTTGAAGCCCTCCTCTTGGCGCATTTAACACACTAAAAATCATTGAAAAGATATTAGAAATGAGAAAGTTATGGCCCCCAAAGTAAAGGGGATCAAAAAACTCAAATTATTTTTTATTAAGGCCGGTTCTTAAACACCTAGAAAGTTCATTTTATGTTATTTTTTTGCTATTAGAGTTCCAATGTGATTTGTAGGAATTCAGATGGCGCTCCTACAACACTTTAAATTGTTTAAAATGAATAAGAAATAAGAAAGTTATGAGCTTTGAAAGCAGGAGGGGTCCTAAGAAAAAAAACAAAAACAAAACGTTTTATAACTTAGAAAGCTTATTTTTCTTATTTTTCTTCTTGTTAGTTTTTCATTACTCCTTTTCTTTTGCACTTCAAAGGTGATTATAGGATATTTAGTCATTATGATTACTTAATGAAAATATGATTTTGATATTATTATCTAGTTTAAATTAATAATTGCTTAGGACGTTTGTATACTTGTAGGTTAATTAGTGTGCCTATTTACATTAATATTTTAACATAAATAATAAAATTTAAATATATAATACCTATTGATTACATACATATAATTGATTATCACTATAATTATAATAAACACTTAATTAATAATTATGATTATTTATAATAAAATTTTAATATTATCATATTAATTGATTTTGAATAATTTTTTGTTTAATCAAATGTAC
>Ga0116229_10006085_pt1 | contig 19529 bp, 7 predicted proteins | sample S1TSphgellanicum_3_FD_87313 | JGI IMG/M metagenome (GOLD analysis project Ga0116229, IMG submission 87313) | Host-associated microbial communities from peat moss isolated from Minnesota, USA - S1T2_Fc - Sphagnum magellanicum MG | ecosystem: Host-associated > Plants > Peat moss > Unclassified... | reverse complement strand
TATATATATATATACAATATGGACCAAGATATAGTAAAAAGATAATTATATTCAAAACATAATTATAAATTAGGTATGAAAAATGTAAAAATTAGGAAAATTGACTGGCATAGGAATGCCATGTGTGAAATGTAGTGCTTGAAAAGGATTTTAACCTTGTAGCCTGTGGTTCCTTATATTGTGTTTACGCCCCTAATTAAATCCCAATTAAATTATTGTTAAATCGAATTAATGTAATTTATTATGTTTTAGCTTAGATTTGATTCAAATGTCAATAGGAGAAATATATTTCATGTTTGGGATATAATCCCAAGTTGTGTGTTTTCAAATCACTTTTGATGATTTGAAATTTTAAAACACAAGTTTGTTGTTACACGTTTTTTGTGTTTTTATGCAAATTCCATTGTGACACATTAACGCACTACCAACCTCCTCAAGAGACTCAAATGTGAGTCTAAGATGAAAACAACAGACGAATAGGAAATTGGGGCACGTTCTTTGGCTCGTAGCACTTCAAGGGTAGAGAGGCATGTTAAAGCTCTAGGATGGCACTAAGAATATTGACAACACTTCAATCATTCACACGGACTTGCACAAACCAAACAACAAGTTGGTTAGTGCATAAGTAGAGCACTTTTGGTGTTAGGACAAGCCATGGGCAAATTCGGATTCACAACACTCATCACAGCCTGGACTTAGGGGAAGCCACCACCTTCCCCCTTATAGTATACTCTGTGCCTCTCCACGAGGCCCACATCTAAATGGCATTTTGTCCCGGGACTCCCAAATGGGAGTTTCGAAATTCCCAAATTTGAGACTTTCGCAACTTTGGGGCCTCATAACTATGTGTGCAAACCTTTGATTAAGATGAAGTCTAAAGAAAAGTTGTAGCCCTCATCAAGATCTTTCCAACAATATGTTGTACACCACCTGTACACAAGGAAATCAGGTCGATTCTTGACTTTTAGTGGTCAGGAGTCAAACTACCAATTTGGCTCTTGGCCTTTCTTTTGGCCATAACTTGTGTTTCAAATGTCTAAATGGGTCATGCGAACCCATTTTAGACATCTATGTTTCAATAAATTTCTAATGATATAATGAACTTTTCAATCCAATGGGTTTTAACCTCTACAATCGCATTCTAAAGATTCGGGAGTCCATTGGGACTCCAATTCCCAAAATGGGAGTTCATTTGGGAGTGTGAGGGTTCATTCCTTCACACTCTTTTGCATTCCCAGGAGCATGAAATGTGACCTTCGGGTTTCTCTTGACCTGTAACCTTGCAAGCCCTTACCTTGGTTGTGAGCCCAAGGCTAAGGCTATAACACTCTCCCCCACTAGAATAAGAGGTTAATGCCCTCATTGACACTTCAAAATTATTTCCTGAATGCAATTGCTTTTATTTGGATCCTTGGCCACTGCTTGTTGACTTCTGCGGCAGGACTTTACTTCAAGTTAACTTAGGCGTCCCCAAGTTTCCAACACTTTCTTGGCAAGTCTAAGGGTGTCTCATAAAAAACCCTTAACCTTTGCTTCATCAAAAGACCTAAACTAGCTTAATTGACAAAACCCTCATTTGGGAGGCAATTATTTCATCCTTCCCCTCATGAGGAACTCAAAGCCAAGTTTAATTTTGACCTAAGTTACTTGACATGACTGCTTTCCCAACCTTGCACCTTGATCACAACAATCAGGCCTAACTAAAAGTATGTTTATCAAGGTACGAGAAGTAACGTTTAGGCTTTGCAAAAACCTAAGTCCCAAGCTATGTGATTATAGTACGCAAACAGAGTCATGACTTCCCATGTTGGCCGCCACTATTAACCAACCCTTTGGGATGCACTTTAAGCACGTGCACTTCCCCGCAAGCTCACCTTGCTTGCCTCCCCTTTTGGGGCCAAGGTTTCTCTTAGCCCCAAAGTGGGAGTCTAATTTTGATTTGGGCTTACGCAAGAAAGTTCCATTTGTCCATGCCACTTCATGACTCTTTTCATAATACTCATTACGTTCATGATGCAATATCTTGAAAGTTTTTAACCTTTATTTCATTTGTAACTTAATGTGGTACATTTTGTAATTCCATACCCCACTAAAAGAAAGGTGATGTCCTCATCACGTTCTATGTTTCTTTTGCTTCTTTGTCGGTCTATTATGGAATTCTTCTATGGCTTCTTAGGCATGTTCCATATCTGATTCATTCACCCAAGGTGCCTCTATGGGGTTGTATTCTTTCCACTTGACCAATTATTCCCACTTTCGCCCCTTTAGTTGCCTTGACTTGAGCACAACCTCCACTTCAAATTCTGATTCATTATGAATGAGGTCAGGTGGAGGCCTTGAGTTGTGCTCTCGATTAGGCCTTGAGGGATCACGAGAGATTGGCTTCAAAAGCGAAACATGAAATGTGGGATGAACTTAAAATTTTTCCGATAGTTCTAACTTGTAAGTGTCAGGAAATTTCTTTTCCAACACTTTGAATGGACCTTCACATGAGCCCAAAAACTTATGGCTTAAACCTTTTGGCAACCGGAAATTTTTGATGTTCAACCACATTTTTTTAATAAAAATATGGCATATCAAAATATGTAAATTAATGGAATGTTTAAGACTTTGGATTAAAAATATAATAAAATTGAAAGCAATAATGAAAGTAAAAAAACCAAATGTACCTAGATAGTTATATGCAAAATTTCCAACCCAAACAAAAAAAACCATTGCTTGAATTTTTGAAACAAATATTTAATTTTTTGTTCACATTTTGAAATTGAAAGGAATCACAAAGTTCAATATGATTATGGTAATAAATTATTTTTTCTAAATAGTTATAGATTATAACTCAATCAAAGATTTGATACATTATATATGAATATTTAAATTAAATGATTTAATTATTTGTTCATGGTTTGAAACAAAAAAAATTAAAAATTCAATGTAATTGTGAAAGTAAAGTTTTTATTTAAATAATTATTTTTCAGACATTACATATGATTATTTTAATAAATATTTATACCATCTTAGTTGTACATTTTGAAATGGAAAAAAATCACAAAGTTTCATGAAAGTTAATAAATTAAATGTACTTAAATAATATTTGAATAAATAACTCAATTAAAAGTTTCAATTATGCATTTGAATTTGTTAATTAATGAGTATTTTAAATAATAATGATTTACACACATTTTTGAATTAAAAAAATTATGAAGTTCAATGTAATAATAAAACTACCAAATCAATGAAATCAAATAGTGATATTAAAAAAACATTTTTTTGTTTGAAATATATGTAATTTATATATTTTGCAATGTCACTTTTTTTCATCATGTGAAGTGATGGCTTAGTGGTTAAAGCCTTGGAGTGGCCAAGGAGGTTATGGGTGAAACCTTATTTGGAGCATTCATCATTAAAAAAATCTTGAGTTTGGGGATTCAATGGCTTGTATGATGTTGGCTGACAATGTTAGCTCGACTTTTTTTATTTTTTATTTTTTTCCAATGTTGAATCATAGATCAAAGGTGGTAAGGTTTTGGATTCACCTATAATTCAAAAATATTAAAGTTTCATAATGTCATTATATATTCATATAAATAATATAACTTTTAATTTAAAATCAGATTAATAATGCCATATCAATTAATAGCCTTGATCATTTTAATCATTTCGAACCAATATATCTAGTCATGTTAATCATATAGTTGTACTCACATTTGTGTCAAAAATGATTAGTCTAGTATGATTATAACTAATTTTTTCCATTGTTTGATGTGATTAAAAATATGACTAAATTTAATGTTAAGAACTAGTTGAAAAACACATATTTGTAGTAGTGCCTCAAGGTAAGGGGATCCATGAGTCCAATTGGGACCTCCTTTTCTTTTATTTTATTTCAAAATCTCCAAACCTAAAAGGTAGGTTCAAGACCAATTTAAACTTGCCACATGTTTTTTTATTAAATGTTTTTCTGATTTTTTGGGATTTAAGTTTATTTTTCAAATTTTCATCCATTTTGAAGGCTTTTCATTCATAATTTAGATGTGAATTTTCCATCCATTTTTTCATCCAACCTATAGTCAAATAATGGTCTAAATATTGCACCAAAAAATATTTTAAAAGTTTGAAAAGGTGATGTTTTTGAAAATTCATATCATATTTTGTCAATTTGGTTACAATTAAGAAATTTTGAAGGGGAAAAAAATGGCGAATTTACATTTACAAATTACTTCAATCCCAACCCAAAAGTAAATTCACATAAGCTTGAATTCAAACTCCATTTTTTCCCTATGTTTGAACATTTTCCAAGTCTAAGTCTTAACATCATTATTGACATTTTGTATCCACATCAATTTTCACATAAATAAACTTAGAACCTCTAAAAAAATCCCAATACATAAATGCAATTTTGAAACCTTAAAATAAACCTTGAATTCCATAATAATGAATTTCAAATGGTTATGTATTCACAAGCCACTTTTTATTGACATGGAAAGGAAATTAGATCCTTTATTTAAGGTTGAAAGTGATGAACAACAATGAACACAATACTAGATACACATTGACATCTCATGGACCAACAAAAATTTACCATTGCTTAAGAATATATATTTTGAACATGTAGAATTAAAATGTCTTTAGTTGCCCTAGTTCCCATTATTTTAATTGAGTACAAATAATTTTTTTACATGTGTTAATTTCATTCACTTGGATATCAATTGGGCTAAGCACTTCCAATCTTCACTGAAGGCTTATTTAAGAAACCTTTCATGGTTATAAACAATTCACATGGGAAAAGTGAAATAAAAAACTTTTTATAACTCTTCCATGGTTATTTGTGAATTATATGTCAAAAGCAATTGCATAGTTGATCATAGTGTTTGAGTTTAGTCACACCTTGATTTGTTGGAGATGTGCTTATCATGGTTCAAAAGATACAAAATAATGGAGTTTTCCTTTTGAGGAGTAATAACAAACTAACATGAATTTTCCTTTCAATACTTTAGCCCACCACCTAGATTTTTTCATTCATTAATAATTTTACCCATAACAAAACAACCATGAAAAGTAGATCGAAACAAATTTGTAATGTTTACTAGATACTCACAACCTCCATACTACTTGCTTGGATACAAAACTTTGAACAAGTTTTCAAAATGTGATCCCTAGTTAAACTTTCAAGCTTCCTATGCTCCACCTTGAATTTCTATTCTCAATATGCTCATCACCATTTCCATGCTTATTGTAAACCTTTGAGCAATTAAATTAGTTACCATCACCATCAAAATCATTAGAAAGACAATGCCAAGCTTTTATACACAACAATTGCTATAAAAGCACTCGTTTCCAAAAGGTTTATAAGGTAGCCTTGAACTCATGTTACCAAAAACATTGCCTTTCATTGTTTTGACATTCACCATCAAGTTAGCAAGTCAATGCCAAGCTTTTATGTTCAACAACTCCCATGAAAGCTCTCTATTTTGAAAGGTTTATAATTTGGTAGCCTTGAATTCTTGTTGCCAACACTATTGCCCTTTCATTGTTTCCATACACACATCGCTATCAAAATCACTAAATAGATTGCCCTCCAACCAATTAATGCATTATTTCAAAAGCTGCCAAAATGGGCTATTTACCTCTCCTACTAACTACATGAGGTGCCTCCCAAGTTCAAATTTTATTTTTTCGCAAAGAGCCAATTTGATTGGCCCATCATTGAAAAAAAATAAAATATGGACGCTCCCCCGAATAGAAGGTTTTATTTTAAAATATAGAGTTCCTCTCCTTTGGCCCACCTATATAGGTGAAAGGAGGACAACATTTGCCAAAGCATGTGGGATAAAAGTGAGGTGTTATGGAGAACATGTGGGAAAACACATTGGGAACTTGGGGAACATATTGGGAACATGATGGGAAACATGGGAGGCTCCCCCAAATTGCAGTTTCTATGTCAGGATAGAGTGCCTACCCTTTGGGTTCATCTACATAGGTGAGAAAGAGAGATCTTTGGGCTAAGAATATGAGATAAAATGAGGTGCTATTGGGAACACCCTTGGGAACAGTTTGAGAACTTGAGGAGCATCATGAGGAGCTCATTAGGAACCTGAGGAAAATCATTGAGAACATGTATTTGAACAGGCTGAGAACATGACAGGAACATGAGAATAAATTAAGGTCACCCCTCACACTATATAAATCACAACAAGCCTACTACTACAAATACATTTATTTATGCTCAATTGGAAATCTAAGAGACAATAATGATGCTTTAGTTTAGGGTTTAGAAATACTCACTTTTATTAGGGTTTACAATTACCCACCCATAACTTACAAAACATTTGGGACCAAAATAGAACACCATGTATTCTTGCAAACTATTGAGTGGGTGGGCCACATGAAAAAGAGCAAACACAACATGAGAGAGAGAGTACATGGGCAAAATTATTATATTGACAAAAAAGGGAGTTTCACCAAACCTTGTGATATGAAACAGGACATGAATCAGCCCAAATCTCCAGAGTGTAAGTTGTCCCATCATCTCCCTTTTTAGGTATATTGAAAAGGGCTGTTGAAGAGGGACTAATATCCATGCAGAACAAATGGGGTGAAAATGTATTATACCTACCTAGTTGTCATTCTTCATTCAAGCAAATAATAGTGTGTAAAAAAAAGGGTTCTCAGAAGTGCATCTTGGGTCCAACCATTTTGTGTGTTTGTTGCAAACTTGCTTTTGTTTGCAGAAAGAATCACAACTACCCTATTTATGAAAAGATGATTTGTCTGGTATTTTTCCATCTCTAAGAGCATCTCCACCAATGCTCAGTAATGTGACCCTGCAGTGAAAATCTTAGATAAGGTTCATGAGTCCAATCCAATGAAATCCACTGGAAGAATGCTGGGACCCTGAAAGTATGCACAGCTTTCCAGAGGAGTCTAATTAACACAGTCAAATCATATTTATTGACTGCTTTGCTCCTTGTTTCTGATTGCTTAGATAGTTTGATTGGTCCAAGTGGGTTGCTATTAAACCTACTTCCACACCTTCTTCCAGGCCCAGTTTCAGTTTCAGGGGTGGGGTTGGAAAAAAGTTAGTAACTAAAACTTGGATAGGAGAAATATGTTTCCAGAGTCATATACGGAGCATTGGTGGAGATGCTCTAATAATTTATAGGCACTGACAATCGGAAAACCAACCAAGTACAATACGTTTGGTTGCATGCAATAAGAGCACAAAGTATTTGTCACACAGGCAATCCTTATGACTGCCACAAATAATTTGGTCAGAAATATTTTACCTACTATGGAACCATCGACAACAAATAGAAAGAGAGTTGCAAATTGAAGAAGGAAGGAATGAAGAAAGGAAGGAATGAAGGAGGAAGGAATTATGTGTAGGGTAAAGCTTGAGGTCAAGGGCATTACCAAAATAAGAGCGTGTGTGAGGGTAGTAGCCCAGCTGATTTCAGTGATGCCCTTGACTGAGGGCTTTACCCAGTGGAAGAATCTGTCAGAATTTTCCTCTAATGATAGGCAAATTTGATATGCAAAATTTCCAAGGTGCAACAACAAAATTGTGAAGCCCGCTCAAAAATTGTAAAACCCACCCAGCAATGTCTGCAATCATTGAAGATGCAGAAAGAGAGAGAAGGAGAGAGAAGAGACATTGCCAACTACCTCAATTGCATCACTTCAAAAAACGGGTACTGGGGAAATCGACTGGAGCTACAAAGCCACTTCTTGCACCTGCAAGAGAGAGAGTACTTAAATGATGAAGCTTTGCAATCGCAACACATGTGCTACTATTTCAGCCTTTAAATTATTCCTCAGAAAGCCCAAGTTTTAGCAAACGTCTGAATATACTCTGAGACTTGTTCCTTGAAAGATCAATGAGTCCCACAAAGGTAAGCAACTCATTAAATTCGGCAATCAAAATATTGGCATGAAAACCTTCTAACATGTACAAACCAGGTTTGGGCTGGTTCTGGATAAAAGTGTGGTGCTCCCTATCATTAGGTCAAAATTGGTGACTAACACTTTTAGTAATGAAAATTCAACTCAGCCAATAAGTTAATGCCAAGCACATTAGAGGTCCAATTCTTTTCTTCACCTTTTTATCCTATAACTTTAGCCTAACAATACTTTTGAAAATTATAAAAGTAATCAAACGAAAAGACTTCTATATTTATGTTTTGCGAGTGCAAAATGCAAACATTTTATTTGAGGAGTGCCAAAAGTTTGAGTTCTTTTTAGTGATGGGCCAATCAAAGAGACTCATTATAAAAGAAAATAAAAACTTTGCATGCATCACCCCATTAACTATTTAATATGAATCAGACAATACACACTATGTCCACATAGTATTGTTCTTGGGAACATTTTGAGAACTTTGAGAACTCATTCTTTGGGAACTTAAGGGAACTTAATGAGAGCAATATGAGAACCTTTTTGAGAACATAAAAATCCAAAAATCTCAAAAATTGTTTAAAAATCAAATTTGAAACTATACCCAAGAATAAGTCAAAATTGGTCTTGACCTAAACTCAAAATTGAAAGTTCTTAGAAAAGTTTGACCCATCAGACCTAAACCGTCGGTAAAAAAAAAATGTGACTCTATTTTAATTTTTGAAACATTCCCTAGAGTTGAAACCAAAGGGTCTTCCATTTCAATTTTGAAAAAAAATCTATAGCCAAACCCAAGGGGTCTTGTAATGTACACCAAGAATTTGCCAACACTAGTCCATTGAACCTTGTAGTCAGGCAAGAGTTAACAAACATCATACATAGTTGAGCTTGCTACTTACCTCTTTAGCTATTTTGAGCTACTGACCTACAGGTTCATATGGACAACCAGGCCTATGGGGATGTAGCTATGGTGTTCAAGGCCAATTGATGAATGCCATGTCATTAAACTTTCACAAAACTTGGACTAAATAAGATTAATGAAAAACTTTGCATTGATTAATAAAAGTTTTTCCCTTCAAAATGGGTGGATTACACAAGTGATTCATGATGACTCAATGTGAGTCTAGGCTCCTTGTTATTAAATCCTACACCTTTTCTTTTTTTTCATTTCATGCAGTACAAAAGTCCTTACCAAAGAAATGTGCAGGAAAAAGTTGCCCAGGGAGACTAAATCATGGCAGTTCCAGATTCCAGTTCAAGGAAACAAATCATGGCATGGAATCCTGTAAAGACAGCTCAAAGAAACTGGTGGAAGTACTCAATGATCTAATGGAATGCTTTCTAGAGCACATTCATGGGTGGTGGACAAATGGGTACTAGAATTCACTAGTCTGCTTGCATTACCAACCCATCATACATATACACTCTAAACCCTAAACCCTCCATTACCACATTCTTTCCAGGAACCTGGATCACTGGAGATTATGTGGTGAAGAATTAGCTACGAAAAAAAACCAGGAGTTGCACTAGATTTGTCTGTCAGTAGAGTTAGAGATTCAACCTAGACAACAAAATGCAGGTCCATTCAGCTTGTGAGAGCATTCATTCCTCAGAGCTGCCAGTGACCACTAACACAAGCACCCAAAAAACCAACCAAGTCAGAATGATCTGCAGTAATTTCTACATGCAGGACCTTGGAGGAGCAAAATCACAAAGAACTGAGAGTAAAAATTATTCTTCAGTCTACATAATATAGGTATCAGTTGCAAACAGTTTGGTGAAGTTGATCTAACCCCAGATCTAGAAAAACTTGGTAATTAAATTCTTGATCCACAAGAATAATAAAAAAATTGTGAACAACAACAAGAACAATGTAACAAATGTTTTGTTGTGCAAATTTTGTTAAATTGCACATTCATAATCTTCAACTTTGAATTTGTTGAAATCATAAAATTTGTATTAGCTGACCGTCTACAAAGTAATCTGATTCAAAGCTCTACAAATTCTTACGAGCTGGGACTTAATTGTGAAGGACTTCTCAGACTAATTGCACAGCAGAAAGTTATTGACAGAAGAGAGGAACACTTGTGTGCAGATCTACAAGACAATTGAGCTGCTCTTGATATGCAATTTACTCACAAGCTTCAAATTTGTGAGTTTTAATTACTTCTAAATGTAAGAAGGGGATTCATATTCAATCTACCCTGGAAAGACTGTAGTGTACAATTTGTTGCAGCTTCTTTGAAGAAGATCCTGTGATGCCCTGGAACTTGAATTCTAACAGCTCTTCAAGTCCCTCAAGTATGGTACACGAGAGATCATTGCAGCTCATCAGATCAGTTTGAAGCTGCTCATGACCTCCCTCTTCAAGCTCTTCATCTCCAAATATTACTGCCAAGATTCAATCCGCAAATCCAAAACCCACCAAAACAGCGTTCAGATCAGCTAGATTGAAAATTCAAGGATTCCTGAATTCATGCTCCAAAACACACATATATACATAAAGAAGAAGAAGAATTGAAGTTAGGTCAGAAGAAGAAGAATTGAAGTTAGGTCAGAAGAAGAAGAAGAAGAAGAAGTTCAGAAGAAGACGAAGAAGAGGATTGGGTAGTAAGCTTACCAGCTGCAGGAGAAGGCGCTGTAGTACTCTACTGACTTAGTATCGAGTTTGTGATCGGAGTTTGTTGTTGTTCTTCAGGTTCTGTTGCTGTATGATCGTCGTCTGAGGTCAGCCTGTAGTTCACAAATGCATGCTCGTCAGTGTCGTTGAGGGTGAAGAAGAGATAGGTCTCATCGATGTCGACGGAGACCGAGAGGCCCGAATTGGAGGATCCGGGTAGCACCTGGCTGACCACGAAAGGGACGTACTTGCCAGTCTTGAGAAGAGTCACGGAGCAAGCTTGGCTGCTGTGTGTGTAAGGAACAGAGACCATCTCTCCCGTTTCTAGCTTCTTGGATGGCTGCTCTGCGCAGCTCACGATTGCATCCTCGCCTGAGTAATCGAAGAATTCCACCTTGGGTTCACGATCCGGTTCTGCAGCTAATTTTCTCGACTCTATTAGTGTGCTACAACTAGCTGCACATGACAGCACTACAATTGCAACTAGCTGCACGAACTTCATCTTGCAAATCCTGCTGCTGCTGCTGCAATTAGCGGTGATTCTTTGACGGATCTGAGTCAATTCCTAAACGGAGAAGCTAGCTAGCTAGCTTATATCTACATCCACAACCAGTAGCTGATGCGGAAACCCATGGACACCCAAGAGAGAATTCCAAGCTCCAGAAGACATGATCAGCAACTATATAATCGATCCCAGAGCGAGAAAAGTCCAGATCTCAGGAATAGAAAAAATTGTTCACCAAAGACAAAATGAATAGATCATTTTTCTATTCATCTCAGGAATAGAAAAATGTTGACCAGAGGAAAAAAAAAAGTAACAAATTTCTCGAATTTGTGTTAATAAAAAATATATATTAGTTCGACATGGCGCTGAGACGTGCAGCAACGTCGTCTTGTAAGTTCCTGAGTGATATACATGATCATGTTGTTCACTGTATATTAGAGTTTTATTTTGATATATGTAAGTCTGGATCATGATCTATGAGCTGCTGCATGATGACTAGGGTCCGGAAAGTGATCTAGATTAATTTTAGATCAGCTCTCTCGAGCCGATGATCTAACTTTTTATGATCATGAATGCGTGGAATATCACTGATCTAAACATCGCATTGCAGCAGATTCCTCCTCTCTAGATCAATCAATATTAATCACTACCCAATAACACAAGATTTCTTCATGGCTAAGTTCCTTGAAAGCTAGCAACTGCATATATTTTGAGGCAATCGTGATCTTGATCTTTGCTATATACTTCAATAAAGAATTTTGCTTCCTGCAACCTATCCAGAGATCTGCACTAGATTAATGTGCAATATTGAAATTTGACACATGAATGAACCGCTAGCTAGCAATTAGCTAGCTGCTGCTACAAATCCAGAATTGGCAGTTTGATAACACACGAGAAGTTCGATCACAGGCTGCTGAACAGAGGAACAACACAAGAGCTGCAAATGCAATGATGTAGCAAGCTGCATTCAAAGGTATTCTCCCACTATTGTCTAGTATTTGAAGATCCCACCAACCCTATCATGAGTTTAATCAATAATAAAACTCACCCCTATCTAAGCATAACTATGTAACAAGGCATTTAGCACACCTCTTAAGAGAAGAACAAACATGGGTAGTTGGGAAAAAAATATTTTGTGGTAACATGAGTTGAATAGAGCTTGGAGAAAACAACACCTACTTCTGACATACATATGATGAGGTAGGGCAGTTGTTAGCTTGATGTTGAAGTCTAGTCAAACCCACACACCTACAAATAATGTCCTCCTAAATTTTGATTCAACTCATCATGTCATTGGGACCCTATATGTGTTTCTTGTGGAGCATTTTATTACCCCTTTGGATTGTGCTCAAGATTTTTTAGCCCAAAGAGTTCTCATGTTTTGGTCTTTGATGACCTTTTTGAAAATTGATAACAAGTCACAAACTCATGGTATACCAACTAGAAAAAAGAGTGAATGGACCCTTGTTAGAGGAAACAAAGGAAACAAAAATGGGGAGAAAAAAAAAAGGAACATAGGAAACAAAAAGGGGAAAAAAAAGGGGAAAAAAAAAGGGCGAACATAGGAAACAAAACGGGAAAGAAAAGAGAATGAAAAAAAAGGGAGAACATAGGTTTGGCTATTGGGTCAATTTCAAGGCCTTAGAAAACATTTAATTATGTAGCATCAATTGGAACAATTTTTTCTACCAAACTCTGTGTGACTCCCCATCACCACAGGCTCCGAACATCACCAGCCATTAAGTGAGAGTTGTAAAGGGGCAAAAACTGCAAAGAAACCCATAATTTGGCATTTTCACAATGACTAGTGTAGGATGTGCTGTTGGCCCAAGTGTGAACATATTCAGGGCTCACCTGATTTTTCCTTCCAAACCCAATTTTTGCAATTTGTTTGAATTTCCAGCAACAAAATCCACTAAAAAATCAATCTCTTCCACACCTTAGCTCTGAAAATTGGGAAACAAAACTCTACTAAATCTGCCTGGTCCAGGGCATTTGGACAACAACAAGAACACCCACAAATTCCATTATAGTTTTCAATTTTGACCTATTTATTTTTCAGAATTTATGGTGGCTCAAAAGCAACAACCACCTTAGTCCCAAAAGTCTATATAAATGAAAAAATTAACATTGGAATGGAAAAAAACCATTAAAAATCAGTGTTGAGTGGGCCCTATGTGATGATTAATCAATTAATAAAGTTCATATGAAAGGATGCCCATCTAAAAAAACTTTTTATCATACATGTTAGAGAGGAAAAAACATGAATCCAACAAAAAATAACTAAGATTGAAACTTTTGAAAATAAGATTCAAATTTAGTCATTCAAAAATCCATATTTATTTGTTAGTTAATTTTTTTGTTGTAATGTTTTTCAATCAATTTTTTTTTTTCCATCATGTATCGTATATTGAGTGCTTATTAAAAATATTGAGATGAAACCATAACAAAAAATGCATTTGAATGTTAATGCAAAACTAAATTATAGCCATATATTCACTTAAAAGTCCATTACTCTATGATTGGTGCATGTTTATTGAATTTCACTCCTCAAAGAATATTTTTATTCAAGTTGGCAATCTCAATTTATAAATATTTTTGTTAAATTGATGATTTTATAATGTGTTTGTAGCATTTGAATAGATTACATTATGCAAAAAGTCCATAAGGATGCAAAAAGTGAACCACCATAGCTTACATCTACCCTTTTAAGAAATTAATATAAGATATAACATTCATGTTCTAAAATGTTGCAAAGCTTGTGCATGTATTTTTTCAAGAAAATTCTTGGTTGATTTGTGGTCAATTTTATCATTAAAATATTTTACAAGGTTTTCTTTAGGAATTTAGTATTGGGGGAAAGACAAGATCATCACAACCATTAATTCCAAAAAAAAAATTCCAAGTATTTCAAAGAGGAAATGTGAGTTTTGCAATTGACCACATCATCTTATATAATGAAAGGGGATTAGTAGAATTCCAAGGCTCATTATATACAAGACAATTCAACAATTAAATAAACATTAACAAGTATAATATGGGTGATGTATTTTTTGATATTGTCAAATGTTTCAAGAATTGTAGTATTGTCAAAATAGTGGTGGAACCATTGTTGAATTGTTTGATTGGCTTGTTATTCAAAGGATTGCACTTTTGACAAAATGGAAGGATGAATTTCAAAATAACCAAGTTTGAGACTTGGTGGTTTTGTTGGAATTTCATGCCATCTAAGTGTATCAAACCTTCCACTACTTGCATAAATATGGGTTAGTAACCTACCTTATATTGACAAGATATTAAAATATTTAAAAATTCTTGAAAACATTAATTGAATGGCAACTTGATCCCCATGCACTACCCAATGGCACTATTCATTGTAAACCAATGTTATGTAATGAAAAAAGATAAAAAGATTGTGAACAAGATTGAATGCATAAATAACACAAACAACTAACAAATATCACCTCTGCATATTTGTGGTGGTACAAAGTCTATAGATAAACACATTCAATTTAATATAACCTAAAGAAGGAATTAACAATAAGTTACATACTCTGCATTTATATGTGTATTGTTTGTTTAATGGGATGGTTTGAAGGCTAGTAATCATGTGTACTTGCAAATGAGCATTAATACAAATCATTGCCAAAGATGGTGAATTTGGATCATAAATAATTTATCAAAAATTGGGTTGTTGAATGTGTAATATGAAGGAATATGGATGCAACAATGAATCTCCCTTAATATTCAAAGGTACAGACATAACCTTTGGTTGCCTATGAATCCAATTGAGAAGATGAATGATCTTGTCCATCAACATGAATGTTATGATTTCCTTGGGGATAAAAATTGAATGCTAACAACAATATAAGACCCATTCTTTACACTAAATGCATTTGCTTTGGAAAAGATAAACTAGATCTAACTTACCACAACCTTAATTCATTTTTGAAATTTAAACCATGAAAGTTTTTATTTGTGGCTTCAATTTGCAATATTTTTATATTGACATTAAAGATCTAAATCCTATAAGTAGAATTTTAACAATGGGTGTTTCTTACAAGCTTTGTTTTCAAAGCCATGGCTTGCATATTCAAATGTGGACATCTAATCTTGAATTGATTAACAACAACATTTTGCATATTTGTGTCATATCTATAGTTGACAATCACCATATTGATGAAAGGGTCAAAGTTTCTTTTGAAATGGTGCATAAAAATATATTGAGCCCATTTTTTGTTTCAATCAGTTGTTTCTTACAATGTGGTTTCAAACATTCAAGTTTTTTGAACACCTAGCAAAGAATGCTAGATTCATAATGGAATGAGATGAAAAGGAATAAGGAAATTGATCACAAAAAAAGTCAATTAAATTAGTCAATTAACAAATCCTATGTAACCCATTTTGATGTAAGTAAATATTGATGTTGAAACTAGGAAATAGTAACATTAAAAAAAACTTTAGTTTGCATAATTTGGCTTCTTAAAAACTTATTCACCATACTTGCATATATATGTTGTAATTAAGCAAAACTTTTGATGGACTATGAGGGTGTGGAGAATTCTAATGAGTGCACCATACATTGGAAACACTTTCCACCTCTCACAACTAAGTTACAAAGGCTCTTCTCTTACCTCCTACTTACATCTCACACTACCTAGTTAGCTACCCATGTAAGTGGGTGAGCACCATGGGTAATTAAGTAGGTAGGGGAGATAAATGATTACTATCTGTAGGTAATTATGTCGGTAGGGAATATAAGAGGTTACCATCTAGGCAGGTAAGTAGGTAAGGCACTTGATGACAACTAGGTAGATAGATATGTGTAATGGTTGATACAATATTTAACCATGGTTAGCAATCAGACAACAATACAATGATACAATGCTTCTTGTTCACACATCATCCATCCTGTATTGTGCATAATTTAACATTGATGGGTCACGAGTGTTGGTGTATTCCAATGTTGGGCAAGTATTAGAAATTGCACCAAACTTTCACTGGTTATCCAAGTGGTTCTTAAAGTTCATAACTACCTAGTCAAATACCTACCCACAAACCCACTAGTCCTTTGAAGTTTTTAAAATAATTGGGCCCAATGGTTCTTTGATTATTTTTCCCCCAAGAACCTGGAACCAATAGTTCTAAATGATTTTGAAATATTAAAAAACTTTAAAATCCACAATTATTTAACAAAATCAAGTACCGATCTAATACTCCAATTTATTCTAATGCTAGGTGGTAATTAAAAATTGCACCAAACCCCCATTGGTTATTAGAGCCAATTCCTAAGTTTGTAACTATTGGTTTCAAACAAATCAAATAATGGGTTCATATTATGATGTATAATGTTCATGATTTTTTTTTTAAAATTAAAAAAAATCAAACATCTACTAACAAAACCACTAGTTCTTTTAGGAATTTCTTTGGTTTTTTGAATTTTTTGTAATAAATAGAATACGTGATTCTTTGAGATATTTTACCCAAAACCCAAAATGGATGGTTTTTTATTTTTGAAATATTTAAAAAACAAGAACTTGAAATTTTCAATAAAATCAAATATCCACCCAAAATCTAGTTTAAAACCAAAACAACCTTTGACATAGACACATGAATGTATATTAAAAAACTTTATAGATAAAAATGTGAAACCATATTAGCTCTTCCATTGAGTTTAAAGGAAGTTGAATACAACTTTTGAAAAGCTTTAATACAATAAAAGTAGGTTACTAGTACATTTGAAATTGACTAATAGATGCAATTTTCAAAAACATATACATTTGAAGATATGATTCTTCAAAATTATAATAATAATATGAAGCATTTAAATCTTCAAATTAACTATTTCTATACTTTCAATATGTCAAAACTATTTTATCATTACTTGTAACGAGGGGCCATGCTTTCATTTCCCAAATTTTCACTGAACATTGGTTCATGGTTCAAAGTCTAGTGATGTTTTAAGTTTTTTGTTTTGAAAGCTCAAGCTGGTAATTAACCCACAATCATGTGACATTGGTTTAATGTTCATGAATGTTGTGAGCTTTAAATTACTTAAACAAATGAGCAGGCAACTTGGGATATGGCCGGACATGCAATGGTTGAGCTTTGTGAATAACCGTGCCAAATTGTTCAGTCATGTCAAGGGTCTTGGGATCTTGTTGATTTGGGAGCTCCCAATTGAAGCCTTGGAGCAAGCGTGCTAAAGCAATCTCCACCACCAAATTTCCCATAGCACGTCCTGGACATGCTCGTTTTCCACTCCCAAATGGCAAATGCTCAAAGGTGTTTTCCTTCGAATCCACGGTTTTCGTTGCATCCACGGTCTTGTCTACAATAGGATGTTGTTGTTGTAGAAAATTAGGTTGAAGATCATGTTTGAGAGCTTCAGGATGTTGTTGTTGTTGCAGGAAACGTTCAGGATAAAATTCCAGAGGTCTTTCCCAAATTGAAGGATCTCGTCCCATTGCCCAAATATTCACCAGGATTTTTGTACGTGGTGGTATATCATAACCTCCTGCAACTTGACAAACCTCATCAAGTGAACTATGAGGAAGGAGTAAAGGACCAGGAGGGTGCAGACGGAGAATCTCTTTCACCACAGCTTGCAAGTATGGGAGCTTGTAAAGATCTGCTTCCTCAACTATGCGATTCGTTCCGACCACTGTTTCTAACTCCGTTTGTGCACGCTTCATGACCATCGGATTTCGTATTAATTCTGCTATTCCCCATTCTATTGTGTACGTCGATGTCTCTGTTCCAGCTGCTATCAACTCCTGCAACAAATGGTGAACAAACTCAAATTCATCATTTACTAGTTCATTGGTTGTAAAAAACAATTTCAACATTGATTCGACAATTGTGCAAATCTTGACAATGCGAAATCTTGAATTATATCAACATGTCTATGATCATCATTAAAGATTGTTTGACAGAAAGAAATCATGGCTTTTGTGATCATGTGCGACTATTGAACTTTAGTGAAACATGTGTTATTGTACATAATGTAAAAAGAAGTACAAAATTCATAGCATGACCCATCTTCTTACCATGACAACACATTCGATTGTCTCATCATCAATGTTTCCAGTCCCATCCTCTCGAGGTGCAGAAAGCAACACACTCATGAAGTCTTTGGGTTTATTTGTTGTATTCTTGTTTCCTGAATCCTTAACTTGATCTGTTGTAGCAATTAAACTTTTGTGTTCTGTTATCATTTTGTGGACAAATTGAGTTTTTCTTTTGCGCAATCCGTGCATGGCGGCCTCAATCCCTTGAAGCCTCGCTACCCATCGTAAAGAAGGATAGTAGTCACTAATTATTAGAGTTGTCAACCAACGGTCAACTTCTTCAAAAAATTGTTTGAAATGAATCGCGTCATTTTCCCTTGACTCCTCCACTCCGTAGAACCTAATTGCCAACAACACACAATTTGAACTCATGAATTCATGTGAAGCTTAGTGAAGAACACTAGGTTTTGATCACTAACTACGTTCCTACAAGGAGAAGAAGATGAAAAAAGGAATTGATAGAAATAAGGTAGAGTTGAATAAATGCCTTTTCCCAAACAGCGTCTGTGTCACAATGTTGTTGATAAGACATGTAAGATGAAAGTTTAGATTCACCACTTTCCCTTCCTCGCTCTCCATGTAGATATTGTTTAGTGTGCTACTAATCTCTTGGGTTCTGATCGGTTGGAATGATTGCAAACGTTTCACACTGAAAAGTTCAGTCATACAAATCTTGCGCAAGTACCGCCACATGGGACCTCCTTCCGCAAATATCATACCCTTGTTGGCAAATACAATTTCGCCAAACATCGCTTGTGTGGGACGGTAGTGGAATTGTTGATCGTGTGTCTTGAGAAATTCCTTGGCCATTGCAGGAGAAGACACCACAACAGTGTGCACAGAACCAAGACGAAGGTAGATAAGAGGCCCATACTGTTTCCCCCAGTTCATAAATGTTTCATGCACATTCCCACCGCCCTGACGCAACTGCAACAAATTCCCCACTATAGGCCAAGGTCGTGGCCCTGGAGGCAACCGCAAGCTACTAGATTGCTTGAACAGGACATACTTCGACAGCAAGTGCACAAAAAAACTAGCCAAGAATGCAGTAGTACTAATCAACAGCACAGATGGTAAGAGCCCCGACATGTTGTATTTCTGTTGCAACAGGAGAGATGATAAGAGCCCAGACATGTTGAACTTCTGTTGCAACAGGTCAATCAAGCAAACACATCAATGCAAATTGAACTTGTCGAATTTGAGTGCACAATTGTTGTGCCGGATGCATGTAATTTATATTCCAATTCTTGAGTGACAAGGTAATACGTACCATGACATCTGCACCAGCTAGTTTGACGCATTAAAATAATGAACCTTACACTTTTCAAGATCCTTGCATTTGGAAATATGAAGTTGTCCTTGAGTAGCTGCGTTCAGTACCAAGTTGAAATTGAAAGAGTTCTTTTCAGGCTTTACTTTCAGGCTGCTCCTGGATTTGAGGGTC
>Ga0116229_10006084_pt1 | contig 19532 bp, 19 predicted proteins | sample S1TSphgellanicum_3_FD_87313 | JGI IMG/M metagenome (GOLD analysis project Ga0116229, IMG submission 87313) | Host-associated microbial communities from peat moss isolated from Minnesota, USA - S1T2_Fc - Sphagnum magellanicum MG | ecosystem: Host-associated > Plants > Peat moss > Unclassified... | reverse complement strand
TCCTCCTCCTCCTGCTCCTCCTCTTCCTCCTCTTCCCCCTCCTTCTCCTCCCTCTCCTCCTCTGCACTCGAAGTTATCCCCGTGCTTCACATCTCCATTCATCGCCAGCCACTCCTCAGCTCTCACCACCACCGCTTCATGCGACACGATCAAGAACGGCAGCCTACTCCGTTGACTGGCCATCGCTCAAATCCAACTCCAAAAGCTCCACTCCCAGCTCGCCGTCCCCCTCTTCTCTTCTTGCTCGCTTCTTGCTCGCTGCACGCTTGATCACTGCAGCAGGCACCGACAGCAATCTCGTGAGTCAAGGTCCTTAAGTGGAGAAACCAGCTACTGCGAAAACCCCAAACAAAGAAGAGTCTTCGGTACTTATTCGTAAGTAAGCTGCGTGCACAGCCCACTTGACAGCAGCCCCACTTGACAGCAGCTCCAGTCAACTTAACTGCAACCGTTCCAAGTCACACTCTAGCCTACAGAACGACGTAGGTACTAGGTAGGTAGTTTTCATTTTGGTCTCACATTTTGACTAGTGTTTAACACGTGTTATTACTGTTGACTCACGTAGTTTTCAGTTGCCTTAATTAGGTGAAAAGTGATGGTGTTTTCTGTTTTAAAATAAATAATAATAATATTATTATTATTATTATTATTTGGGTGGGGTTGGAGGGAGAAGAAGAAGCTTTTATTAAGCAAATGCAAGTAATCTTCAAAATAAAATAATTATTCAACACTGAAAACGTTGAACTTGTCATGATTCTTCGTTGAACTTGTCATGGTTCTATGGTAGTTGTGAACTAGTGTGGCCTCTGCCTTTGGCCCAAGTGTTACCACATCCTCAACTGATTTTTCCTTCCAAAACCTGGTTTTTTTGGAATTTATTTGAATTTTCAGTGAAGAAATGATTCAATATTCAAGAACTTTTACACCGCAAGTCCAAACGTCATGGAACCAAGCCCATGCACCCCTCCTCATCGAGAGCTTTCCAAAGACACCGAGAACACAATCTGAAGCATCCCAGTTCAGTGGATCTCATAACTACAAAACAAAACAAACTACCTTCCTTCATAGATAGATGGTTTCACCTTACCGAACTTACTTAGTTGATTTCTTTGGACCCACCATGATTTATTTTTAATTAAAAAATTATAGTGTAAATTCAACTATAATTGTGCTATTTTGGGATTATCTTGCCAAATTTCGATATCAAAAAATTGGTAATTTATAATTATAAAAAATAAAAAAAACCCCTGCTTTGGAGGTGGGGAAGCAGGTAGGAGGAGGGGAGGTTCTTCATCTGCCTCCAAAAAATTGTAAATTGAAATTGCTGGCATGGCTCTTAGCATGTGTGAGCAAGCATAAGTTGCTAATTTACTGAATTGATTCATCAGTTAATGCCATGTCTGTTTTCTTGCCCAAAATTACAATTTTTGTTTAGTTACTATTAAGAATGTTAGTGGTTTCCTTTCTTTCCAAGAAGCTAATTTTTGAAGCAACTTTTCTCTTCAGTCTTCAACCTAGATCAGCAATTAAAAGATCACTGAAAGGACAAAGGAAAACAATGTGATTGGGAGAGAGTGGAGTCCCAGTCATACATGTGCACACCACTACTAAGCGACAATGCTGTAGATAACCTCTCTATTAAAGTGTAGGGGAAAGCCCAAGGCCATGGGCTTTACTGGAATAAGAGCCTGAGCTCAGCTTCACCTCGCATGGGTCTGACTCCGTGCACTACCTAGCCCTCCAACTACACTACAAAAATCCACTTGGAGTGTCATGAGAGCTTATGAAGTTGGATGTGTGGAAAATTGATTCAATACTTGATACCTGTATAATTGTGACACATGTTTCTGAAAAAATAAAACAAATTCCCTAGAGGCTTTTTTCTATTTTCTTTTCTTTTTTGACTTCTCTTGGTCTTCAACCTAGATCAACAGCTGATGGATGACCTCAGAAAGATGACCTCTTGGTCTTCAACTTAGATCAACAGATGATGACCTTGTAAAGCTGACCTTGGATGAAAGATGACAGGGACGAAATGCTTATTGGGAAAGAATGGGCCCTCACCACCAGCATCCTTTTCAACACATTGTCAAACAAACCCTATGCTAGGTAACCAGGTTTGGTCTCAAATTCAGGTACTTCTTAAGGTTTAGTTTTCCTATGTGGGACAGCTGGGTCATCTACCGGTACCACTTGTGGTTCTGCCAGTGCCACTTGCAATCTGAATCAAATCCACAGTGGAGAACACCAGTTATGCTCTGGAGCAGACCAATAGTAGATCCCATCCCACTTAATGGAACAGAATCTTGGATGATTGTTCAGTATTATAACAGTGTGTTCCGCATAGGATCTGCATTCTGCCTCATCAGAATGCCCAGGGTCAATGCTTAAGTTTTCAATACTGTTCTATCCTCATCAGATGCAACTTCACAATCTCCAGTCTGCACCACATGTGTCACAAGCTTCAGAGTTGCAGCCTCACAATCTCTTTGAGTGTAACAATTGATGGGTGGTCATTTCAAGGGAATTGATTGCAGACCAGAGCCTCACCTTGTTATTACTAAGAGGTAGGATTGCTCCATTTGTTTCTATCTTTTCCTTGGCTGGCACTTTGTCTGTACAGCTGTAAGTAAAAGCCAAAGAAGAGCCTGGATGCTTGAATTGAAATTATCCAGTTCAATATCTCCCCAACTCATTGGCTCTTGAGTTGGGTGTGGGATGGTTTGAGGCCAAGTAATTACTGGATATACATCTTGCATGTAATTGCAAATTTTATGTGCATTTTAAGCACAAATCCTCTCGGACAAGATACGAACAGCTGTACCAGTCCCATCCTGCAAGGAAGACAAACAGAAGTTAGTTAGGGGGTGGAACCCAAAAACCAGACTAAAGACTTCTCATATCCAGATAATACTCAGACCCAACTTGGCAAAATCTCATGAAAAACAAGAATAACTGAGTTCACACATGGGCCATTCTGAGATGATGAGTGAACAACCTCTGAACGAATCTTCTTGCCAAGGTTAGATGCACATGCTCGCATTTCAGTTTTGCAGGCTTTTGCTATTGCACAGCTAACCACCCTCACTGCTTCATTATAATTCTCAACTGATCCATGAACATTGACAATCAGGTGTTCGGGTCTCAAGGGCGGAGGAGCCACACCAAGCCATGCCATCCGCTCTGCCCAGTAAAATTGGTCCAGCACGAATGGACATATTACCTGCATTCAGTATATCACACTGCAATCAACAAGCAAAAGTTTCCCCAAGCAAAGGTTTTCCTACATCCATGGACAACCAGGCTGCAATAATGGACATCAGCACATGCATTTCTCAGATGTCTTCCTGGAAGATAAAGTGCAAGTGATGAAAGAACACCTGAGGAACACCTGCACATAGTGATGCTGCTGTTGTCCCACTGAATTGCACACAAAGAGAATGCTTAGCAGACACACTAAAATCAATGTGCACAAAACATGAGCATTCCTATCCTGATCAACTTTTTTGAAAAAGAATGGTGCTATAAATCACCAGAAAATCAAGAGAGCATGTACCTGCCACCATGATGAATGGCCATCAAGCACTTTGGGAGCAACCAGATGTAGGGCACAGACCTGGATCAAACCCTACCAGTCAGCAGGATGTATCCATTTCCCTGTGTTCCACCCATTTTTGCTCTGTGCAGTCTGCACACAGGATCCTTGGCCACAAAACAAATGCAAGCAGATCCTGTGGGTACAGAGTCTCACAGATGCTCAGAACCTTGGGAACTGCCCTCTCTTCATCTATATGCAGAAGTCGCACAACATGAACAACACTCTGACAATGTAGCTCACCAAAGATGTGTTGTAGTGAGTCCACCACCAGCTACACTCCCTCCTATATACTATTTGGCAATATGCCATTTTCAGTTCTCACTGGAAAAGATCAGAAATAAAACACACAAATTTAGAAAAAAATTGGCAAAAGGCAGAGTACCCAGATGTGCAAAATAGTCTTTCGTTGAAAATTGCAACCCCTCCTTTCAGCATGCTCACATTAGACTTGCTGCCTGCAGCTGAAAAGTTTCAACAAACACTCCCTTGATACAGATAGTTGAAAGCATTGCTGTAGAAATCAACTTCTTCTAGCATGCAGGTGGAAAGGACTCTTTGTCTTCCTTTTGACTGCATGAAATAGAGCAGCCAGGGATATAACAGAACAAAGGAGGAAAGAATAGTTGCTGAAGTTCACAACTTGCCATTCACTTGGGGCAACAAATGTTGTGCGATCTCGTGTTCAAATGTAGTGATGATGGCCAAATCCAATGGTGGATATGCAGCTGTTAACAAAACAGCCCTGTTGTTCGTTGCTTCCAGGACTGCCTTTAGCACCTTCAACATGCCCTCTGGGTTCTTCATGAACCCCATACTGCATGTGAAGAAACATACTTGCTTGTTGAGTCATCCAAATAAATCTTGAAACAATACCTTCCTGTGCAGAAAAAAGGAGTTGGGAACAAACCTTCCGATGGAACTCAGACCCACAAATATTGGTGGGCTACTGCTCTGCTCTTGACCCCTCTCATTCAACAAAAACAGATGAAGCTTGACAGGAGGGACAAAAGGGCATCCATTTGTTGTTAGACCTGTCTCAAGGCACCTGCTGAGACTTGGCTCCATCCTTGGTTCCACTTGAGCACATTTCGACATTACATCACCAGTTTCAGACACTTCCCAGTCCATTGGAGCATACCAAAAACCACAGACGAAAACACTTGTTGGCCAATACACTGTCGCAATACACCATAACATGTTAGCTCAGACTACCTCCATCTCCACAAAGTCTCAAAGAAGTATCCTTACATTAACAATGACAGTTGAGAATGCACTTTAGCAAAGGCTGACCATGCATCACCTCATTATACCAGGTACCGCCACCACCATGTCAAAGATATAAACCTCATGTGAGGAGACACATACCAGGGCACTCCACAACCTCTTGGCTGAAACCATACCTGAAACCCACACAACAAAACCGAAACATAAACATGGTCTGTTAGGGCTTTGACAGACCCAGACCTGCAAGCTGGTACACTAATCTAGAATTCTTGTGAGGTTGACTGAATGGTTTGGGGTTTAGGGTACATGCTGTCAGAATTGCAAAACTTGAAAATCACTGCATCAGCATTAGCCCTCCCAAAGCATAGCAAAGAAGAGAGAGACCACACTCCTAACATGTACCTCACTATTGAAAATGCAGAGGGAGGGACAAGGATAAAGAGAAACTTAGCAGGAGAAGATAAAGGTGGCTAAGAAAATTTCTGGGTTTAGGGTTAAAGGGCCTTACAGGAGTGGAGCTGCTGAAGGCCAATCCTGTATGTTTGGGAGCTCTGTAACAGGGTCCTTAGACCCACAGTAACATCTACAGAATAAGTTCAAAGCCAAAACTACTTTGCAATCAACAAAAGACCTGGAATACTCAACAGGCCAGAAACACAACAAACATACATTGACCCATCTAGCAACTCATGATTTCCTCTATGTCTAGACTGTTGTGAAGACTAAGAACTGCCAAGAAATAGACATTCAAGAAGCACTCTGTCTTCAATGGACATACCGTGAGAGGGCAAGGACTTAAGTGAAGGCGGTCTGAGCGCCAGGCTGCCCACCGCTCAGTGAACAGCGGCCACATCCAGTGTAGTACTTCTCCCCATCCAACCTGCCATGCTATACACATTTTTCATCACTCACTCACAGATTTGTCTCATGCACCTGATTTTGTTTTCACACCCAGTTCAGTAACATTCATCTGGAACCCCAACCCTGTAGATAGAATCAATTGCTGAAAAAGTTCTCACCTCTCCTGGAAGGGCTGCCTGAAGCCTGTTGTACAGCAAAGGTCGCATGGAGCGGAATTGTCGCTCAAATGATGTTGGTGCACTGCCATGGAGATGATGACTGAAAATGTCAGAATCTATCGCCATCAATGCCATGTCAAATCTGGTCAGCTCTCCCTTTTTCAAAAGATGCCTACACACACTCTCTTGGCATTGCAATTATCAAGCCACAATTTTGTCCCAAACACATGTTGGGATATCCCCTACTAAGTGTGGGGGTGATTACTCACCTGTATGGCACCACATAAGGAGCAACAACTGCACATGGCACACGATACAGCTCTGCCAAGTGCCACCCCTCCTGAAAGCAAAGGCAAACCAAGCAAGCAGTGTAAGGGACATCAGATGTTCAGCTAGCAAATGTTCACAAAAGCCAAGTGAGGGGAAAAACATGCAGAACCAAACTAAGGGCAAAGATCAATATAGAATGACTGATCGAGAATACCTGTCTGCCCTAAATGGACTGCATTCAGATACATGGAAATACCCAAAGCTTATGTTCCTGGACAAGTACCCAAGGTGCTTCATCTTGCAGAAAAATAGGGTTTTTTGAATGGACACTAAATCATGGCTGGCTGTTAATATGTATGATATATCAAACATTTATTTAGGACAAATCAACCAAGTAATGACCAAAAGAAAAGAGTTGCAGGCACTGAAGAAAACGCCTTCAGAAATACAGGAGTTTACCAAGGCAAAGAAATTGAAAATGACAAAATCTCTACTTGCATCTGATGAAAACCCCATCACATTCTCCATGGCAGCTATGCATTCTTCACGATGGGCATGCTCAATAGTGTCTTTCCAACATTCAGATTCTTGCCAACCTATTCGTGGAGAAGAACATCAATGATGTTAAAAAAAAACATTGTTGCATCAGGAATGACTCAAACCTTGTCCTTGAGTGTCTAACTCTACAATGAAGAGAGAATAACCTTCTTCTTCTTCAGATTTCTTGTGTGGAGAGTCTGAAGAACCTGTGATCTCATTTCCAAACAGATAATCACCTTCACTTCTAGGTGATGGAACAACTGGAGGGCTGGAGATGGAGATGAACGATACACCAGCTTCAGATAAATGAATTTGCAAATTCTGGCCAGTAAATGCATATCATCAGTTTCTTTATGAACTAAACCCTAAACCCTAAACTCTAAACCATTTGAGGTGCTAAATCCATAGCAACAATGACCACAGCAACTAGCAACTGAAAATGACACTCACATACATTGCAACATGAGATAAAGCAACACACTAAATCACAGTGCATATGAGCACATGATCATCATCATGCAGAAGAAGTGGGGTCGTTGCATATCACACCTGATGAGCAGCATGTGTTATGAAAGTGATGGTAAGGTTTTTCTTGGCCTGAGCCAAAGCTGCCACCACTACCTGGTTCCAGTTTCACAAACCCCAAAAAGTATAGTGAGCAGCACACTACAAAGTTGCAACCTTATCATTTCCTTCTTGCTCAAACTGGGTTCTGGATCCCAACAACAAGTCCAATAGCCAGATTTTTCAGTTACAGCATGGGTTCCCTAAACCCTAAACCCTAAATCCCATGTTCCAGCATCCAGTTTGAGCGGATCCTTCATGCAACAGAGTGCTTCAAGGAAATGGGTTGAAGAAAAAGGCCAAGGTTCTTCCAGCAGACAACTTCAAAGCCAAGTCAGGAAACAAGCAGACACACACGCACTGGCATCATCATTGCCTTTCCCTTCACAGTCAGAAACCTACAACCAATGGGTTCTCGAGACAAACCTTATGGAACTCTGAAGACTTTTACAAAGGAAATAGGAAGAGGGAGATTTACGCGAAACTTACAGCGACTGGAAGAACATCGCCCCGAGTTCCGAATGCAAAGACTGCAACTCGGGAGTCTCGCTGCTGTCTCCCTCCCCTTGAATCCATGTTTGCGAACTCCTCCTCCTCAGGAACGAAAGTCCGAGATTCATCAGAGAACTTCACATCCTAATATATCTCGTTCTCTTCCAAATTCACAGACAAAAAAAATCAGCTGGACCCAGAAGACATGAATCTCAAGAGGTAGCAAACAGCAGCAGGACCAACAAGACAGCTCCCAGGTTTGGCAGGTTCAGAGTTTAAGGTTTTCGAATGGCAGCAATCCTTTGTTCATCTTCAATTAAAGTTATACTAGTGTGAACCCCGTGCCTAATGCACAGGTGTGTGTGTATTTGACGGTACATATTACAAAATTACAACTACATACTACATTTCCAAAACCTCTCTATATACCACATTGCTAAGTTCTTTTTGGGGGAATTTATTTTCATTGTTTCAAGCTGAAATTTATTGTTTTTACACATTCTAACATTTTTTGTGAAAAGAAATGGCCCTAATTGCCAAATTTAGAAAAAATAATTTAAATTCGCCAAATACATATAAAGCAGAAATATTATTAAATATTTTATTCACTGTCATTAATATGGTCTATAGCCTAATTTGGCTAAATCCTCTTTGTGAGATAATTAATCACAAAAATTGAAAGAAAGCAAACCTTTTTTTCAAATTCCTTAGGTAGGTGCAATGGCAAGGATCCCCAGCTTTAATTTACATTAAAGGCGACTGTCCTAAGCGGACCGTAGAGTTTTTTCTGCAATCCTGCCTAAATCTAGGCAAGTTACACGGACTCACTGTCTAAATCTGGTTTGAGCATCCATGGCATCTGTACTCCACTGTTTTCTTCGCCTCGTCGGAGTAAACAGACTATGACTGGACGGATGGACTGGATGGATGGACGGATGAACGACGGGACGGATGGATGGAGTAATGACAAAGCTGCCAAATGAAGAAGGGAAAAACCCTATCAAAAATATTTCCAGACACTGAAGAAGGATCATTAGATAACACACATGAAGATCATTTGCCCAGCATTTGAAGAAACCCACACTATTTATGGGCAAGCAAACTTTTGATATCTATTTTCATGTTCTCTCATCATCAGCAATTCACTGCCAAATTTTGAAGGAGGCCAAAACAAAGCTTCGTAAAAAGTGCGACTTGACTCCGACTGGACAGAGAAAAGAACACAAAAAAGAAAGAGCTCAGGAAAGTCCAAGAGTCCTACCGTCCTCAATATCCACATCCAATAACTCTCGAGCAGCTTCCTCTAGGTGCAACTGATCTTGATACTCCAGAAACTCTTCAAGATCGGCAAGCTTTTTAAAGTCTTCCGCAAATTGGACTTGCTCACCATCAGAACTGGCAAACTTCGAACTATCCAAACTTTTTGGAAAGCAGGATTGGTGCATTCCAAAATTGGCCAAAAAAAAACAAAAAAACGCATTACATGTGGTCATGTGTAAATATTATTCATCATACATGGTGATTATTTATGCACCGTCCAGCAAGCAAGCAGCATATGGAGGATGATGATGTATCTAAATAGGGACATGGATGGAGGGCCATTCCTGGTTTATTTTCTTCCCATTCTTGATGGGCAGAAAGCTGGAGTGTTAGACTCAGTAGAGGGATGGTGTGCAGCCGACAACCTCAGAGCTTCCAGGGTGTCGACCGGACGGATGGACAGATGGATGACAGGATGGATGATGAACAGATGGATGGAAATATATATTTGTTCTGTTTGGATGGATGGACTGGACGGATGACAGGATGGATGACGGGACGGATTCAGGGGAAGCTTCATTTCATCCCGACGTTCTTTAATATATGTAATATGGAGCTTAGGAAAGTCGACAAGCATCTAAGTGTTACAGATTATGCTCAACATCATGGTCATTTTCTGAATGACAATAAAAGGTTTGTGGTCTTTCTGAATGATTGGGAAGCTCTGGATCCTGGACTGTTGTATCCTGTCTCTACCTTCCATCAAACTGGAAATCAAAGACATTGTGATGCAACATACGAGCCACAGTTTGGTATCCCTGCATTCTAGGGTCATGAGGAGTCAGTCCACCATAGAAACATGTCCAGCACCTAAACCCTAACACTGAAGGATCCACTTGAGCTTCACCATGCTAACCATCATGTGTTTCCAATTTAGGATGTTGAATATTTATCATCCTAATGGATGTCTAAGGATGTCATTTAAGGGGGGCACTATGCGTGGAGCTGCTTGTGTTGGTTTTGCTTAAACTGGACACAACAATAATGGCTTAGTTGTGAAAATCCTATGAACTCCAACATGGGTTCTCAACTTCTTAAACACCCCTTGGACGGGTTTCTCATTCTTTTGCATCATAGCTCACTAAAGGTGACAATGTCATTCTATATAACATCAAGGATAATTCAACCTTGTTAAAATCTTGTTCATGATTTTTTATAGTAATTACTTTCACTAAATTACTTTCAATGGTGGAATAATTAACTTTATATTATGATAAATTTAGTAATTCAAATCTACTAGAAGTAGGTAGGAGTGTTTGAAAACTATTTTCATTGTTTTAGGATGATTTTTAGTGATTTTTTTACAAAATGGGTAGGTGGAGAATATTTTCATTGTTCTAAAAAAAGGAGTTGGTAAGTTGACTTTGAAAAATAATGTGAGAAAAATTTTAAAGGGATAAATAAGACCCATGTGTATTGTAATACCTTGGCTAGTTTGAAACCAAGTTGTGTAATAATAATAATTTTTTTGCCACTTGTTTTCGACATCATAAGTTTTCATTTTTGAAGATTAAGCAGTTTCCTGAAAACACAAGATATAGTCTTCAAAAGTTATTTATCTAGTCACTTTTTTTACCACACAACAGTCGACCTTTGTGGGCACAGGCCACAAGCTACTATGGGGTGAAGTAAGGTAGGTGCACCTACTTAGTTATATATGGGCTTGCCTAGCCATGGGTTTGAATACGGGTTATGTAAGGAGTTATCCTTATCTAAGGAACTATTCAAGAGCTAACTAGTGATTTTTCATCTTAGGAAATACCGAGGGATTATTTATGGGGGGTCACATAGGGTTTATTTAGGGGACTATCTAAAGGCTTTTTAAGAGTTTAGGAATATTTATGAGGTTATTTTTTTGGGTTCCATAGGGGACTATTTAAAGGATACCTAGAGATGACCTAATGGCCTACCTTGGTTCGGATGCCTAGGGACTTTGTAAATAAAAGGATACTTAGGGGGCTATTTATGGGCTTACATAAGAGATTATTTAATGATTAAATAGGGAGTTATTTAAGCAAATTTGACTTAGATGAAAGGATACCTAACGTCCTACATAGGACTTATCATAAGGGCTATTAAAATCTTAATTTAACATCATATCAAAACCCCCTAAACCTTATCCCCGCTCATAATTAACCCCTTAAACCAAGAATGCGATTTAAAATCTAAGTCTTCAACCTTGTGCAAAAAGGGTTTCCATACCCTTTGCTTCAAATCCATATGTTTTGTGTTATGGGTGGGAACTAATAAGTGAGAGCACCTTTCACTCGTTTTTTCGCTTTTTCATTTCTCATTCAAGTTCTCACTCAAGTTGAAGGGTTTTTTCATTTGGAGATCATGGCTTCATCTTCAAGCCATGGTTTTAGTTCTAAGCGAGATAATTTTAGAAATTCCAAATCAAATAGTTTTAGCTTTTCATCTTCAAGTGACAATGGGTTGTAGGAGATGTTTATAGACATGGATAGACAAAGATAATGTGCTTTTGTAGCTACAATTGTTGTCGTTAACTCATCTGACATGTTCAATGCCAATGAATTAAAAGAAAACATAGGTCACTCAATGGATTCAAATGTGAAAGTTCAAGATGTGCTTGCTACTATGTGAACAACATCAAGGTTGTTCAAAACTTTGACCAACTTCACTTTGGCCAAGTTTGATGAATCATGCATGATTTACAAATGAGCATCACATTCAAGTTTTGGATTTAAAGTTTGCATCAAAGTTTTTGTTTTAATGTTTTGGATTAAGATTTTAAGGTTTGGATTAAATTTTTGTTTTAGCATTTTAGATTAGGGTTTTAGTTTTAGGGTTTTAAGGCTTTGGATTTAAGGTTTAAGGTTTTATGCTTTGGATTAGGGTTTTAAGGTTTAAATATAGGGTTTGGAATAAGTTTTTTGTTTTAATGTTTTATATTATGGTTTTTTGTTTTAGGGCTTTAGATTTAAGGTTTGGATTTTTTATTTTAACATTTTAGATTAAGGTTTTAGTTTTAAGGCTTTGGATTTAGGGTTTTGTGTTTTGCATTGGAGTTTTATGGTTTAGATTTAGGGTTTGGATTGTTTTTGTTTTAATGCTTTAAATTAGGATTTTAAGGTTTTAGATTTAGGGTTCTGGATTAAGGTTTAAGGTTTTATGCTTTGGATTAAGGTTTTAAGGTTTAAATTTAAGGTTTGAACTAAGTTTTTGTTTTAACGTTTTAGATTAGGGTTTTAATTTTAGGGCTTTGGATGTAGGGTTTTGGGTTAGGGTTTAAGGTTTGTGCTTTACATTAAAATTTTAGGGTTTAGAAATTTGGATTAAGGTTTTAATGTTTAGATTTAGGGTTTGGATTGAGATTTTATTTTAGCACTTTAGATTAGAGTTGTTGTTTTAAGGCTTTGGATTTAGGGTTTTAGGGTTTTGTGTTTTCCATTAGAGTTTTAAGGTTTAGTGTTTTGGATTAGGGTTTTAAGGTTTAGATTTAAGGTTTGGATTAAAATTTTGTTTTAGTGCCTTAGATTAAGGTTTTAGTTTTATGGTTTTGATTTAGGGTTTTGGGTTCGAGTTTAAGGTTTTGTGCTTTGCATTAGAATTTTAGGGTTTTAATGCTCTGGATTAGGGTTTTAAGGTTTAAATTTGGGGTTTGGATTAAGTTTTTGGTTTAGCGTTTTACATTAAGGTTTTAGTTTTAGGGCTTTGATTTAGGGCTTAAATTAGGGTTTATTATTATAGTTTAAAGTTGTAATTTACAAGTGATCACCACATTTGAACTAGGTGTCCTTCAAAATTGACCTTGGAACAACATTTTTTACAATTCACTTTGTATATGAAACACAATAATGTTTCCATGTATGATGAATTTGTATGGAATTGGTCAAAGAGTGCAGTTTGTGATGATGCCATTTTCATTGCATCTTGCATTAATGATACAATTAGAAATGATATTCGATGGCCCATAGCACAAGAGCGGGTTGTGTTGGGCATGAATTTGGTGGAATTCTAGGGTTGCACTAGGCTCATTGATGGCATGTTCATCAAGATTCGCAAACCTTGGATTGATGGAGCCCACAAGGTTTGGTTCAATGGGTGAAAAAAAATTTATTCAATGAACAACACCATGGTTGTTGATCACCAAGGTTTGTTCATTTACCTAAACTTTGAGTATTCAAGTTCTTACCACGACATTACCATTTTGCATTAGTTTAAGTTATATAAGAATTGGCATTAAATCTTTTTGCATGGTGATGAATATTTTGAATATTTGTTGGGAAATCTTGGTTACTTAAGTGAAGAGAAGTTCATCATGAGGAGGATTGGGAGGTGTGAGATGGGTCCTCATGCTAACTAAGATGTTATTAAAACTTATAACAAAATGCATGTTGGGTATAAAGTGCAAGGTGGAATGGGGGATTGGTGGATTGAAAAGGAAATGGAGATGGTTAATGAAAAGGTTTGATTGCACAAAACCAAAGTACACAATTTTGTTCAAAGTTATAGCTATATTGATAAACTTTATGCACATATGGTGAATGGACTTCACATTTGAAGTCAAGGGTGAATAGTTGCCCAACCCTATGACCATGGGTGAGATGAAGACTTCTAATTCTACAGGTTTAAAATTTGTTTAACTCTTGTTTTGAACTCCTCTTCACTAATAACCCCTAACTTCCTAGCAATTTTCAAGTTGTTGATTTTAACCTTGTTTGCTTTGCCAACAATAATTTGCATATGTGCCTACATCAGAACTAGGCACTATTCTAAATCCACTTTCATGGTGGATGCCATATGTTCAATGTTTTATGACTGTTACTACAAATATTCACCTTTTGTTCTCCTTTTATTTGTTGGAGCTAAAGTGGAAGTAGATGAGGGGCTTGAATTTACAACACCCCAACTATTGGACGATCTGAATCCATAGAGATGGATGTAGGAGTAGATGGAGGAACATATCTAGGAATAAAGTTTGAAGTAAATGGGGTTGCTGGACTATTAGTACCATTGATCATATTTTATTGATGTTTCAAAACATTGCACATGGCATGCCCATCTATTGATTTCAAGCATACCAGCATTTCTTCATTATGCAAAATCACTGTATTTGATCCCTCCTCATTTGATGTCCTTAACTCCTGTAATGTTTCTCACATCCTTTTTTTCAAGTTTCCTCTTGGAACCCTATTTCTAGGTAGTTAAACTTATATGAAGCATAAACGACCTTCCACACTTCATTATGAATGAATTGTGTATTTTCGGACTTATTTTTGCTATAAATGGCAAAGTGATGGTTATAAGCAACACACGCACTGCTCAATTGAGTGGACTCCACAATAGCACGATTTCCTTTCTCCCGCCATGGTGCTTTTGACACATGCATAGTGAAGAAGTTTTTTACATGTTAAAGAACCTTCCACCCCAACATAAATAGACTCATCCATACCTAAAAAGCCCTCAAACTTTCGCATCATATTGTTTCGATCTCTTTTTCTTTGTCTCTCTTTGTGCTTCTATGTGTCTCTATTTTTCTCTCTGCTTCTTTATTTCTATATCTTTCAATCTCTCTCTTTTAGTCTCTTTCTGCCTCTCTGACTCTATCTTTGCTTTTATGTCTTTCTCTATTTCTCTTAGTTTCTATCTCTATTTCTCTTCAACTTTTTTATTCTCTTTGCCTTTTTTTTCTTTTTTGTTTCTAAGTCTTTTTTTTGTACCTCTCAATCAATCTTTCTCTGCCTTTGTTTCTTTATATTTCTTTCAATTTTAATCTTTCTCTCTACCTCTTTGTCTTTATTTGCCTTTCTTTATTTCTTTATTTTTTTTTTCTCTATTTCTTTCTCTCTCTCAATCACTCTATTTTTCTCCATTTTTCTCTTTTTATGTACTTGTACAATGACTTACACATAAATATGTGTATGTATAGTCACATACAAATATGTGTACATATATGTATGCATGTGCAACATAATTACACTTATACATAATTAAAAAAATTTGTGCACACATATGTCCCTTATAAAAATTATGTTACCATGAAAAGGTTTGACAAACTAGTGTGATGGATCAAGTGAAAACTATGACTCGGACACCATTACTCATAAAAGGGCTTCCAACTTGTAATTATTAGTAATTTTGGTAAAAAAACATTTTGGGCTAGACCTTGGAGAAATAGAGTAGAGTGGCACTTATTTCTCTCTTATGTAGTTCAAGCATAAAATAATCCTTGGTTTTTTAACAAAGGACTAATAAAATTATGAAACCCACAAAAGCTACTAAGCACAAAAGGAGGGGTGTATATTAAGAATCATTAATTATGTTTTCTTGTCACCCCTCAAAGCTTTAATGATACAATTTTTTTAAAAATTAGTTACACCAAGAGGGCCAATTTTTTAAAGAAAATATACAAGCCTATTGAGCTTCTTGCATATATCAGTAATGGACATTTAAGGCTAGACCATACTTTGGAAAACTTTGGGTAACGTATCCCAAGAGTTTATGTATAGTATGGATGTTTCGTAGGAATATTGGTCACTAAACAAGGGGTTTTTTTAAAAAAGGCAACCAACACCTTATTACATTTGGTTTGGTCCTTATAATTACAAGCCAAACATGGCCTGTATTTTTAAAATGGCCAAGGTTACAAAATCAAACAAACTAAAACCCTTGGTTTAGACACATTTCCATATGGGATTTCTAAATAGGAATGGATTTTCTTTGACAATTTTTGTAACCTTTACATACTTGAACTATAAAAAATATTATTTATGTATTACTTGAGGCATTTTTAAATTCTAGTTAGCCAGGTTAGTTCATTATGAAAAATTTTATGTTGGAAGAAAAGTGACTAGCAAGGATGTGCATGGTAGAATTAAATAAGTTTTATGGTTGTTTATTATAGCTAGCTATCACTTTTCATTTGGTTCTACCAAAAACTTTAAGTAGTTACGTTTATTAAAACATGTATTTAAGTAGTTGCAGGAAAACAATTTACTCAAACCTTTGTAAAGTTCTACATTTGGTGGAAGGATTTGATTAAATGCATTAGTCTATGCAACTTGAAACAAGGTTTTTGTAAAACAAGGGGACAATGTGCATTTTTGGTCTTGCAAACTTTAGTTTTTATAGCAAAAGGTTTAAAGATCAGTGAGCTTCTATTAAATTTCACACATTGTTGTTGGCCAAGATGTCAATAAGTGAATAGGTAACATTGTAAGAGGATTGATATATGATTTTTGTGTAAACCAAAGGGATTGAAAATGGGAAATGTGAATGGATCATTATTTTTGCGGTGTTTTTTCTATGATTAACTATTGAAGCACATTTTTTGTAGGTTTGTAAGATAATGATAACAAGTCAAAGTGGTTGTAAACATTTGGTATTCCTCACAATCTATTAATTTTTTGTTTGTGGTTTTGGTGGGATGGGATCAGGTGAGGCCAACTTTGTTTACAAGCCTTGTAAAAATGTTATTACAAGCAAAAGAAAATTGGGTTTGGAGGATAATTTATTACATCCCTTTTGCCTTGTATATTCCATTATGGTTTTCTCATAAAACTTTTATGTTTTAACAATAACATGACTCAACGACAACCTTACAAATGGTATAATTGTAAGGCATGAATTTGGGGCACACATTAAATCTAGTGGTAATTAAGGATTACCATAAGTTGTGGCTGGTCTATTTTTTTTATTATTAAAAAACATTGAAATACATGTTCTGGAAGAAGAGGTGGTGTTGATTATGTGTAACAAGTAGTTTGCATATTGGACAAATACTTCATAAAAAGATATGCTATAAGTTTCGTTTTTACACAATATGTATTATGTGAAAATGCAAGGTTGGTTTCAACAATGATCCTTTTTGGATCCTCAAAGATGGTATCTAAATTTTTCGACAATAAGTAGGACACCTAATGGAAATAATTTTTTAAAAAAAAAAATTGGCAAAAAAATTTAAATGATCAATAAAAACTGATCAAAAAGATTTATATTTTTATATCTTTCTATTTTTCTTTTTGTTTCTCTCTACATCTCTTTGAGTCTCTCCATTTTTTTCCATTTCTCTTTTTCTTTTTCTATTTTTTTCTTTCTTTTTGTTTGTTTTTTCCTATGCTTTTCTAAGTCTCTCCATCTTTTTTTTCTCTCTCTATCTCTCTTTATGTGTGCCTATGTTTCTTTTCATCTCTCTCTCTCTATGTCTTTCTTTCTCCTTTTATTTGTTTTTTTCTCTTTCTATGCTTCTTTAAGTCTTTCCATCTTTTTCTCTATCTTTTTTTCTTTCTCTTTGTCTCTCTTTGTGCCTTTGTTTCTTTCCATTTCTTTGTTTCTTTTTGTTTTTATTTCTTTCTCCATTAAAAATTTTTTCTCTCTCTTTGTTTTTCTATTTGTTTTTTTATTTTTTCGCCTTTTTGAGTCTTTCCATCTCTCTCTATCTCTCTTTGTTTTTATTTCTCTCCATCTCTTCCTCTTTCTTTCTTTCTTTCTATTTGTTTCTTTGTTTCTTTGTTTCTGTCTATTTTATACTTTGTCTTTTAGAGCAACTACCTAGACTAGGTGGTGTTAAATCTTAAACCAACAATGGCCATAGATGTAAAAATTCAAAAATGGTTGTTAGAGTTAGATGAAAGACGACTAACCTTAGATTACAACTTGTTGCAATACTTTTAATGTAAATGTATTTGATTCAAAATTTCATGGATTTATAAACTTTTTCCTTCTTTCGTTGCAATATAGTTGTTCCAACATCAAATCCCTTAACCCAACATTGGTCATCAAAAGAAGGTTAATGTAGGAACATGAGATGGCCCTCCAAATTGAATTAATGAATATTAAATAGCTCACTAGGCTCACTAAACTCACTAGCTCACTATGTTCAAGATCCTAGGCATATGAGTAATAATTAGTTCATTATGTGTATTATGTTCAAATGAGTAAGTAGATGAAATGATGACTTGATTGAGTTGATGATTGTCTAAGTTTGTATGTTGAACAACTAGCTCCTTGGGTTCATTGGGTTCAAATTAGCAACCACATGAAATGGTGAGTTCACAAGTGAATAATGATTTAGATATCTTGAATGTTGATAAAAAAAAACTTTAAAATTAGCACAATGGTCAACATAATATCAATGGAAGAACGTGTTATAAATGTCCAAGTTGAATTCATGAGTAATAATTAGCTTATGGGGTTCACTGTGTCAAGATGACAAGTAGATGAAATGATGACCTGGATGAATTGATGTGAACAACTAGTTGGATCTTTTGGACATTGATAAAATAAAACCCTAATCCCCACATTCATAAACAAAAACCCATCATGACATATCCATTTGATGATTGTTGAAGGTTTGGATTTATATGTTGAACAACCAATTCCTTTAGTACATTAGGTTCAAATGAACAAGATGACACATTTAGTTCATTGGGTTGAAGTGAACAATGTTCTCAATCTCCTGGACATTGATCAATCAAAACCCTAATCCTTGCATCCATAAACACAAACCCTTTAAGGCATATCCATTTGTCCATAGGTCTTGTTGCATCTGGGCAAAACATCATTTTGTTGTCATGGAGATATGAATTTTATTAGGGTTTGTTCCAAGCAATAATTAAAGCCTAAATAATGCCCATTATTTGGCTGTAATTGGCACTTAGGAAATAATTTATCACTTTGTTAACAATTTCAGTGCCTATTGGACCTCATGATGATAATTGAAAATATGGTTGACCTTAACATTCTTAAGGTGGGTGAAGGGCATAATCTTCCCCATGTCACAATTATAGATAGGGGAAGGGTTTGTTTGAGATTGCTTCTTTTGCACAAAAAAAAATCATTCTTTGAAACAAAATGGGCTTTATAAGGACCTTGATTATAAAAGTATTTTAGAATTTTACTTATCATGTGCTTTGGAGTTGTTGGAAACCCACATGCTAAGTAATAATTTCCACTTGTTTTAAAGCCAAGAAGGATGCCTTTCATATTCAATTGCATATATTTACATTTGATCAAGTTGAAAAAATTAGTAGTTCGAGCTAGAAGAATATGCATTGAGTTTTGATACCCTAAATCATAAATATGTGGCACTCTCTTGCATGCACCTCTTTTGTATATTCAACTTTTTCTATTATATCATAACATTTGATGAATGTCCAATATATATGTTGAAGAACTAGTTCCTTGGGTTCAAGTCAATAATTAGATGACATGTTAACTTCAAAAGGTTCAAGTGAATATCCAACTAGATTTCATGGACTTTAATCAAACAAAACCATATACTTGCCATTAGTCAACAAAAAACATTAATGCAAAATCATAAGATGGCTTCCAAGCAGGGACCTGTAGTCAATGCAGCTTTTAGTCGATGTACTAACTATAGTCTCCAACTATCTACGTAGATAGTCGACTAGACTACTGAGCAACAGTCATAATAGACTAGACTACAGAGCAACGGTCATAATCGACTAGACTACCGAGCAACGGTCATAATCGACTATTACTCAGTTGTAGTCGGGTCAATAAAAACTCAAACTAAACGT
>Ga0116229_10006078_pt1 | contig 19538 bp, 9 predicted proteins | sample S1TSphgellanicum_3_FD_87313 | JGI IMG/M metagenome (GOLD analysis project Ga0116229, IMG submission 87313) | Host-associated microbial communities from peat moss isolated from Minnesota, USA - S1T2_Fc - Sphagnum magellanicum MG | ecosystem: Host-associated > Plants > Peat moss > Unclassified... | reverse complement strand
TGGTGGCGGGTGGGGAAGGGAGAAAGAAAGAAAGAAAAGCAGAAAATTGGTTGGGAGGCCTGGGGGGGGTGGGGGGGGAGATTTGGGGCGGTGTCACGTGGGTGGGGGAAATTGGTAGTGGGGGCTTTTCTGACAACAGCCCCTTTATTCAAGACCTCAACATGAATCCCTTTTTTGTCTTGAGCTAGCGCCGTCGCGTGAGTCCTCCTCTAAGGGTCTTGCCAATTATGGAGGGACGTTATAACCCCCTTTAATTAGGATGATGATTCTCTTATGAGAGCTAATAATAATTAACAGAGCAAATGTTAAATTTGGATTCACAGACCCTAATTTAGTTTAGTTTCCGGATGGTATTATTATACCATACATATCAAAGTAACCCAATTTGTTTTTGGGGTTTTTAGTTTTAACCATGGTACCAGTGTAGGTGCAGGTTCACCCAAGCGCCTGAGGAAGGGAGGGAGGGAGGGAGGGAGGGTCGGAGAGAGCGTTTTTCATCCTTTCTATTTTACACTCCTCCTATCATGTTGGTCCATCAGTAGGATTGGCCAGCTGCAACATGAAAGCTGGATGGTGGATGGATGGATGGAAAATGCTTTTTGAACAGATAAAAAATTTGGCTTCTAGTTCTCTAGGTGTCCATGGTGGTTAAGCTCAGTTTCTGTTTTTTTGCTATCTCCTTATTAACAACCCACTAGACTAGCCTTTTTACCTTGGTTATGACCATCTACAAATGCATCTACTTAATAGGTAGTCACCCCTATCTTCTAGATTCTTCTTTGGCAAAAAGGTTTGCCAAATTTCTGGGGCCATAGCCAAAGGAAAAAGGGTGTGAAGAGGAGGGGAAGTAATAAATAGGTAGGATAAAGCCCCCCAAGATGGGGTGGGGCGGAGGGCAATTCCCAAAAACAAAAGGGCCTAGGGTTGCTAGGCCCTTTTTTAGTTTTTGGGAATGTCTGTCACCCTGGGCTTTACCCATTGTAAATCACGAGGGGAATGTCATCATAAACCTAAACGTTAGGAAGATGGCGAGGTGTGCGTAGTAGGAGGATGAGGGTTCTTGCACCAACTCCATAGTCCTCCTCAAACGCCACTTCTTAGAGCATTTCCATTGCAGCAGCTCAATATTGATGTGTGGCCCCCTCTTGCCAAATCATATATATTAATTCACTTGGTCTGTCTGTGACAATGACTCCGGACGGACAGTGGCCACGAACAGTTGTTTGAAAAGAAAAGTTTTTTTAAAAAATCAAAAACATCAATCAAACATTGTTGAAATAACACACCTGTGCATTATGGGTTCACACTAGTCTTGGATGAGGTGCCTAGTCAAATCCAGTGGATCCACTGGAAGATTGCTATGACCCTGGAAACAACAATGCATTTCTTCAATGGCCCTCCCCAAAATATTAGTCTCAAAGTCATGTTTATTGATTGCTGCTTGTGTCTGTCTGATTGCTTAGATAGTTTGATTGCTCAAGGTGGGTTTGCTATTAGTAGTTTCCCACCTATTTGATGCAGTCCCAGTTTTAGTTTTATGGGTAGTTTTAGTTTCCTTGAGTTGGAAAAAAAGTAAATAACCAAAACTTGGATGTGAGAAATATTTTTGCAGTTTCACATACTGAACTGAACACCCCTGGGTATGTGCTCTTGAGCATGAGAGGGATATTATATGTGGAGATGGTGTAAGATGCCTCCAAAATTGTTAGGAAGGATATTCATGGATTGAAGAAGGTACGCTCCCAGCACACAATTGACATTTCTCCAAGTGCCTTCCCAACTTAGAATTTGTAGATTTTGTGTCATGCTGAGTGCATTCATTTCACACCTTATCCATTTGGGCAATGGTGTTGTTATGTGAGGCTTGCTTGTTGCCATTGTGACCCCAAACTAACTAGTCAGATACAAAATTAAGAGTACAGAAATGAAACACAGTTCCTCAGCCCTCTCAATGTTCTTGGGCTCAGGAACTAAGGCATTCTTGGGTCACTAATAGTTTGCCTAACATCCAATTTCCTCAGTTCTGAGAACATAGCAAAGGCCAAGGGGGAAAAAAGCCTTCCACATACACAAAAATTTTAATGAGCACAACAAAGAAAGAGAAGACAAACTTTTTACCCCTTGTTGTAATGTAGCCTTGCCACAAGAGTTACAACATCAAGATTTCTCACAAGACATCATCAACATGGGAAAAGGTGGTGGCAACAAAGGGAATGAACAAACAAAACAAGGAAACATTCATGTCCTCCTCACAAGGGCCAATGGCCACAGGAGGAGGATTCTTGAACAATGGAAAAGAAAAAATCTGGACAAGATCTTGGCCCCATGAGCACCAGTCTTGGACCCCACCCTTCCCACCCCCAGGAGTTGGTGTGTCCAAAAGATGTACTAACAAGGATCTTGCCTATTCCACCCGGGACCTCTACATGAAAAATTGGCCATTGAGAGTAGATTTGAATCCCATCAAATGGACAATATTGTGGCCCCGGTCAATCAAAAAAAAAATCATTTTCTATTTCTCTTGCTTTTGAAGAGCACTTTATCTCATGCATAATTTATAGGTTGAAACTCAATTCCACATAAAATGTTTTTATGAATTTTATGGATTAAGTAACTTGTGAGAGGTCATTGGTGACAAAACATCAAAAGTATTTCCAATAAACGAGATGATCTTGAGTCAATCACTAGACATAACCTATCGTTCAAGAGCCACAACATAACAACCCTCATGTTGATGGATGAAAAGTTGTGTGACCTTGTTTTCAATGGATGAAAACCTATGTATGTCGTCCTAGCTGCATGATGCATGGGAAGGGAAGGGTGAAAGATTATGTTTGGTGAATGTTGAGTGAAGCTTGAGAACCTCTAGATGACAGGTTATGACATAATCAATGTGGAAATCATCCATAGCAATATTTGAAGAAAGTGATGACCATCCCATGGGAAGATTTAACCAAATTTGATTATAGACCATATATGGAAATATAAATTTTTAAATCATCCTTCTATATTCAAGTTGGAACCAAATATTAAAAATTGGTAATATTTACTCTATTTTTTAGAAGTCAACTCCCCGCCCAAATCACTTTTTTTTCTTTTTCTTTTTTTTAAATATAATTTCACCAACAAAAGAAAAGATAATTATATGAGTTCATGTTATTTAAAGCCTATACTTCAACCAAAGTGTTGCATCCGAGCTATTATATTGCTGATGGTGGGAATGCTCTAACCATGGGTGGATGTATTCTAGCCATGTCAATAAGGTTGCACTCCAAAATCTTTCCCATGTTCTTAGTTTTTTTCATCCACACATAAGCCATTTCTCATAAAACTTCCCCTCCTTGTATTTCATATTTTCTTGGCCTATTCTAGCATTATTTTGCAATTTTCAAAAAAATAATGCTGCCTTATGGGGGACCTTCAAAACACTACTTCCAAAGGGGTGGGGGAGGGGGATTTGAAAGATCGACCATTATGAAAAACATTATGAATAAGATGTTTAAGAGATGACAACAATATGAATGTGGGGCTTTTTTCATATAAAATATGTTCAAAATCATATTCCAAATTTGGAAGGAATTAAAGGAACTTAATCTTCATCTTAATTCCTTAGGAATCTTAATTTCTTAATCTTAATTTTCTGATTGGTAATTTTTTTTGTGTAATAATTTTTTTTAATGCAATAAAATGCCTCAAATTGAATGTTCAAAAGCTAAAGAGTTTAAAATAAGAGAATTTTGTGAACTTGATTAACTATGATGCCAAGAAAGTGCTATTTAACTACCCTTTGGGTGTAGCCTGCAGGAAGACAAGTTCTTCAGAACTCATCAATCATACCATTTCACAAATCATTAAAATTCAATCTTCAATGTTCCATCCTTTAGTGACTACATTCAAGGCATACTCTTCTTGCTAAAATTTTTTTTTTTTTTTTTTCAATCCATGTTGTCCTATTGTGATTAGTATCAATTAATTAGGTGTGCATCGAAAGTTCAAAGTTTTTTTTCTTTAAGGATAGGCCTCATTCATTGGTCAATCACCCAAAATAAACCAAAAGTCTCACAACTCAATATAAAAATACATATAAAAATCATCAAATACATGCTCATTCCCCTTCTTTGCCTCTCTAGAAGAGAATGGGACTTCACAATTCCAAGACTGAAGCTCAAGCCTTTATATATTAATTCACTCAATAAAACTGGCCAAAATTGCACAATTTTTTTGCACTAGACAAATATACTTGTCAAATTTTGCACTTTTTTTTTTTTTGGGGGTGCAAAAGACAAGTATCCTTGGTTACCATTTTTTTATCTAGACTAACACCCTAGCACCTTGGCCAATTCAAAACTAATTATATTATTTTCAGAAATGTTGACATTTTCAAATTTTATTTCTTCAAAATCAAAAAAGAGTGTGAAGGATAATAGTGAATATTTAGGAATATTCCATTTGTTGAAATGAATTTTTTTCAAAATTAATTAATTATTTGATGGACAGGTGTTGAAATGACCAAGGTACTACTAGGGTATCCCAATTCATGATTGGGAAACTTATTAAGTGCTTTCAATCTTTCAAGTTGTTTGGTTATAACTGAATGCAAAAAGAAGCTAGACCCACATTGAACAAAGTGGAATACGATATGTTTATGTTGTTCCAAATATTAAATTGACGGGCCTAATTGTGAAGAATTGTGTGGACCTTGCACCATTTATGACCCTCTAGTGGAGCCTTAGGGGGCTTTTGATTCTATAATGTTGGAACTTTTTAAGCAATTTGGTTAATGCAATACAATTATTTTGGAGCATTTGAAATGAGAATCAACCACAAAAATAAAATTGGAAAAGATATGTATAAATAATATGGGTGTATTAGTTATCAATTATTTGGTTTTGGCCTTTGTTTTTCAAAAAAATTATTTGTTTGGCAACATAATAAACTTTGAATTTTATTTTTCAAAATTAGAATGTAACATCATTTCGTTTATCAATAAAACCCATTACCCACATCTTCTAGTATAGGCATATTTTTTAAAAGATAAATTTGTAATTTTAAACCATGAAAAAATTATATATATATATACCTTGTTGTAAGGGTATACGTGTGAGTCCAAGTTTTTAAACACAATTCTCTATCAACTAAGCAATAGTTTTCCATCCTTCAATATACCCTTTAAGGTACCATAACAATTTGTTATAAAACTTTTGAGTCATACGTTGGACCCTACTCATAATCATTGATAAATTACATCGGTAATCAAAATTGCAAAAAATGGAAATCAAATATTTTCCCACCAATAGATCAACACAAAAGATAATTTTTAGATGCTACTTTAAAACAATTGATACACTCCAGGCCCTAGGGTTTTGCTAGGTTTTGGTCCACAAAGGAAAATAGGATCACCCCCCATGTTGTCAAGAGTTTTCTATAGAATTTTGTTACTAAGGATCCTTCTTGGAATTTTGTTCAATACCTTGCAACTTAGGCCCAACTCTGGTTAGGTTAGTAGGTAAGGCTCTTGGTGACTACTAGGTAGATAGATAGATACATGTGAATGAATGTTTGATATGTAGCTAACCACTCTATGTAGCTATGTTCTAGCACTAGAGAGGAATGCAATGAAAAATTGTTTCATGTCCACATATCATCCATGGTGCATCCATCATATCTTTCATGGTGCATCCATAGGTGTATAGGTTCACTTTGGTTTGATTCCCCCCCTTGGAAACCTATCTTATAAACCAGAGTTGGGTAATTCCTAAAGAACCTCCAGTTTTGGCTCCTCCAATTTTCCAAAGATTTGGTTCGAATTTGATTATGTTTCTTCATCCATTTTTCTTTGTCTTTTATTTCAAAAAATGGGACCCACAATTTTTTTCATTTATTTAACTTCGGGGGCGGTTCTAGTTTTGATTCTTTTTTCTTTTCAAATGAGACCAATTCCAATTCTCGGTTTCATAACCCAAATTCAAAACACCAAAATATCTAGATTCAAAACACCAAAATTCACAATGCAAAATATCTGAACTTATATATATATATATAATTATAATTATAATTTTACAAATGTTTGACAATTTCAAATTAATACAAAATAACTTACTTTTAATTTGTAAACTACATTTATTTATAGGTTTACTGAAGATTAGAATTCTTGACATGTGGTTTCATGTTTAAGGGGTTTCATGCAATTGTATATACTCTTTACAACTTTGAAATATGGTCTCTTTATCACTTTGGAATTCAGCCCTAAAATATCCAACCCTAATTTGTCCCCAACATATCCTCCAATTCAACCCTAATTTTTTCTCCAATGCATCTCCTAATTCCACCCTCGAATACCTCCTCAAACTGCCCCCCAAAAACACAACCTCCCCACCTTAAATACATCCTCAAATTTTGCCCTACTCCTCACTCCCTGCCCTAGACCTTAACCCACTTGGAACTGGAACCAGATTTTCTTCAAAAACTCTCGAACTACCAAGTAACTAGTGATAACTTATAACCTATGTAAGTAAGTGGGTCAGTATCATAGGTTAATAGGTAGGTAATGTTATTGGTTTTTATGTACGTAAGTGAGGCACTTGGTGGGTAACCCTATCGGATAGGTAGATAGATACAAAGGATGGTTAATACAAAGGATATTAGATTAACAAAAATTCAAACTAAACCAAACAAAACACCATCAATTGAAAAAAACAAAGTGAAAAAACTACGGAAAGGAAAATATTACAAGAAGACTAGAACCATACTCACATGCCCACATTAAAATTTATTGCCAATACATAATCGAAAAATGACTTGCAAAGCAGCCACCCAATATGCAACAATTGCATAAATCCAAAATATCATTCGTGCAATGTTCAAAAGATTTAAACATAAATAAAAAAATAAATTCAATGAAAAAAGGAATTGGGGTGGAGATCCATACCTTCACACTCGTTTATATTTTGTTTAGGAGTCACATATATCAAGTATCAAATTGAAATGGTGATCATCAATTATAATCTTCATGCCATAGCAAACAACTTGTTATAATACTAGCTACAAGTGCACTAGGGAAAAAAAGAACTTGTACCATGAACTATTAATATAACATATTAAAAATCTAATAGTGCACCACATACCTCACCTTATTGGCATTCCAATATTTCATGGATCCCCAAAAGGAAAAATGTCCAAAGTTTAACAATTTGAAGAACCAAATTTAAGTGTTTAATTAGTTGGTTGGAAATTTTGAATTTTAGAAAAAACAAGGTAGATAAACAACATTCATCTTTTACATTGCCTAAAATCATAGTTATAGATAGATTTACCAATGCAAAATACTTAGACAATTTGCATTATGAAAACAACATTAAATATTAATGTAAACTATATCTAGGTGATGGGGTTGCACGTCAATGATAGTTCTAAAGTAATATAATGGTATTAAATAAACAAGCTCCAAAATCAAATTTGCTTTCATCGAGAAGGGTTGGGGTCTTCACCCAATCAGCCACCAAGCCAATGAACTTTTCAAAACAAAATTGAACCTTCAATAAAGGTAAGTGTTCCCAAAATGTTTCTTCAACAAGAGGATTAAAATAGTGTTGAAAAGAAATGATGCTCATTGTATTCATCAATTCCTAGTTGGGGAACCATCACTCCAATTCAAAGATCAAACATATAACAACATGTGAACAATGAACCTCGATAGTTTCAAAAGTTCAATCATCACAAATAACTTGGGTGAACACCCTAGTAAAAGCACACTTCTTATGTACTTGATATTGCTTCCCTATTAAATAAAAATTCACAAACTAGATATTTGTTACACAATTATTCCATCAAGCAATTAACAACTAATCATTGTTGTTTTTGTGCAAGTTCAAAAATGCTTTGAATATTTTTGTACCATATTTTTTTTCTATAGCTAAATACATGTTGTACAATTCAACACAACACATATTAACAACAGTCCCAAAATCACATGCAAATATGTCACAATTTTGTGCAAACCTTATAAGCACATGGACTACCTTCAATAGAGGCATGATGCAAGTCAACCTCATCACCACCTCAATGTCACAAAGATATTGAAGATTGATATTTGTTATAAATTCATTTTCACCACCAAAGTTCTATAGTTTATAGGAATTTGTTTAATAGGGGAAGACATGGAAATTCGCGTAGTCTTTACATTATGAATTTGTTTTAGATCTTTCCTTTTAAATAGTGTGGCAAGAATGTCATGTTCAAGATGCCTTTTTGGTGAAGATGAAAAATACATATATATGGTTTGCAACAACCCTTCAAGCTTATCAACCGGGGGTTAAGCAAAAAAAATCTACACATGGCTATGTTAGTTTGATGTGCCCAAGGTCTTATGATCTTTATGATTAACAATGTTAGACCATTTAAGTAGGTAGTAGATTTGGTATTAGAGTGGTAGGGTAATTGCAAGCTACTATGGACATAACATGGTAGTTCTTTTTGCACCTTTGTGAATGATAATGCGTCTCATGTCAATATTTTTTGAATTTTATGAAAAGAGATTCAAATACATGATTCTAGTAATTTAGTTACATAGGTACAACATGTAAACATGACCCACATTCAAATCCTTTGTCCTATGGTTGTAAACAAAATATTTGAAATTTTTAAGAATATTTTAAAATAGTTTTAAAATCACAATCTACAAATTACCATAAAATTTTTATCACCCATAAAGTTGTTACATTACACTATTTTATAAAAAGATAAATAATGATTTGTCATCATTATGTCACTTTCAAAGCATTTCAAATCATTTTAATGGCAAAAGTTATAGTGTTTTACAAGTGTTTTTGGATATTTTATATTCATTTGAAACTTATCTAATTATCCCCATGCAATATATTAAAAACGTTGTTGGCTTAAGTGCATCAAACATTTTCAACATTAATTTTATGTACCTCTTGAAAACATGTAAAATTAACCATTGTTACACTTTAAATGGGTCACAACTTTGTGTTTGCACCTAGGTGCAACATGTTTGTTATTCAAAAATTAATGTTTTACACCAAATTGAGAACTATTTAATATCTTTACCTTCTATGTAATAATTAACATTAACAACTTGTAAATGAATTCATGATAATCATGTTTTATAATGATGAATCCATTTACCAATCTCCAAAACTGATCAATTGCACAAATAAGTCAAAATAGGGGTATCCAAACCATTTCAAGTTCGCTTGAAAATTTTGAAAACTTTTATATCATATAAGTTGCTAATAGATAGATAAAAAATAAGTTGGTATGTATGTAGGAAATACATTGGTAGATACTTAAGTAGGTGAATGGGAGCTATGTAGGTAATAACTAAATAAATATGTAGGTGGGTGGGTAGGTTGGTGATAAATAAATTTATAATTTATAATTAATAGGTGGGTAGGTAAAAGTAGGTAAGTAAGTAGGTAGATTCTAATTAAGTAAGTTGTAATAGGTTGAGGTTCAATCATTCATAGGTTGGTTGGTTGGTAGGTAAATAAGAGGTGGGAAGGTTGTAGATTTCAATAGGTGTATTGCACTTGTTTTGGGTATAAAAGACATAGGTTCAAATCATGTCACCTAATGTTTCAATTTGTTAAGTTTTGAAAATCCAAAGCAGAGAGCATAACACATTAATGCGTCATTCTACTTAGATATGGTTTCTCAATTGGAAATCCATGGATCATAATTATTATTTTTGCAGGCTTCCACCTTGTAAGCCTTATATGCCTCTTATTTATTATTGTATTTGCATTATTTTCTATTTTTCTATCCGAAGGTTGTCAAAGGAGACTTGAGGGCATTGCTTAAAATTGGTTCTTAAAAGAGCTTTTGTGATTTATGGTATCAAATAAATTTTGCAAATGATGTTTAAATTTTATTTTATTTATAAAAGAATCATAGTGAAAAGCCACCATTGGTCTATGAAAAAATGTAACTGCTTTTATTATAGATCATGATGTTTGATCAATTATAATGAAAATACCTACCTACCTATTATTTATCTTTTTACCTACCTATGTAAATAGAATTCTTAAAAAGATATTAATGAACGTGTTCATAATAATATGTTGACAATAATTATTAAATTTTACAAAAATGTGATGTTTTGGTTAAGGATTTGATTTTTCAACATGGAGGCAAAAGGTTCAATTTCTTATATTTGCAACCTATTCACATATTTTAAAAGCTAGGTTATGTAAGGTACTTAGTTAAGTCAGGACATATCAGTAAAAATCTATCATATAAGTAAATTATTATTACATATCTACCTATTTACCTAATTTTTTGTCTTACATAATAAGTAGATGTGTGTGTCAACATCACAAAGGCCCATGATTAAACATGTGGCATCATATGTCCATGCAAATCTTTGTCACAAAAATAATCACACAATTAATTATGAAAATAGTTACATAATCAATCGTAAATTGATGACAACACATCAATGGATGAAAAAATTCTTTGTCACTCATAACAAGATGTGATTGTCATTTCAACTTTAGTGGCCATCACCTCTTTTACTACTAATTTTTTGTCACTTGTCCAAAACTATTGAAAATATTTTTAGTCACATGTGTCAATTATGACTAAGAGTCAATGGGATAGTTCATTTGAAAATATACAATTTTTTCTAAATTTTTTTTTGCTTCATAAACAATTTTTTAAAAACTATTAGGACAATCTTCAACCCCTTTTCATTTATGTTTGATATTTTGTACAAACATATAGCTCTTATAACTCGCGCTATTGATTGCAAAGCTTCCACACCAAACTTATTTACCTTTGTATTTTTCTTTTCAACCAACATCCCAAATCCTTCAAACTTCTTAATTGCCTCCACCCTTTTTTCACACTTGAGCTTCCCATCTACATTTGGATTCACATCCTTAATACCATGTGATGGTGTGTTTCCCTATTCATTGATGGGTTTGTTTTGAATATTTTTTGATATGAAAAAGAATTCGAGTAGAAGACATTAGAATATGATGTGTATAAGTGCGCATTTGGAAGCTCAATCTTGGACATTAAAAAAAGTGAGAGGTCCAACCACTGTACAATGAAACACACATGTCCCCTTAAGTGATTCTTGAATTTGTGTCTTTTTTTTAATTAAATTTTTTTTAATTCACTCTATTACTACATTAAGGATTTTGTTTAAAAAAATATTTAAAATTATGTCTTTTCCAAATCTTCTCAAGAAATTATAATTACTTTTCTTTGGTTTTAAAATATTAATTATAATCATTTTTTAAAAATGTATATCAATGTATTGAAAATAACATTGCACAAAAATAGCTCCATTTGTAATTTTTCTTTTTCTCTAAAATATTAGATCTACAAAATCAAGCAATGATTACAACTACTTTAATACATTTTTGCAAAACTGCACCCTATGACATCACAATGTTGCAACTACCATTGACAAATGTAAGAAAGCAAAGAACCAAACACAATTAACTATGGGGGTTGTCACTATGTTGGTTAGGCCTAGGTTTTTTACCAGATCTAAGAATCAGACTTGATGAGTCTACATGGAGCATTACCCACCTTAACATAGTCCCAACAAGTGTACATGGAGCTAGACTTGCCTAAAACCTTAATGGTTCAATGGGTCTACACAAAACTAGACTTGACCTTATAACCGACTCATATGTTCTAATAATGCCTTTTTTTTTATTTTATTGCATGATCGAGTTCTTAAGATCTTTTTAAGAGGTGTCTTAAATTCACCGAAATTCCATTTTTTTTCCTTTTTGGTTGGCACTTGAATAGTCTTAAAGAAGATTGCTTCTAATTCTTTCCTTTTGCCTTTGTATCATGGTTACAAATATACCAATGAAATCCAAAGAAAATGCTTTCAATGTTTTCCTTTTGCGTTCTTATAGTGATTTCAACAATGGAACTGAAGGCAATTATTATGGGATATAAATTGGGCCTTTTGTTTTCTTGCTCACTCGCTAACTTGCATAAAGTTTAGATTTTTCAACTTTTTGGCTACGCCCATCAAGTAGAGACGATCTCTATCTTGAAAATAAAAATTTATATTTGAAGATTGTTTAAAGTCTCAAGCATGCTCACTTTACAAATTTGTCTATTGTGGAAAAAAAAAACAAACAAATTTGGGATGCATACCCCCAACTCTTTAATAAGCTAGAATCAGACCTGATTTCCATAAATGATTCAATTTTTTAGCCAAGCCAAAAAATTAATAATAAAACTTTATAAATTTTTTTAATTTTCATATTTAACTTGTAGCCAAATCTGGCTAAATCTTCTTGTGAATCATCACCACTTTGGTTACATAACAAAATTGACCCCCCAAAAAAAAAGCCTCTAGTAGTAGGTATTAGGTCCAACCCCAAAGCTCAATACTAATGATGAGGGAGAGTCTGGAGCCAAAACCCACCACACATACTTAAGTTATTTCTCCCCTTCCACTGTCCAGTGTCCAAACCCTAAACCCTAAACCCTAAACCTAGTCATAAAATCAGATGAGCTATCTGTGTGTACATCAAGAACATCCAAGTACCTAATAAACTCAGGTGGTGGCTTTGTGCATGATGCTGATTCTAGAGGTACTTCAAGTATCTTTGTCAGTTTCCCCACCATGATGATGATCCACCCAAATATTGATGATAGGTACCAATTGGCTTTTTGGGAATTTGGGATTTATAATTTTTTATACCCATGGTGCCAAATTCCAATGTAGGTGCTGCTTCACTCAAGGTTTTGTTTTATTGTGCAAATAGGTACTCAATTCAATTCAATTCAATTCACTACTTGGGATTAGGGTAGGTGAAATATGTGTATAATTGTTTAATCAAACAAGAGGTCTTCAAGTTTTTGTGTGCATGTTTTTTTTTATATACCTATGTGTGTGTGACTTTGTTAATTTTAATAGTGTTGGGGGTGTTGCTCTACTAGGCTAGTAATGCACAACAACCAGTTAATTTGAAAACATCATTCACTACCATGTCTTCTGAATTCATGGTCATACAGTTCAGTCTGTCTCAGTGAGGCCTATACCATCATGAGATCTCACTTTGCTCTCATCAAAGTGCATTTGCACTCACATTAAAACAAAAGTTGTACTACATACAACAAAATGTGTCCCTCTTTGCTGAGTGCTTTCACTAGATTTTGAAACCAAAAGTTACATAGGCAAAATTAGAAAGGAAAGACCTACTCTGAAATCTCTTTAGTGTAATTGGAGGCTATGTTACCCTCTCAAAGAGCATATATTTTTCTTTGGTTGTTTGGTGGTGGAGGGCACATATTGAAAAATGGAATGCTCACTAAAGGTGTTATAGCATGCGTTCCATTTTTGGAAATGCCCCCCAATTTTATTTCTTTTCCTTTGATACCTATTGAGGAATTATTATTATTATTATTATTATTGGAGTAGGACTTATACTTGATAAAGATGATAACATATCACATATCCTAAGTTACGACAAAAGGACATTTATACTTGGAGTCAAACCCAGCCCAACACTTAGACTCGCAACCCAAGTCGCCAAGGGGTCGTCTCGCAATGATTTGGACTTGGGCCTTGACTAAACAAATCCTCTCACCTGAGGTCCACCTAGGACGGCATGTCAATTACACTCTCTGAACCAAAAACAAAATATGAAATCTTGTGTGTAACACCCCACTGGCATGCCATTACGTAGCGTAATGAGTGAAGTAGGCCTTATAGCAGCTCCACCACCAAAGAGAGGCACTCATCCATGTGGTACAAGGGCATTTTGCAATGCACATTTGTGAACTTGCTTTCTAGAGCATAATTTATAGATGATGAAACTTATTGTATGGTCATGGTCATGAAATTTGTAGGTCTAAGAAATTTTCCAATCGTAAGGGAATCCAAGCATTGTAAGTTATTAAAATTGTTGCAATTTGTGCACCCACAAAAGAACAAAATGTCCTAACAACTTATGGTTGTATGATGTTGATGTGGCATGCCACATGGTAACAAGGTTAATTAGTAGTCACAACACCTTATGACTTGTGACACTAACTTCACATCATGACTCATATCATTGATTTGATGAATTAATCCCATTTATTAACTAATTGAAAATATTGTTGTCCTTTGCAATTAATAATGATTTGGTCTTCCATGTGATGATGACATGCCATACCATCTAGCAACAAGGCATTACAAGTTTTCATGGCAATCCATGATATTTTGTGACACCATGAGTTTTTATGTCTTGAATTTATGGTACCAATATTTGTTACAACATGTCATAATCTTTTCTGTGCCATAAGGTTTTTGAAATCATGAATTCACATGCACGTGCATCTGTACTAAACAATATATTGTCGTGATGATTACAATATCAATAGTCACTTTGAAAAAGGTGACAAATAATTCCTTAACTTTTTAACTACTTAACACATTAACTTAGGTTAACATACCTATTAAGTTAACCAATGTATGTAGGCTATTTAATAAAAACCAACTTCATAATATAGGCTACTTTATAAGTTACTTAACTAGACATTAAAAATTTACTACATCTAGTATGTTTAAGTATACCTCGAATATGTTACCTTACTAATAGGTTAATTTAAGTAAGTTTGCTTAAGTTCCTAACTTTAGGATTTTTTGCCAAATCAACCTAGGTGGCCTCATTACAAAATATTTTATCAAATTTGTAATCACCTCAAGTATTTACAACTAAATACAATTATGATGTGACTAGATGTAACACAATTATATTTGGTTTTTTTTTACTTTAAAAATGACTAAGTTAACCTAGGCTAAATCATTAAATAGGTTTACAAATTAATTCATTCACTAATACAAAAGTCGGGTTAGTTCATTAGCCTAAATCACTATGGGACTTTAAAAATGAAATAAATTCACTATATTTTAATGATTTCACCCTGGTTAAAATTATTTCACCATAATATCATTACATAAACATCTTGTTTCACTATTAGTTGACATAATTCACCATTATAATTTACTATGATAAATAAGGTTTTTTTTTTATGTTGTTGTTTCAAATATTTTATACTATTTTATAATATACCTTATATTATTTTAGGCTATTTTAGTTATTTTTAACATATACCTTAAGTTATTATAAATTATTATACCCTCAATTATTATACGTTATTTTATTTTAAGGTATCATAACTAAATTATTATAGGTTTTTTATTTTAAGTTATTTTTAATTAAATTATTTAACTAACCTTACGTTATACCTTACATTATTGAATTTTTAGTTAATATGTGTTTTTTCAAGTTATATTTTAAATTATTCAAGGTCATTCTATTTTATGTTATTATAAATTATTTTATTTTAAGTATAAAAATTTAAAATAACCTAAAATAAAATATAATGACCTAAGGTAAAATAACGTAGAATAGCCAATAATAACCTATGATAATATAACTTTGAATATCAAATAATAAATTATAATAAAATAGTCACCAATATCCATTAATAAAATACTCGTTAATAGCCACCAATAAAATAACCATCAATAACCACCAATAAGACATTAATATAATAACCAACAATAGCCCTACGATAATTTAGCCTAAAATAATCTTTGATCAATTCAGGCGCACATTAACAGACTGAAATTTTTTAAAATAGTCACCAATAACCATTAATAGCTTATGATAATTTAGCTTAAAACAATCACCAATAGAATAATTATTAATAATCATTAATATAATAGCCACCAATAAAATTACCATTAATAACCACCAATAAAATAACTACCAATAGTCATTAATAGAATAGCCATTAACAGCCACAAATATAATAACCACTAATAAAAAAGTAACCACTAATCACCAATAAAATAAGCACCAATAACCACCAATAGAATAACCAACAATAGGCACTAACAAAATATATAGGCACCAATAGAATATGCACCATTAGCCATCAATACAATAACCAAAAATATACACCAATAGAATACCCACAAATAGCTTATGGTAATATAACTTAAAATAGCCAATAATAACATAAGGTGAAATAACTTAGAATAGCCAAAAATAACTTATAATAATCGTAAATAACCTAAAGTGAAATAACCTACAATAACCAAAAATAATATAAAATAAAATTTAAAAACTTACAATAATTGACAATAGCCTAAAGTGAAATAGCCTAAAATAATAAAAAATAACATAAAATAACCTAAAGTAACCTAAGGTGAAATAACTAAAAATAACCAATTTTTTTATAGAATAAGCCATAAATAATAGTAAATAATGTAGGGTGAAATAATTTAAAACAATGAAAAGTAATCATAAAATAGTTGAAAGTACCATAACATAAGTAGTATTATTATATTAACAAAAATCTTATTCATTTATTAAACTTTTTTTTTTCAAAATAATGGTCATTGAAATGTTATTGAATAGTGATATTAAAAAAAAAAATTGTTCAAATGAATTTACATTTTTAGAAAGAAAGAAACTTAATTATGTACATTATTTTAAAAAATTAAATTAAACTTTAATCATTTCATTTGAAATAAATTCAATAAGATATGAATTTTCAAAATTTTATGTTTTTGTAATGTTTAAAATGAAATATTTGATAAATAGAATGCAATGTAACACATTATCACAACAAATGTGATAGTTTGATGGTAGGAATGTTTGCTTCCATCCTAGAGGTCAAAGGATTAAACCTCACAAATGGTACGTTTGTGATCAACAATGGTGAGTTGATTGTTAACCACATGTTCTCCTTTATAGTTCTTTAAAGTAGGTGCCTACTTCGATTGATCACATGGTTTATGTTACCTAAGTTAAGTTTTTAACCTAGCATAAGTAGTGACACGTGTCAATAATTCATAGGTTGAAAATCATGAAATTATTAATAATATTAAATATTACATTAAATATTAAATAATTTAAATTTAATTAATTTCCATGTTGCCTAATTAATTAAGTAGCAAGTGAAATTGTCGCAACCTTAACCCTGGGCTCATGACCAAAGCAAAGGCTTGCGAAGGTGTCGGCCAAGAATGAACCCGGGAGTCACATTTCATGCTCTCAAGAGTGTAAGAATGTGAGGGAATGAACCTTCACACTCCCAAATGAGCTCCCACTTTGAGAGTTAGAGTCCTAATGGACTCTTGAACCTTCAGAGGGCAATTGCAGGGGTCAAAATTCATTGGATTGAAAAATTCTTTATATCATTGGAAATCTCTTGGAATTTAAAGGTATGAAATGTGCTCGCATGACCCATTTGGATATTTAAAACATAAGTTATGGCCAAAAGAAGGGTCAGGAGTCCAATTGTCAATTTGACTCCCAACCACTAAAAGTCAAGAATCGCCCCAATTTGCTTATGTGCAGGTAGAGTGTGAAATACCCTTGGAAAGCTCTTGATGAGGGCTACAACTTTGCTTTAGACCTCACCTCAATCAGAAGTTTGAGCACAAAGTTATGGGTCTCCAAAGTTGCGGATTCGCAATTTCGGGAATTTCGGGACTCCCAAGGGACAAAATGCCATTTAGATGCTGGCCCCATGGCCAAGCACAGAATATACTATAAGGAGAAAGGTGGTGGCTTCCCCCAAATCCGGGCCATGGTGAATCTTGTAAATATGTGTTTGCCCGTGGTTTGTCCATGTAACAAAAGTGTTCAAACTACGCACTAACCAACTTGTTGTTTAGGTTATGCAGGTTCGTGTGAATAATTGATGTTTGTCACTTTTCCTAGTCCCCATCCCGAAGCTCTAGCATGCCCTTCTACCCCCAAAGTACTACGAGTCAAAGAGTGTGCCCCAACTCCTTACTTTTCCATTGTTTTCACCTTAGACTTACGTTTGAATCTATTAAGGAGCTTGGGATCACGTCAAAAATGGTTTAATAAAGTTATATATCACTTGAAAATAACCTTGTTTCATTAAATAGTAGTGGACCAATTCATTGTCCATAATAACTGGTCCCCATTCACTAAGGGTTTAGTTGGTTTCATCATGGTAAAAATGTCCAAATTCATTCAAAATCTAGTGAAACCCAAAATGAACTAAGATGCATTTTGGTCTAATGATCTTAAATCAACCTAGGGAAATCTAGGTTTAGGTTAGTTTAGGTTAATAAGTAGTATGGAGGTTGACCTAGGTCAATTTAAGGCGGCCAAGGTTATTTGAAAGCTAAATTTTTTTGAACGTTATAACTTTGTGTTAAATATAATTAATATTAAAAAATGTGGTAGTGCAATGGAAGAAAACTTGAAACCCAAAATGAAGGTGAAAGGTTCAAATTTTCACTCTTACAACCTAAAATATATAAACCACTTATTGGTTTAAGTTAGGTAACTTAATTTAAGTTTTTTAAGTTAAAAGTTTGACATTTATTTTAATTTCGGCCACTTAACCCAGGTTAGGTAACCTAGGTTGTTTAACATAGGTAGTTAATTTAATGAGATTAAATTAAATTAACTTTTAGTTAAGCAAACTAAGTTAAGTTAAGCTAGGTTGACTTTTGGTTACACTAACTACATGGGTTAAATTAGGTTATTTTTTGTCATATGCAATGACTCATGTAACATGATTAGAAATTTTTAACACATGTCGTCCATCCATCAAGGCGTCTTTTGTAACATTTAATTGAATAAAATGACTAAGTTGAAATGGCATGCATTTTACACATCATACCAAGGTAATGATGGCATGGAATTTCATTAAATTATAAAAATTTAAAAATCCTAATTTTTAAAACAACTAAGCATTGGAACTAAACTTCCCTTGTGACTAAATGAATCAAACAACATGGGTTTAACGACTCATTAGTCATTAATTGCATGTCCTTTTTAACTAATATGTAGTTGTAAAGGCCAATCACGAAACCCAAAGTCAAGTGAGTCTAGAGTTGCCCATGGCTTGTCCTAGCACCAAAGGTGCTTTAGAATTTGAACTAATCAACTTGTTGGTTGGTTTGATGCAAGTTTGAGTAAGTGAATAGCTTGTCACTTCTTCCTAATCCCATCCTGGAACTTCAACACGCCCCTCTACCCTTTTTAATGTTACGAACTAGGAGCGTGGCCCGAGTCTTCCACAATTCCATAACTTGAGTAACTTAGTCCCGACTTGGGACTAATTAGGGACTTGGGAATGCATCAATTTGAAAGGGGGTGGACCTAGTCACGGAGTGTTCCGAGTTGTTGTAACAAAACTCATCTAACTCCAAGTGGTCCACCCAATCTTATTGATCCGTCGCCACATAATTCATTAAGAATTATTGGATCACCAAGTTCACCCTTTTGGTTTGACCATCGATTTAGGGGCGAAAAGAGGTGCTCATCTTGAGCTCCGACCCCATTCGCTTCCATAGGGCTCGCTAAAACTTGCTTGTGAACTTTGGGTCTTGATTCGAAACTATGTCCTTTGAAAGGCCATGATGCTTGAAAACATGTGTGAAGAACAACCTTCATGTCTCTTGGGCCGTGGCACTATCCTTGGTGGGAATGAAATGTGCCATCTTGCTAAATCGATCCACCACCACCATGATGGCATCAAAACCCCTTGAT
>Ga0116229_10006077_pt1 | contig 19539 bp, 15 predicted proteins | sample S1TSphgellanicum_3_FD_87313 | JGI IMG/M metagenome (GOLD analysis project Ga0116229, IMG submission 87313) | Host-associated microbial communities from peat moss isolated from Minnesota, USA - S1T2_Fc - Sphagnum magellanicum MG | ecosystem: Host-associated > Plants > Peat moss > Unclassified... | reverse complement strand
TACAAATTAATGTGCATGTTGAATCATATAGTAATCATATGATATATAAAACTTTAGAAAATTTCTTATTTAATTTTTTATTAGTATATAAGTGAATGTTTGGAATGTTTGGAAACATCTTCATTTGATGAGAACAAGTTGTTGCATGAATGCAAAGTTTGATGAAATAAAATTGTGAAAGGAATTGAAATTTAGTTTTTAAAATTTTTAACATAATTTATAAATGTGTGAAATCCATGGTAGAAGAATGGTGTGGTAAAATAATTATACATAAAAAATGAAAAAGATATTTTTGTAAACAAGAACATAGATTTCCATAACTATATGATAAACATATATAGTTTCAATCCTATATTCGCTTGTGGTCTACCATTTCATCATGTTTAGACCAATGTTAGCCGTATATCTGGTTAGGCATGTAAGAATTATTAAATGAGGTTCCAATTCCATTAACCTTATTTAGAATTGGGTCCAACATTTTGGAACCAAATGTTAACTCAAACCAAAGATCCATTTAATTAAAAAATCCACCTTAAGACCCATATTTATGAATTGAATGAAATTTTATAATCAATCAAATCCAACATTCATCAATTTGTTTGTTTCTAGATTAGATTCCGGATTTTATTAAGGTTAGGGTTAGGTTTGGGTTTTAGAATGTTAAACTTTTAAACAATCGTCTTTTTATTTTCATCAACATTGTTGCTTTCAATCAATCGTGTGTTTTTTTATTTTTAGCCACCTTTCTTTGGCATTTTATTTTATTTTTGTGTTCATTTTGGTCTAGGTCTCCAAGTTGTTCATTGTCTCATTATCAAATTACTTATGGGTGTTGTTGCTTTTCATTTTCAAAATGAATATTTATGGCTATTTTTAGCATTTTCTTTATGCATTGTTGTTTTCAATTGATTGTGTGTTTTTTGACCACCTTTCTTCAATATCCTTTTTTGCAAGAGCCAACATTCGTTTCTTTTTTCTTGTCAATTAAAAACATGAAATAATTTTATATTCTCTAACCTCTTTCATTTTTTTGTTATTATTGTGTGTTCATATTGCAACTAAAAAGATGAAACAATTATGTATTCTTTCACTTGTTCCATTTTATGTCATTGTTGTGTTGTTGCAATTAAAAGGATGAAACAACTTTGTGTTTTTTTAGCCTTTCCTTTTTTGTTGTTATTATGTTCCTGTTGTAATTAAAAGGATGTAATAAATTTGTATTTTTCCACTCCTTCCATTTTATTTTTTGTTGTTGTTGTGTTATTATTGCAACTAAAAGGACACAACACCTTTTGATGACATATATAGGTGGCATTCACTTTAACACATGAATGGTCAATTTGTGTCTCTAGCAAAAAATATTATTCAAGGATCCCAAGAAGCATTGAATATTGAAGGAAATGCATCTTGGGCACTTCTTATTCCATAGCTTTTGGCCAACTAAACCATATGGTATCCTTGGCATCACACTCTAAATTATTAGGGGTTTTTTTATTGTCAATGATGGTGTAAATTTTAATTCATGTGATTCCCAAATCATGCAACGTATTGTTTGTCATTGCAATTTAATTGATGTTAATATTGAGAATGTTTGCCATGGAAAAAATAAAGGTCTTGTGAGCTATAACAAAGATCATGGTATTTTTGTGTTGAACAAAACACGTATTTCATGAACATGTGAAAGAGTGTAAGAGGTGGGAATTGTTGTTGGTGCAAAAAGTTCAAAGAGATGGAAATCAATAATAAACAACAAAAAGGAAAATTATTTTTCCTTCTATGATCATTGATTTTTTGGCAACTAACAACCTTATAACAAAGTTAACCTTACACAACATGCCTTTTTTGAAAATTGGTCTTATGCATCAAGTGAAAGGTTATCATTCATTGTCCTTCATGGTTGAGGCATTTGGTTTTGAAACAATGTTCATGTGTTATGTTTTCACTTTGACTTTAATTAATGACATATGTGTTACCAAACATTGTGGAAAAAATATGTTTTATCCTTATTTGTTTCATGTGTTACATGCATAACATCTTTCAATCTTTGGATGTTTCATAATGGACACAACACCTTTACCATGGTTGCCAATTTTATTAACAATTTATGGGAGCCCATTGCATGCCATATTGAATTTTTTTGAAGTGCATAACATAACAAGTGTAGCCATGGCAAATTAGGTGAAGGTCTTACTAGTTGACTTTTTGGGGTTACTTAACAAAGTCATTGCTTATGTGAAGGGTGAAAGGTTGAATCTAAGTACCTTGACTTTGACATTGACAAATGTTATTACTTGTTTTTTTTCTCAATTATCCAACCCATTTGTGGGCTCATGTTTTGGTCATGCCATGTCAAAGATATGTCAATATGCTTATGATGATTTAAATTAGTGTGCTAGATTTTTAATAATGGGTTTGAAACATTTTCAAGCATCATCATAAAAGATTATAACTTGGTGAAAAATATTTGGAAAATAAAATTGAAAGGATCCTTGTATTATTGCATGGTTGCTAGCAAGGATGTTAAAAATGACTATGAACATGTGATTTACATCACAAATTATTTTGTTCCAAAAGACATTAGAATATTTGAATGTAATCTCCACTTGATATGGCAATAATAGTTTTTACATTTTTCATCACAAGTCCCAATGTGCCAAACTTGGGTTGTTGTTCAACATATTACAAATATCTTACTATAAATGGTCATGCAATGTCAAACCAAAGTAAAAGCTTTTGGTTATTGTCAAATGCTTTGGCATTTGCTTTCAAATTTTCACCTTGTGCATATTTCAATGAAATCTAAAGTGGCTAAAATCCAAGCTTTGAATCAACCTTCGATTTCAAATGACTTTGAATCAAAGTTGCTAGAATTAAAATTGGGGATGAACTCACAATTGATTAATGTATTAACACCATTTTTGGCATTTTTTGGCTCATACATTAATGCCAAGGCACATAATATGTTGGTCATCATCTTGGACCCTTGTTTTAAAACATGAAGTTCATACAAAATTACATGGGCAATATAATTGTTGTTGATGTTGTTGTAAAATATGATGTTAAAGTTGTGCACCCACTATTGTTGTACGTTTACTTCTGTTTGAATCTTGTGAAGGCATTGATAGACCCAACAACATTCGAAGATGACAATTATTTTTTTAGGCATATTATTTATGTTGATGATGATGTTGTCATATCCACATTGAAAAATGAACTATAAATCTTTCGATGTTTATGTGTATCACCAATAGAAACTCAAAATCCCTCGGGTAAACGAACAATACATGCAATGCAATTTTCACATGTGTCATTTTTGGCTCATTAAGTATTTGGCATACTAGGCTTATTAAACCTTAGATCGACACTAATTTTTTTTTAGTGTTGTTGGTGTTAACCCAAATCTTTGACAATTTTGGCTTGGAATTGATAATTTGAATTGCTTTATTCTCATTATTAAAAATTGGTTTGATGATGCCTACCTTGGGTGTGAAAGAGCTAAGGAAAAAAATTTGGATCATTTTTTCACATGTGAAGACACAAAAAGTTCATTGAAAAATAAGGTTTTAAAAAAAAAAGACTTAAACTTCAATTTCTTTTGGTAGTTTCCAAAGTATTTGTGGGTAGGTAGTTCTTTTCAATTTATTTATGATTTGTAATATCTACAAATTGGATTCTTCTATTATAGGAATGTGCATTACAATCTTTTGGTGATGTGGCGGGCAAGAAGATGGTTGAATCTTCAAACAAGGTTGATTGTCAATTCCTTAAACACCTTTGTGGTTTTCTTGATGGTTGGGGATAAAAATTTTGTTTTGTTTTACTGATGCTAATGCTTGGGGATTTAACTTCCAATTTTTTTGGTGTGCTTTTTGTTGATGCTTTGGGATTTGAAATTTAAGTTTCAGAAATTCCTTGGTATTTTGAATGGTTTTGTTAATGTGTGGAGTGTTGAGCTTGAAATTTTGTTGATTTCTTTTGTTTAATTGACATATGGGGATTTACCTTTCAAAATCTTTCTTTTTGGTGTGGTTTTGTCAATGCATTTAAGGCAACCATTCATAAGATCTTTGGCATTTTTTGGGTTTTTTTAATTCATGAGGATTTGACTTGCTAAAATTATTTTTGGTATTTTGTGGTTATGTTGATGTGTGGGGGCAAGAATTCACAAGCTTCATGATTTTTTTGTAATTGTGGTGATGTGTGGAGCTACAACCAATAAGTTTTCTGTTTTTCTTATGGTTATATCATGTCAATGTATGAAGCTTTTTGTTTTGTGTGGTTGTGTTGATAGGGGGAAGAACCAACAAAGATATACACTAGTTGTTGATTGGAGAATCATATGACCCAAAAAAAACCGGCTACAAAAAAACAAGAAACTTTGTATGCAATTTGTAATGAAAAACCATAGCCTATTCATGCCTGGACCACCTGATTAGGACTTATGGGATGTTCTTAGTGATCAATATCACATTGTAAATTAGATACTATATGTTCTTTTTTTAAATTAAAAAAAATTGTTTTAAATCATTTCATCATTTTAATTAGACGCCTGAAACCCTAATTATACTTGGGACCACCTCCTCTTTTAGAAAAAATGAAAATTGACACTCTAGGGAATCACCATGTTCTAAAATGCCAACCAAAATCTTATGCTGATGTTTTCATATACTTCAAATTTTTATCAAATCCATACTCAGAGGTTCCCAAAAAAAATGCAAAACCAGCCAACACTAGTTTAGACCTATATTGAATACTTTTGTCATTAACTTTTCAACAAAATCAAAACCAAGTTTTAAAAAAAGCATGAGGCATGCTCTTAGTATTGTTGGAAAGCCCTCGATGAATGAGATTTTATGGAGGTGATTTTGTAGTTTTCAAATTTATGGTATGAGATATACTGAATCTTCAGTAATCTGTGCCACTGAAAATTCAACTAAATTACAAAAAAAGATTTTGGAAGGATAAATTAGTTGGGTAACCAGTTCATACTTGGGGCCAAACAGCACAAGCCACACTAGGATGGAATGACAAGATAATGTTTCCTGGATGGTCAGGAAAAAATTGGGTGTATGAAACAAAGTGATTGCTGGTTATGGCCCTTCTGGTAAGTTCAAAGATCTAACCAGCTACAAGTCAAATAAGAAATGTTTGATATATTTACCCAAAACTCAAGATGTTAAACACATACCTGGGGTGATGGCTTGCTGGTATAGCCCAATCTGGGGATCCCTGAAACCAGGCAAGGGCCCTGGGTTCAAATCCAGTGGTGTGCATGTGAAATACCAGCCAATGAGCTTGACTTTGGGGGTTGCCAATGGCTTGCCAGGTTGTGTCTGCTGTTGTGATTCAAAAAAAATAAAATAAGTGAAAAAATCACTCGGTAATCTCTCCCTGCAACATTCTGTGCCAACAAAAAAAACACAACTGCAGGAACATAACTTTGGAGAACTTAAATTTTAGGCATAAGGAATTGCTGTTTGCTGTACTCCTCGCATGGGGTGCTCATTCCCACACCACCTAATTGCGTTACAGTTCTTTCCTTGATTTGCGATCCAACGCCCATTTGTTTCACGATTTTAGAAAAAAAAATCAATAACTCGGAACACTTGATGGGAGGAAAAGAAACTCGTAATACCTTATTTCGACAACCTTCGCAAGGATGGCAGCTAGTTTGGGAATTGAGGAATGTTACGGAGATGGTGTGTCTTTACGTGAAAGTTCATTACCTAATATGGCTAGCTGCTTGCTTGATGTCTCGCACCAACAGTTGAGTCCACAGCTCTCGACAATCATCGCAAAGTACTTTAAGCGGGATATCGAAATGTACCGCAAGCAGCACTATGATGGTGAGCATATCCTGCTTCCCAGCCAATCTGTACCTCAATTTCTATGTAAATCAATAGTTCGTCTCTTACCATACACTCATTAATGATTGAGCGCATCTGATCACTTTCTTCAAGCATAGATTGCATCAGTTTCATCGCTTTACAAAACACAGCTTCACACAACCAGAATCATCTATCAAACTCTAAGTCACACCCACAAGAATTCTCAGAAATAGAGTGATCTACATACAATCCTGCAATACCATTATAATCTTGATTCAAAACTCCCGTAGAGACCACATCAGCATATAGGTGAAGGCTTCAAATCAACTTCATTAGATATTCGTGTGGTCCACGGCAAATGTTGTGGATACTTTTGCTCTCACACACTGCACAAACTTCAGATTCCAGAGGTGGGAGGTGAATTAAACAGCAACAGTCACAACCACGATTCCTGCACTCCCATTAAACCCTAAACCCAAAGCGTCGTTTCCTAACCCTAAGCTGCGCATTGTCATCAGGGTTACATCCCGATGACGCATGGAGATGGAGGAGGGGAGGTGGACGAGAGTCACCATGAGCAGAAAAGCGAAGAGATCAGAGTTTATAGACTAACAGTTGGATCACACATCTCGAATGGAACGCCCAGGAAACATGCCGTTTGTTGATCAATCCCCATTCCGCATCTGGCCGCCTCATTTTTTGGCTCGACAGACATAGACTCGTCCAAATCGGTTGCGGAGCACAACATCGAGGGGTTCACGACTCCAATGGCGGAGATGCGACCTGTGAAGAAGGCGAGGGTGCATGAAGGTGACCACGGGGCAGAGGAGGGCCTCGGTCTCGTGAAGCTTGTGGATCGTCGACGTGTCGACGTCGAGAAGCTGGTGACCCACATCGCACACCTAGAAAAAGAGGCACGTTGTCCAGATATTCATTTGTTGGCTTGGACCTTTCCTTTTCTTCGCTACCAAAATGAGGACAAAATGTGGTGCGCTGGATATTTTCAATGCATTCAATTCATTGTGCCTCTCTGAATAACAATTTACATCTCAAATCGCATAGCTGTTGCCGTTTATTAGGTCCATGTGCGTAAATGTTTGATCGGTTTGAATTCCAACCCTACTTGCATCGGCGATGTTCAAGACAAGTTTCTGGTTCGATGTGCAGTTATTGAGAGGAGGGTGTTTTGAATCCCTTGATGAATGTGTCTGAAGAATCACAAATCAGTTTGATAATCCACAGGATTGATACTTTATGGCTGGCTCAGTAACCATGTGCATTTCAAGTATGAGGTTTCTCAGATATCCTTGTCCCCCGTTCCAAGGGTAGCTGAAATGATAGTCACAATTGCAGAGCAGAATTGCTTCTAGAATGGCTGATTCTGTGAATGTATGAAGCTATTTTGTTTGTGAGGGGTAATCTGCTCCAGGAGCAATGCAAGCAGGAAGATGGCCTCAAGTGTTACTTGCCAAACCATTTTGTTTAGTGTATCACGACCAAATTGCTTAGTTGTATTTCTAAAATCATACACAAAATCCATTAGTTCGTGCCCTGACAAGAATCAAAGTCATCTTGAAATTCATGCATTTATGGCACTATTTTTGCAGTTTCATTCTGTTCCTTTTGAAGTTTTAGCCAGCAGGGTTAACAGAGTAGCTCCCTTTTTGATGGATGTGATTCAGTTGAAAGAGGCTCAGGTTAAACTCAGTGAAGCAGAGTCATTGCTCCAACAGATCCGAAAGAGATCACCACCCAAAAAGGACAAATGTGAGGAGGAGGTGGCTTCCCGAGGTGTCACAACCAAATTTTCCTTGGAGTCAAATAGCACAGTTCCAAAGGAGTCAAATGGGGCTGTTGCAAAGTCCACTTGGACTTCATCTCACTCATCGCCTCTTAAGAAAACTTGGGTAGCTGATGAAGGGAGGACAAGTGCATCTGTCCGCTTCAATAAGACAGAACGATCCATTGGAAATTCATCTCATGGGGTTGTAGTGCAGCATTCAAAGTTGCCAGCATCTAGTCAGACTTATTCAGGGAGGATCCAGGACATGAAGCCAAGTGATAAGCTTTCAGGTATGTGGTGTCTCATTGAATCATGCTGAGTAAAATTGACTTCAGAAGGTTCTTTTTGTATGTTTGAACATGTCAACTTTTAAAGTTGAGATCACCAAGTCTCAGCTCGACATTAGCATATGTCATTGCAAACTGAACTTGTGTACTTTGATACTGCTGCACTCTTAGTTCTAAGACTCTTATTGCTGTACAGCATAGATTTGTCTCTTCACAATTGAGTATCTGTGGGAGAGCAGTAGATGCACTTTCTTGCAGTTGTCTCTATGTTTATTGGAAATCGTATGTTACCTTAGCCATTTGTTGTTGGGCTGAACAACTCTGTCCATCTACTTTCAGGGGCAAGTTTGTTTTGGATTTATGCCTTTTGGTGGATGATTCTTTTTGCCCTTCATAGACAGCTTTTGAAAGGTTTGTCTTATTGTATCAGGGGGCTAGGAGGTTATTATCTAGACCAAATTCTTCGTTGTGAGGAATTCGCAGAAGCAGGAGAAGCTCATACATGATTGTGCGTAGGTGGAGAGGCAGGGCAGAAGAAATTCAAGGTGGTTGTGCCACAGAGAGAACACATGGATTTGATTGTCAACATACGGAGCCAGAAGAAGGCAAAAAAATTGGATGTTGGGTTACCCAGTTACGTTCCCATCCAGCACAAGCGCAAACCAAGAAGTCTTGTGCTCAGCCCTGCCACTGACCATCTTTGTGCAACTAGGTATTCTTGGTTGTTTCTTTGAGTTCTCTCTTAGGGCTGCTTCTCACTTCACATGCACACCTGGGTCCAATGATTACAAATTGGCTCTGTTGAGACCATGCTCATTCTTGTCCATTGGCTAAAGAAGATGTACCGCATCTAAGTACTCACCATTGGCATGCTTAAGGGAAATTTTCAGGGTGCAGGAGGCCCCAACCATGACCTTCTATGTAGAGCCTCTATACGCCTTAGGTGTGCATGCTTGCTTCTACTGGGGCAAGCTAAAATGAAATGAAACTTACTGTGACAAGTTTGTTGCAGTTTGAATGAGGATAGTTTTGACTTTTTTGTTATTAGCTCTGTTGAGTGCTAGCCACCATCATGACTGAGTCTTCCTGTTGTGTCAGGTAGTGTGACAGAAACTCAGGATACAGATTTTCATGTTATTTTATGCACTAAGTTTTGAGTAGATTAATGTTTTATCCACACCCCCACTGCCAAGAGATGATGAAGGCAGTGGAGACTAATGGCTGCTAGTTGCTGCCATTCATTGATGAGGCTGAACATCTGATACTTTATGAGTGACATGCACAAGGTCATGACCACTCTAATTCTTGTCATATTTGTTTTGTTTTGGCTCGAACTGACACAATGGTTATCTTCCAATTGTTATTTTGGAGTTTTTTCTGCAATCTCATTCATATTTTGTTCTGTTGAGAGATTTTTCACTACTTTGAGTTAATTCTAATTTTCTGTTGAGTGGCTTAGAAGTTGAAGTTGAGTTTCTTACAACTGGGATGTGGCAACATCAGTCTTCCATTGGATTTAGAATTTAACTTTTACTTTTGACTTGGATTTGTGGGTGCAGTGCATTGGACGGGGTTGTGAATTTTTGGCAAATAAAAGAAAAAGGGTGAGCTCAAATGCAGTTGTGGTTGTCCTCTTTTGACCTGTCCTGTCTTTCACTTTATTAAATGTCTGCATTTAGGGTACAGGTAAATGGTTCAGGTCCTCAGATTTGAGGGTCAAGTTGTAGGTTTGTTGGGGGCATTGATTTAGTATTCTACCTTGTAGACTGACTCACCCTCCTTAGCTTGAGATTGCATGTCTGTCAAAATATTGAAAATATTAGCTTCCATGGTGCAGGTTTGGGTTGAATCTCAGTCATACTGTGGACTGTATATCTCCGATCACAAGGAGGTGGCCAGAGGACTTGGCTTGGCACCCTATGGGAAATGCTTTGTTTGCTGTGTACCATGCAGATGGAGGACCTCAAGTGTCTATCATAAATGCCAGCAAACAGGTACCTTATCTTATGATTAGTCTCAAAAGCAGGATACCATGTTATGCGTGTTAAGATGTTTCAGAAGCAATATATTTTGGGCGCCCAAAGCTAGTTTGCTGTCCTTGCCATTGCTGCATCCACCAAGGGAGATTATGAATGACACAGGTGAGAAATCTCTTGTTGACATATTGTGTCAATAGACAAGAATTTTTTTCACTGTTCATGATGCTGGCACAATTGGCTATGGTGCATTGCAGAAACCTGAAGTGCAATTTCTAAATGACAAACCTCATGAAAAGGGGATTATCAATAGCATTCAGTTCATGCCATGGAGCAATGGGACACAGTTTGCCACAGCAGGTTGTGACCATGGGGTGGTGTTGTGGAGTGAGAAAGAGGGAAGCGACAGATGTTGGCAACCACATCTTCTCCACCGAGTGCTGCATTCATCTTCAGTCAGCGGTGTTGCAGGCATTCCTCACAAGCAGCTGGTTCTCTCTTCAGGTTGCTGACAATCTGCTGGGCACATTTTGGATTCTGTTCTGAGTCATGTGCTTTCATCTCTTGCTGTAGGAAAGACCCTTCCTAACAAAAACTCTTATGAAAATCACAGCTGAAAACTGTTATGTCAAGTCTTGTGTGTTGAAAGAGCTGCTTCACTTTGCACACAGGGTTGGATAAGCGCTTATTTGCGGTGGACCTCGCTCATGGGAAGTCAGCATTTCAACACACCCTGGAAAGCAAAGCATTAGGAGTGCTGTCGAATCCTGCAGACTTCAATCTTTTTATGGCACAAACTGGGTGTATATCTACTCTTTTCTGCAAATTGCTATTTTGGTTTCTCAACAGCTCCAACCTTGTTGGAGTTCACATGTCATACTGTTTTGGTGCTCCTCTAAACATCTTTATGGGATTTAGAATAAGCTAAAGGCTGCATCAGCTGATAGGCCTCTGTTTTTGCCTTGTTATTTTCTCAGAGATTCAGGCTGATGGCAGATGCCCAAAATGATTTGCAGGACCCCTGGACAGCAGCTAAGATTGTTTGATATCAGAGTGCACAGGACAGAACTACATGCATTTGGGTGGAAACAAGAAGCAGGTGATTCACAGTCAGGCTACATCAGTCAGTCATGGTCACCTGATGGGCTTTACTGTGCATCAGGGTCTACAGATCCAAAGATACATGTTTTTGACATTAGATATAACAGTAGTGAACCTGCACAGACTTTGGATGCTCATCAAAAGAGGGTGTTCAAGGCAGCCTGGCACCCTAATCTGCCATTGCTCTTGTCTATCTCCTCTGATCTCTTTATTGGCTTGCATAGAATTTTTGAGTAATGCAGGCAGGGTTTCCACATATCATAATTGTCCCTGGACATGGGTGTGCCATCATGGTGATAATCACCATGAACTGGAACCTTGCACCACAGATTCAGAGGCTATGGGTTTATGGATTCACAATAAGATTGTCAAAGTATTGGAACCCATTGAGTCATCATCCAAATCTCTAATCAATCTAGAAAAATTATTAATTCTATTCTATGGGCTTTTGGGAATAAGAATGCTTTGATTTCTCTTTCAAGAGCCATTGGTCATTTCTGTGATGGTTATAAGGTCACAACATATCCCATCACCAACTGGATGGCTAAAATAGTGAACAAAATACACCGGAACAGAATTGGTCCCTAGAAGTTGAACAAAAGGGTATGGCATAATCAAGAACTGATCACAAACACAATACTTACTATCACACCCTCATCATCTGTAATGTCCCAATTACCCCCCCCCCCAAAGCTCCCACAACAATATAGGTGCTCTCTTCCATAAACATGAAATACAAACACGTTTCTTCAAAAACTTCCAATCTCCAAACCCAACAAAAATGTGCCTCATTGACCACTCACAAAATCCTTAGATTATTTCATCATCTTCCTTAATATGGCCCCTAAAATCTGCATCTAAATCTACTCCTTTTCCTTTAAGTTTATGGCACAATGAAACTACATAGCTTTCAAAAGGACATTCTTCCCCAACCACACCACGTAGGAATCACCATACAAACACCACTCCTACAATTTGATGTCCACAAAAACTACTTCCAAAAAAACAGGAAATTGAAGAAGAAACTTAATTCTGTCTATCATCCAATTCCATCATAAATAATTAGTTCCTCCCATGCTCCATTGTTTGCATCCTCCAAATCACAATGAAAAAACCACACTTAAACACTAGAAATCAAGAACAAGAAGACACCATCAGATGCCAAATGCGGTTGAAACCAACAATCACATGACAATGTTGTTGTTCTTAACCTACAAAATAACAAAAAAATCAAAACACAAAACTTCTTGTCCACAAAAGCTTCCACCCATCACCATCAAATGTCGAAAGTTTATCGTATTTTTTTTTGGTGGTTGATGTTATTGTTTCATCCTCTTAGGGTCTCATCAAACCCTAAATACATCTCATAATGACTTATAGTCAAACATTTCATCTTGTTTTATGCTCATTTCATTGAAAACTAATTGAAATAAAAAAATGAAGTTATAGTTGTTAATGAAGAATATGTTATGGACATCTTCAATGTCAATTTAACGTTTGTCGTTTGAACTTGGCAAGTGTGTTATGACATTTATGGTATGATTATTTTTATTAGTTCAAAAAGGATTAAAAATTTCACAAGATTGAAAAGTAACTTCAAGTATACTAAACATGGAAAACAATAGGTTTGAGAAAATAATTTTGTAGCTTAATGGGTTCATTTGTTGGTGTTATAACAAAATGAACTTGCAAATCAAATTTTGAATTTGAAAAAAAATTATATATATATATAATTTCAAGTTGGAAATGCTTTTTAAAAATGTATTTGGCTCTGTGTTGTTGTGTACTACGAATGATGGTTAAATCATGAAAAAAATCAATTGATTATGTTAATGTTGGTTCCATTTGAATCAAAATATTGCATGCCATTGTATGCAACTTGAATTGAATTGATTTTTAAAAAAATTAATTCAAATTCATGGAATGGGATTTGAATTCCATTGAATTGAATGTACATTCAATTGGATCCAAATTCAAGTTCAATTGAAGAGAAATGGTACATAAATTGGTGCGTATGATTTTTGAAATCTACTTGTAACTATGTTGTTAAAAAAAACTCTAAAAAACATTTTAAAATGAAAAAATAAAATTTCAAATCTTTTTAATTAGGAATCAATTAAATGAAATTCCAATGTGGAACTATCCAAAACATGATTTATGAAACCTATACTTGTTTTAATTAAACTAATTCCAATGAATGATTATCATTGGAATTAAAATGATTATTTTCTAATATTTTTAAATGAACATAGTTTTGACTTCACTATTTTGGTAGATGACAAATGATCTTATTCTTGTTAAGGATCTTTCTTTGGACGTTCATGTGAAAATCTTGGCAAATTTTGAATCACAAAGCATGGGAGTGTGATGTTAACACTTGTACTTTGGTCGTGAATTTATATAAACTAGTGGTTTTAGAGTATTATGATGATGAACAACAAATAGCAATCATACTTACGGACATTAACCTTGGTGTGGTTGATCACCTTGTTGTTTTGGCTTATATTGAATCTTGTCATTGAGATACCTACAATGTACTTGTAGCTGATGTCCATTATCCAATAAATCCAAAATGGTTTTTGGAACTCCACTATGTGCTTCAACATCCACCTGTTGGAACACAAATTACATTCAAAACACAACCTGATGATGTTGATGACAACAATAAATAATATTGTGTAACATTGCAATCTTAAAAAACAAGTGTAAGAAATTTTCATTTTTTTCTTGTTCAATGTTTTCTAACTATGTTTCCATCAAGTTCCCAATGGTCCCATCATGTTCTCAATATGTTCTTCAAGTTTTTCAATGTGTTCCCAAGAAGTTCACAATATCACTTCAAATGTATCCCATATGCTTTGGCAAACATTGTTGCCTTCTCACCTATATGGGTGGGGCAAAAAGAAAGAACTTCATTTTTCAAAATTGACAAAAATGATGAAATAAAATTTTAAAATTTTAAATGAAAAGGTATTAGGAAGGGCTATCTTAGAAATTAATGGGTCCATTGTTGTTTTTTATGTAAAATTCATAATTCACAAATCAAATTTTGTAAGTGAATTATTTTAATTTAATTTATAACCAATGTTTTTAATAATATCCATAATATATGGTTAAAAATATAAGAAATAATAATGTTTAAAACATAACTAATTAGCAAAATTACATTTTAAAAAAGATTCAAAAGGTTTAAACTTGAAGTTTGAAGGAATCATAGATTATTATAATTTAAAAGTAATGATCAACATATTAATTACATCATGTATTTGGATACGATTATTTGAAGGTTTGCAAAACATTTTCATTTTTACATCATCATTGTTTATTCTGGATGTGAAAAATATGAAATAATAAAAAGAAAAATTGTAATGACTTCCAAGTTAAAAAAATAGATTTCACATTCAATTAACTAAAAACATTAACATGTTGTAGTAAAAGTTTCATTTGTTTCACAAAATCAAAGTTAGTTTTTAAAAAAAAAGAAGTTTTTGAATTATTTGAACTCATCATTTGACAAGTCTGAACAAATCAATTTGATATAAATTTGATTTAAAAAGAAATTCTTGACAATTAAAAATGACTCAAAACATGACCCAATTTACATTTAATTTTTAAATGTATAAGTTGGCTTTACAATACACTATATTGTATTGTGAAACAAAATTACGATAATTTAATATTGAAATAAGCATATACTTATTGTCACAATACGCAAAGTAACACAAGTTTTATTGACACCTCATTTTAAAAATTAAATAACCATAAAAAAAATTCAAAAAGCATTTGAAATTAATGTGGTTTTCATTTGGCATTTAAAGAGGTTGAAGTGATTTTTCTTTATAATTATTGAAATTGATATCACCCTTTGTACTAAATCAGATCCAAATGTATTTTTTAAAATTTCAACTTCATTTTGAAATGTAGCAAAGTCACCTTTCATTTTTAAATTCTATTTTAGGCTCATTTTTTCTTTTATTATATTTCAGCAACACAAAAAGTTGTATCCATCATCATTGTTTTTCAATACATGTTTTTCCAATTGGTAATGCACATCAATCTTCAAAACATTAATACAAGGAAAATGCGTCATTTGATTTTTAATAATTTTCAAATTATAAGATGCACAAATTTTTTGAATATAATTTTTTTCTTTTAAAATTCAATCACAATTTGCAAATATGTAATGATTTTAAAACACATCATAGGATTTCTATCATGATTATAAATATTTATGTATTGATATGAATGTTTTTGCAATTCAACTTAAACAATTAATTAATTAAAAACATAAAAAATGAGAATTGAATCTTTTTTTTAATTCATGAAAATATATATTACAAAATTTTGATAAATGTTTAGTTAAAGAAAATGTTCAAATTTTAAATGTTACTTTCCAAGTTGGAAATTAATTTTTATTAATTTCTTTTCTTTCCTGATCTTAAACATGAATTGAATGCAATGTTTTGATACATTGTTCATTAACTTGTGTGACTCATTTGACAATGGTGGATTCCTATGCTTCAATGTCGTTTCTTTTGATTTATTTGGGTTTGCATGAAGCTTCAGGATCCATTTCATATTTGGTGTTTATTATACCACTTCTATATTGAGAGTTGTTGATTTCCTTTATGTCATGTTTTGGGCCCTTCATTCTACTTTTCAAGGTATAATATTTGGATTGTGACAGATTGCTAATTCAAAAGGTTCCATTTGTTTCAATTAAATTCAATAGTGATGTCTTTTTTGAATTTCTTTTAGTTGAAAACCCAGATGGGCACTTTGGCCAAATGCAAGGATTGGACAAGAAGTATGATGGTGTAAGGTGAAGATGATGAACATAAATAATGATTTCAATCTTGCTTTCCAAAAGGCATGGTGCTTTGGTCATTTGCAATGTTGTAATGACAAATGTAAATATTTTTTTTTTAACAATTACAATAATGAAATGGCTTGGACTAATGACATTGTCCTTCATTTCAACAAACAAACAGCTAGTCCAAGTGTGCCATTTTGCCAAATTTGTTCCACCCCTCCTTTTTTGTGTTGACACGTGTTGCATGCATGTATTATAGGTGAAAGCATGAATAGGTGGATATTTTGGATTGTCACACTTGTAATGTTTTTTGAATACATATTAACATAAAATTTAAAAGCATATTCAAAATTAACATTGTCACTTTTTGAATTATTTATGTTATCATAGACTTTAATGTGGATCATCATAAAAGTTTTGGATGAATTCTAAAATGATTATGGTTTTGTAATGGACTTTTGAAATGACAACACTAATCTGTCACAAAAAAAAAGAAAAATGTGGACTCATAAAATATGTCAAAATACTATCAAATTAAAAAGTAAAACATCATCAAATGAAGAATTTATTAGTGAAGTGCATTGAAAATTTTCTAATATATGTATTTTAAATTTTAAAAAGTTTTAATTGATGTGATTGTTGTAAATTTTTATCCTTGGAAATCCATTTCACATTAAAAATTTTAATTTCTTGCATGAATTTTTTGATCAATCACATGTTTAGGGATATTCATAGGTTGATTTATTAACATTTATGATTAAAAACATTGGGGATAATTATAAGATTTATGGTTTGATAATTGTTAAAATTGCAAAAAAAATTGTTAATGTTAGATTATGGACTCTCAAATGCCACTTTTGAGCCACCTAACCACGCTTTCACCCTTATGTGGTCCATAAGTAAATTAATTTGATTCAAGCAGTGATTCATCGTAGTACACATTCCCATTCAATTGTTGATGGGAGGTGTAAAAAAGTTATGTCGCACGTTTAACTCTTGTTCAAGGAAGAAGTTTCATGTACATTATTTGTAACAAACTTTGCAACTAATTTGACTAAAAGCAAGAGATTTTTGTTTGTGCACTTGTTGATTGAGGATGGGGATGATTTGGTGGAACTTTTTCAAGGGGAAAAACTAAATGAAATGATGGACAAATTTGTAGAATTTTATTTTCCCAACATGAGGAGTTTAATCTCATCCTTGAAGCATCATCTAGGGTGCCAAGGCTACCTTTTTAACATTTTGGGCTTCAAATATAAAAGTGATTATGCCTACATTCATGATAATTGTTTCCTAGATCAACAATTTGGAGAAAAAATGTCCTCGTTCAATATGTCCATGCACGGAGATGTTATTGGATAGGATTTGGTGCAACAAATGAAGTGTGGCAACAATCTTCAAACATGTTGGATCATGTGAAACATGTTGATGGATGGATGACCTTGGTTTACCATGTGTATGATCCAGTTTATTGGAAAGTGATGACTATTGTTATTTGCAATATGTAATTAAAAGACATAGATGTTCAATATGTCATGTGGAAAAAATAAAATAAAGTGATGGTGAAAAATGGTGTTTTCTCATCTTCAAGGGGTTCATTGCAGACAATGTTCTAGCCAATTGGAACATCGTGCAAATTGTGTAAAATTCAGGTGACCCAATTGAATTGGTGGTTGACAAGGAACATACTTGTTACTTTCATTAGACCCAATCCATGGACAAACACACAAAACAACAAATTAAGTTAGATTTGTGTGAATGACATAAGGCATTGTGTTATGTGTACAAGAATGCCACATCGTTGGAAGAGGCTAATGCTTGGTTTATGACTATTCAATGTTGTTGGTATTCTTTCGAGGCTATTCATGAAGTTGGACTTCAAGAGTTTGAGAATTGGTTTAATTTTTGACATTTTCGTGTTACACAATGGGGAGGGTTTATGAAACATGTTAGGTTCTAAACACTCAGCCACATCTGTCATTCCATCCCATCTTGGTTACATCTTCAAAAAATTCTATAACATAGTTTAGAAGGAAGTTGACATAAATTTATGTTATTTTGCAAAAGTTATCTCCATAAGAGGTTGCAAACATGCTTAAATGTAACCTTTCAAAAATCGTGTATAATGTTTGGCTACAACATTTGGGTACAGCACTCCAAGAATGGGGATCTTGTTTACATGCTATGACAGCTGAAAACTATGTTCAAGCTTTCAAACATACTACATTATACTACCTTTTCAAGAAAGGTGATCGTTCTGGCCAGGGACCCAACATACGTGAACTTCTCTTGTGAAGAAAGACCATATATATGTATATATCCACAATGTGTTGGATTGTTTTATTTATTATTTTTGTGTTTGTGGGTTATATAGTTTGAATATACACCCCTAGTTCATGCCCTTGCCATTAGCCTAGGCCAAAAATGGCAAAGAACACAGGTACGAAGCAAAACATATATCATGACCCCAATGAGGGAGGTATCATGCTCCCAAGGGGCCCAAGTTTTTTTCTTTGGAGGTAGGGTGGTGATGTTGGATTTCTATTGTTCCCAATGGGTTCCCAAGTTCCAAATGTGTTCTCCAACATGTTCCCAATAGCTTTACAGTTTATCCCATATCCTTTGCCATATGTTCTACTCATGTGACCTAAATAACCGGGCTTTGATTAATGTTTTTGGTGATGGGCCAATCAAACATGCCCATCACAGGAGAAAAAAAAACCGAACTTTGAGCGTCACAACTAGTTAATTAATATGAATCACAATAAACACCCCTAGTTTATATGGGGGTATTAGTCCAGGTTGACAATGGTCGCAAACAGATTTGGAAATAGAAATTTCACGCAACCAACGAGAAGGCTAAGGGGGGCTTATGTTTTTCTTTTTGGGTTTGTTTGGGAGAGGGGGTGGGGTGGGGTGGGGTGGGGTGTTTTCCCTATTCCCAATGTGTTCTCACTATGTTCCCATCAAGTTCCCAAGGTGTTGCATTAGGTTTTCAAAATTTTCCTCAAGTTCTCAATGTGTTCCCCAACATATTCCCAATAGCAATTCATTTTCTATTCCAAATTCTTTGGCCATGGTTCAAGGTTCCTGTATATAACTTGTAAAGGGGGTGGGGGGGGAGCATGACAAAGCATGCTTCTATTTTGGGGAGGGAAGCATATTTAGGCTTCTGTGCTGGGCAGTGCTACATGTTTCAACAATATTGGTGATGGGCCAATCGAATGGCTCTTTCTGAAGAAAAAAAAGAAACTGTGGTCACACCCCTCACTAATTAATAGAAGCATGAATAGGTATGATGTTCTTTGCAAGGGGTATTCGCCCATGCCAAAAATGGTGACAAAATCTTTTGTCAAAAGAAATTTCATGCCCCCAATGGGAAGGCCCAAGCATGCACTCAAGGTGCCTTGCTTTTTGTCCTTTTAAGTTCCCACTGTGTTCCCAACATGTTCACCAAGTTCCCAATGTGTTCCTCAACATGTTCTCCAAGTTCCCAATGTGTTCCTCAACATGTTCTCCATGGCACCTCACTTTTATCACATATGCTTTGGCAAATGTTGTCCTCCTTTCACCTGTGTAGGTGGGCCAAAGGGGAGGAACTCTATACCTCAAAACAGAGCCTTCTATTTTGGAGAGCCCTCATAGTTTCATTTTTTTTTTTTGAGTGATAGGCCAATAAAAATGGCTCGTTGCAAAAAAAAAAAAAAAAAAAAAAAAAAAATAAGGAGACACTCAACAACATAAAAAAAGT
>Ga0116229_10006074_pt1 | contig 19543 bp, 5 predicted proteins | sample S1TSphgellanicum_3_FD_87313 | JGI IMG/M metagenome (GOLD analysis project Ga0116229, IMG submission 87313) | Host-associated microbial communities from peat moss isolated from Minnesota, USA - S1T2_Fc - Sphagnum magellanicum MG | ecosystem: Host-associated > Plants > Peat moss > Unclassified... | reverse complement strand
TTGTCTATAATTTTCTAGAGGATGATAGGATAGGATATGTAATTAGGTAATATGCAAAAATTATTGCTTGAGAACACAAATTGTGGTGCTCACAACAATTATTGACACCACAAAACATTTGAACTCTAGCATTGTTAGGACTATTATAAACCCTAAACCCTAATTACTTATAGTGAATCAAATCATTTGATAGTTCTAGGAGATGTATAAATTCTAGTCTAGAACTAGATTTGGATTTTAAATTGCCCAAGTGTTACTTCTTTTCTTTTTTGTCTTTTTTAAAAGCCTTCTTGAAACAAACAAAGTTTAAGTGGTGTGTTTCCTTGTAAATGTTTTTGAAGAGCAAACTTGTACACATTTATTTCTCAATGAAGAGGATCTTAATAAGTGGGCTAAAGGTTCATGGCCGCAACATGTGAGGGGGTTGAGAGGAGAAAAATTAGTGAATTCTTGTACTCTTTGAAATCCTAACTCATGCATCAATTTTCAACAAGTTTGATTTTCCATATGTACTTCTTATTTGCTTGATGGAAATTTTAGAAACTTGGAAAAAATAAATTGAGGTAGATTACCTTTAGAAAATCTTCCATTAAGACATGGACATTAGTTGACATTTGCTTTGTAAGAGTGATATCATATCATTGTAGTAATTTTTGCTCTAGAGTTCATGTTTTTCACTTATAAGATTTATGAAGTTTCATTATTTAAAGTTTAGATCATTCATCTCAAATCAAAGATGTAATGAACTCATGAATTGGGACCTTGCACAAAGTGAATATAGCATATTACTTGAACTGGTTCAGCAGCAAGGGGCCTAATAAATTTTGTCATTTACTTTCAGAGTAAAAATAATAGTACTTTACAATTAGGCATTATACTAAATAATAAAGCTAGTGTGCTTAGGGTCTCTTTCAGATTTTCGGCATGCCAAGTAAATATTTCTAAGAATTTTTGGCAATTTCAAAAATGGTTTAATTAGTGCTTAACTTGCCTAGGTACTAGGGAAGTTCCAAATATTTCGTGGAAGAGTAATCCCCATTGAAAAGCCTTGGAGTTTCATGTTTTCTCTTTCAAAAGGACAATGCATTTGTAACAAAAGGATTCATGCCCATAGCTTACCAATATCACACAAGCAAGTTTAACTTGGCACTAATAGGTTCCAAGACACATGTTAAAGAGTTACCCATATCAACCTTATAGGGTTTAGTTTTTCTTCTTACATTAACTCAAAGGCACATTGACTTGGCATTGAAAATTGTTCAATGATACACAAGTGGCTTCCTAAAGAACCTTCAAATTATTATCGGAAATTTTTTGCCCAAAGCAGCAAAATTATTACATGTTTCTTGACAAAGGGGTTTTATTGAACACCACCACACTAAATGGCCTTGCACACCTAGAATTAACATTAAAATAAACTCTTCATGAAGAACTTTGCATGAAAAGATGTTCAAAACTCAAAATGTATGGCCTACATTGAGAGCACATCAATAAATCCCTTTAAAGGGTTTGAACCTTCAATGTTGCCTAACTTGCAACCAAGTCTCCCAAGGTTGATAATGGATGGATAAAGCATACCATTTCAAGCAATTATTAATCTAGGAATGTAATGGACCACAAGGTCCATGCAAACATGTTTTGGTATTGGGACAACATTCACAAGATCAAGAGGCCACACACACAAAAGAGGTGTCAATTTTGACACCAACATATTGTTTTAATAGGATTCCTTACAATGTACAAGTTGTCTCTCAAAATTCAATAACTTAACGTATAATTTGCCAATAGACAAGTTGTAACACATTACCACAGATAGAATCTACCAAAAGCACAAAAAAAAAAATCATCAATGGAAATGAAAAATATAACAAAACATGTTTAACACTAGGGGGAACTAGTAAAATAAATAAAAAATACGTGTGTAAAAATGTAAAGTGCAATATATTGGTCGTTGGATAAAGATTATAAGTTAATTAGTTAGAAAATAAATTTTATTTTATTCAAATAATCAATTTAATTATAATATAAGATATGTAATAATCTGAAATAATATATTATAAATAATACAGGGTGGTTTTAATATGTATATATTTAAAAATTAAAAAATAATAGGGTGATAAAAAATAGGTTGAAAAATTATCTAATATCCTTCTAAAAATGGTTATTTGACACATGTAAATCCCAAACTTTACATTAAGTGTCCCCCTTGGGTTTAACATAATCTCAACCATACATGAGGGCATGGAGGTGCTTAAACATGTAACAGACAATTAATGCGCAGTTGTATCCAAATGTAATTTTATTCATAATATGAAAAGTGAAGAAGGTTATGATGCAAGGTCATACACCATGTAATGTTAGAAAGACTTGTTCAAGTTGTCAAATGAAAATAAATATGTATTCCATCTTGCAACATCATAAAGCATAAAACAATATGGAAATTCATTTTTTATATATTTTATAGAACACATGAGATAAAAGGGTAGTTCTTGATATGCTATGAATAATAAAACATTATAAAAATGCTTTATTAAAATTGAAGATGTTTTAACTATATTTTAAGTATGTTTTCATAATCATATTCTAAACACTTTATTTACAATTTTTAAAATTAAAATTATTTATGTTTTCAATCATTTGCATTCTATATTTCTTTACATCTCATTTGAAAATAAATGGAAATATTATCCTCCTAACTTTCTTTGGGGGAGACATCATTGAAAAGGTCAACACTCAATATATATCCAAAGATTATTGTAGGACATGCAATTTAAATAAACATTTGTCAAGTTGTTTATTTCCTCTTTTGATGCTTTTTATTTTTGTTCATTTGCAAGTTCAAATTTAGTTTCTATGCCAATGAAACTTTTTTCTCACTTTGAATGAAATCATGCATTTCTAAATATTTTTCTTTTAAGCTTGCAATGTTAATTCTTATGACTAGTGCACATATATGGCTTTATATGATACATTCATCAAAGACAAGCTAGAAGTAGTTACTAAGAGGTTAAAGCATGACAACATTTTATTAATTACAATATTGTCCAAATTTTCACCTAATGTGGAAGGAAAGGGTATCTGCATGCTAAAATAGCCCACCTTAAAGCACCTCAAAACATTACTCAAAGTTCATTTCCTTTATATTTGTTGAGCCATGGAAGGATTAATTAGTTAAATAGGAACAATCCATCATTTTCAGGCAATTTTTTTTTATCTTTAACCCCACCTAAAGAAATATTTTATGAACATATGTGGACAAACCTAATATAAACTTGGGCTACATGTTGTTATGCACTACCAATGATGATGAAATGATGAAAAAAATGGGAATTAAGTTCCATCAAAATGAAAATATTGAATAGCATTACATGCAACTTGAATTGAGTTCAAATTTAATTTATTTCAATCCAAATTCAATTGAATTCAAAAACATCAAATGGGATTCAAATTTAGTTCAAATCCAATCCAATTGAATTGGATTCATATTCAATTCAATTAAAAATAACAAGATACAAATTGGTGTAAGAAGGTATTGAAATTTGCTTGTTATTTTCATCATTTGTGAATATCGTGTTGAAAAAAAAACTCCAAAAACTCTAAAGACACAAATTTAAAAATATTTCTTTCCATTCCGTTCAAAAAAAATCAAAATATATTTGGATAGGACAAACCTTAGTCACCTTAAAGTTGCCCCCCCCCCCATACTAGTTCCAATGTTACCATCGTCATTAATGGAAAATTGAAAAACAAGCTTTGAATGAGCTTTCAAATTTTGGTATATATAAATAACATCTTACAAAATGTTTCAATTATAATGAATTAAACTCATTACCACTAACTAAAAGTTGGTCATGAGTATTAGCTTGGACTATGAGAAATAGGGTGATTTGCAATTGGCCTTATAACTGGGTTTTTAAATTGCAATGACCAATTGCAATTTCATTGCAACTTAATGTATTCCTATGGCCTAATTGTTATTTGATAAGTCGCATGAGTTACAATGGACACAACTCACCATATGTGGAAATGTATATATATGCAATTAGTGCAACTCATTTGTAATTGTGCAAGAATAATTGTTATGAAACTCCAATGCAACAAGTTTGCAACTACCATTGTAACATCATGTTGACGTGGGTGAAAGCACATTAGGGTGTCACAATTTCAATGGATTAAGGTCATTTTTCAAAGTCCTTTTTTAATGTAGTTAAAAACTAACTTAAAATATGAATATTTAAATGATATTGAAAGTAACATTTTTTTCCATTTCCACTTTCAAATCATGATGCTATAAGACATATAAAAAATATCACAAAAAATAAATTAATTAATAATTATTTTTAAATGCTTAAAAGGGCTTTTAAAATAATTATAGTTTTTGAGATTTTAAAAAATCCTTAACATAACAAAATTTAAATCACATTCCATTCATTCAATGGATCTTTAGTTTCTTAAACATAACTCATCCAATAACCTAAAGTTTTAAACACATAAGATTAACACATTATAAAATAAAAGTCCATATCCATGAATTTTGCAGGTGTGAAAAAAAAATGTGGGCAAATTTCAAAAGTTCATTACTTATTAGCTATCCACGATTTTGATTTGATTTTTTCATTTTTGGAAGGTTGATTATGATAGCTTTAGATAAATGAGTCCCTTTTTTTATTATTTCAATGAATTATATTTTATTTATTTTCTTGTATCTAAGAAATACAAGAAAAATTGCCATTGTGCTGTCCGTATAAGGTCACCATGGTGTGTAAACACCCATGTTATTTTTCATCCATCCATCCATCAACGATGAACTATGTTGATTTTCATTGCAATTCTTTTGCAAATGCAAGTGTGATGGAAACACATTAATGGCTATAACTAATTAGCAATTATGTGACAACTCATGTTGGCATGAGGTAGTACTTATATGTAACTACAATGTAGCCGATTTGCAAATGGCAATTAAGTGATTATTATGAAATAACTATTAAGTAAGTTCATCCATAATAAATTTTATGTTTGTGTGATGTTTTATTCATCCATTGATAAACAAAGTCTATTGATCTCTTTTGCAACTAGGTGTTTAATTATGGGTTCCAATGTAGTTGTATGGTAATTGATTTTAATAATATTAAACAATTAAAATTGCAACTTATAGTGCAAATGTGCAAACCTTGCACACACATTATGATTGTCCAAATTATGTTTGATAGTGCAAAATTGTATTCCATCATTATTGATAAACATGAAATGAATCTGAAATTATATGCATTGACATTCAAAGTTGGAAAATGCATTAAGTGCATTTTTTTAAATGTTTTTTTATTGAATAAAATTTGACTATAAAATAAATATGTTGCCCAAATTATTTACTATGAAAAAATCTTTTACCTAAATAAAAGGTCATCACAAAAATGATGAACCACAATAATCAAACATTGTCATCTAAAACATTATGTTTCTATAAATTAATGTTTTATTTTATTTTGTTGAAATGAAACTTAAACCATAATTTCTTCATTCCACCTTGTTTACTTGAAATTTGTCACATCATGATATTCAATATCACATGTGAAATGAAATCAATAACATATGCATAACATTATAGTGCAAAAGATATAAATAAATGTTCATTCTTTCAATTTAAATAAAATTAATTTACAATTGCAATGCCATTAACATTATTTATTTATCACCAAAATGTAGCATACATAACATTCTAATAAAAAAGATATTTAGATGTTCATCCTTTCAACTTAAATGAAACTAATTTACAAATGCAATGCCATTAATAGAACTTATTTATCACTAAAATGCCACATATATAACATTGTAATTCAAAAGATATTTAAATATGCATCCTTTCAATTTAAATGAAACTAGTTTACAACTGCAATGCCACTAACAAAACTTATTTACCATTAAAATGCAACATACATAACATTGATACAATTTAAATCGTAATCAATTACACTTGCATACAGTGATGATTTTCAAAATAAAATGCATCACATAATTGGAATATTGAGATTAAAATTCACCATACCTTTGTTGTTTTCGAACTTGTATACGAAATAAACAACACATTCAATGACATAGTTATAACAATTTAACCAAATTATACAACATCACATGTGCATGTTCTTCTACTCAAGATTATATTTTTCAAACAAAACCACCATTTTACTTTTGAAAAAAATTTCAACCTTCAAAAACAAGAACTTTCAACCTTCAAAAACAAGAATTTTCAACTTGCAAGAACAAGAATTTTCAACCTACACAAATAAGAATTTTTTCAACATATAAGAACAAGAATTTTCAACTTGCAAGAACAAGAACAAAAAAATTCAAACTTTGAAAACAAAAACAAAAACTTTCAACCTTTAAGAACAAAAACAACAATTTTCAACCTTCAAAAACAAGAACAAAAACTTTCAACCTCTAAAAACAAGAACAAAAACCTTCAACCTTTAATTTTTTAAAATAAACAAACAAAAAATTTGTGACGCACTCCCAAACGGAAGGATAAAGAGTCAGGGCATGCTTCTTGGCTTGTAGCACTTCGGGGGTAGAGGAGCATCCTGGAGCTCCGAGATGGGGACTAGGATGAATATCCTTTCAAACCATACACATCACACAACTTACAAGTTAAACCTTAATGTGCATTCAAAAAATCTACAATGCAAAACATGATATAATGGAAATGACAAAGTGAAATGAATAAAAGCAAAAGATGGGAGTTGCAAATGATGGAATATAAATTGGATGCAAAGGTTTGAAAACGAGGAAATGAAAGATTAGAAAGAAAAGGGAAAATGGGTGAAAGGAAATAAGAAAAAAAATCAAATAAGAAGGACTCAAATGTGACACATAACTTTAAAGGGAAAAATAACATGATTTAGCAAAAGACTTTAGTTAAGACATGAGCTAAAGACACAACTCGTCATTGGCATCAAAATCACCTCAAACAAAAGATTATTAATCAATGCAATGGCTATGGCAAACTACAACAAACAAGCTTATACTTAATTCCAAGAATAAACAATAGGTATTACATAAACACGGACTCAAAGTACACAAATGAATATTGAAATGAAATTTTAATTCCTAGTATGGAAAAATGAAAACACTAAATAGAATGAACAAGATTAATGTGAAAAGTGGTACTTCAAATTAATGTCAATTTTAAATAGATAGTAGTGGGTTGCACGACTTTTGGGTATGTATACTAAAATGGACCAAAAGTGACAAATGAGGATTCCTTGAAAGTATTTATATAATACTAGAAACACAGAATTATCAAAGACTCATTTTCAAAACAAAAAACTAAATAAAAATCGCAAAAGGTCATTAAAGGGGCCACCATTTAATGGATCCCAAGATAGAATATTGATGAAAAAAATTATAAGAATTTAACAAAGATCATGTTGTAAAAACAACTTTTTAATTTTTTAAAAATAATGCTTCTCAAATTCCCCCAAACTTTTGTGCCATCTTGAAATGGTTTTAAAAAGTCTTATTTTGAATTACTATTAAATTTATCAATTTTATAATCTCATCATTACAAAATATTATGATTACGGTGAGTCCATTTCCAAGTTGTTTCTGTATTGTTGTACATTTTAAACCTTGCATATTCAAAATTTTCCATTTGGTGTAAATCATTAATTTTGAAATAATTCCATGATTTTACCTAATTAGATTACATATTAAAATCATATACATGAGTTTCTTTTCAAGAAATTCAAAAACCATTTGATTGAAAACACATTATAATCCAAAAATATGCCCAAAAAAATTGCCCCTTTATTTTTTTAATGGGTGCTCTAACTTGCAAATACCTTTTATTTATACGTGTTTAAAATTTACTAGGTTTTAGAGGCTTCCATAAAGCCATTATCTAAGGTACCATTTTAAATAACTATGTTTCAAAAACGTACAATTATGGATGAACTTCATCCATAGCATATGGATAAAAGAATAACTAAATGATGTTGGATGAACTCATTCATGATGAGATGAATGATGATCCCTTCTAAAAGATTTCCATAATGAATGAAAAGTATGATCCTTATGGATTAATTTCAACTACAAGTGATAAGGAAGCTACATGAACTATTATCATATATATAATATATTAGTGTGGCCTATGCTATTGAGCATTTTTTAAATGTAATTTTACACAAAGTATATAACCTTTTTATGTGTGAAATCCAATTGCCTTATATACTGAATTTCCTAATGATAAAACTATTTGTTTAGAATGTAATAACTATTGTAGCATAGGTTTTAAAATTATAAAACCACCTTAATACACCACTACTCATTGAGACCCTTCCAAGGATACCTCTATTACACCCCAATTTTCATCACATTATTTTTATTAATTATTTTTATTGAATTTTTAATGATGAAAATACTCTAAACTCAATAACTCTTGCATTGCAAGTCTAAATATTATGAAATCATAGGTCAATGCAACCTTATTCATCAAAGACTTTCCAACAATACTAGGAAGACGATCAAAAGACCCATGGATTGGGAGATTTTGGCATGACAAAGCACATAAACAACCTTAACATGATGATTATTAATGTTCTTTTATAACTAATCCTAAAGTTGTTAACATGTATTCTATTATTTATTGGATGTCATCTATGGCAAAGCTTATTATACAAATGAAACAATGTTGAAGGAGAAAATATGTCAAAAGAAAAGGTTGAATGGATATTTTAATTGTTCATCAAAACAAGCACACAAAATGAAACTTGTTAACCAAAAAGGTTACATGTACTTGAAATTATGTGTATGAATACAATTTGGGTCAATCTATTACTAAAATCACAAGGGTTGATTATATGGCAACTCATTTTGTAATATGAATTTGGATTAAATACCATTGTCCCATATTGTAATTTGATATAAAATATTATTTCAAAAAAGAAAAAATAAATTCAAAAATAAATATATATACAAAAAAAAAGGTACTAGTGTTGGTCTAGTAATATGGACTTTGAACATATGAGCGTTGATACGATATGACAAATTTATAAAAAACACCACTTTGAGGACCAAGACTAATTTTTAATTTGTATAAGGCAAGTATATACGTAGGTATTGGTACAAGGTTGGTATTGCCTTAGGTCATACAAGCCTAGTCAAGCCTAGTCCTTGACAAGGGCAAGCCATGATAGGTAGGTACCTATTTGCATACATTAGGATCCTTTGAATATTTCTAAAAGATTTGGAAATTGTTCTCATTGGAATACTTAACCGAAAAAATTATCATTTATAAATAAATAAATAAATTATTTTATTTTATTTTATTTTATTTATTTTTTTAAAAAGGCCTATAGGTACTTAGTAGAGAGAAAGTCTAAAATAAAATAAAATAGGTAATCATTAAGATTTGGGTTGGCAGATTATGTCATTTTCTTGACCACATTATATGACATAATCCATAAACAAACGGTGCAGATTCAAGGAAGCCCAGAACCCCATCCCGGCACAATCAGCCCTACATTCCGCGACTGGCGTAATGCGTCCTTCTATTAGGGTTTGGAGCTCTCCATTAGGGTTTGGAGGTCAAGCACATGTTGGGCTTCTGGGAGGGCGGCGGGGTTTTACAGCCAGCTGCGTCATATCGATTCTCCTCCGCCTCATTATATATTTACTCTTGCAATCCATTCTACTTCTGTCTGCTAAGCTCTCTCTCTCCGTCTGTGTAGGCTGCAAGCTGTAACTGTTTATGCGTCTTTCCTTAGTTTTGGTAGAGTCTCTCTCTTGAGAGGACTATCTGTCTTTAGTATTCTGTTATGTTTGTCTAGCTCTTGTGAGCGATGGGTTTGTGATAACTTGCGATGAGTGTGCAGGCTCTCATGACTTCCTTAGAGAGGCAAGGGGGCTTGCCCAGTTGTTTGTGACACGGAATTGGATTGTCCCTCTGTACAAGGCTAGTTTTCTCTGCCTGTTTGCATTGTCAGGATTGGATCTATCAGAAAAGTGATATGAAGTTCAGGTGATTCTTTTAGTGACGTTTGCTGTACTTCGATGAATAGGGGGGTTTGCCCTTTTAAGTGGAGGTTTGCTATCTTGCCCGCTCGCTCCCGCGTTTCTACTTAGTATGGTGTGTTATCGTTGGTTTTATACTGTTTCTTTTCTGGCCAAGGATGGAAACTATATAGCGTAAGCTGCAGGCGGTGTTGAGACCTTGCCTTGCAAGGAGAACCTTCTCAGCGGGCCCCTGCATTTCTGTGACGCATAACCGACAACTGAGGCTACTAAAATGGATTGTTTCTGGATACTCATTTGATCGGGGTCTATGGTTGGTGGAGGCAGAACTAACATGAGTACGCGCCTACTGCGAACCCAGTTTTTTTGTTTGTTTGTGATGTCTCCAGAACTGTTTGCTTTTCGGGGTTTTCTGTTTCCATGTGCAAGATCTCTATTGTGCACTTTCCAGCGTTCTTCCTCATGCTAAAAGCAGCCTGTGATGACTAAAGATCCGAAAACTACTGAACTCATGAGGAGAATATTACACCATCTTTCGACTGAGGCTTGAAGATGGCATGAGGTGAACAAATACATGGAAGGGTTAAGGCTGGATGATGATATCTTTGAACATAGAATCACACTGATTTTCTGTGAGGAATTCAACATGCACTACCAACTGACAGCCTTTTGCCTCAAGTAGAAAGAGAGATTGGTATCTAGGTCTGCTGCATCCATCACACATGAAAAATCTGGGGAATTACAAGCAGATGGAAATACCGAAGGATGAAAATTAAAACACCATGCTCCCTTCTAGAGCTCAATAGATGTGTATTTGAAAAAAGGAGAACCGCCATTACATGCAATGAGAGACCACTGCCAGTCCCCTATGTCTCTCATAACAAACTTCACACACCCAAAGTCAAAAAGTGCATTAGGTTGAAGAAATAGATCAGAGAAAGGGAAGTTGAATGGGCTCTGAATTTTCTCCTGAATCCAAACATGAGTGGGTAAATTAAAACTAATCTCATGATGGCTAATTTTTGAAAGGCATTTAATAATTTACAATAGTTTATCATCACAAGATTATTTCTAGGACAGAATATTAAGAGGTTGATTATGAAGAGAAATTCCAATGAGAAATATTTGTTAATGAGTAAATTTCTTAACCTATATGGCCTCCTCAAAGCTATTTACTTATTAATGGTAAGTTTGGATTTGTTGTTTCCTATTTGCCAAGGGCTGAAGCTATTAGAATAGTTTGGGTTTTATGAAGGAGATTGCAATAAGTTGACATTGGAAGAGAAAATGATGAAATCTAAGAAAAGATGAGGACCCATTCATATATGTGTGGTGGGGAACCTTTTCAAGTTGGTCCACTTTTGTTCTGCTGGAGAAGAGCTTAGAAGACCCATTCTCTCTAGAGTTTGGTGAAATGTTCATTCAATAAAGGGGTTTTTGTTAAGCTTCACAGATGGAGAGGGAAAAGGAAATCTATTTGGATGTTATTGTTATTGGAATGGAAAAATTATTATATTTCCAAGGTAAGTGTACACCTTGTGTATTTTCTTTCTGTTTTTTTGTAAAATAATGTATTTAATTTTTCTATGATATAGAAAATTGTAGCTCATTAGTTTTCCTTTTTTTTCTATGCAAATGGTCATCACATTGTAGTTGTAATCAAGCAGGGTTCAACAATAGTAGTGTACAAACACTCAAAATGGTGAAGGCAAAGAGTTTCCAATAGGATAGTTTATATTAGATTTGAAAATATTGACAGGACAATAGCTATTATTTTACCATAATGGTTTCTTTCTTGTCTATTTGTATTTTTTATGTTGAAGATTTTCATTTTATTTCCATGTATGATAGTTCTACCTAAATGGAAATAAATTTCAATATGAATGTTTACTTGTGTTTTATGTGTTTTTATATCCAACAACCTTCATTTAATCTGTATTTAAAACTATCAAGATTGTGAACATACAATGTTCAATGTTTTCAAATCAATTGTATTCAAGATAAGCCATCAAATTATTGAGGATCAAGATGATTTGATAATCCCAAGAAGGTGGGAAGCAAGTACCTTTTTCAACTTGGTTAACCCAATCCTTAACTCCAAAGATTCAAGGTAAATACCCTTGGATCCCAAGGGATCAATAGAAAGAAATTCATGTACAATACAACCATAGTGGTTAATGATGAACTTTGTGCAAGGACATGAGGTCCTTCAAGTTTCCTTTTTTGAATCCCATATGTCCTTAACTTTGTAACCACCCTTCATTAACAAAATTGAGACTTCAAAATAAATTCTAAGCATTAGAAATGAAGGAGTTTCCAAAAAGTGGTTATTTCATTATTTTTATAATGAAATTGACTATAATAGATTTTTCAAAATCTTTCTTGACATTTGTATAAGCCTTGATAATGGATTTCTAGAAAAAGAATGAGGATGAAACTTGGAAGCTCTAATACCCAATTGATATCAATCGACATTGAGGATTAGTTAAGACCTAAAGGTTGACTTGTTTGGCCCATGATGCTAGATTAAATGTTTTCAAGGCTCTCCACTAGGGGAAAGGCCTGTAACTAAAAGTTTAGCCAAAATTGCAATCCACTTGAAATTTTGGATTATTGATTTGCCAAAACCACCATTACACAAGGGATGGTTGTGAAGGTATTCTATTCCACTTTAGCTTTGGGCCTTATAACAACCCCACCCTAATACAATTTTTGCCCACTTTGCACAATTGATTACACATCTATGGATTAGGATTTTAATAAATGGTTATATGCCACATGGAAGCCAATACGACTTGGTTTAAAAATCAAAATTCTACTAACTAATGACAAATTGTAGCTAGCTTAAAAGATGAATTTGAATTCAATGACATCAAGTTTATTGAAGTTTGCTTCAAAGAAAAGGCAAAAGCCAACTTGGATTCCCAAGTATTTGATTCCTTTGCCTTTTGAAACCCAAAGCAACCCTTCATCTCAACCCCCTTTTTGAGTCCTTGGATGATCAATAACCCATATTGTTGATGATTTATCCTAGTTAATTTTAGCCTAAAGGCCTTGTAAAATAAAACCAAGGTGGATTTGACATGGTCCAAGTAAAAAGTTAAACCTTAAAAGTAAAAATTTGTGTCATCTACAAATGATTAGTCTTTATTATCCTTCACTTCAAAGAATATTCAAGCCTCGAATTTTGTAATGTGATCTTAAAGATGTTAGTTGTAAGAATAAAAAAACAAAGAGCAAGGGGGCAACCTTGTTTATTGAATGATTTGTAGCTTGAAAGATGGGCTAGGTTCACCATTTATTTTCACCTCTAACAAGGATACTCATCTTATCCATTTGCTATCAAATCCAAGTTGTTCCAAAGTCTTGAATAAAAAATTACACTCAATTTTGCCAAAAGCTTTTCCAAAATTTAATAGCAACAACACAAGCTTTTACTTGCTTTCCATTGTCCATTCCAAAGATTCTTGGGCAAGATTTCTTTTTAATATCAATGATAAATCTACTAACTACAAAGGCAATTTAATTTGGCTTAATGATTTCCAACAAATAAGACTTAATTCTAGTGGCCAACATCTTTGCAAAAATCTTATATATACTTTTTAACAAAGTAATCGGTTTCCAATTCCCTTGGATTAATATCTAGATTTGGAAATTAATGTGATTAGAACCTAATTGATAAATTCAAAGGTGTAACCCTCTTCAAGCATCAAAGTGAAAGCCTTGAAAGAAAAGTGGGATCTACTTTTACAAAATATTTTTAAAAATAATTTATGGATAACCCATTGTGGCTCATAGCTTTGCCATGAAGTAGTGCTACATCAATGGCAACTTGCACTTCCTTAAAAGACAAATTTTTGATGAGTAGATTATTCATAAAAATTGGGCTTTTAACAATGAGAGGGCCAAATTATAAGAATTAATACAAAATGATCAATGATTTTTTTCAAAAATATTGACATTTCAACTTTCTTTCCCTGTTGCTTTAAATTTGCTAATACATAAAATTTATCAATTTTGGAAATGGAATAATTAATACCAAACCTCCCATTGTTGAAAGTATCCTTTTTATTTGACATTATTCAAAAGCTATCCAAAACCCACAATTTGTCAAACCTTGATACAAGGTTAAATGATGTCAAGTTATAGCTTCATGAACTTGGAGCCAAGGCCTTTCCACATTTTTGGATGTGCGTTGGAATCACCTCCCATGATGAAATGGGATAATTTTAAGTTGTAATCAAGAATGAATTATCACATTATTGCCCACTCATTGGATTATTGAACACTATTGAACACTATAAATATTTAAAATGGTCATGGTCCCCATGTCTTTTGTTTTTAACACAAAAATTGGGCACAATCATCCAACAACATATTACGATGCATAATTATGTGCACAAGAAAGGATGAGATCATAATGGTGGTACTTACATTCCTTCTTCAAGAAACACCCATTGGAATGGTAGGATTCTAAAATGAAGCTCCATTCCAATTTTCATTGGCATGTGTGTTTGAATCACAATATTCTTCCTTAGCAAAATGGTGTTTTTACAACCATAAAATATGGAGGGGAATCTAGAGCTTGCAATCAAGCTTTCATCTCCTTTTGCTTGGGAAAACCCCTTTCCTTTTCAAGCCTTCTTATGTTATGGGCAACCGCAACAATGGGTTTGTTATTTATCAAATGTCAAAATTTGGGTGGTGCTTCTAGAATTGTAAATGGGATTATATAGATAGTAAGAAAGTGTATGAAGGAGAGCATTAGAAGTAGAAGAGAGGAAGAATTTTTTTTAAAAAAAGGGTCCTTAAGGATTCTAATTTTTGAAGAAAAAAGAAGTGGCATAACATATGCATTTGATTAGAAGAAGTTAATAACATTGATGGACCTATAATTTATGGTGCTCACAATTGGGTGGAGAATATGTGTATTTATACACGATTTACAAAGTTCAATGATATAAGTTGTAAGTGTTGAATAATTTTGAAGTTCCAACTATGGTTGGTCATGTGGCTTGGATTGTGGCAAATTTGTTCAATTGTCTTAAAATTATTGTCCATGAAATGTGTTAGTGGTAAAAAACTATAGTTTGAGACCAAAAATAAGGCAAAGCATGGGATTTGTTGTGGCATAGGTTTGAAGAACTTCAAATTTTCAAGTTCACTAGAATTTTGGCACCATGTAGGAAGAAGTAATTACATGCCATTAAAATGACTTTAAAAGTGTAGTAAGCCATCTTGTAGCAAAAAGCCTTAGGAGTGGCATGTAGCCATCTTTTGAATACAAGAAATTAACCACCAAAGGTTATATATATTTGAGTTAGTTACTATTTTTTTTGTTTCCTACATAAAGACTAGACAAAAGTGGATTAGGTCTATGATATTTGGTATCATAACCAAGTTTCAAACCAAAAGCCAAGTTGGGTATGAATTTTGTGGATGAAGCCTCAACACATCAATAGTGTGATTTAGTGTTTGACACTATAGATGGGCCAACCAATCAACAAGAAGGTTGCCCAGTCATTATGTTTCTACTACAATATAAATGGACCTGAACAATAAGGTAACCCTAAGAGGTAAGGACTTGGTGTGGGTGATCCGTGGTGTCTTGGAAGGTGACAAAAGACATCATAGACCAAGGTCATAGTCCTTGCGAGATCCATCATCGGTAATAGGGGTGGTGTTGTGGAAAGGGAATCTAGGAAACATAAGGTAAATCTTAGGAGCTTTGATACATTTTCCAAAATTTTATGGTTGTCCCAACATTTTTGTGTCTATTTGAACCATATCGACACAACCATGTGCGGCAATCTCAAATTTTAAGAATTACATCAAGGTTATTTGAATGTGGTAATGTTATTAGGGGCTTTTAACAACTTCATAAGGAATGATGAATGCGCGTGGTTGCATGGAGGGGTTGTTTTCTTTTCCGAAATACGATATTGGTGAATAAGGTGTTGGATTAGTTCTTTTCTTTGACAAAAAGTTGGTAATCATAGTTTTAGAACCTCAATTGTGTAAGTAGGAGTGAAAAATCTCTAGAGGGTTGGGGTAGAAGCAAACACCAAAATTTGTGGTGTTTAGCAAAACATTGGTCTTGTTCTAGTATTTAGTGAATAACAAGGATGTTTGAAATTCATGAAACAGTTGAAGGGGTGTCAATGAAAGGTCCATTAGATATAGAATGATCTTCAAGCCTTATGAACATAAAATTAATTCGAGATAACTTAATGATTAAATAAATAATGTGGTAGGATGGCAATGGCAATGTGAGTGTCATAGTGAATGAAACATTTATTTAGAGTAGGGATAAGCTTAGTGAGGAGTTGCAATTACATGTTGAGTCTTGGGCTATGCCTTAGTGATAGTTTATAACTACATGAAATTAAGATGCGTCAAATGCTACGAATTAAATAATCCGCCTTGCTATTAGGAAGTAATTGGCAAATCAGACCGCGTAAACAACAGTAGTGTCCAACATTGAAAATTGAAAACGACGTGAAGATAGAGGTGTCTTTAGTCTTGTAACAACCTTCACAGATGGTTTCAGGTTCATCGCTAAAAATGGGGTCGACTTACAACAAGATCACCAAGGTGCGAGAGTTTGGAAAAATGCAATAATACCAAGCTTGAGGGGTTCAACTTTAAGATGAACGCACACCTCTTGAGGTTCAGGATCTTCATCACGAGGACACTACGTCAATCTCAAATTTAAAGATGTTTCTAGAGCCGGTTCTTCATTCACTTATGTAGTTTGAAGCCCATAAAATGTGGCCATACCTGACACCATAATTTTAAGGAAAGGAAAAAATATTTTCAATCAAAATCAAATCAACAATAAATGTGTGGAGGACTTATTACATCGACATGCGGGGTTGTAATTTATAGATCAAGGAAAAAGAAAGAAATGTGTAAGTAACAACCTAAAACCATGATAAAGTACTTAAAATCAATGGAAAAAATGAAAGTTTAAATAAAATTTGTTGGGGAAAAATGAAAAAAAGGGAAAAAATGTTTCCCTTCTCCTTCCATTGGCCACTAAGCAGTGGAACCTTCAAGGGCCACCAAGCATGGAACCTTTCAAAGGCCACCAAGCAATGGAACCTTCTAAGGGCCACCAAACATTGGAACCTTCCATTGGCCATCAAGTTGAAATCTTCTTTCACCTCTTTCCTTCTCCTTTTCTTTAAGAAGGCAAATTTGGACCATTGAAGCTCTCTTTCCCTGGACGTAATTTTCAATTCAAATCTTGAAAATATTTGTTCCCACAACCTGGTTGAGGAAGAAAAGAATGATTAGTCTTGGTAGATGGGAGGAAGAAGGAAAATAGAATGGACATTAGTAATAGTTTTGAAAAAATGAAAGTGAATAGGGATAATGTTGGGAGGTTGGAATCTTAAAAAAATCTATCAAACCCTCTCAGGTTTAGTAGCATAACTTTTTACCGATTTAGTTATAGAACTTAGGATTTAATAGCAAGGTGCGCCTTATAGTTAGCTTTATAATGAGCTAAGGCAAGCTAGCTTTGAATAACGTATGTGTTAGAAATAATATTTCAAGTGACTGGTGGTCTGCAGCCAAGTTGAACTTATTACTTTCGTAAAACCCTTTTGAATTTAATGACATAAGTTCTTACTGGTTTAGCTGCAGAACTTAGGATTTGGTAGCAAGGTGCGCCTTGTAGTTAATTTTTTAATGAGCTAAGGCAAGTTGGATTTGAATAATATATGTGTTAGGAATAATATTTCAAGTGACTGGTGGTTTGCACCTAAGTTGAACATGGTGTTGAACCCTTAAAGGTCGGTTTAAATGAATGACAATTTGACATAAAATTCTAGGATTTGAGATGTTTGAGCTTGGAAAATAAATCTATCAATTTTAAATCATAAATGATGCATAGGAGGTAAGTTACTTGGTTTCAACTACAAACGTAATTTAACGTCTAGAATTACACTTGCATTTTTCCTTCACCGGTAGCATATGTACTTTCAAATATAGTCACCTCATAGAACTGGGAGTAAAGGGATAGAAAATCGCCTCACAATCTAAAGTATCATCATTCTTTGAAACCCTAAAGGATTTTTTTAATGAGGAATACATAGACACTAACAAGATTTAGAGTACATTTCTTCAAATGAAAATAAATGTTGAAGAATGGTGGGTTTTGATGAAAAACAACTTGAGGGGTAACTACTTGAACAAAATTTCAATGCATTTTTCAAGAACAATACCTACCTAAGGACTATGTTCATCATATGAAATTGGGATTCATAGAACTCACCCAAGGTCATTTGACTATAGTTGAATATACAGTGAAATTTGATAAACATAAATCATATTTTTTGTCATTAAAGTGTTAAATAATATTATTTTATTTGATCAATTTTTTTTGTGATGCATCCAAAACCCCAATATTTTTCACAAATCCTAAAAGATCATGGACTTTAGCAATGATTTACATTTCACTTGGTTTGAATGTTTTTTATTTTTATTTTTTTGCCAACTAAAAAATGTTCAACATATCCTTTTTTTTTCGAACTATTTAAGGAAAGAAATTAACCCACAACCTTCCTTCCTTAAGGTTGACACACTTAACTATTTTTCCAAACTTTGAGAGCAAAAAATTACAAACATGCACACATAAAGTTAATCATTATTTATGGATATAGCCTCCAATTGCAACCATTTGAACTTCCCTTTTCTTGGGAGGCTAATTGAAGTATCACCCATTGGGATGAACACCAAAATTACACAATCAAAGCCTCCTTGAACCACATTTTACTTCCACAACGATTCCAATAAGAATGTATTCCCAATGGGCTTGAATTTGGTGAATGTTCAAGAATTTTGTAATCTAAAATTGTTGAAAATAAATCACCTCTTTTTTTGTATATTGTATGGGCTATTATTTATTTCAATTTCCATGATTTTAACATCAACCAACAAGCTAGGTAAAGAACTTGATGTAAGCAAGGCATAATCTTTTCCTTCCATGAACTTTTTGAAAATTGGCCAAAACTTAATTTCAAGTTCTTTTAAGTTAAGGACTAAAAGTAATTCAAGAACTTCAAAGAAGGATGAATGCAAGGTGGATGAAGAGAAATGTTTTTTACCACGTATTGTAAATTACTTATCCCCTTCATGTTGTTCTTCCTCCTTTACCTCTTAAAGTTCTTCAATTTTCTTAAACATTTTAGCTTATTGTTCATTAAACCTATTTTATTTTTCAACCTTTTGATTATTTGAATCCAATGGGTTGTCATCAGGGACCAGTAGTCGATGCAACTTTTAGTCGATGTACTAACTATAGTCTCCAACTATCTACGTAAATAGTCGACTAGACTAATGAGCAACGTAGATAGTCGACTAGACTACTGAGCAACAGTCATAATAGACTAGACTACAGAGCAATGGTCATAATCGACTAGACTACCGAGCAACGGTCATAATCGACTATTACTCAGTTGTAGTTGGGTCAATAAAAACTCAAAATAAACGTAACTTGCTACTCGTGACATCCAACAACAGCAACTTG
>Ga0116229_10006073_pt1 | contig 19543 bp, 23 predicted proteins | sample S1TSphgellanicum_3_FD_87313 | JGI IMG/M metagenome (GOLD analysis project Ga0116229, IMG submission 87313) | Host-associated microbial communities from peat moss isolated from Minnesota, USA - S1T2_Fc - Sphagnum magellanicum MG | ecosystem: Host-associated > Plants > Peat moss > Unclassified... | reverse complement strand
GGGCGGGGGGGTGGGTGAGGAAGGGAGGGGGGGGGGGGGGGGGGGGGGGGGGGGGGGGGGGGGGGGGGGGGGGGGGGGGGGGGGGGGGGGGGGGGGGGGCTTGGTGGAGTGCCTTTGGGAAACTGACTGTGCAAGCAAAACCGCATGCAATTAGGGTTAGGTCAAGAATCTGAGCCGTTAGATGAGAGCATAATTGGACCTAAACCGTTCGATTCTCGGCGAGCGTGATGCACAAAGGAATGTGTATCGTGTTTGGTGTTGTTCTCGTTATCCTCGTTTGATTGTGGTTGTTGTTGTTGTTGTTGGGTGAACTGCGTACCACGGATTCGGGTTGCGGAATTGTGGAGCAAGAGATACAGCCATGGACAGCGATCATGCGCTATTGGTTGCTCAGTTCTGTGCCGTCACAGCTGCCTCCCCAGAGCTGGCTACTTTCTTTTTGGAGAGTGCAAATTGGCAGCTTGATACTGCGATTCATTCCTTTTTCGAGGCCGATGTCGAAGGTGGAGGTGATGTTGCTGCTGTGCCTGATGACGAAGGACCGGTAGTAGATGAGTTGGAGGAGGAAGAGGAGGAGGAGGAGGAGGGCGTTAGTCTTCCATCTGTACCTCCGGTTGTTCCCCCGGCATGGCCTCCAAGATCGTCGCAACAAGCGCAAGGTGCAAGCGCTGCTGGAGTAGGGTTTGGAAGCAAGCCCAAGGGCAAGGATAGAGGCTCCAGCAAGCAGAAGAAGGGAGGAGGTTCGTCTCGTGGTGGCGTCACCACTCTGTCGGACCTTAACTCCCATCCTGACTCCGATTCTGACTCCGATGGGGCACAAGAGTATTACACGGGCGGTGAGAAGAGGTAATGGAACTAGGGTTTGAAACATGGGTGTGGTTGAAGAATATCAGATTGTGAAGTTGTGAACGAAATCGGGCATTCTGTTGCGTCTCAGCATGCACATCTGAAGCACCTTGTTTTTTTGTTGGTTGAAATATGCGATAGAAACACAACAATCTTGTGTTTCAGTCTGCAGGCCATGGTCATTTCTGGACGTTGGAAAACCTAGGGTTTGAAACATGGGTGTTGTTGAAGGGCATCGGATTGGGAAGTTGTGAACGAAGTCAGGCATTCTGTTGCTTCTCAGCATGCAAATCTGAAGCACTGTGTTTTGTTGTTTGGTTGAAATATGCGATAGTGGTATGATGGTTCAAGAACCTTCAAGAGGCCAACGTGATGTGGATGCGCTATTCAATCGAGTGAGGCAGAGTGGCAGTGCACGGGAAGGCCCTTTGGAACCGTCTCCAGCAGCTCCAAGCAATCGAGGGGTGTTTTCTGGAACAGCCCGTACTCTGGCTGGGGAACCTCGGCAGCAAGAACAAGCTGCTGGAGCCACACCAGTAACTGGAACACCACAAGCTCCACAACCTGTGCTCCACGTTATCACCTTCTGGAGGAACGGGTTCACTGTTGGTGATGGTCCACTGCGCCGGCTTGATGACCCTGCCAATGCTCCTTTCTTAGATGTAAGTCTCTTGTTGCGTCTCACCTTCTATAACTGTTTTCCCTTCTTCCCTTGTTGTATCCAGTTTCCCCTTGGATTTGAGCATGGACTGGCTGATGCTCTTGCAGGGTTTTCTGACAATAGCTTCATGTGTGTGTGTGCAATTCTGGTTGTGTAGAGCATCAACAAGGCTGAGTGTCCCCGGGAACTTGAGCCAGCAGATCGCAACACCCCAGTCCATGTCAACCTTGTCAGGAAAGAGGAAGACTGGCAGGTGGGTTTCTGCACCTTTTGTGATACCCATCTTTGAAGTGAATTTGTTCACCTCAACAGAAACTACCAGCATCTTACACAGGAAGAGCTTAGCAGATAAAATTGATGGGAGTTGATTTGGGTGCAATGCATTTTTGGATTCTGATTGGCATCTACAGACTTCTTCATGTCTTACATTGGCATGGTTGTCTGTTGAAGATCAACTGTAGGGTTTTATATTGTTCCTCTTTGTAAGTACCATTGAATAAGATCATAATATATGTGAGACCTAAAATAAATGGTCATCATGGATCCTAGACTATTGTTAGGATCTGATCATACATTTTTAATTGCTTCTCCAGGCACCACCAGAGCCAAAATATGTGGCATTTAAAGGAACTGGACGTACTCTTGGTAGCACAAGTGAGTCAACAGCCTTAAGTCAATTGGCTGCACCAGCTGTTTCCTCTTCAGAACCCCCGAATTTGCCTTTTGAGGGCCTTGTTGTTGATGACACAAAACCTGCCACCTCCATTCAGGTGACTTTCTTAAGGGAAATGGTTGAGCTATCATTCTATGCTGCAGTCTTACTCCTTGGAATCACCCTAATTCACCTTCAGTTGTGTACCAAACTGATGACATCTTTCATTTTCTCTGCTGTTTGAAACTTGGGAAACATAAGAATTATAAGAACACATCAATAAGCCAGGTTTCAAAGTACTGGGGTTTTCTATTTGATCCAATTTTTTTGTCTTTTGAAGTTTCACAAATAGTTCATTTCTGAATGTATTAAAGCTTCACACTAATAGCATATTGCAAGAGGGTGGTTTTCAGTATTCCAAGAGACTGACTGATGTACTCTATGTTTTCTTTACCTGTGATTTGTCAGCTGAGGCTTTCAGATGGGACTCGAATGGTTGCCCGGTTTAATCACACACACACAGTTGCAGATATCCGAGGCTTCATTGATGCAGCCAGACCAGGAAACTCAGGCCCTTACAATCTTCAAACCATGGGGTTTCCTCCAAGGCAGTTGACTGATCCACAGCAGACAATTCAAAGTGCAGGTCTCATTAATGCTGTTATAATCCAAAAGAATTAGCAGTTATTATGCAAATTTAGAGTACAAAGGATATATTCTGCTGGCTCTGGAATGAAGTTATATCTGCATTTGTGTAAATATACAGAGCTTGTGCTTCAGTTTGTCTGTGGCTGAAAAACTGGATCTACAAACCTTCATTCTATTTCTGACCGTGGTCAAATTCACAAGTGTCTGGTCATATTGTTATGTTGATTTTTTGCTCTATACCATTTGTAGACATCAGTTCCAGCAAATGCAGGATCTCTTGAACTCTAGCTCTGTCCAAACTAACCATGGGTCTACAACAATCAGTCTTGTGAGTTCAATTATACATGTAGCTGATCATGTTGGTCTTCATGGCTCTAATAATATGCTTTCAAACTGTTTACATGATATCTTGGGTCATTTGGGGAGTGTTTGTTTGTTGGGATGTGATCTGCTCTTATGAAGGGGGCTTAACTTCTTTCCTTCTCCCCTCTACTACTTGAAGTATACTTGGGCTCTGCACTGCTTCTCGCTACTAGTTGTGATGAATTGTTTTGTGACTATGAATTGTTTTTTAACAAAGGATATATATGTCATATTAATTCATATTTTGGGAAGGGAAAGATGTATCTATTTTTAATGGGCTTTTTGTAAATGTCTTCCTATTTGTGTCGAAACATATTGAGATTTTTTGGGATCACATCTAAACATGATGTTTGTTGCGTATGCTATTGTGAAAACATCACATGATGAGTTATCTATTTGTTGCATTATATTTGTATATGTGCATAACAAGTTGTTCACATTTGTAAGCTTGCATAATAATTGGAATGTGTCGTTAGAGAATTTTATGTGAATCATGTATTGTACAATATAACTTAAGAATTGACATGTGGATTCTTACTAATATCCAGTGATTATGTGAATCATGTATTATACAATATAACTTAAGAATTGACATGTGGATTCTTACTAATATCCAGTGATTATGTGAATCATGTATTGTACAATATAACTTAAGAATTGACATGTGGATTCTTACTAATATCCAGTGATTGTTGTTCATGAACGTGTTGAAGACATTTTTTTGACACATCTACATTTTTTTTCTTATAATTGCATATGTATGTTGTTCATATCCTAATGATTGTAATTTTTTAACATAAAATATTTGAATAGCATTTCTTAAATGTTGGTTGCTAGTCATATGTTCAGGTCAAGAAGGATTTTCTCATCTACTTTAGTTAGTTGGAGGCCTTCAATCCAATAATTAATGTTATCATATTCATTAGAGTCGTTTTTTGAATCACTTGATATTGTAATGAAAGATAATTCTTTGTTATGTAATAAATTGTCATCACATTTTTTAGGGTCAATATTTGAATCCATAGGAATTTCAATATCTTTGTTGGTTTTGATATCATTTCTATTGGTATTCTTTTGGTCTAAAAGAGGTTTTGTTATCTTTGATGACCTTTTTTTAAATTTGGCTTTACATATGTCTTTGATAGATATATCCTTTAATATTATGAATCCATCTAAAGAACATAATTGTGATATATGTTGTGCATGTTAATTGTTACATTATCAAGTGGTTCTTTCAAGTCAATGATCAAATGTTTATCTTTGAAATTTAAAGTCTATGAGACAAAAAGCAAGGGCAAGTGGTAGTTGGTATCTATTTATGTTAAATGTTTTGAAAGTATTTGATTATGGTATTTGGTGATGATATTAAAAGATTCTAGATATCGATATTATTGATATGACATTTTTTGGTAGACCTTATAGGGTTGTCTTGTAAAGTGTCATGTTTTTCAATGAATTCATTTAAATCAACATAAACATTTGTAGGTGGGTGCATTGAATGATTTCATTGAATCCATTGGGATTTGTTGACTAAAACATTTTGAATGTAATTGATAGTTCCATTGACAACTCCTAGTTTAGGATATAAGTTTTCTATGATTATGACTTTCATTCCTTTGTTTAATTTCAAAAAGGGTGTTAAATTTTGAATTTTACTTGTTGAAATAGTTTGTGTTATGAAATATTATATGTCACTTCGTATTGAACTTTTTTGTAAGTATCAATGGCCATTATAATATAACATTTTTGTTTTGATTATATTGAGTTGATGTTTATCATTTGTTGATTAATTGCATTTAGTAACTCATTTCTAAATATTATGAAGGTTGTTTTCCATGAGTCATTGAAGATATTTACATTTGTATTAATGAAAAAACTTGTTTTTGACAAATCAAAATCTGAATATGAAATTATTCCATTGTGAAGATTTTGTAAAAGAATTGCATATTTTATGTCTTTGTTTTATGGCATTTGTTGTGTTAATATGATGTTATTTGAGCAAATGTAATTTTCCCACATACTTTTACTTATGACTTCATTTGCATTCAATTTGTGAATGTAAAAGTTGGTTGGATGTTAGTTGAAAATAATGGTGTGTCAATGATGGGTGGAAATTGTAAAAAATCTCCCATGAACACTATATTAAGTCCTCTGAATAGCAATATGCTTGATTTCAATTTTTGTAATTTTAAATGCATTGTATTGAACATCACATAACCCACCATTGATATTTCATCGAATTGAATGTTGAACCAACTATCTAATATTGTTTTGGATTTGTTTATAATTATATTTTTATCAATTGATAAACCAAGTAAGGAATGGACAATTGTTCCACCTATCAATGAAACAACATTTGTAGTGTATGTTGTAATGTGTAATTTGTCCTTGTTATTTGTTTTCAAAAAATATTCTTTAATAACTTTGATGATTTGTGTTTTGCATGTACCTACAACACCCCTTGTGTATTATAGTAGTTGATTAATGGAATTCATTTTTATGAATTCTTCGAAGGTAGAAAGTTATAAATCATATTTTTCGATTATGAAAGCTTTTTAAAAATATGGGTGAATACATATATTTATTATTAGATACCAAAATTTTCATGTCATTGTATAAGGAATCTATTTATGTTTAGACATCAAATAATTCACGTATTTCAAGTTGTTGTGAGTTATCATTTACATGCGTATGTTTTTTGTGAACAATATGGATTTTGAAATTCTGAATTTGGTGTATCAAGTTTGTTTATTTGTATATCATTTAACATGTGAATTCATTGTTTATTATTGTTTTGATTTTCTACGATGGTATCCATATCATAATTTTGAATGTGTTGAATTTGTTTTTTTTAAAAGAAATTATTAGGTTTTTGTTATTTCAAAGACATAACATGTTGTGCTTGCATTACACAAATGTACTCTATTTCTATATTTTCATGGTTGTATTCTTTGTTTATGTCATTTTGTTGGATTGATATGTTATGAATGTTTTTTTTCTTTCATGCATTCGAGTTCATCATCATAAAGTGGGTCATTTAATGTAACATCTTTATTGTCTTCATCAATGTTGTCTTCAATTGAAGTTCTTGTGAAACAATCAACATCTCTTGACTCTTTGCATTCATGTAAAATATTGACGTTTTTTTCTTTTTTTTTTGTAAAGTCATAAAATGTTGGACATGAAGTTTTTAATGTTACATCCTAAGTTGTGAGGTGTTTTCTGATGTCAGATAATGTCCACCACGAGGAAAATAAAATACATATTAATGTAACGTAATTTTCAAGGTCATTTATTTGTGATGATATCGTATAATTTTGAATTATCGATATTTTAAATATTTTTATATTTATATAAACTATGAATGTCATATTGAGGGGATTTTGATGAAATCAATTACAATGTGTGATATTTAATTTATTAACTTTATTAGAAAATTCATATGGAAAAAGATATTCAAATATATCGAATATATTTGTTGGTAATTTGTACGAAAATTATGTATGATGTTTTACATATTTGATGAAGTTTTTTCAACTATAAATGTTTTGAAATTGTTATCAAAGTTATTTTGTTTTTCAATATGGATGTTTTGCAAAAAAAAAATCTTCTTCTTTTACCCAAGCTAATAAATTATAACAAGGTATATAAATGAAATCATAATCAGTTATGTGATCTGGCATATTCAATAAATAACTTACTACTCTTGTGGTTGATATTTTTTGTTGATTTTCAATTGTGTTCAAACATTTAATGATAAAACGTCGATTTTTATCAATTGAGTCATACAAGTTTGTATTTTCAATAATTGTGTGTATTGTTATTTGTAAAAGAAAATACATGTGCGTAGTGTAAATGGATATTTTTGTTATGTAGTTTATAATATAGTAAATTAAAGATTTACTATCTTTACTCGATGCTACTATGAACTTCAAATCATGATTACATTTAGATGTTAATAATATCCATGGGTTTGCATTGTTTAACCATTTATTAGTTATTTTAATGTGTAAAAGTTTTGTTTTGTTATCAAAATGAGTTTCATTAATTAAAGGTTAAGGGAAACTATATCTACATACTTTTTAAAAACCGTCAACATCTATTTTATAACAAGTTGGGTTGCATACATGTCAATTACATACATTTATAAAATTACACACATCATTTTGAAATAATTCATCGAAAGTATTAATACTTATGTCAGGTGGTCTTATGGTACATGGATGTATGTGTTGAATTTCATCATTTACATGTGTCATCTTTGAAGTTGATTTATATTGTTCAATGTCTCTAATGATGATGTTGTTTAAATAATTAATCATGTGTTTTTGGAAACCTTCATTATCACATAACATATGTACAAGTGTATTGGGATCCGGTGAGTCATTGAGCCACAACAATGAATGTACGTGCAAGCTTCCATTTTTGGCTATTTTATAACATCCATAATAAGCTTTGATATGATTGAGTAGATAAATTCTTTTGTTTTTTTTTTGTTTTTTGTTTTTTTCACTTATAACATGTATGTAAAAATTGCATCAACAAGTGTGTGTATAAATATTGTTTAGGCTTTCAGATTCATGGCTATTTGTTTACTATTCTCATTTTTTGTTAACATTTTTATGTCATAAAATAAATCAAGATTGATTTTTTGCCCACTTAAAAGAGCAACTAAAGGATGATGGACAATTGCTGGATTTAAAATGAAAAATAAACAAAGTGTTCCAATGAAATTTATCATAGTAAATATTTGGTTTCTTTGCATTGTTCAACTATTGCCAAAAGCCATAACATGTTCATTAAAAAAATTTAAATGTCGTAATAAATTGAGTATGTTTGGATTCCTTTGTATTTTTTGGGGTTTTTTAAGATGTCATTAAAATTTGTGGTTTGTAATTTATTCAAAAGGTCTCTCATTCATGTTTGATGATTTTGATATTCTTAGTTTTGCCCCTAAGACATATTTGTTTATGTTGTATTATGTTAAATACAAAGAGTGGAAACAAATGGTGTTTTGAAAATGCGTATTTAGTTTTGTCTAAATTTAAAAGGTGTTGAACATGCCTTGTTCATGTGTTGTGGTGTAATTGGTAATGTAATAGGCAATGTTACTGTTGGAGGTGGTCTTAGAATCGAAAACTAGAAGGAGGGATTACAAGCCATGTCTTTCAAGATCAACATAAATACACCATTTGAAATTCATCTCAACAAGTATGAGGCCTACCCTATTTAAATTCCCTTTCAACTTTATCACAAATATTTTGTAAGAGCACTAAATGCAATAAGTGACACCATGTTCTCCGAACCATATACATTAGTTCAAAAAAAATATTAACAACACCAACATGCCAAACTGGTGTTTGAATGGGAGAATAAAGAACATCTAAAATTGAGTCATCCACCTATTAATGAGTAGAAATCTCTAGACTAATTAGTTCCATAGGTGTCCTAGTGATTATTAGTTACTAGTGGTAGACTTACCGTCCCTTACCCAAGGGATGAAGTTAGTAGGATTAGGTGACTTGGGTTATTGAATGGTTGGGGGTAATCCAACCAATCATCTAGGAGATTTCCTAAGAAGGGATTAGGATAAGGACCCTATTTTTTAGGGGTCAATGTGGGCCTTGTGTGGGTATGTGGGGAAAAGGGATTGGGGTAAGGGTTGGGGGAATTTGAAGGTCATTTAAGATTTTTGGTAGATGTAGAACTCTCGCTTGGAGAGTGGAGGAAAGGAATGGAGAAAGATGTACATACTTAGTATGTGATTTTAATGGAAGATGGTTGAAGGATTCAAATATCTTGTGTTGCATTATTATTGAACAAAATGTGAAAGGTATAGGAGGGCATGTTATGTAACTAGGATATTTCTTGGAGTTGATATCTTTGCATTTTCCCTAGGACAGAATGTAAGGGGGCTAACCTTAGATAACTTCTGGAACACCAAACAAATTACATGTACGAACCTATGAAAAATGAATTTTACACAAAATTTGTATAAACTTATAAAACTTGATAAATTTGTGATGCAATTCCATGCGTTTGAAAAAAACTTGAAATTAACAAATTGTGGGTTCTAATCATTTGAAAAACCTTCAAAGAACCATCAAGTCTCATAAAATAATTGAAAATTTTTAAACCGATTATTTGACATTTTAAAAAAATTGTCAAGAACCATGGGTATATATCAAAACCAAGAAGATTTGGTACCATGGTTTTAAAAAAAATTGAAAAAAGAGAAATAGCCACCCCACAAACCCACTAATTTCTTTATGGGTTATTTTAGGGAAGTTGCTAATTATTTGAAGTTTTTGAGGTTTAAAAGTGGCACGAGCTTTATCAAGCCCCTAGTACCTAGTCTTCATTTATTTCAAAAGTTTTGGTTAACCTTCGCCTTGCACATTCCCTTTTGTGAAATGGCCACCTATAAGTCGGATCGGTACATAATTTCTCACCATATGAAAGGGAGGTGGATTATTACATAATTTCTCATTGTATGAGACATAGGAAGACCCATTGCAAGAAGAAAAAATTCCATGCTTACCTTCCCCAAAAAAATGTTTTCAGAGTACTTATTTTATAAATATTTTTAATTTAAACACAAAACTATAGCACCAAACAATTTCCCCTCCAAAGTGAACCTATTCAACCTCCAACTATAAGAAGAATTCCTCTCCCCCCCCCCTCCCAACTTCTTCTAAAAAATTCATAATTTTTTTTGTAGTGTAATTGTAGGGCACATTATAGCGCACAATTATTCCTCCTCCCCATGAATGGGCACACATTTTGGTTTTAGGGTGGGTTTCACAAAAAATGAAAAATGTGGCTTCACACTTGCCTTTCTTACAAACAATGAGGCAATACAAAATTCAATGTAAGTAGCACAAAGTCAATTACAAGTCAAGGGTGACTTGTATATGAAGTCTTTTTTTACCAACATAACATTTGGGCTTTGACCATTGTAGCAACTCCCAATATGTACAATGATTCCTTTGGTCAAAGCAAGCTAGAGCAAGTTACTAGAAATGTGTGTAAGGCATGTGAATTACCTTGATAGGCATCTAGAATGTCCATGAAATCCTGCTTGCACAAGCTCTCTTAAATTCATGATTTTAGTCATGCCTAAATTATTATTTTTCAATCATATTTTTACAAATGTTGGGATAATGGTGCATAATTATGCCTACTAGTTCAAAACATGACATTGTTGCAAATGTTCATGGACCAAGAAGAGCGTTAGAGATAGTAGAACTAGGCTTCAATAGGTCTTTTGATGACATGACCATTATAGAGGTAACAGACCTTTTTTGCTCCTGGGTCACATTTGCATGGGCAATATGGGTATGTTGGGTGTTTGTAATAGGATATAAGATTTGTGAGGTTTAGGTTTTTTTTCTTTTTTTGCCCTTCCCTTTTTGGTGCAATAAACTATGGAACATACATTTTTACTGAATTAATTATGTTTTGATTACAAGTGTCAAGACTACAACACTTCATGCATGTAAGTTGAAATGTGAGGGAATCGTGAAAGCTCCAAGTTTGTTGGGTTTTCACTCTAATCTCAAATATTTTGTACTGAATAACCTTTGTTTGTTCAGCAAACCATTGTGTTGGCTGTTTTGATAATGAAGATGTCAACCTCTTTTGGATATATTATATAAGTCTGGCACATGAAATGGTCAGTAGCCCAATTGCAGGTAGTGAAATTGGTGTGAAAGGGATTTAATCTCAGATCTTGGCACATGGAATGCATAATTTTTTTGGAACTTATTGTAAGAAATTTTCCCCATAAATGGTGGAGGTCTAGTGATTGATGAAGTTCAGTGGATTGCAAGGCCACTAGGGCTTGTAGCCATATGTCATAGCCAAAATATGCATACCCGATTAAATTGAATTAGTGGTTTGATTGACACTAGCAAATGGAAGATAAATACATTGCATGGGTGTTTCATTGGTTCACAATTTTACTATTCAAAAGCTACCATCTTGGGTACCTGAAGATGATAGTGGTAGCAAGGACCCTACCAATCTAATATTCATAAGTAGGGACTTGAGGTAATATTAACATTGTACCATTTTTATATTAATTGTAATATTAAATATATAATGTATACATCCTTGATACCAATTAAAAATCAATCTTGGACCTAATGTAACTAAAAAATAAAGGCAATTACAAACCAACAAATGTTCTATGCATTATAATATGAAGTTCAATTGGAACACAATGAGATTCACATAAATTCAAAGTTGAATTGCATCCAAACTATTGATAACTATGTGTTATTTTCCAACCTATGATTTTTATTATGACTATAGGCACTCAAATGGAATAGCTCCCTTTGAACCTCCTTTCATGTAAGTTATCATGATTTTATAGTGTGTTCACTTTGACAAATAGACACCATAGCTTCTAACCAAATAACCCATCCAACCCCCAAAACCAAAAAAATGAACAACATTGAACAATTTTCGAAAATGGTACAAACAAGCCAACACCCACTAATGTCCCATGAAAGATGAATGGTAAATGGTCATGAAACAAATTTTTCTTGGGTTCCAATTCCCTAGCTAACCATGGTGGTTAACCTCTAATTGTTGTTTTTTACCTACCTACTAACCACCCACAAGTAGGTTGTTAGCAAGTAGGTAGTAGAAACAACCTTTACATATCTATAAACCATCTACTTACCTAGTAGTTATTTATTTTCCTACTCACCTACTTATATACATGAAACCTATTTCCTACATATTTGGTTACCAAGGTGAAAACAAATATTGAATAGCATGAGAAAAGTCTTTGTGCATGCTTATGGAGAGCCAAAATATGCGCCTAACTTGTTGTAGGTGTTGAAGTTCTACTATGCACAAATTCACCACAAACCTTTGAGTATGGGAATTTTTTCTAATAGTTGTTCAAGCCGCTTTCTTTGCCTTTCTCCCTCTTGTAGGTTTTTCTGTAAGCTTGAATGTTTGTTAAGCTACCCGAGGCTTCTTCAACTTAAGATTTTGAGGCAATTTTTCTAAAGTTTGGTAATCAAGGTTGAGTTGTGAACAAACCTCTTTTAATCACCATTATGTGAAAGTGTTTTTGACTAAATTGCCCTTGTGCAATATTGATGGATTTGAAACAAATATGTGTCGTCCTGGATTTTTGTTGTTGTTGCACAAGTGTATCTATATGATCTAGGATTGAACAACAACCAAGTCCCCTTTCTTTTATGATTGGTTAATAATGGTTGAGTGATGACTTACATTCACATGTATCTGACCACCTTCCAAACGAATGTTGGTTTTTTGGCAGGTTTTGGTAAAGCCTTCTTATTATTGTTCAATTGTGAGATGGCCACCTAGGCCAGGGTCTTCCCCTGGCCTATTTGTCATGGGCACAAAAACCTATAAGAATAAGAACTAAGCCAAGGACACAACAAGGAAAAAAAATCATAAGAAATGCAAATTTAAATATAATCCAAAACTTGAAACATTAAAACATAAGGCAAGAACATGATATATGTTGGAAAATGATTCAATCAAAACTTTATTTTGATAATGTATGAAGACAAAGGTTATGACAAGAAAGTGTACCTTAAACTAGTGTTAAATAGACTGAAAGTAATGGGAAGTCCTACCCTTATTTATATCCCATTAGGGATTTAATTCAAAGAAATTTCCATAAAGGTTTCCATGTGTGCACCAACCAAGGAAGCTTCTTTAAAAAAATCCATATTAATAATGAACTAAAAGTCAACTAAAACTTAACTCAAATTATACCCCATTAAGGACCTAGATTAAAGAAACCTCCGCTTCCATGTGTGCACTGACCAAGGAAGGAAGTTAACTAATAGTGAATTAGAAGTTAACTAAAAATTAACAATGATGCAAATGATGATGTAAACGACTATGTTGGTGTAAGCAATGATATAAACAAGTGATGGTGGTGTCCATGACATTACCCTTGTTAATTAAAATAAGAGCTTGTCCTTGGGGTTTATAATTATTCCCAAGTTTAACCTTTTCACTTCCTTATGGAGAGTTTTAAAGGTAACACCGCTTCTTTTTTTTGGGCCTTCCTCCTTCTCCTTTTTGCATATGAAAAGATGGAGTTATTTTTGCAAAGATTGCCCCTTTTCTTGGAGCTTTTATTCTTCTTTTATTAATTGGCCAACCCACTTGATTAGGGGAAAGGTTTATAGGGCTTGGCCTTAACATTGAAACTTGGCCTTGATTGATCACTTTTGGTGAAGTGGTGGCACCATCATTCTTGGACCTAGGAAATTAATTATTAGAATTTGAATAATGCTCATAGGTTCTTACATTTTTGCACTAAATTGGAATAATAAACTTGTCACTAGTTTACAATAATTGGATTCACAAGAAACCCAAAAAGAAAATCCAACACAAAAAGAAAGTACAAACCAAAGTCTTTTGTCACCAACTTTCTAGTGCCATTCATTATACAATAACTGGTTGAAAATCGATAACATGTTTTGAAGACTTATTTGTGCATAGATAATCTTGCATACTTAAAAAGGTGTGATGGGTCAAGGATCCTTCAGAGTGAGTTTATTGCAATATATAAGCACTAATATGCAAGTAAGCAAATATCTTCAAATTTAGTGAGCATAATAGCCCAATGACACATCCCCCCAACTTCATTGCCTATTAACTTTTTCCAATAGGTTTTAGAGAGCCCTCAAGTTTGTCTAAGTTTAATGTGTGTGAAGGATATCAATGCACAAATTAATGCCACACCAATGTCTACACCCATTTGAAAAAGAAGCGATTATAAACTATGATGAAAAAATGTGATAGATAATAACTTTCTTATCTACATAGTCTAATATTCACTTCCCACAATACAAAATAGCAGTTTAAACATAAGAACTTGCAGAGAGTGAGTTGACAAAAATCTCCAAGAAGCTCCAAACAATAATTATAATGTTGTGATCAACTAATGGTTGTTGTTGCACTGACATCAAGGTCCTACAGTATCGTTGGGTCACAAATTTTACACTTCATCAACATTAACATCATTCACAAGTATATCCTAATCCTTTGACTTTTGATATAATGTGATGTTCAATTGATATGGACATCCAAAGAGGGAACCAAGCCTCAAATTTAACCAACAAACAATTTTGTCGAAACTAACCTGTACATTGAGATTGCCACCTTTTAGAAGTATTACATGTATACACCCATCCCTAAAGACACAATAAACCAACTGCAAGAAAGGTCTTCAAATTTGAACTAAAAACAAAAAACTAGAAAAAAATCTCTACACATTTACATCCATGACTATTGAAAAAAATAATCTTGAAAGACCCATGAATTATAGAATTGTTACTATGTCATTCAAAACAAATTTGCCAAATACCAAAGCATAGAAATTCACATCTATTCCAAGCTCCTAAAAACACACCCAACACTACATGAATGAGATTCTTGCATGATTATAGACCTTAAGCTTGAACTTTTGTTAGTAGAACTTATTGCTTTCTCTATTAGAAATATAATTTCTATAACATCCATTTTGATCATCACCATTTGTAATGTTGCATTTGGTCATTTGAAGCCCTTGTAATTTGAATTCAACATCAACTTTTGTTGTTCCTACCACATTCACCTTTTTAGGCAATTCCCGAGCTAGGGATGGCAACTAGTACTCAACCAACTAATGCCCCATTACAAGAATGGAACATGGAGTCATTTGTTTACCCAAAAAAAAATTCCAATAATCTGGAGTATAAGAGTTAGGAGTTGCATCTCCACCTACAAAAGAAAAGGAAAAAAAAACACCATACTACAACATCAACTTTAGCTTTCAAAGATATCACAAAAACCAAAATGTGTCTATTGAACATTTTTTTTTTAAATCAATGAATTTGCCACCCCAAACCTTTATAATGTCATGGAGTGGTCTCGCCCTTGCCCATTGTGTTTTGGGGCACATCACATAATTACCTTAATAGGTTCACTTGGTGCCTTACCCAACAAAATATGGGTTGAGGCTTGACCATTCCATGTACAGAAATTGTTATCAACATTTAAAAAGGTTGTTGGTTCTAGAACACGAAACATGCAAATACAAGAACAAAAAGGAAGATAATTGTATAGGGAAAACCAACTAGAAACATTTAGTAGCAAGAATTTTTGCAAGCTATGTAAAACATGTCCTTACCCTGACATTTTCTTCATAAGTCTTGTTATCAATTTCCATAGAAGTGACAACCTCCTCCACATCTCCAAGAATCATGTTTAAATGTTATTCATATGTTTGCAAGACAATCACCACAAAAAAATATTATTTTATGTCAAAGACAAGCCATTATGACATAAACAAATGACAAATTTAATGAAATTGTTTACATTAAAATTTCATCCACCATGCAACCACATATTACACAAATACAACAAGGGAAACCACTTGCAGCTAATGTTTTAAATTCATATTATGCATGAAAAGCTCACGAAACAAATAAAAAGATATCTAATTGACATCAATATAGATGAAACCTTATGTCCATTGTCTATTTGTTAGAACATAATACACATACCTTCATTGCTGAAACATACACATTCATGGTTTTGTGTGTGGTTGTGTTAGGTCTAGGATTCCTCCACATTCAATGACAATTGAACACTTTGTGAAAGATTAGTTATTCAATCTATAGATAAAACCCTAAATTGAAAGGAAGTACTAACACAATGACTTGGGGAGAAAAGTTGCATATCACTTACAATGGGACGATGAAGAAAAAACCATAGAAAAATAAGCACAGCAACAACAAAACCAAGTCTTTCATTCATCAAGTCCTCTCCTATCACACTCAAGGAGGAAGGAAGGAAAAACTTTGAACAATAACAAAATGACAAATTGTCGAAAAGAAAGTTGTTACTAATAAAACAGAATGTAAGCATAACAACAAAACCCCTACGTACACAAGAAGATCCTTACATGGAGTTTGCCACGCAACTCATGGTCTGCACAAAGCTTGATGTAGATGCGCTCATCAAGGTTGAGTTTGATCAAATCTAGAGGTTCCTTGACTACATTATCATCCTCTATTGCCATTACACGCCCCGAGTGAATATTGCAACAAAAGGAAAAGTTGTTGTTACTCCTACTACTACTATCGCCATCACCAAAAACTAACCCAAAAAAACTATCCAAATTTCCATCATTATGTGCATAATTGTCAAAAATGATCATTATAGTGCATAATTGTCGACCATGCAACCATTTATAATTTTCATGGTCAATAACCATCATGTAGTCATCTTAGTGACAAAAAAAACCCTATACCTAGTCTATACAAACCAATTATGATTATCATCATCACTGGAATAATTAACAAAACTGATATATCTGAAAATTGACATATCCCTCTAAAGCCCAATTTATAGACGAACACATGATTATGTTCAATTTGTATATGTGAAGGGTGAACAAAAATTGAAGTTGTAAGATCTTTTTGGTGGCTTGAGACTGATGGGAAGGTTGTACGACCTTTCATGGTGAGTTGGAGATTAATAGAGATTTAATTATGTTAGAACAAGTCTTTTTGAATAGTTATGTAATTGAATTATGTGAATGTCATTTTTTGTAAGGTCATGTGAGTGTTGCTACAGATCTAAACTTGACCAATTGTTCTTCTTGGGTATTGTGAGTAGAAGAGGGTCAATTTTTGAAATGGTTTACTATTAGTTTCCTAAATTTTGTCCATTGTGATTTGGATAACAAGCCTATAAAGTTTGGATAGCCAAGCTTGTTCCAATGTGAAAGATGATCAAACTTGGATGGCTTTTAGTTCTTTGGGTTCTTTCACTTGTGTATTGTTTAGGAATGACTTTGCTAGTTTTTCCACAGCATTTTGTTTTCCCCAAAAACATAGAAGACACATGGAGAACAATGACATGTCTATACTGTAGATTTTGGGAACTTCTTAGGGTGACTTTGAATAAAAGCCTTGAGTCGATAAATATTTTCCATTCACAAAGGCAATACCTAAACATTAATTTTTGTCCTCAAGACAAAAAAACCTACTAATTTGGGTATCACATAATTGAACAAACCTATGAGGCTCAAAGCTAGATTAGTGGGTAAAGGTTTTGTACATAATCATGAAATAAACTCTGAAAAAACCTTATGTGTAACACGTGGCAAATATGAAAACCATTACACTGCATAACCAAAAATCAAGGATGGGGAACTCAAGGAAGAAATTTGTGTCAAATAACCTTTGAGATTCATCCAATCATGACATGAAAAACATGTTTATAAACTATTCATACAATCCTTACTATGGTCTTATATTTGGATGATCTCCATATTTCCCAATTCGGGAAACAATTACAAAACAAATATGATATGACTAACTTAGGACTTGTATCTAAATTCTAGGTCTTGAAATATAAGGAAACATAAACAATATCTACATGCAAATTAAACCTTTGACATTTTAAAAAATCAAGATTGTCGTATTGTAACCTATCAACAATTCCCCTATTTAACAACACAAAACTTCAAAAGGACACCCACTAGTGTTTTTTTCTTTTGTTTTGGAAAAAATGACATTTAGGTATTGTTTCAACCCTTTTGTTGCTAGGTTAGCCATTAGTTGGAATGAGTTGGAACCTAGTAGGCTATAATTGTTTTTGTAATGAATTTTGTAATTAGAATTTAAAAGGAAATGGAGTTTCATTAGGTGATTTAATTTTTTTAAAGGTGGTTTTTTTTTGCTATCTTATATATAAATTCACTATGTCTTCCCGTCCGTCCGTCCGTGATGTGACGTTCTGCTGCAGAACGCTACCCCATTCCAAGTTCCAACCTTCGCCCAAACCGTCATCCATCCAACTGGAATCGTCATCCATCTAGCCGGATGGACAGTTCCTAAATAATTGTTCGTTTGTCTGTGAAAGAAAGCGAGCGTTTTGCAATGTTTTGCTGGCGATGGCGTGGGATCAGAGAAGGAGCGAGAGAGCAAGGAAGGAGGAGGAAAGGTGATGTGGGTAGCAGCGACAACCCACAAATCTTATCAGGTTGCTGCTACAACCTGCAAGATGGCAAATGGGTCACTCCACAAGATTTCATCCAATCTCCACACGGGAGGGAAGATCTTGCTCTTTTCATAGCTATGGAGTGTTGGTCCCCGCAGATTGAAGCTTTGATATACTGCAAACAGATTGTCAATGTCCGAGAAGAAACCAAAAGTGTGAGTAGCAGTCGCACTCTCTCTCTCTCTTTCTCCGTGTCTCTCTCAACCTCAAGCTTTGCAACTCAGTTTCTTCTTCATGTTCTTTCAGCAATTTGACATTCTTGAATCTTCTTCTTCTGCTGCAGTTGCAGTTGGCATTCAACGTCATTGCCCAATTTCTTCTGGGATCACGCTTGCGGTCAAGACCCGTCAATGATGCATTGAGAGAAGACTTTTACATTTTGTGTGAAGGACTTCTGGCCATACCCATCAAACTTCTTGGCACCAAATTCTCAAAAGCCCTGCAGGTAGGGAAAGATTCAAAAAAACCAGCAAGTCTAGGACAAGGAGCTGCAATGAATTTCAATACATTGAAATCTTGTTTTGACTCTTCACTCATGTGCTTGATTAATAGAACTGGAGGAATTCTTGAGAAGAGTGGCATGGTCCCATTTAGGATTTAGGGTTGCAGCATGTTTCCATTAGGGACTTAGGGTTGGGTCTTTTATGTTTGTAAGGGTTTTCTTTTGTTTCTGGGATTTGCAAGCAAGGGCAAGGATTATTGAGACACTTGAAAGAGATGTAGTGAGCAAGCCCAGGCCTGAGAATGATGAAGACCATTATGCTGATTACATGGAGAATACACGACATGAGAATTTTTCTGGCATGACAGAGGAGAGATTGCTGGAAAAGACACGCTCTCACATGCTTGGGATGATGTTTGCTGGTCATGAAACAGTAGCTTGTGCCATGCTCTTTGCTGTTAAGTACATCTCAGAGCATCTGGATGTTTTGGCTGAGCTCCGGGTAAGCTGAAACTCTCTCTCTCTCTCTCTCTGTGGCTCAACATTAATCATCAGTTGCAAAAGTTGTAGACCTGTGTCACAGAAGACACAATCACTGTCCCTGAATCTTCTCCTCCTAAGCAACATGGTCAGTCATTGACATTTTGAAGGCTGAATTTCTCTGATTGTCATCTTCTAGGCTGAGCATGAAAAGATTCGAGCAGCTAAATATGGGAGTGACTCAAGGCTAACATGGGAGGACTTCAAAAGCATGCACTTCACTCAGCATGTAAGAAACACCTCAAAGCTCTCTCTCAGCCTATGTCTTTATCTCTGCTTGAAGACATGACCTCATGATGAATCACATGGGTCAGGTGAATGCATTGCACTG
>Ga0116229_10006071_pt1 | contig 19547 bp, 20 predicted proteins | sample S1TSphgellanicum_3_FD_87313 | JGI IMG/M metagenome (GOLD analysis project Ga0116229, IMG submission 87313) | Host-associated microbial communities from peat moss isolated from Minnesota, USA - S1T2_Fc - Sphagnum magellanicum MG | ecosystem: Host-associated > Plants > Peat moss > Unclassified... | reverse complement strand
TTTTTTCTTTCTTGACAAAAAAAAAAAAAAAAACCCCCCCCCCATTTTCATCTTTTGAAAATAAAAAAAAAAAAAAAAAACAAAACAAAAACCCATAAGAGGACGACAAGCCTTCCAGCTTGTCATCATCCTGTGCAACCCAAGAAAAAAAACCTTAATGTTGGTTTTTCTTAGGTTGCAAGAAACCATGACAAGCCTCTCGGCTCATCCTCATCTCTCAGACAAACTTTGTGCACACAAAGTGAATAGTTGAAAAATGTAGGGAGAGAACAAGTTTCTTGGTTTTTTCCTCAAATGTAGAAGATGACGACGAGCCTCTTGGCTCATCGTCATCTATTTCTTTTTTTTCTTAGGTGTAGAAGATGACAACAAGCTAGGAGGTTCATCCTCATTTGTTTTTTTTTTTATTTTAAATGTAGCAGATGACAGCAAGCCTCCCTAATTCGTCGTCACTTCTTTGTTTTTTTCTTCAAGTGTAAAAGATGGCAACAAGCCAAGAGGCTCGTCATCATCTCTCTTTTTTTCCTTTGGTGTAGCAGATGATGGCAAGCCTCCCTAGCTCATTGTCATTTTTTTGTTTTTTTTCTCAAGCGTAGTAGATGACAGCAAGCCTCCCTGGCTCGTCGTCATCTCTTTGTTTTTTTTCCTCAAGTGTAAAAGATGTCAACAAGCTAGGAGGCTCGTCGTCATTTTATTTTTTTCCTCGAGTGTAACAAAAGACGGCGAACCTCCTTGGCTCATCGTCATTTCTTTGTTTTTTTTTCAAGTGTAGCAAATGATGGCGAACCTCCTTAGCTCATCGTCATCTCTTTGTTTTTTTTGTCTCAGGTGTAGTAGATGATAAAGAGCCGAGAGGTTCATCATCATTTCTTGGTTTTTTTCTCAAATGTAGAAGACGACAATGAGCCTCCCAGCTCCTCGTCGTTTCTTAGTTTTTTTCTCAAATGTAAAAAATGACGACAAGCTGGGAGGCTCCCAATTTATTGTCATCTCCTAGGGTTTTTCTCAAGTGTGAGCTCATTGGATGCATCACCACCTAATGCATCATTATTATACCTTCCTGTACGTGGGGATGTCACCACCCCCTTCCTATCACACCACACCCCCGCATTTATATCTAGAACTATTGCACAAAACCCACATCTCACTCATAGTTGCAAGTACTCTCAAAGATTGGGCTATAATCATTTAACCCTCCTTGGTCACCATTCTTGCTACTAAAGTCTTGCAAAGGGGTGGCATCTGATGAGCCTGGATTTGCCATGGTGCCAAAGTTCAAGCTTATTATGTCATTACCACTACCATTAATATTGTACAAGCTCCCATTGGTTGAAGCACTCTAGTCAAAAGGAAACCCATTCAATTCAGTTTGATTAAACTCCCCATTAACAACAAAACGTGTAATGTCATTCACATGGTTAGTGTTTACTTCAATAGTTTTCCCATTGCCAACAAGAAAATAACCAAGAAATAATTTCGTGTTGGATGTGTTATTCTAAAAAGAGCCCATAATGAGTTTTGATCAATTGAGAGTTCACATTACATTCTGGCTACTTAGAAAGGTTTGCACAATAATGATCAGGAACCTGATGTAAGCATTTCACCAGCTTTAGGGTTTAAGGTTTCTAAATTTCATTTCCAAAATGCTTCACACTTCAAAAGCAAAAACCAAAGTTCAATTTTAGAATAACATTTGTCATCCATCAATAAGAAAGATTGATGAGATGAGAAAGTGCAGTTGCCACCCATCAAAATTTTAAACTCACAAAGCCCAGCACTCCAAAATGGGTGGTAGCATAATTCTTTCAGATAGGAGAAATTCTTCTATTTTATTTTGAAAAGGGGTGGTGGTCCATAATGGTTCATTATTGTCTCTTGATTTTTTTCCTCAAGTGCAAAAGACAATGATGAACCAAGATTTGGGCTCGTCGTCTTCTTCATTGTTTTTTTTTAGTTACTGTACACAAAGGCACCACGTGTCATGCCCAAGAATTAATGTAATTATTAATACGTTTTCAATTATAAAAATTAATTCATAATGAATTCATGTAAATAATTAGTCAATATAACCAAATAATTATAATAAAAATAAATTTAATGATATAACTTTATGATTTTTATATTAATTCAATTCAATTATAATGAAAATATAGTTACAATAATTTACTTTTATAATTAGACTATATTAATTAATTTTAATCAAAAATAAAACTTCTAATGTATAGGGCTTTTAAGCCATTAAATATAATGAACAATAATTATTATTATTGATATTTGGAACATTTAAATTTGCAATTCCTATTATTTCAAGTTGTTGTTTTTGTATAAAAAAATTGAAGCAAGTTTTAAAAAATAAGTTACTATCCCTTTTCATATTGTTTGCAATTGTTTATTTAAAGGAGCTTGAAGTTCTTGGGTAGTGGTGGCAATCACTATTGTTGGGGAGATTCAAACTTTTGTTTTTCTTTTTCGGATTAATTGTTGTTTAAGGATTTGAATGCTTTTGTTGTAGGATGGCACGTCTTCGGAAGAAACTTAAATGCCAAGGAAAGGTGACTGTCAATAATCAACAAATGAATGTTGTAGCAAATGAAGAGGAAATTGAAATGAATCAAATAATTATCATTTATATTCCTATTTTTTAAGGTAAACCTTAATCCCATTCCTATTCTTGAAAGTAAATTTGTTATGATGGATGTTACGTTTCACATGATAGGGTTTAAAAGAATGTAATGCAAAACATTACGAATAAAAAATCCCAATCCAAACCTTAAACCCCATCTTCATTCTCTATTTGAGAATGGGGATGGGGTATTTTTTTGCCCAATTTTTTCCAAGCAATATCTTCATTGTTTGAAGGTTTTAATTGCTAGCCTATTTGCAATGCCCTCCTTGTATTTAATGTTTATTTGTTAGTTTGTAATACCTTCATATTTTTAGAGTTCTCTTATTAGTTTATTTGCATTACCTTCATATTGTGTAGGGTTTTCTTGCTAATCTATTTGTAATACCTTCATATTTTGTAAGTTTTTATTGTTAATTTGTTTGCAATACTTTCATCATTCTTAAGGATTATTTTTTGGTTTGATTTTGAATGTTGTTCTTGTAAGGGTTCCAGTGGCTTCACATGAAAGTGATCAAGTAGAAGTACCACCAAATCATGGAATGGAATATGTAGATTAGGTGCACAAAGGGTCAAGGTGGAAGTGCAAGATGCACTGACATTTATGCAGTTAAATGGTTATTTTGTCAACATTTGGACAACAAATACGGGCTTCGCATGGAGATAGGCAAATTTGGCCGTTTTTTTATTCATGTTGGGGGACCAAGGCAACAAAATCACCATGCTATGAACGCTCGAATTTTGAGCAACCCATATGCAAGGCAAAAGTGGAATGAAAAAAAGGTTCCCAATAGAGTGAAAAAGAAAACAAAGTTAGAATGGGATGAACTCCAAGCCCAAGCACAACAAATGGAACATGTTAAACAACCTTTGTTGGTACGTTTAGCTTTCGAAATCTTGTTGGGCATCATTGGGATTCTAGCATGGGGGGTGGGGTTCATCCCACAAAGTGCATGGGCGCACCTTGAAAAGTACAAGAACCTTGCTGAGACAATTCAACATACTTGTGTATCCCAAATCATTGACTGCATGTTTTGTTAATGTTAAATTTTGTAATGATCTCAACACCTCTTTCTCAACTATAATTATACCTTAGGTTTTAATAGTTAAAACACTTTACATATAGATGACAATTTTAGAATTTGGGTGATGGGCTAATTGAGTTCAAGTTATGCATCATAAACTTTGCATTTCTTAATTTGATAATGAAAATCATGTGAAATTTGTTTTTCATAATTTTATAGTTTTTGCACACAAATATTTGAAACAAATATGAAGCATGTACAAGTTGGATGAAATATTTTCATCCATGTTTTGTAATGAAAAATAAATTTCACACAATTTTCATTACCAAATTGTCAAATGTCAAGTTTATGATATGGTTCATAGTGGAAGCATGAATTAGAACTAAATGTTGAAACACATCCTACAACACATTGAAAAAACCTCATGCATATGGTACTATGTTGTCATCAAAGTTGAGAACCATCTAGACATTTATGGACCTAGTTAATACAAAAAAATTGTGCTCTGGCTGACATTAAACTATGCCAATAGAATACACTCCATTTTCCCCTTCACACCAAGTGGTGATAAGAGAATATCATAGACCACAATTTTGGGTGTAGCAACAATTTGGGTGCTTGCACCTTCATCATCATATCATTTCTCGGAACTCATAAGTGAAAGGGAAGTTGAATTTCTGGCAATTTGTCCAAAGAAAAGAATGCATTTAGTATTTCTTAATATCGCACCACTCTTCAAACACACACCTCAAATTTGTATTTTGGAACTTTTATCCCTCACAATGACACACATCAAAGCATCCCAAATCTTCAACATCAAGTAAGAGCACATGTGATTTTCTTATTAGCATTTCAAGGTCACACTTATTAGAGCAGTCCAGATGCATTAGTTCACAAATGGTACAAATTCCCTTACAAGAAAATTCCTCTGTTGCAAGGAAATTACATGTCATCGACCTTGTGCCAGGGAAATTACATCTTAGAGCAAGACATAGAATCTAGTCTTAAAAGAAAAGCTATTACAACAAGATGGCAAACATCTATGATATCATCTATGACAATAAATGATTCCAGCGACCAAATACACAAATAGCTGCTGTCCATGACATTAGTGCATCACTTCTTGGAGATGGAAAAAACTGGTACCTCTTCCAAGTTGTCTGTCAAGTTCCAATTGACATTCAAGTATCGCAGGAGTGTTCTGCAATGTATCCAGATGGATAGAGTATAGTTTGCAAAATGTGGATATCAAAGTCGAGCCTTAGCATTACTGGAAGATGCTCCAGCGATGACCACCCTGGATGGTTCACGAATTATGATCAACACCTGCACCATAGAGATTGTCCACAAAAAAAAGCACATTATTGAAATTTAATGGTTGAAATACATTGACACATGCACAGACCCAACCTTCGATTGGAAGTTCAACAGGTAGTTTTCAAGCACCGACACAGCTGATTAGTGATTTGCAGTGTTTGTTTCCAACCTCATCTTATGTGCTTTCATCTGGATTAGTTGTCACCAGAAATTTAGTCAGAGTTGCACTGACATAGATTTGTTGTTTGCTGATTACTGTCAACAACAAAGGTCCAAGTCTATTTTCAAGAGAGACCTGCACCCAGAATACAGCTTCATTTGGAATCGCAGAATCACAAATAATGATATAGTACATCGACAAACTGAAATCCTCATGCAAGACAACTTGACCCACTAGGAGATGTCTTGCCTCCCTGGACCTAGCACTAATCATCAGCATTTCTCATACAATAGAGTGCAAACAAATGTGTGAAGAACCTCTGCCGAACCTCTGACACATGTCATCACTCCCATGAAATGTTTAGGGTGAAGGGTTTATGGTCCCAACCCCACAATGTAAGAGTTACATTATGCAAAATGAAATCACTATCACTATGTGTGCGGATAATTCAGTCATACTGCACTTGTTCAAGAGTGACTGCCCCTACTCGACGCAATAACCAAATTCTCCACACCATGTGGTACTGCCCTTCCTCCAAAGCTGTATCCATACACCCACCAACATAGATTCAACCTCAGAACCCAATCAAATCAAGTCTGCACATCAGAGGATATTGCCCAGTTCCAGATGCTGGATGATTATGCATCCCACCACTACAACAATTGACATTGCAGCAGTATGCTATACAATTTGGCTACACCTTGCAAATCGCATCAGCTAGACATTAAACTTTCCAACAGCTGCAATGCTGATCCTACTGTCATATATCAGGATTTGCACAGATCTAATCCATCATGTTCTCCTGAATAATAAATACTTCAGCACTTGCTAGCTAATGTACAACATTATTATCATAGCTGTAGTTTTACAAACAAGCCATAAAACAATCAGCAAGTGTACATATTGCAGTAGTAGTCATTAGTATTGTTATCAGTATCCTTTGAAATATTTCAATCTCTCCATCTCTAGAGCAAAGAAAGAGAAGAATTGACACCCTGATGAAGCCCAAGTGGATCCTTGAACCTTGAGAATTATGCAGTAGTGGCATCAGATTCACGAGATGCATGAACTTCGTGCTCAGAGATGATATTGGTGCTGCCAATACTTGGGGGAGCTACAGACTACCGCACCTTTTTCCTTGCGTAATAAGAGGATAGGGTTAGGATGGCATGCATTCTTGGCGTACAGATGACGAGAATCGTAGACGATCTTTGAGATTTATCTCTTGAAGAGAACGACTACCAAAGATTTTGCTGAGAAATTTCAAGCCGTAACAAATTGCGTAGCTTCCAGATTTGATAGTACTGTTGTAGCGATGTCTGTTGTCGTTCATACTGGAACGGAAGACACGCTTCAGAAGAAGTTGTTCTTGTAAGAAAATCGGGAGAGAGCTTCGTCGGCGATGGCGCCATTTGTTTTATTGTTACAGCCCCTGTTGCTTAGCTCCCCGTCGTCATCATCGCAGTCCGCATTTTCGCAATGGTCACCACCACGCAGGCCGTGCCTCCTTCGAAAACGTACCTTGCAGTGGCGTGCCAGTTCTGAGAAGGGAACGAAGCTTATTACATTCGTGGGGAAGGGTGGCTCCGGGAAGACAGTTTCTGCGATTCTTGCTGCTCAGGTAACGAACGTTTTTGCGATTCTTGCTGCTGCTGCTCTGGTAACGATTGTCTCTCTTTTGCCACTAATTGCAATTGTTGCGAGGACAATAGTTTCATGTAAGGATTCAAGAGTGAGCATGATGAAGAGAGGGATGAGGATGTGGAATTGTTACGAGATGTTCTTCACGTGGAATGCGATTCAGACAAGGAGGATAGCAGGTGATTGGGGCGCTGAATTTTGCACAGGACTGTGGCAGCAGGCAGGGGTTTCCGGTAAGCCCTGAGCTTGAGGTGAGAGAAGTGAGAGAGGAAAAGGAAAGAAGACATAACCGGTTTGTGCTGGCTGCTGGAGTGTGCAGCAGTACTACGCTAGCAATGGCCTTCGCACCTGCCTCCTGATTCAATCCCAAGATCCTACTGCTGATGTTCTTCTAGGTGTCAAGCTAAATAGCACTCCTTCTTCGTTCAGGGAAGGAGCTCTTACAGCTCTCAGGCTGGAAACCACAAAGGTTTGTCTTCTTGCACATTATATGCCTACTGCTGCTCTCTATTATTGTCTGCTGAAGCAAACTTTTGTTAGAGACCTTTGAGAAATCCAGCAATCTGTTTTCATGCTCAGAACTGTATACAAACCTTCTGTATGCATCTTGTATGCTGAGAATATGTATGGATCTGGCTGACAGAGAGAGTCATTGCGATGTACTCTTGAAGAGAGGGTCATTGCCATGTACTGTTGAAGACAGAGTCAATGCCATGTACTCTTGAAGAGAGAGTCATTGCTAGATACTCTTGGAGAGAGAGAGTCATTGCTAGATACTCTTGGAGAGAGGGAGTCATTGCTATATACTCTTGATTCAAATGTGGGACTGAATTGGTGCTCATGGTTTGAAATTGTGTTTGTAGATGCTCATTGAGCCATTGGTACAAATCAGGAAAGCAGATGCACGCCTGAATTTCAGTCAAGGAGCTCTTGATGAGGTTGTCTTCTTCTTCTTCTTCTTCTTCTCTTTGAGCTCAATCTGCCACCCTGAATTGTATTTTCTGCAAAACTAACTGTATCAGAACAACAACAGCATTGAAAGTATGTTGACATTCTCTTTTTTTATGAGGTTTTTACTTCTTCTCTTTGAGCTCAATCTGTGATCACAAATCTTTTCTGCAAAATTGGGTACCAGAACAACAGCATTGAAAAGTGTGTTTACATTCTCTTTTTTGATTAGGTTCTTCCTTATTCTCTTTGAGCTCAATCTGTCATCACAAACTTTTTCTGCAAAACTGCATTCCAGAACAACAACAGCATTGAAAAGTGTGTTGACATTCTCATTTTTAATGAGTTTCTTCCTTCTTCTTTTCTTTGAGCTCAATCTGTCATCACAAATGTTTTCTGCAAAACTGAGTTCCAGAACAACAACATTGAAAGTGTGTTGACATATTATAAGAGATCTTGAAGGAGGAGGATAGTTTTTTAGTAGAATTGCTGTCTGAAAAAGACTCATGCTGCTGTTGGGATTGGACCATTGAAGACTGCTTGTGTTTGTTAGCATGTGGTAGTTTCTTACATTATTCTCTTGTTTTGCTTACTGTGCTGATGTTGTGTGGTGGAATAAAGGTTGTGGGTGAAGAGCTGAGTGTGCTTCCAGGGATGGATTCCTTGTTGGCTCTTGGGGCACTGGAGCGTGTTGCAGATTTTGTTGGTGGCCTATTCAAAAGAGTGGGCAAGACTTATGACGACAAGGATTATGATGTGGTGGTGTATGATGGTGTCAGCAGTGAAGAAATCTTCCGGATGTTTGGATCAGCAGAAAGAGCCAGGTGTGTGATTTTGCATGATTTCCAAAACACTCTTGCAGTGTCTATCCTCTCTGAAAATGTCCAAAAGCATTGATGCATTCTTTTTCCTGATCAAACCCTTCAATTTTTAACAAGTGCAGAGAACACAAGATATTGAGATGTCTCTCCATATCTGTGCCATGTTTATGCATTGACATGCACTCATGTAACACTTTCAGGCTGAGATCCATTACCCTATCAAATAACACAATGATGATGCTTGGCAACAGTGCAATCACACTTCTCCCAAATTATTCAATGATTCACTTAGTTTCATCATATGGATGCACAGATGGTATTTGAGCCGATTTCGAAGCATTGCAGAGAAGACAGATGCAGGCAGAGTAACCCTCCCATCTGTACTGAAGTTGATAGAGGGTGCATTTCTTGATGAAGGAAAAGGAACTCCTCGATCAACAAATGAAATCTGGGAGGCAGGTGATCGCATTCTTTCAGTAAGTGTTCTGCTCCAGATTGGTAACTAGTAGAGTGCTGAGCAATGTCATGGATGAAGTACGTTTTTCTCTCAGGTTTGCCCTTTTTTAAGCCTTTCTCTACATTGTCATATGTTCTTTTCTACCTGTTGGCATGAGTGTCAGTGCATCACTACCAACATTTGGGAAATGCAGAGGGTGGTGAAGACATTTCAAGACCCGCAAAGATTCTCATGTTTTTTAGTCACCAATCCATGCAGTCAGATAGCAGTGGACACAGCCTTGCGATACTGGGGGTGTGCAGCACAAGCAGGAGTTTATGTTGCCGGTGCTTTGTATCCCAAGCTGGCAACGGATACTGCTCCTCTAGCCTCAACAATAGAAGAAGGATTTTCTCCACTGAGAATTTCAGGCATCCCATTTCTCTCATTTGAATCTCCTCCAGACTGGGATGAGGTGATAAGAAGGATGAGTCAGCAAACCAAAGACGTACTGGATGGAAGAAGTCAAGCAAAGCCCATCCCTCCACCTGTTACCTTTGATCAGTCAGCTCGAACTGTTACTCTCTTCTTGCCTGGCTTTAACAAGTCAGATGTGAAGTTGTCACAGGTGTGTGTGTGTGTGTGTGTGTGTGTGTGTTTGTGAGTGGTTTCAGCACTGGTCAGATTGCATCCATGTTGTGGTGGCCATAAGAGCACATTGGTTCAAAGTTGAACACCAAGAACAGGGGTTCTGATTCAGCTGTGTTCAAAGCGAATCCATAGAGCTAGTCAAGCACATTTTCAACATCCCCCCAACTTTTACCAATTTTTCCATGACCATTGTGGTGTGCAGTGGAGAGGAGGATCAGAGCTGCTGGTGGAGGCAGGTGACCAGCGTCGCAGTGTAGTGCTTCCCACAACCATGAGGGGGAAGGTCTCTGGAGCCAAGTTCCAGGAGAACTGCCTTGTCGTTACAGTGAAACCTCGTTGAGCTTCTGCCTGCTGGTTAGTAGTGAGAAAATTTGTTGCAAGCTTCAAAGTTCTCACAACAAAGTACATGCCTCTTCAGCTTCATTCATTCAATTGGAGATCCATCCTTATTGATACCAACAGTAGTTTTACTGCATTCTTGTCAATCAAAGTCAATTTCAATAGGAAAAAAGAAACTCAATTCACTGTCTGAATGTGAGAATTTCACTTCAATCAGATAAAACACAATTTTGAGACAGTCTATGGAAATGGAAAATCATTGCCTTTTACTTTCAATCCTGTCAAGAGGTATTGTTTGTTGGGGTGGCTGCGAAAAATCTTGCAGTTTTTCAGAATGCACGATGGAAAATAAAATTGTCTTCTAACAAGAGATCAGGAGGATCCTGTAACAGCTTTTTTGGTTTTGAGGTATCATGTTTTGTGCTTGAGTGATTTTGTGGATTCTGGAGGGTTTCATTTTGCTTGCCAGTTGTGTATCTCTATTGTTGTTGGCTCCTTTCTTTCAGACTGGAGATTCTATCTGTAGGTGTGTTGTTGCATAGTTGTTGCATCATAGAACACATATGTTCTTTTGATTCTGGATCCCTACTTTGCTTCCAAGAGTGGACGCAAGCTTGATCTGTGGTGAAAAGCTCTGATGAACATTCAAGGGTTCAATCCTCTGCAATCACAGTTTGAAGATTTTTGCTTTTGCCAGTGAGTGTGTAGGCTCTCGGCTTTTGGGTTTAGTTCCTATGGGGAGCTTGTACGCTGACGGATTGGATTCCCAGTTTCTGTGCATGTCATGTGCAGTGACGAGCGCAGGATTCGGTGATGGGTGAGGAGGATCTTCTTCCGGATCTTATCCTCAAGTGCCATAATCTCCGGTAAGAATGTTCGGCACACCCCATTGGCTTCTCTCTTATCTTCTTCGTTGCTTTGCTGCACCCAACTCACCTGCTCACCTATGCACACTTTTAGACTCTTCTCTCTAGTGTGATGCTCTCCCGCTCCTCTCTTCTACATCATCGCATTTTTCTCTCTGTGCCTGCATCTCTTCTCTTCGCGGACTCCTTACAGCTGCGATCCCTTGTCAATTCTGCAGTTAGATATGGCGGCGTGTGCTTCAGCCGTGGGCGCAGCAGCTGTGGTCTGTGTGACCCCTGTTGCGATTCATACCCAATCGCAGACTTCAGTGTCTGTGTCCAAGGGATTGACCCTGGCTGCTTCTCCCAGTAAGAGATTCTCCTCCAAGCTTGTGACCAAGAAGAAGAGCAGGGTGACCATGAGGTATTGGTGTTGTTTTGTTGTTGTTTTTTTTCCCCTCCCTTTTTGGGTCGTTCCGCCGCAATGGCATTTGGGCGATCGGTGATGGGTGTTTTACGTACATTGTCTTTTTTGCTGCAGTTGAATGGGAGTGATGTGAGGCAGAAAAATTGGAGACGCTTTATTGCTGCTGTAAAACTTCCGTTACTCACACTTCTGATGAAGTCAATTGTAACTTGCTTCTGTGTGCAGTGTCTCACAGAAGGAGCATGACGTTACCAGTCTCACAGGGTTAGCTTTGTTGGCGGCTGCTGTGGTTCCGGAGCTTGCTGAAGCTGCACAACCTGGCATTAGTCCATCTTTGAAGAATTTGCTCTTGAGCGTTGTAGCCGGTGGTGTGGTTCTTGCTGTTCTCACAATTGCAGTGGCAGGAGTTTCGACCTTCGATCCAGTGAAGAGAAAATAAGGCAGAAGTAGTTCCCTGTATCTGTCATCAATAAGCAAGCAACCAGTCTTCTTCGGATTTCAAAGACTTTGTTCTTCATGGAACATTGCTAGAATGAAGCTTGTGCCACACAGTATATCCTCTTTCAAATACGGTATGTCTAAGCATTCATGAGAACCTTTTATACAGGTTTTTTTTTCTTTCGGGTTGAAGCAAATCTGAAGCTACAGACAGCATCAAGGCTTTTTATAATCTTATGTTACTCTTTTCTGGTCCTGGCTGTGTGATACTATTGATCTTATGCTCAAAAAATTCTGGAGCTACAATTGGAGGTGAAATTGCTGATTGTGTTAACTGCAATCCACTCCAACCAAGTTCACCCAAAGTGCAATTGTAGAAGGCATAGGATCTGGACACCATTTCTCTGTCTTCTTCACTGCTTTTTTTTATTAGCCACCAGTAACAATAGCATTTGACTTGCTCCTAGTCCCCATACCCTAGCATTAGTGAGGAAAACTAAGGTTTGATTTTATTTTATTTTTTGCACTTGCGTTCTGGTTGCAAACCAACCAGAGAGATCTTATGAATTTTCGGTAGCAATCATTTCAATCAAGACATATTTGTTATGTCTTCTTCCACTTGGGTTTTTTTTTTGGTTCTGAAACTAGTACCAGTTTCAAGGACATGATCTTGATTTTCACAATCTTTCTGTTTTCCGAAGTATGTCATTCACAGTTTGAAGATATTTTGCTTTTGCCAGTGAGTGTGTAGGCTCTAGGCTTTAGGGTTTAGTTACTATGAGGGGCCTTGAATAACTAGCAAGGTAATTAAATATGATACATATTTAATTAACATTTATAAATATTTTGATTTAATATGTACAAAAATCAAATCTATACTTAATGCATATGGTTAACAATTCAAATTTCTTTCAGTTTGTTTTGTTTTGTTTTGTCTCCCACTTTGATACCTCCTAAATCTTATGCCCCATCACCATGTTCTTGGTACTATTGGAAAACCCTTGATGAGTAGGGGTGCACCAAGGTGGTCTCATAATGTTTAGACCTAATGTGAGGGAGATGAAAATTGAACAATTTCTTCATTGAAAATTCAATGAAATCAAACTTTTTTTTTTTAAAAGGAAAGAAATTAGGGCACATTGTGTAGATAATTGTTGGAACGTTTTCAATGAGTAAGATTTTATGGAGATAGTTTCATATTTTTTAGACTTAAGGTGTGGTAGAAATTGAATTTGAGTAGTTTTTTTGTCATTGCAAATTTAATTTATAATTCAATTTTCAAATTTTAATGAAATTTGAGTTGGAAAAAAGTGTACCATTTTCCTTTTCAAAATGCATTCAATTGGGCCAATGGCACAAGTCACACCAATCCTACTATTAAAAAAATTAGATTGTTTATCTTGTTCTGTCACATTGAGATCCCTTAACCCTAAACCATGTTCTTAGTGTTGTTGGAAAGCTTTTAATGAATGAGGGTGCACACAATGTGGTTTTGCAAATGTTTAGGCCTATAATATAGGAGTTGTTGAACATTGAACAATTTTGTGATTGAAAATTCAATAAAATAAAAATTATACATTCTAAAAAAATTGGGATATGCTTTTATTATAAATGGAAAACCTTCAATGAATAAGATTTTATGGGAGTGATTTGTAATTTTTAAGCCTAAGGTGCAAGAAACATTAGGTTTTGGATAAATTTTGTCATTGGAAATTAAATGAAAATTTTGAATTCAAATTTTAATGAAAATTGAATTTCAAATTTAGGCTAAATAAGGCGCCCTTTCAAAATTCATTCATACAATATGACATGTGTCACCTAGCAACTTGAAGGCCAAGTTCATATACTTATGAAACACTCTTGTCAACATAGAAAGGGTTTTGCAAAATGTAAAGTTGTAATGCTTAGAATGTATTATGGAATGTGTCATTTGGTAAGGCAAGAAGCCATTCCATCATGTGGTTCTTACTTCCATTTCATACTACTTAAGTAACTACATGTTTAATTCCAATGACAAGTAATTGAAATTGGTATATGGGGGATTTTTTTGAAATCCTTAGTATGGTTATCCATGGACCATTCCAAAGAAAATTTGAGAAATAAATTATCTCATTTTCAAGGTTAACTATTTCATTTCTTTCATATAACTACTTTTTTTTTCCTATTAACTTTTTTAATAACTATCCCACCTTTCCTAATAACTACCTCCATTTTATAACTATCTCACTGTTTTTCCCTATACACCAACATGGATATGAAAAAATAATTTAACATGTCTTTTTTCATGTTCATGAAATGTATATTAATTTAAATTAAATTTGACATTGACATAAATAATGGTGAATTATTGAAAACCATATGAAAACATAAGGGAAAAAAAGTTGATCATCATTAGTAGTGCACAAGAGGGCAAAATTCAAATGAATAATCGCAAATTGAATTCAAATTGAATAACACAATGAACACAAAATTCCTTTTCATAGAAGGTTTTGTATTCCTTCTATGAAAACAAAAAATTGCAACAATGGTACAAAAGTTTGATACAAGTCACATTTAAAAAATTCATGGTTCACTCATTATATTTGGAAACATAAATTTATATTGATTTTTTTCAAAATTGAAAACTTTGTTTCAAAATCAATGGCAATGCACTGAAACCAAACAAATCCCACAAAAGTGCAAATTGTTGTTGGTGCATAAACACTTCTTGCCATAGGAACAAATTACATAAATGCATGTGAAGAAAAAGATACCTTATCTCTAACTCTAATTAATAATTCTCTTGACAATATTATTGTTGTTTGCCACCTTCAATCATGCCAAACATCACATGAAGCATGGAATAATAAGATGTTTGAATCATGTATGATGTTGTGAGGAAGACATATCTAAACCACAATTTACATAGGTTGAAAATGAGAAGAAATGAAATAAATACACATAGATGTGTTTCAAACAATTATCAATTGTCATTGCACTAGTGCCTAATGATGAAAGTGTGTTCTTTAAATGAAAAACATGCTTATAAGTTATTAAAAAAATATTGATTCTTTAAAAAGATAACCCATGTGGCATTACAATCCTTAATTATTGATTTAATAAAAGAAGAAACTCTCAAGATGAATCTTAACTTGATTACAAATAACATGTTAACTTTTTATACTAAAAACAAATCTCTAATTAGAAAGGAAAATTTAAGAACAACATGGAATGAATCCACACTAAAATGATCCATGGAAGTGTAACTACTATTTTCAATGTTTAATGGATTCCTAAAAGGACTTGAAATTATATGAAAATGACATATTTGTTGAAAATTTATAAATATACCTCGACATAATAATATAGTGTAACATTTCTTTTGGTCATAAGAGTTTTTTTGTCGACTTGTAAAAAAAAAAAAAATCAAAAATATCTTTAGTAAATAATCAACCCAATTTTACCACATTATATTGATTGATTAATCCATTGTTTTCCAACAATACACAAAAAGACCTAGTTGGCCATGGGTCATTTTAACTCCATTCTAACATAGATTCATTTTATCGCATCAAATGAACAAGAAGAAATTAAAATGTTTTTACTATGAAAAACCAAAAAAAATTATAGGGTAAGAATAACAACAAATCTTTCAATAAGAAAAAATTAGACATTATGACAAACTTAAATTTCACTTGAGTTATATGTTTTAGCATTGGCATCACAAGATGCTACCTAATGACCTTACACGATATGTGGATATTGGAGCCACACAACATGTGTTATGAAAAAGAGTTTTTCATCAACTACATGCAAGGTCTTGCTTTGCTTAAATGTTTCAAAAATACCATCCCTTGTAGTTATTTGGGTAGTCTTTGGAACTTAATATCACATAAGGCAACATGTTAAATGTGTGATAATGAAAATGTAAAATTGCAGTCTTGTAATATGGAACAAGCACATCACAAAAATGTTGAAATATTTTATGCACATAATGATTTTGATAATATTGTATAAACACAAAATATTTGTCTCATATAGTGAAATACCTCTTATATGTATAAAATTGTTAAAATAGAATCAATTGTATAAGGAACAAATATTGTAATTTGTTATGTATATATGAGATGCATCTTTTGAGTAGCTTATTGGCACAACTATGTATAGTGATGAGGCTTTACGATGTTAGAATTCTACAATTCACATTTTTTTCCACATAGAAAAATACCTTGATCTTTATGGGAATGGGGAGAAATAATCTTTTAATGTATTTAGTATGATGTACATTAATGTCTTTCTTTTTAATGTTTGAAATTAATCCTCTTAAAGTTGTAGTCATATGGTTTATAAATGGGTTGTAGAATTTTGAAATACCTATCATATATAACTTCTTTTCACCAAATACCACATATATATATATATATATATTGGAACCCAAAGTGGGCAAAAAAATGTCACATGTGATATATTTTAATGTTTGAAGATCTTGACACATAGAAAATTATGCAATTTGTACATTTAGGTGAGAAGGTTGATAGAAATGTTTCAAAATGTTGTAGCATTTTAAATATTAGAAGACAAATACTTCATCATTTTTGTAACATTCAAGCAAACCGTGACCCTTCACAATAATTGGCGAGTTGTATTTTTGGGTGACAATACGACTCATTGAATAATGAGACAAGGAGAAATAACATCAAACTATTTGATGGGAAAGTAAAGGAAGACCCTAATGCTTTACACATATTTGGTTTTAAGTCTTCCCACCAAATTTGGAGTATGCACTCTCAAGAATACAAAATGTAAGCTTGAGTACGATATGCACAAGTTGGGAAAGACCATTAAACTTGAAAAAGATGCAATCATTGTCCATGTTAATATCGATCTCAATAAGGTTAATATATGACATCTTAAACTCTACCATATCATCAAGAGAAGACTAAAATAAATGCCAAACTCATCACATTGTAGGAGAAGTTTTTTTCCTGACCAAGAAGTTGACCACATAGTCCTTCAAGCAACACTTGACCTAAATGGAATGAAAAGCCCCCAAATTGATTGATCAAACCCATGCAAGGCCCAAGCAACCACTTGTAAAAGAACATTGCACCCAAACAATCACAAAGCTAATGTTACATTCATAGTACACAAGCGTCCTTTAATCCTTGTTTTATGCATTAATAGTGATGATCAACTTTTCTTTTTTTCTTATGTTTTCCTATGGTTTCCAATAACTCATCATTATTTATGTCAATGTCAAATTTAATTTGAATTAATATAATACATGGACATGAAAATATACATGTTAATTTGCCTTTTCATATCCATGTTGGTGAGTAGGGGAAAAAAAACATAGTTAAACTTGGAAATGAAGTATTTTTCTTTGGGATTGTCCAAAGAGGACCATATAATAAAGTCTAAAAAATCACTGATATACTAGTTCTTCAAAATTTCTCATCATTGAAATTAAAGATATTATTCAATGGAAAAAGACAATACAAGATGAACATACTTCATTAACAAAGAACAAAAGATTACAATTGACCACATTTCCTACCAACATACATCTTGTAAGTTCTAAATGGGTGTTCAAAATCAATACTAAATTGATGGTTTCATTTAAATTGATATAAGGATCATTTAGTAGCATGAGGATTCACTTTTGAATTCTTGGAATTGATTTTATTGAAACATCTTCATTTGTGAAATTCAATTTCATTCAAATTTTGTTGGTCCCAACAACATAATACAATTATGGATGCATCCACAAGATGTAAACACAAATGTTAACTTTGGAATAGATTTCATTAAAGACATTTAATGGAAATACTCGAAGGCTTATGATTTTTCTAAATTTCATTTAATATATAAACTCAATAAATTCACTTATGGATTGAAACAATCTTCAAGAATTTGGTCCTATTTGATATCCAAGCTTTTATAATATTTGATTTAAATGCAAATATATAGCGCAAAGTAAAATTGATGGAGGATTCATATTTTTTATAATGTATGTTGATGATTACATTGTGTTTAATAATCAATTGCCTTTCATTCATCAAATTAAAACTATTTTATTCCATGAATTTGAGATATTTAATGGCATTACAATACACTATTCACAATGCCATTATAAAGAATTATGAAAAAAAATAATTATGCATCAAACCACATATTTTATTGCTAAATTATTACATCAATTTGGATGGTTGAAAGCAATTAAAATATCACAAGAGCAAAGAAAATAACCCTTTTATTGAAAAAGAACAAAGTATTACTCAAAATTACTTATATTATCAAGTGGCTAATAACTTGATGCAAGCCATTTTGAACATTAGACTTTATTGTTCTTTTGTTGGCATCAACTTGACACAATATTTATCTTGTCCTTGTGCAACACATAAACAAGCATTGAACTGAATTATGCATTACAATTAAAGATATAATGTCCAAAGTGGCATTGAATACCAAAAATGTGAAGGTGTTGAAACCTTACATGGTTGTTCACATGTTGATTGGGTTGGTGACAAGGATATATGCCACTTCACATCCATATATTAATTGAATTTTCATAGCCAAAAGTGTGGTACTTAAGCAACCAAGAAACAAGAATTGATAGTTATATCTTTTATTGAAAACTAGTAGGTAACATGTGGCTACGCCACTCTAGCCACCCCGAACGTTATGTTAAGCTCTACTGTCTACACGATCATGTTACAACACTTCTGTGTAAACAACATTGCGAGTGTACACATCGGCAAGTGCATTTTCATGAGCATCCTCCCACCCATTTGTAACCAGCAGTTTCACCCCCTCGGGGCACCCAATGCGCGACATGGCCACATACAACTGGCCATGTGTAAATACAGGCTTGGGCAGAAAAAATGCCGACCATCTTTAATGTCTGCCCTTGCACCTTATTGATGGTCATGCCAAATTGACAGGGAACTGGCGACGGCGCAGAGTGAAAGGCATTCGTTCTGTGTCTAAAGGTGTGATGCTTAGCCGTGGAATGAACACTGTTGGCCTTTTGCAGGACTTGTTGCCACCTCTGCTTCAATGACATGCTACATGAGTTGAATGACAATGAGCCTGGTACCATTAGCCAGGCCGCTGGTCATGTTGCGTAATAATATGATGGGACAACCCTCCTACAAGTGCAGTTCATGGGGTGGTATGCCCGAAAAACTGAGTGTGTTCAAAAACTCAGTGGGTTAAATGCCATGTTGCTCCCCATGCACCACATAATCCGCGTTGTAATACACGCGGTGTTGTGCGGGCGAGCCATTGTGCTTTGTGAATGCATATTTGTCATTGATGAGTTTATTGAGTGCATCCACATCTTCGTTCAAAGGTGTAAGAATTGAATGTTCAATGATGTATGCAGATCTTGCAGCATACTCAATAATAGATGATAGAGCGCCATACACTTCTTCAATCAAATCTGCCATAGTAGGGCCATTGCAGCACATGTCATGAAGAATAAGAATGGAGTCTTCACCAATAGAGGGATACACGCGCTCTGCGCCCTCCCCCACACGTTGCAAGTAATCAACAAATGTTTGCTGCCGTGTAGCATCTGCCTGTGCATGCGCCCCACCCTAAGCCAGCAACCTCTGCACACGCATGTTGGTGTGCAACTTGAATACACGCACATGTTGCCATGTGCTGGAACGGTTCAAAGCTGCAACGATAACATCTCCCCTGGTGCCGTGGGGCATAACAGACAAAATTTACCAAAAATCGCCGCCAAACACCACAACAAGGCGCCAAAGGGCAGGAACTTGAATGTTGGGTTAATGACAGCCATGATGTCCTGCAAAGACCTGTTGACAGCCTCAAAAACATGCCTGTGCATCATGACAGCCTCATCCCACACAATGAGCGCAACCGCTTG